>ERZ779737.46-NODE-46-length-120606-cov-79.566565_pt1 | contig 120606 bp, 122 predicted proteins | sample MGYA00511889_ERZ779737 | MGnify/ENA primary metagenome ERZ779737 (study PRJEB29588, sample SAMEA2163575) | human gut metagenome | biome: human gut; feature: human-associated habitat; material: faeces | place: Denmark | collected 2008/2010 ...
TAAAAAAGTGAAAGCGCAAGCTTCGAAAAAAGTATAAATTTAGGGTTTCACAGGGCTTTTAAAGGCTTTTTTTGGAAAATATAAGGTTTTTAATTATCAAATATTATTAAAAAACAAATCAAAAAATAATAAATCTTATTTATTATCCTGTGTATATTTGAAGTTAAAAAATGTATAATAAAAAACGCTTAGGAGATTATTTATGAGAAGTAATGGAATTTTATGTGCTATCTCTTCTTTGCCATCAAAATATGGTGTCGGTGATTTAGGTTATCCTAGTTATCAATTTGCTAAAGAATTAAAAGAAGCAGGAATTAAATACTGGCAAATATTGCCTTTAAATCCTACTGATGTAGTTAATTCACCTTATGCTTCTGAGTGTGACTTAGGTATAGATTACGTTTACGTTTCATTAGAGTTATTAAAAGAAGAAGGATATTTAAAAAATATTAAAAAGTTTGCTTATAATGAAGAAAGAGTTAATTACCGTGAGGTAAGAGCTTTTAAAGATTATTACTTAAGAAAAGCATTTAAAAATCAAAATGATTTAGAAAATAGTGATTATTTAAATTTTGTAAGTGATAATCCATGGGTTAAAAAGTATGCTTTGTTTAAAATTCTATCAAAAAAATATCATGGTGCAGTTCCTTACGAATGGAAGAAAAAAGATCGTGATTTGTTTTATAAAGATAAGAAATTTAGTCAAAAAGATATAAAAGAAATGAATTTTGCTATGTGGGTTCAATTTATTCTAAATAAACAATTGAACTTGCTTAAAAAAGTTTTAAAAGAAAATGAAGTCATTTTAATTGGAGATATTCCATTTTATGTTGGATTAAATAGTAGTGATTTTATTGCTAATATCGATAATTTTGTTACTGATGAGAATGATTGTCCTTCACTTGTAGCAGGTGTACCTCCAGATTATTTTTCTCCGCTTGGACAATTATGGGGAAATCCTATTTATGATGTTAAATTCATGAAAGAAGATAATTATTCTTTTTTCTTAAATAGAATTAGATCTGCTCTTAAAAAATATGATGTTTTAAGACTTGATCATTTTAGAGCTTTTGATACTTATTATGAAGTTCCGTTCGGTTCAGAAAACGCTGTTAATGGTAAGTGGAAAAATGGCTTAGGAAGTGAATTTTTTGATATTTTAAAAGAAGAAAATTTACTTGATAGAATCATTGTAGAAGATTTAGGTGATGTTTTCCCTTCAGTTTATCAATTAAGAGATAAATATAATTTACCAGGAATGAATATTATTCAATTTACAATGTTTGATAAGAAATTTGATTATATTGAAAATCAAGTAATTTATACTGGAACTCATGATAATGATACAATTGTTGGTTTTTATAAAAAGATGAGTAATGAAGATAAAGAATTATTAAAAATTAAATTCCGTTATGAAAATATTGATGCAAAATTAAAAACTAACATGAAGTTTATTGAATTTGCTTTTAAACAAGATGCTTATTTAGTTATTGTTCCTGTACAAGATTACTTAGGGCTTTCAAATAAATATCGTATGAATGTTCCAGGAATTGGTAAAGAAGGGGCAAACTGGGGTTATAGGTTATCTTCTTTTAAAGATTTTGAAAAAGTTATTCCTGAAATTAAAAAATTAATTAAAAAATATAATCGATGATTAATGTTAGTTTAATAAATTTAGGTTGTGCTAAAAATCAAGTTGATAGTGAAGCAATTTTATCTTTATTTGATGATAAAGAGAATTTTTCTATTGTTACTGATTTAGATTGTGCTAATGTAATAATTTTAAATACTTGCGCCTTTATTCATGATGCTGAAACTGAATCTTTTAATTTTATTAATGATTTAAAAGAATATAAAAATAAAGATACAAAAATTGTAGTTGTAGGTTGTTTAGTTGAAAAATATCATGATTTATTAAAAAAGAAGTACCCATATGTTGATATTTTTGTAGGATTTAAAGATTTTTTAAATTTACCTTCTTTAATATCTAATTTAATTAAGCAAAAAATTAATAAACCATATTCTGTCTTTTCTCGAATTGATGAACCGTCAAGTTTTTCAACATATATTAAGATTAGTGAAGGATGTAATCATAATTGCGGATACTGTATAATTCCTTTACTTAGAGGAAAATATTATTCTTATCCATTTGAAGACATTGTAAATTATGTTAAAAATTCGATTAGTAAAGGAATTAAAGAATTTACAATTATAGCTCAAGATACTTCATATTATGGGAAAGATTTTAAGGACAATTCTAAAAATATTTCATATTTATTAAAAACTTTAGATGATTTAGAAGGAATCGAATTTATTCGTGTTTTATATTTATATCCAAATGAAGTTGATGATGAATTTATAGCTACAGTCAAAAATAGTAAGCACGTCGTTCCATATTTCGATTTGCCAATTCAACATGCTTCAACAAAGATGCTTAAATTAATGAATCGAAATGACACATATGAATCTTTAATTTCTTTAGTTAAAAAGATTAAAAATAATATTCCTGAAGCGATTTTGAGATCAACAATAATTGTTGGATATCCAAATGAGACAGAAGAAGATATCGATATTTTAAAAGAATTTTTATCAATTACTAAGTTTAATCATGTTGGTGTTTTCACTTTTTCAAATGAAAAAAATACTAAAGCTTATTCTTTAAATAATCATTTGGATGAAAAAACAAAAGAATTAAGAAAAATGGAAATTATTCAACATCAAAAGAAAATAAGTTATAACTTGAATTTAGCAATGGTTGGTAAAAGTTATAAAGCAATCGTAACTGATCAAGTAGATGAAAACACTTATTTAGTTAGAACTTCATTTAATGCTCCTGATGATATTGATGGAGACGTCTACTTAAAAACAACTGAAAAATTATTACTAGGTGATGTAGTAAAGGTAAAAGTAACTGATGCCTATGTTTATGATTTATATACTATTTTAGAAAAATAGTTGAGTTTTAGATACTTTTTTATAAAATAAAGACATTTTATATATGAAAATAAAGAAATATCTATTTATACATTTTTATATGTATAAATTGATATCTTAATTTTAAAAGTGCTATAATCTTATTGTTAATAAGGAGATTAATATGACAGAAATTATTGATATTTATGCTCGTGAAGTTCTTGACTCACGTGGAAATCCTACTGTTGAAGTCGAAGTTACCTTAGACAGCGGTGTTGTTGGAAGAGCTATTGTTCCAAGTGGCGCATCAACTGGAGAAAGGGAAGCTTTAGAGTTAAGAGATGGAGATAAAAAAAGATTTTTAGGGAAAGGCGTTTTAAAAGCTGTTGATAATGTTAATAACGTTATTGCTCCAGAATTAGTTGGCTTATATGCTGATGATCAAGTTGCAATTGATAATGCTTTATTAAAATTAGATGGCACACCTTTTAAGAAAAAATTAGGTGCTAATGCAATGTTAGGTGTTTCATTAGCATGTGCAAGAGCTGCTGCTGAAGCTTATGGATTACCACTTTATAGATATTTAGGTGGAGTAAATGCAAAAGTTTTACCAGTTCCAATGATGAATGTTATTAATGGTGGAGCTCATGCTGATTCTACTGTTGATTTCCAAGAATTCTTCATCATTCCTGCTGGATTTGATACATTCCATGAAGCATTAAGAGCTGGTGTTGAAACATTCCATCATTTAAAGAATGTATTAAAAGCTAGAGGTTATGTCACTAGTGTTGGTGATGAAGGTGGATTTGCTCCAAGTTGTAAAGGTGGAAATACTGAACCTCTTGAAATGATCGTTGAAGCTATTAAAGCTGCTGGATATGAACCAGGAAAACAAATTTTCTTGGGAATGGATGTTGCTGCTAGTGAATTCTACAATCCAGATACTAAAAAATATGATTTAAAGAAGAGCGGTCAAGGTACAAAAACAAGCGAAGAAATGATTGCTTGGTATGAAGAAATGTGTAGTAAATTCCCAATTATTACTATTGAAGACGGCTTAGGTGAAAGAGACTGGGAAGGTTGGAAAAAATTAACTGATGAATTAGGAAACAAAATTCAATTAGTTGGTGACGATTTATTTGTTACAAACCCATCAATCTTAGCTGAAGGTATTAAAAAAGGAATTGCTAATTCAATCTTAATTAAAGTCAATCAAATTGGTACTTTAACCGAAACTTTAGATGCTATTAGAATGGCTCAAATTAATGGCTACACTACAATGGTTTCTCATAGAAGTGGTGAAACTGAAGATACAACAATTGCTGATTTATCAGTAGCTGTAAATGCTAGCCAAATCAAAACCGGTAGTGCTTCAAGAACTGATAGAATGGCCAAATACAATCAATTATTAAGAATTGAAGATGAACTTGGCGATCAAGCAGTTTATGAAGGATTAAGAGCATTTAAAAAATATAGATTCTAAATAAAAGTTTTAATTAAAAAGGTGAGAACACTCGCCTTTTTTTATACATTTCTTTACTATTTATTCTAAAAGTATATAATATTTTTCATGAAGTTCAAAAGACATTTAGTTACAAGAAAAAATTTAGCAAATCTTGGCATTATTGTTTCAACAATTTTTCTTTTGTCACAAATTTTTGAAATGATTTTAAGTGCTTTTGTTTACGACTATTATTCAATAAATAATATAAGTGATTTAATTTTTGATTGTTTTACCCTAGTTTTTTATTTAATTGTTATTAATAATTTTATTAAGTGCAAGGATAATTTATTTTTTGGCTTTTATTCAATTCTTTTATTAATAATTTCTAATTATATTTTGCCTTTAATAACAAGTATCATTTCAGGGGCGCTACAATTATTAATTATTATTCCATCTATCACAAGTGCAATAGCGGTCGTTTATTTTATATTTTTATGTATTGAAAACAAAAAAAGAACTCCTAAATCAGTAAAATGGCTAAAAATAATTGGTATTATATTTGCTTTATTAAGTATTGCTTATGGAATATTTTTACTTGTAGATACAATTCAATCTTTTATGTTATTAGCTGATAGTGGCTATATAGATATAAAAAATGTTTTTAGTTTAATTGTTTATTTAATATTTTGTTTAAATATGATTATTGGGCAACCTTTAATTTTTGGCTTTTATCCTTTTGTTTTATATAAAGAAAGATATTTATAAAAAAAAGTCCTATCGGACTTTTATTTAATACTTGTAAAATCGCTATATCTTACAATATCTTCAACAAAATTTTCTAACCCTTTAAAATTACTAGAATGCGTTTTGTTTGAAGAAGTTGTATCATGGCGATTTCTAAATATTGACTTAATAATTCTTGCCATAATTTAACCTCCTTTTTTGTTAACTTTTAATGGGCTAATTAAAAGTTAGTTCTTAATAATATTCACTAAATAAATTAATGTCAAATATATTTTTAATGAAAACGCTTACAAAATTTTTTTTGAATTATTTGCAATTTTTTTAATCTATCTTATTATTAAAAAATAAATACTGAAATTTTAGTATTTATAATGCTTAAAATTACTTTTTAATTTATAATATAAGTAAAGATAGCATCATAGAAAGGAGATAATATGAAATATCAAATTATTGGCAAAAACATTGATGTAACGGACGCGATTTCTAATGCAATTATTAAGAAATTATCAAAAATGGACAAATACTTTGATAAAAATGACGAAGTATCTTGTCGAGCTGTCGTAAGAAGCTATAAAAATGGCGCAAAAGTAGAAATTACTATCTTCTCTAAAAACGTTACTTTTAGAGCAGAAGTAAAAGATAATGATCTTTATGCCGCAGTAGATTTATCAATTGATAAATTACTTGGTCAAATGCGCAAATTTAAAACACAAGTATTAAGAAAAAAAGCAAATAGAGAAAACTTAGGCGAAGCTTTATTATTAGATGAAATTGAAAGCGTCGCTAACGATGAAAAAGAAGAAATTGTACGTACAAAATCTTATTTATTAACTCCAATGAGCTTAGATGAAGCTATTGCTAGATTGGAAGCAGTTGGACACTCATTCTTTGTTTATCTAGATGAAGAAGATGAAAAAATAAGTGTTGTATATAAAAGAAATGAAGGCGGGTATGGGTTAATACAAGCTGAAAATAATATTGAAATGTAATTAATTAATTTATAAAATAACTTACACGATAGTGTAAGTTTTTTTATGAAAATTTTAGCTACAGATTTAGATGGAACATTATTTTATCCCAAAGATAAAAAAGAAATGATTTGTAAAGAAAATCTTACTTTTGTAAGGGATTTTATCGATCAAGGTAATAAATTAGTAATCGTCACAGGGCGTTCATTAGCTTATTGTAAGCAAGTAGCTAGACGTATAAATCGTAATGTCACATTAGTTTGTTATAATGGAGCAATTATTAACGAAGATGATGTTGACATTTATGATTTTTCTATTCCTAATAATTTGGCAAAAGAAATAATTAATCAGGGTTTTGAAAGTACAAAAATTAAAGGTGCTTTTATTATGACTGAAAATGGCGTATTTGTTAGGACAAGATCAAATAATATTCTTTTTAGAAGAATTTCTGAATTATTTTATGAATCGCAAAAAGTTTATGCTGAAAAATTTAATATTGATCCAAAATCTTATGAATATGAATTAAATTTTGGGAAAATTCATAAAATTATGTTTTTCTTTGGCATTATGCCAAAAAGCAAAAGTAATGCGCGAGAATATAATAAAATTCTTCGCGAAGAATATGAATTTATGGAATCTTCATGGTCAAATAATGCTATTGAAATAACAAATAGACAATGTTCGAAAGGAAATGCAATCTTAAAGTATATTTGTATTAAAGGCATTTCTAAAGAAGATGTTTATGTTGTTGGTGATAGCGGAAATGATATTTCAATGTTTAAAGAATTTAAAGAAAATAGCTTTTGTATGAGTCATGCACATCGTGTTGTTAAAAAATATTCTAATAATATTATTGATAAATTTGTTGACTTAAAAAAATGGCTTTTTTAAGAAAAAACCTTGCAAATTCAAGATATTTTTTGAGAATTAAGTATTAATTTTATATTTGAATAAGACCAAAAAACGCTCAATTACATAATATTTTAATATTATGTAGTAAAATTTAAAAAAAATAGTAAAATATAATAGAAAAAAAGAGAGGACTAAAAATGGAAATTATTGACAGAGTTATTGTTTCATTAATTTATTTTAACAGCTGCATTCGTGATACTTTAGAGTATGCTTTAAATAAAGAAACTTATGACAAAAAAGTTTATGAACACAAAAAGAATGTAATTACAAATGAATTAAAATCTGAAACTCCTTTAAAAGTATTCTTAGATAAACAAGGTGAAAATGGACAAAAAACAATTGAAAACATTAATACCTTTATTGAAGATTTTTATAGTGATGAATCAACTATAATTAAAAATGCTAATGATGGTTTAAGAGTTGATCATGCTCAAAATATTAAAATTTTAGAAGGTGTTATTCCACTACACGAAAATATTAATAGTATTGTTAGAATTCATGCTAATTATGCTAAACAAAACAATATTGTAAACGATACTGTTGATAACTTAGTTATTGAAGATGAAAGATTTTATCGTGCAGTTGCTTTACTTACTTTAAGTGGTGAATTATTTAAACAATTTGAAGAATATAACAAAGTTAGAAGAGAAGCTAAAGGTGAAAGAACCCCACAATCTAACTTTATCGAAAATGATTTAAATACTTTAGCAAAATTACTTATGACAGTTAAACAAAATGCTACATGTAAAGATAGTCTTTATACTGATGCATGCGATGCAGTAGTTTTTGCTGTTGAAATGATGAATGGTAGAAGAGATCTTCCTCAAGGCAAGAACTTTGGACAAGTCTTTAACGAAGCTAGTCAAAAAGTTGCCGCTTTTGTTACAGATTCTGAAGCTAAATGGAAAGCTCTTTATTCTCCAGCTGTTAACGAATTAATTGCTGATGCAAAAAAAGCAGCTGAAGCAAAAGCTAATGCTTAAAAAAGGTAAATAAAATGGCTAAGAAGAACCAAAAAAATATTTTAATTTTTAATCAATACAGTATTAAACAATTCATTTCTTTAATATTTGGTCTTTTAGTGCTTTTAACTGGAGTTGGTTTATTGATTACTTACTATGTTGGTGAATATTTGCCAATTCGAAGTTATCAATTTAAACAATTTAGTGCAGCATTAAGCGCTTTTAATAGCTTTACACATACTTCCCTTGGTTTTATTGGTTGGGGAATTATTTGTTTACTTTTAGGAGCAATGATTGTCACATTGGTTTTATCTTTATCAAGTAAACTTGAAGATAAAGAAAAAGATCGTAAAGCAAGAAGAGAGCTTCGTTTACAAGCATTAAGACAAGAAGATAAAGAAGCAGATTTAGTTGAAGCAGTTATTTCAACTATTGATAAAGAAAATAAATAAAATAAAAAAGTCTCATTATTGAGGCTTTTCTTTTGATTTATTTTTGGCGGAGAAACGGGGATTTGAACCCCGGCGCCCTGTTACAGGCCTATGAGCTTTCCAAGCCCACCCCTTCAGCCACTTGGGTATTTCTCCAGTATGAAAAATTATAGCAATTTGTTAAAAGGATGTCATTAAAAAATGAAAGAAATCTTAATCAAAAAAGAATTTTCAAATCAACGTGCAGATAAGTTTGTACGAAAGTTTTTAAATGACGCTCCACTTAGTTTTATTTACAAATTATTTCGTAAAAAAGATGTTAAAGTTAATAAACATTGGATTAAACAAAATTATATTTTACAAGAAAATGATTTATTAGAAATTTATGTTAGTGACGCTCAATTATTAGAATTTAATAATCCTAAAAAAATTGAAAATATTCAAGTAAACTTAAATATTATTTATGAAGATAAAAATATTTTAGTTGTAAATAAACCAACTGGAATATTAATCCATGGAGATGAAAACGAAAAACGTATTACTTTATCTAATAAAGTTTTAAGTTATTTATATAATAAACATGAATTTAATCCTAATGAACAAGGATTTATTCCTGGACCAGTTCATCGTTTAGATCGAAACACTAGTGGAGTCGTGATTTTTGCTAAAAACATTATTGCATCACAACTTTTAATGGAAGCTTTTAAAAATCATGAAGGAATTATTAAGCATTATCTAGCTCTTGTAAAAGGAAAGATTAATAAAAGCGGTGAAATTAATGCTCCTTTAATTAAAGATGCAAATACAGGACTAGTTAAAGTTGATTCAATTTCACAAAATGCTAAAACTGCCATAACAACATATGAATTAATCGATTATAAAGATGATTTAAGTTTAGTTGATGTTTTACTTGTAACTGGAAGGACACATCAAATAAGAGTTCATTTTGCTTATATTAATCATCCATTAGTTGGTGATAATAAATATGGTGATTTTGCTTTTAATAAGGAATTTAAGAAAAAATATAATTTCGAAAATCAATTTTTACATGCTTATTCACTTTCTTTTATTAATTTAAAAGGTGAATTAAGTTACTTAAATAATAAGGTGTTTAGTGCTAAATTAGATGAAAAAAAGAATGAAATTTTAAGCAAAATTTATAGTAAATTCAAATAATTAATATATAATTAGTGCGAGGTTTTATATGGAACAAAAGACTTTAAATAATTATCAACGTTGGTTAAATAGTGATCACGTAAGTGAAGAAGATAAGAAGATTTTAAGAAGCTACTCTGATGAAGAAATTGATGATGCTTTTTATCAAGATATTCAATTTGGAACTGCTGGAATGAGAGGAATCTTAGGTCCTGGAACAAATAGAATGAATGAATTTACAGTTAAAAAAGCATGTATTGCTTATGGTAAATTCTTAGTTTCTAAATATATTGATGCTGGGACTCGTGGAGTTGCTATCTCTCATGATAATCGTCATAAATCAAGAGAATTTACATTATTATGTGCTGACATATTAAATAAGATGGGTTTAAATGTTTATATTTTTGACTCATTAAGACCTACTCCAGAATTATCTTATGCAATTAGATATAAAGGATGTTGTGGTGGAATTATGATTACTGCAAGTCATAATCCAAAAGAACATAATGGATTTAAAGTTTATGATAGTTATGGTTGTCAACTTACTCCTTATAAAATTGTTCCTTTATTAGATATTATTGCTACGATGCCTGATGAATTAAGTTGTGAACCAACTGAAGTAACAATTAAAGGTGTTACTAATATATTAGGAGAAGAAGTTGATAATAGTTATGTTGCATATTGTCAAACTGTTCAATTAAACCCTAGCTTAGATAAAAATAATTTTAAAATTGTATATACTCCAAATAATGGTGCAAGTTATGTTAATGCTATGAGAGTATTTAAAGAATGTCGATATGATGTTTATCCAGTTCTTGAATGCTGCGCACCTGATCCTGATTTTTCTAATTTAAAATCACCTAATCCTGAAGATCCAATAGCTTATGAATTACCAATTAAACTTGCAAAAGAAATTGATGCAGATTTAGTAACAATGACTGATCCAGATGGAGATAGAGTTGGACTAGCTTGTAAAAATCGTAAAGGTGATTACATTTTATTAACTGGAAATGAATCAGCAGCACTTTTAATGGATTACATTTTAAACGAGCGTAAGAAAAAAGGATTTTTAAGTGTAAATGGCGTTGTTTATAACACCATTGTTACTAGTAGTTTAGGTAGTAAAATTGCTGCTAATTATGGCGTAAAAACTGAATCTTTTCTAACTGGTTTTAAGTATATCGGCGATAGAATTCAATACTATGAAGAACATGGTGGTCCAGAATTTGAATTTGGTTACGAAGAAAGTTATGGTTGTTTAATTAAACCATTTGTTCGCGATAAAGATGGTATTCAAGCTATTTTACTTTATTGTGAGATGGCTTTATATTATAAACAACATGATATTACATTGGATGAAGCTTATCATGCACTTGGTGTTAAATATGGTTTCCACAAAACAAAGTTATTTAACATCGCCTTTAAAGGAAGCAATGGTGCTAAAAAATTAAAGATTTTAATGGATACTTTAATTAATAAACCATTTACTAAGTTCCTCGACAATGAAGTCGTTTATGTTGATGATTACTATAATCTTTTAAGAAAGAATGTTAAAACTGGCTTTGTTTCTACAATTAATGGTATCCCAATGAGTTCTTTAATTAAATTTACCTTTAAAGATGGAACTAACATTGCAGTTAGACCAAGTGGAACAGAACCAAAATGTAAATTTTATATAGAAGTAGTTAATTCAGATGAAGAACTAGCAAATAAAATGCCAGATAAATATTATGAAGAATTAATGAAATATTTAAATTTATAATTTATTTTTTATAAAATTTTTTATTTCAAAGATAACACCATCATGGTTGTTATCTTTTTTTGTTACATAGTTAACTTTACCCTTTAATTCATCAAGTCCGTTTTTCATTAGAAAGGAATTTTTAAACATTGAAAGCATTTCTAAATCGTTTTCAGCATCACCAAAAACTAGCACATTTTCTTTTAAAACCTTGCAAATTTCAACTATTTTTTCTAAAGTATGTCCTTTAGAAACTGTTTTAATAAACATTTCAGCATAATCACAATTTGACCAAAAACGGATTTCTAGATTATTAAATTTAGAAAAATATTGTTTTATTTTTTCTTGATTTTCATTTAATGGTGCTTTAATTTTTACAATACAGCTATAAACATTTTCTTTAAGAATTTGACTTATATCCCCCTTAACAATTTCCATATCCATTGGTTCGAAAAAAGTTATTAATTTACTATCTACTCTATCTAAAAAAATCTTATCTTTAGATTCACACATCATTAAATCGATTGTTTTGTTAGTATTATCTTGATAAAAAGAAATAACATCCTTAAAAGATATTTGATAATCTAATTTAAAATCAGTGTGTAATGAACGTCCGTATGCACCATTATAAGCAATAAAAGGACTATTTAAATCAAGTAATTTTTGATATTTTAAAATACTTCTAGGAGCACGACCACTAGCAATAACTACATAGTTACCTTGTTTTTCAAATTCTTTTAAAAATTTAATACTTTCAGTAGAAATAGTTTTATCATCTCTTAATAAAGTTCCATCTAAATCTATTGCTACTAAAAATTTATTATCTAACATATAAACCAATTGTTTTTTTAACTTTTACTAATGTTTTGTTAGCTACATAAGCAGCTTTTTTAGCTCCATCAGCTAATACTTCATCTATAAGAGAACTATTAATTATTTCTTGATATCTTTTTTGGAATGGTTCTAAAACTTCTATAACTGTGTCAGCGACAATTTTCTTAAATTCCCCGTATTTATGACAATCTTTAAATTGTTCTTCAGCTTCCTTAATAGTTAAATTTTTTAAAGAAGCATAAATAGTAAGTAAATTGCTAATTCCTGGTTTATTTTCGACATCATAAATAATGTTATTATCAGTATCAGTGACACTAGACATAATTTTTTTACGAATAACATTTAAGTCATCCTTTAAGAAAATATCACCTTTTGGGTCAGATTTGGACATTTTACGTGTTGGATCTGAAAGAGACATTATTCTGGCTCCGACTTTAGGAGTGATAGCTTGAGGCATCACAAAAACTTCTTTGTTATATCTAGTATTAAAACGATGGACTAAATCTCGCGTTAATTCAACATGTTGTTTTTGATCATCACCAACAGGAACAACATCTGCGTTATAAAGTAATATATCAGCCGCCATTAAAACAGGATAAGCAAACAAACCAAGACCAATTGCAGATTGATTCAATTTTTGAGATTTTTCTTTAAATTGAGTCATACGCGAAAGTTCACCCATGTATAGGTAATTTTGTAAAATAGTATTTAATTCTGAGTGAGCAGGAACATCGCTTTGTAAAAAAATTGTCGTTTTATTAGGGTCTAATCCAGCAGCTAAATAAAAAGCAACAATATCTTTAGTGTTTTGCTTTAATTCTTTTGGATCAATTGGTAATGTTAAAGAATGTAAATCAGCAATAAAAATGAAAGTTTCATATTCATCTTGATAGTCTTTGAAATTCTTTAAAGCTCCAATATAATTTCCTAATGTTAATTGTCCGGTTGGTTTAATTCCACTTAATGCTCGTTTCATGATTTTGATTATATAACAAATAGGGTCAAAAACAAACCTTAAATATATTTTTTAAAATATATTTCCATAAATACTAAAAAAGTAGAATTTTAATATCACTTTATTAGAATTGAAAATAAAAATTTAAAAAAATAATCAACTTTTAAAAGGTTTATTTTAAAAATTATTAGATTTAAGATAAATTTTCAATAATTCTTTACCTTTAAATCTAATTGAAAAGAAGTATTTAATTTAATAAAATTAAATACATGGAAATTAAGTTATATAACACTCTAACAAGAAAAGTCGAAGTTTTTACTCCAGTTAAAGAAAACGAAGTCTCAATGTATGTTTGTGGGCCTACTGTTTATAATGATCCACACATAGGAAATATGCGACCAGTAGTTTTCTTTGATACTTTAAGAAAGTTTTTTGAAACTATTGGATATAAAGTGACTTATGTTTCAAATTACACTGATGTAGACGATAAAATTATTAATAAAGCTATCGAAGAAGGAGTTAAAGAAGAAGTAATAAGTGAACGATATATAAAAGCATTTGAAAAGTGTATTTTTAATTTGCATGTTGAAAGACCTACTTTTACCCCAAGAGTTACAAAATATATTCCAGAAATTATTGCTTATATCGATAATTTAGTTAAAAATGGTTCAGCTTATGTTGCTGATGGCGAAGTATTTTTTGATGTTGGCAAAGTAAGTGATTATGGGTGTTTATCAAATATTGATTTAGACAATTTAAAAAACAACGCTCGTATTGAAGAAAATGATAAAAAACATAATCAATATGATTTTGTTTTATGGAAAAACACCACTCAAGGTATTAAATGGGAATCTCCGTTTTTACCTGGAAGGCCAGGATGGCACACTGAATGCTGTGTAATGATTGATTCAATATTTCATGGAATGATTGATATCCATGGAGGAGGTAGCGATTTAAAATTCCCTCATCACGAAAACGAAATTGCTCAAACAATGGCAACACATAGACATCATTTAGCTAAATATTGGATTCACACCGCTATGATGAATATTCGTAATGAAAAAATGTCAAAATCTTTAGGTAATGTTATTTTAGCTAAAGATGCTATAGAACAATATTCAGCTAATGTAATTAGATTATTACTTTTAAATACACATTATAGAAATATTATCAATTTTACTGACGAAGTTGTTAATGATACTAAATCTATAATTAATAAAATTGGAAATTGTTATAAGCAACTTAATTTAAAAATTCAATTAAATAATGGAGTTTTGCAAGGTTTTTCTTCAAAAACAACGAAATTTTTGGAATATTTTGCTGATGATTTTAATATTCCAAATTGTGTTACTTATACATTAGATTTAGTTAAAGAAGCAAATTTAGTTTTAAGAAATAAGAATTCAACTTTAGAAGAAGTCGAAGATTTATATTATGCATTAACAACAATTATTTATATTTTAGGTTTAGATTTTTCTTTGAAAGTTTTAACTGAAGATGATATAAAAGTTTATCAAGAATATAATGAAGCAAAACAAAATAAAAATTTTGAATTATCTGATAAATTAAGAAACATATTAATTGAAAGAAAAATATTTTAATGATTAAGATTTTTGGTATTAATACAGTTTACGAAGCATTGTTAAATAAGAGAGTAAAAAAAGTTTATTTACTTGAAAGTTTTTCTAATCAAAAGTTACTAGATTTAATTAATAAAAACGATATTGAAAAAATATTCTTAAATAGAAATCAACTAGATAATTTAGTTGACGGGAATCATCAAGGAATAGTTGCATTAGTTAAAGAAATAAGTCCAATATCATTAGAGACTTTAATTAACAAAAATAAAGAAAATAAAAGAAATATTTTAATTATGCTTGATGGTTTAAAAGATCCTCATAATTTAGGTTCAATTATTAGAAGTGCAGATATTTTTAATGCTAAAGGAATTATTTATAAGAAAAAATCATCCGTTTCTATAAATGATACTGTAGAAAAAGTTTCAACTGGAGCAATTAATTATGTTCCAATTGCTGAAGTTTCTAATTTAAACAACGCTATTAAAACTTTAAAAGAAAATGGTTATTGGATTGTTGGTTTTGAAGCAGAAGGAAGTAAGGAATTAAGCTATATACCAAAAGATTTAAATTTATGTATTGTTATTGGTAGTGAAGGCGAAGGAATTAGCCATTTAGTTAAACAAAATTGCGATATGTTATATAAAATTCCAATGCAAGGTCATGGTAATATTAACTCATTAAATGCAAGTATTGCCTGTGCAATAGCCCTTTATGAATTAAATCGTTAATTAAACATTTTTTAATTTTTGTAAATTGAAATTTATTTTCTAACAAGTTAACTTTAAAGAACTATGTTAGATTTTATTACATCCAATGACTTAACAGTTAAGGCAAGAGAAGGCGATGTTGATTCGCAAAAAAGATTATTTGAAGAATGTAAAAGAATATCTTTACCAATTTGTTTGCAACAAGTTAGAAATATCTCTAATTTAAATATTGATTATGAAGATTTAAGAGATTTAGTAACTCCTGCTTTTTTAAGAGCTTTGACAACCTATAAGATTAATAAACTAGATTTCTATAATTATTTTAAGTTTATTTATATGCAAGAAATTAAAACATTAATTAGAAAGACAGTTATTTATAATGCTAAAAATGATCAATTCGACGAAGAAATAGAAAAGATTAAAAATCAAAATTTTAATTGTTCTATCAATGATGATATATATTCAAAATATTCTTTGTATGATATTGAAAAAATTAAAGAAATAATTTATGAAAACGAAATGCAACTAACTAAAAAAGAAAAACAACTCATGACACTATTTTTAAATGGTTTAAATATACGCGAAATATCTTATTATTTAAAAAACAATTATACTGAGACAGCTAGAACAATTAAAAAGGCAATTTTAAAAATTAAAAAATATTGTAATACTTAAAAAGGCCAAAAAATGTAAAAAACCTTTCTAAACTCAATTATTTTTTAAAAATAATAAAAATTTAAAATATGATTTGATTTATTTTATACAAAAAAAGAGTGCGCTTAAATTAAGACTAGCTTTATTAATAAAATTAATAACTTGTGTTTTATTTCTTGACTTTATATCTTGATTAACCTACTATATTTAATGAAGTTTTGATATAAGGTGAGAATATGAGAAAGAAAATTATTTTAATATGCAGTGAGTGTTTGAACCGTAACTATACAACTTCAAAGAAAGTTGAATCTTCAACTACTAGACTTGAACTTAAAAAATATTGCCCACATTGCAATAAAGTAACAGTTCATAAAGAGAGCAAATAAGGAGTTTTTTATGAAAGGAAATCCAATAACATATTTTAGAGGCGTTGCTCGTGAAGCAAAAAGAGTTAGACGGCCTAAAAGAGAAGCATTTTTACCAGCAATTGGTGTTGTAATTGCAATTACAGTGTTTGCTGCAATCTTTTTAGTTCTTGAAGATTTAGCTGCAGGAACTTTAATTGAACAATTACAAAAAGCATTTGAATTAATGTAAGGAGAAGTTATGGCAGATTTAGCAGAAAAGCAATGGTATGTTGCCACTACTTATAGTGGTCATGAACAAAAAGTAGCCGACAATATTCGTAGAAGAGTTGAATCTATGAATCTTGAAGGATATGTTTTTAGAATTGTAGTTGCAGAAGAAGAAATTCCTGTTATAGGAAAAGATGGACAACCAGCTTATGTAGAAAAAGATGGTGTTAAAGTTCCTAAAGTTAAGATTAAAAATTTATACCCTGGATATGTTTTCGTTGAAATGATTATGACTGATGAAAGCTGGTTTATGGTTAGAAATACTCCAGGAGTTACTGGTATTACTGGATCAAGTGGTGGAGGTCAAAAACCAACTCCTGTTTCACCAAAAGAAATCGAAACAGTTCTTAAGAGAATGGGCATGGTTGATAATTCAATGTATGAAAATTATCATGTTGGTGATTTAGTTAAAATTATTCATGGTACATTTGCTAACGTTGAAGGAAAGATTGTTTCCATCGATAAAGAAAATGGTGCAGTTAAAGTTGATACTATTTTCTTTGGTAGACATACTCCTGTTGATGTTGACTTTAGTGAAATTGTTCACGTATCTTAATTTAAAAAATAACTATTATACGCAGTCGTAATGATTGCGTTTTTTTATAAAAACATTAGTTCTGCACGGTTTTTATAAAAATAAAGGACTTTTAAAGATTAAATTTTTGATTAAAAAAGATTTATAAATAACTTAAATTGAAATTATTTTTTATTTTAATAAAAAAAGGTTGATTTTTATATGCGCTTTTTGGTAAAATTACTAACGCGTATAAGCGCGAGGCAATAGGCCTGGTAGGAGAAGAGCGATACTTCATACTACAAACTTATTGAAAGGAGAAAAACAATGGGTAAAAAAATCGCAAAAGTTGTCAAGATGGAATTACCTGGTGGTGAAGCAAAACCAGGACCAAAACTTGCAAGTGCTGGCGTTGTTATGCCTAAATTCTGTACTGAATTTAACGCAAAAACCGCTGACAGAAAAGGTGAAGTTGTTCCAGTTATTATTACCGCTTATGAAGACAAATCATTTGATATGGCAATTAAAACATCACCTGTTACAGGATTATTATTAAAAGCTGCTGGAATTTCAAAGGGTAGTGCTAATAGTAAAACAACTACTGTTGGTTCTGTAACAAAAGAACAAATTAAAAAGATTGCTGAATACAAAATGCCTGATTTAAATGCAAATGACATTGAAGCAGCAATGAAGATTATCGAAGGTAGTGCTCGTAATATGGGCATAAAAGTCGTTGATTAATTGGAGGTTGAAATATGAAACACGGAAAGAAATATGTTGCAGCCACAAAATTAATCGAGAAAAACAAAGTTTACAGCGTTGAAGAAGCCTGTGAATTAGTTAAGAAAACAAGTTGCACAAAATTTGATTCAACTGTCGGTATTTCATTTAATTTAAATATCGATGGAAGAAAAGCAGATCAACAAGTTAGAGGAACAGTTGTTCTTCCTAATGGAACTGGTAAAAAAGTTGTTGTTTGTGCATTAACTAACAAAGTTGACGAAGCAAAAGCTGCCGGTGCTGATTATGTTGGTGGAAAAGAATTACTTGAAAAAATCGTTACACAAAAATGGTTTGATTTCGATGTAATTTGTGCCACACCTGAAATGATGGGTGAAATTGGTAAAGCTGGTAGAGTCTTAGGTCCAAAAGGCTTAATGCCAAACCCAAAGACTGGAACTGTTGGTCCTGATATTGCAAAAATGGTTAGCGAATTAAAAGCTGGTAAAGTTGAATATCGTGCTGATAGAGACGGGAACGTTAACTTAAGAGTTGGTAAAGTATCATTCGATACTAATAAATTAGTCGAAAATGTTAACACTGTAATTGGTCAAATATTAAAAGTTAGACCAAGTGCTGTTAAGGGAACTTATGTAAAATCATGTGCTCTTAACACAACCATGGGACCTTCTGTTAAAGTCTCATGTGGTAATTAAAAAAGTTTATTTGGCTTATATACCTAAGACCGTAACGGAGAAATCTTAATAATGTTACCGAGGTAATCCTCAATAGTATATTGGCCTCATATAGAAAAAAAGGAGGTAAAACATGAATCAAGACGTCTTAAAATCAAAAGAAGCCGTTGTAAATGAGATTGCTAATTTGGTTAAAGACAATGGTGCCATGGTAATTTGTGAATATCGTGGATTAACTGTTGCAAAAATTAGTAAACTTAGAAACGACTTAAGAGAAAAAGGCGCTTCAATGTGTGTTTATAAAAACTCTTTAGTTACTAGAGCTTTAAAAGATACACATGAAGGAATCGAAGAGTATTTAGCTGGACCAAATGTTTATGTCTTCGCAAAAGATGCAACTGATGGAAGCTTAAAAGTACTCACAAAATTCGCTAAAAAGAACGAAGAACTCGTTTTAAAAGGCGGAATCATCGATGGAAAAGTAAGTGATAAAGATTATGTTATGACAATTGCTTCATTACCATCAAAAGAAGGACTTGTATCTATGCTTCTTAGTGTATTACAAGCACCAATGCGTAACTTAGCCTATTCTTTAGGTCAAGTTGCTGAACACAAATAATTTGTTATTAGTAGGAGGATTTAAATTATGGCAAAGTTAACAAATGAAGAAATTATCGCTGCTGTTAAAGAAATGACAGTTGTTGAATTAAATGAATTAGTCAAAGCTATTGAAAATGAATTTGGAGTTACTGCTGCTGCTCCAGTTGCAGCTGCTGCACCAGCTGAAGAAGAAGAAAAGAAAGGACCAACCGAAGTTACTTTAACTTTAAAAGCTATCGGTACTCAAAAAGTCCAAGTTATTAAAGCCGTCCAAGCTATTACTGGCTTAGGCTTAATGGAAGCTAAAAAATTAGTTGATGCTGCTCCAAGTGCTATTAAAGAACACATTTCACCTGTTGAAGCTGAAGAACACAAGAAAGCTTTAGTTGCAGCTGGTGCTGAAGTTGAAATTAAATAGTTAATTTTAATTTAACCTGCCCGAATTTTTAATATTTTTAGGGCAGGTTTTTGCCTATTTAAGGGAGGTAAAAATGAGTCATTATTTCACTAATGATCCAAACTTAAAAAACATCGATTATGTCGTTAGTTACGATATATTAGATACTAAAATTAGCTTAAAAAGTAGTAATGGAATTTTTTCAAAAGAGAAAATTGATAAAGGTTCATATTATTTTTTAACGGAATTAATTAAACTCCCTTTAAAAGGTAACATCCTTGATTTTGGCGCTGGAATCGGAGTTATTGGAATTACTTTAAATTTATTTTTTAAAGAGTTAGGTGTAACTTATTGCGAAATTAATTCAAAAGCAATTGAATTAATAAAAGAAAATCTAAAAAAATATAATTTAAATGGTAATGTAGTAACTTCAATTATAGATGTATCAAGTTATTATGACTATGCCTTTTTAAACCCACCAATTAGTTGTGGGAAAGAGGCTATTTATAATATATATAAGGATATACACAAAGCGTTAAAGGAGGATGGAGAATTTTATATCGTTATTAGAAAAGATAAGGGAATGAACTCACATCGAGAATTTCTCTTAAATTTATTTAAAGAAGTAATAATCGTTGATAAACATAAAGGTTATTACATTCTAAAAATGACAAAATAAAGGAGCCAACTTATATGCAATCTTATAAAGATTATCCAAGACTTAATAATGATCGTATTAGTTTTAGTAAGATTAGTGGTAAATTAGAATTACCTTATTTAGTTGAAATTCAAACAGAATCATACAAAAACTTCTTAGAAAATGGTATTGATGAAGTTTTAAGTGATGTTTTTCCAATTGAAAATTTCGCTAAAAATCTTTCTATTGATTATAAAAAAGGTGGTTATCGTTTAGAAGCCCCTAAACATACTCCACTTGAATGTAAAGAAAAAGATTTAACTTTTAGTAGTTCATTAAAAGTTAAATTATATTTAAATGATAAAACTACTGGAGAAGTTAAAGAAAGCGAAGTATTTATGGGTGAAATTCCACTCATGACTGAAAGCGGTACATTTATTATTAATGGTGCTGAAAGAGTTATTGTTTCGCAAATTGTTAGATCTCCAGGTGCTTATCTTGCTAAGACTTTTGATAACAAAACAGGTAAATATATTTATAATGCCGATTTAATTCCAACTAGAGGTACTTGGCTCGAATTTGAAAGTGATGTTAAAAATTTCCTCTGGGTTAGAATTGATCGTCAAAGAAAAATGCTTGCTACTATCTTTTTAAAAGCTCTTGGATTTGAAAGCGACCAAGAAATCTTAGATTTGTTTGGTGATAGAGAATCTTTAAGAGAAACTTTAAAGAAAGATAGTTCAATTAATAAAAGCATTCTTGCTTTAAAAGAAATTTTTAGAAAATTAAAACCTGGTGAACCAATTACTGATGAAGGTGTTCATTCGTTTTTAGTTCAAAAGTTTTTTGATGATAAACGTTATGATTTAGGTCGTGCTGGAAGATTTAAATATAAACAAAAATTAGGTATTTATAATCGTCTTATTGACAAAGTATTAGCTGAAGATCTTTTCGATGTCAATGGCGAATTAAAATATAGAAAAAATACTTTATTAACAAAAGAAATCGTTGATCAATTACAAGATGAAGAATTTTTTGAAAATGGTGCTTGTGCTCATCAATTAAATGTCAATACAAAACTTGACACTAATTCAATTGTTAATATTGTAAAAGTTTATGCTAATGATAAAAAAGATCTCATTAGTAATGTTGTAGGAACTGATTTAAATTTAAGAGAAAGCCGTGTCACAATTAGTGATATTGTTGCTATTTTTAGCTATTTCTTAAATTTAATGGATGGTTTTGGCAAAACTGATGATATTGACCATTTATCCAATAGACGTATTAGATGTGTTGGTGAATTAATTCAAACTCAATTTAGAATTGGTTTAACTAAGATGGCTAAAAACGTCACTCAAAAGATGTCAATTACTTCCGAAGAAAGAAAAGATTTAACCCCACAAGGTTTAATTAATGTCCGTCCACTTGCTAGTTCAATTCGTGAATTTTTTGCAACTAACCAATTATCGCAATTTATGGATCAAACTAACCCACTTGCTGAACTTGCAAATAAAAGAAGAATTAGTGCTTTAGGACAAGGTGGTCTTACTCGTGATAGAGCAAGTATGGAAGTTAGAGATGTTCACTTTACTCATTATGGAAGAATTTGTCCTATTGAAACTCCAGAAGGTCAAAACATTGGTTTAATTAATAACTTAGCTACTTATGCAAAAGTTGATAAATATGGATTTATTGAAACTCCATATAGAAAATACGATAAAGAGAGTGGAAAAATTCTTGAAGAAGCAGTTTATTTAACTGCTGATCAAGAAAATGATCATGTCATCGCTCAAGCTACTCAAGATATTAAAAATAACGAATTTGTAAGTGAAAAAGTCGTTGCTAGATATAATGGTAAAAACTTATTAGCAGATAAACACGATGTTGATTATGTTGATGAATCACCAATGCAAATTGTTAGTGTTGCCGCTGCTTGTATTCCATTCCTTGAAAACGATGATAATACCCGTGCTTTGATGGGTGCTAACATGCAACGTCAAGCTTTACCATTATTAAGACCACATGCTCCTTATGTTGGAACTGGTCTTGAACATATTATTGCTAGGGACTGTGGACTTGCAGTTACTGCTGTTAATGATGGTATTGTTACTTATACTGATTCTTTACAAATTAAAGTTTTAGAAGAAGAAGGTGAAAGAACTTACACCTTATTAAAATTCCAACGTAGTAACCAAGGAACATGTATCAACCAAACTTCAATTGTTAAAGTTGGAGATAAAGTTAAAAAAGGCCAAATCATTGCTGATGGACCTTCAATGGAAAATGGTGATTTAGCTCTTGGACAAAACGTTACAATTGCCTTTATGACTTGGGAAGGATATAACTACGAAGACGCAGTTATTATGTCTGAAAGATTAGTAAAGGATGATGTATACACTACAATTCATATTGAAAGTTTTGAAATTGAATGTCGTGATACTAAAAATGGTGAAGAAGTTATTACTCCTGATGTTCCAAATATCTCAATGGAAGCTAAAGCTCATTTAGATGACCAAGGTATTGTTATTATTGGAACTGAAGTTAAAGAAGGAGATATTTTAGTTGGTAAAGTAACTCCAAAAGGTACTAGCGAACCTTCTCCAGAAACTAAATTATTAGATGCAATCTTTGGAGATAAATCAAAAGATTGTAAAGACAACTCCTTAAGAGTACCTCATGGAGGAGCTGGAACTGTTTTAGATGTAAAAATCTTTACAAGAGAAAATGGTGATGAACTTGCTCCAGGAGTTAAAAAGAAAGTTAGAGTTTACGTTGTTCAAAAACGTAAAATTAGTGAAGGTGATAAGATGTCAGGACGTCACGGTAACAAAGGTGTTATTTCCAAGATTTTACCAGTCGAAGATATGCCTTACTTACCAGATGGTACCCCAGTTGACATTATGTTAAACCCACAAGGTGTCCCTTCTCGTATGAACATCGGACAAGTTTTGGAAGTCCATTTAGGTATGGCTCTTAAGAAACTTGGTGGTGTTAAAATTGCTACTCCAGTTTTTGATGGAATTAGTAATGAAGAAATTATTAACATCATGAAAGAAGCAAAATGTTCCAAAGATGGAAAATATACTCTTTATGATGGTAGAACTGGTGAAAAGTTTGATGATCGTATTAACGTTGGTGTTATGTATATGATTAAACTTGTTCACATGGTCGATGATAAATTACATGCTCGTGCTACTGGACCATATTCAATGGTTACTCAACAACCTCTTGGAGGTAAAGCTCAAAACGGTGGTCAAAGATTCGGTGAAATGGAAGTTTGGGCACTTGAAGCTTATGGAGCTGCTCATACTTTACAAGAAATGATGACTATTAAGAGTGATGACCGTGTTGGTAGAAAGAGAACATACGAAGCAATTATTAAGAATAAACCAATTTCACGTCCATCAATTCCAGAAGCATTTAAAGTCTTAACTAAAGAATTAATGGCTCTTGGTATGGATGTCGAATTACGTGATAAAGAAGGTAAATTAATTGATATGGATGATCTTGCTCGTCAAACTCAAAAAGAAGAGCAACGTTCAATGAATTCAATTCGTTCAATTGGTGAAGATCGTTTAAGAAATGAAGAAGAACCAACTTCTTCAATCGATCAAGATGTTGCAGATGAAATGCTTAACTAGGAGGCGACTATATGTTTGATGTTAATGATTTAAGTAGTATTAAGGTTGGCCTTGCCTCTCCTGAAAAAATTAGACAATGGAGTCATGGTGAAGTTACTAAACCTGAAACAATTAATTATCGTAGTCAAAAACCTGAAATGGATGGTCTTTATTGTGAAAAGATCTTTGGTCCTAGTAAAGATTACGAATGTCATTGTGGCAAATATAAAAAGATTAGATATGCTGGTGTAGTTTGTGAAAAATGTGGTGTTGAAGTCATTTCTAAAGAAGTTAGACGTGAAAGAATGGGCCACATCGAACTTGCTAGTCCATGTTCACATATTTGGTACTTAAAAGGTATTCCTTCAAGAATGGGTTTAGTCCTTGCTATGTTACCAAAAGAATTAGAAGAAATTATTTATTTTAGTGCTCACGTTTGTTTAAATCCTGGAACTAGTAAAATTCTTGAATATAAACAATTTATTGATGATAGAAGAGGTAAAGAAATTTTTATTTCTGCAATTAGAGATATTTCTGATTCTCTTGAACCAGATACTTATGATAAAGAAAAAGCTGAATCTTTAATTAATAAGTTATCAAATCCAAATGAACCATTTGATTTCTTTGGATGTGCAAGTTTTATTAGTGCACATACTGGAGCAGAATTTGGTGAAGGTGCAGAAGCAATTAAGAGATTACTTCGTGAAGTTAATCTTGATGAAGAATTTGAAAATATTTCTAAACAAATTAAAGAATCTCAAGGACAAAAATTAACTAAATTAACTAAAAGACTTGAAGTCATCGATGCTTTTAGAAAATCTAATAATAAACCTGAATGGATGATATTAGACGCTTTACCAGTTATTCCACCAGATTTAAGACCAATGTTACAACTTGATGGTGGAAGATTTGCTACTAGTGATTTAAATGATTTATACCGTCGTGTTATTAGTCGTAATAATCGTTTAAAGAAATTAATTGATATGAACGCTCCTGGAGTTATCTTAATGAATGAAAAAAGAATGCTCCAAGAAGCTGTTGATGCTTTAATCGATAACGGTAGAAGAAATGGAAAACCTGTTACTGGTGCTGCTGGAAGACCATTAAAATCTTTAAGTGGTGCTTTAAAAGGTAAACAAGGTAGATTTAGACAAAACTTACTCGGTAAGAGAGTTGACTATAGTGGTAGAAGTGTTATTGCTGTTGGTCCATCATTAAAGATGTATCAATGTGGATTACCTCGTGAAATGGCAATTAATTTACTTAGACCATTTATTGCTAGCGTTTTAATTCGTGATGGAAAATGCTTATTACATAAACAAGCTGATCGTAAAATTGATGCTCGTGATGAAGATGTATTAAATGTTGTCGAAAAAATTATTTCTCAACATCCAGTCTTATTAAACCGTGCTCCAACTTTACATAGACTTGGTATTCAAGCTTTCCAACCAGTCTTAGTTGATGGACGTGCAATTAGATTACATCCACTTGTTTGTACTGGATTTAACGCTGACTTTGATGGTGACCAAATGGCAGTCCATGTTCCACTTGGAAAAGCTGCTCAAGAAGAAGCTTTAAATTTAATGCTTGCTTCAAATAACATCTTAGCTCCAAAAGATGGAAAACCAATTGTTACTCCATCTCAAGATATGTTAATTGGTAACTACTATTTAACATTAGAAGCTACTAAAGAAGATTTTTATAAGAAAGCTAATAAATTTGAAGAAGCTGGTGATTTAGAAGAAGCAGAAAAATATAGAGAATATGCTAAACTTGAAGGAAAAGTCTTTAAAGATATCGATGAATGTTATAAAGCATATTTAATTAAAGATATTCATTTACACACCCGTATTGCTCTTCCAGGAAAAGCTCTTAAGAAGAGTGGATTTAGTGCTGAAATGAATAATAAATATCTTATTACAACTGTTGGTAAAGTTATCTTTAACTTAATTTTCCCAAGCGATTTCCCTTATATTAATGAACCAAGTGCTGAAAACTTAAAAAGAGATTTAGATAAATTCTTTGTTCCAAAAGGTACAAATATTCCTGAATATATCGCTTCTTTACCAGTAATTAGTCCTATTAAAAAGAAAAATGTTACTGAAATTATTGATGAAGTTTTCCATCGTTATGGAACTAGTAAAACTAGTGCCATCCTTGATAAGATTAAAGACCAAGGATTTAGATTCTCAACTATTAGTGGATTAACAATTGCTATTAGTGATATTAATGTTTTAAATAATAAACATGATTATATCGTTGAAGGTGATAAAGAAATTGAACATATTGAAAAATTATATGAAAAAGGTTTTTTAACTGATAGTGAAAGACATAATCAAGTAGTTAGAGTTTGGACAAGAATTAATAATGATGTTAGTGACGGAGTTGCTGAAGCTCTTCAAAAAGATAATCGTAATCCATTATTCATCATGAGCGATAGTGGAGCTAGAGGTAGTAAATCTAACTTTACTCAACTTATGGGTATGAGAGGACTTATGGGTAGTACTAGTGGTGAAACTATTGAATTACCTGTTAAATCTTGCTTCCGTGAAGGTCTTAACGTTAGTGAATTCTTTACTGGAACCCATGGTGCTAGAAAAGGTGGTGCTGATACTGCTTTAAAAACTGCTGACTCAGGTTATTTAACTCGTCGTTTAGTTGATGTTTCTCAAGATGTTATCGTTAGAGAAGAAGATTGCCATAGCGATCATGGAAGTTATGTTAGCGATATTATTGATACTTCACAAAATGTTGTTATTGTTTCTTTATATGACCGTCTTGTTGGTAGATTTAGTTGCCACGATATTATTAATCCAAAAACTGGTGAAGTAATTATCGAAGGTGATAGATTAATCGATGAAAAGAAAGCTCGCGAAATTGTTGATAGTGGAATAACTAAAGTTGAAATTAGATCATTATTTGGTTGTGAAACTAAAGATGGTGTTTGCGTACATTGTTATGGAAGAAATCTTGCTACTGGCGAACTTGTTGAAGTTGGTGAAGCAATTGGAATTATGGCTGCTCAATCAATTGGTGAACCTGGTACTCAATTAACCATGCGTACTTTCCATAGTGGTGGTGTTGCTGGAGGAGATATTACTCAAGGTTTACCAAGAGTTCAAGAACTTTTCGAAGCAAGAAATCCAAAAGGTGAAGCTTTAATTAGTGAAATTAGTGGTGTTGTTACTGATATCGTTGATGAAGGTGGTATCTTTACTGTTAAAGTTACTAATGAACTTGAAGAAAAAGTTTATAAAACTAACTTCAATGCTCGTTTAAGAGTTAAAAAAGGTGACACAATTAAAAATGGTGGAAAGATTACCGAAGGTGCTATTTCTCCAAAACGTTTATTAGAAGTTGCCGATGTTGGTAGTGTCCAACGTTATATTATAAAAGAAGTTCAAAAAGTTTATCGTAGCCAAGGAATTGGTATTAGTGATAAACATATTGAAGTTATTGTCCGTCAAATGTTAAGAAAAGTTGTTATCATTGATGGTGGCGATACTGAGATGATTCCTGGAACAAGAGTTAGCTTAGTTGAATTTACTCGCTTAAATAAAGAAGCTTTATTAAGTGGAAAACGTCCAGCAGTTGCTCAACCTTTAGTCCTTGGAATTACTAAAGCTGCTCTTGAAACTGAAAGTTTCTTAAGTGCTGCTAGCTTCCAAGAAACAACTCGTGTCTTAACTGATGCTGCAATTAAAGGTAAGATTGATACCTTACATGGTTTAAAAGAAAATGTCATTACCGGTAAATTAATTCCAGCAGGTAGAGGATTATTAACTACTGAACAAGAAAAAGAACTTTTAAAAGATTTTGATGTTTTAGGAACAATGAAGAGTGTTAGACGTCAATATTTAGGAAGTCATGATAAAGATTACGACAATGTTGATGAAGTAGAAGATAATGTAACAATCGAAGAAGAATACGTTTCTAAAGTTGATAATTATTAATTAAGAAGATCCTAGCAAATAGGATCTTCTTTTATATTTAAAAGAATTTTGATTTGTTTAGTTTTAAAATTAATTTTATTTAAATTAATTAAACTAACTAAAGTTAAAAAAGTATTTAAACGAATTTCGACTAAAGTTTTATCAAAATTATTTAATTTAACTTTATTTTTAATATTTATAAGTAAAAGATTAATTAATTCTAATTTGCCTATAATATTAATTAAAGAACTATAAAAATTTATAAATTCTTTATTATAGAATAAAGCAATATTAAAGTTTTGATATTTATTAAAAAAATCTAGATGATAAACTAAACAACTGTAGTTAAATAAATCAACGATTAAATCTTGATAAGAATCAAAATGATAATATAAACCATTTCGACAAACATTAACAACTTTTGAAATATTAACTAGATGTAAATTAGTTATTTTTTTATTAATAATAGCGATAAAAATTTTATTTAAAATATTAGTTTTTGGTAATGAGTAGCTTATTTCCATAATGATGTTTTAAATATTTTTTATATTAAAATTAAGTATCTTAAAATTATTTTTAAAAAATAACCATATTTTTAAATTTTATGTTAAAATAGCTATCTTCTTTAAACATTTTTGTTTGACAAGCTCTATGCATATCAGTAAAATATATACGTTGACTGAAAAGTTATTATTTTTTAGTAAAGTGTATGACACACCAGGAATTGTGTGTTTAAATGGAAAAAGGAGAAAAAAATATGCCAACTATTAATCAATTAGTTAGACAAGGTAGAAAATCACCTACCTTCAAATCAAAGGCACCAGCTCTTTTAAAAAGATATAACTCATTATCTAAAAAAGAGACTAATCAAAATAGTGCTCAAAAAAGAGGAGTTTGCACCCGTGTTGGTACAATGACTCCTAAAAAACCTAACTCAGCTTTAAGAAAGTACGCTAGAGTTAAGCTCAGTAACGGTTATGAAGTTACTGCTTATATTGGTGGAGAAGGCCATAACCTTCAAGAACACTCAACTGTCATGATTAGAGGCGGAAGAGTTAAGGATTTACCAGGTGTTAGATACCACATTATTAGAGGAACTCTTGACTGCGCAGGAATTGAATCTCGTAGACAAGGTAGATCATTATATGGTACTAAAAAACCAAAAGGTAATGAATAGGAGGAAGTAATATGCCACGTAAGGGTAATGTAAGTAAAAGAGATGTTTTACCAGATCCAATTTATAATTCAAAATTAGTCACCAGATTAATTAACAAATTAATGTATGATGGTAAAAAAGGAACTGCACAAACAATTTTATATAGTGCATTCGAAATAATTGAAAAGAAAACAGAAAAACCAGCAATGGATGTATTTGCTACAGCAATTAACAATATTATGCCTAATGTTGAATTAAAGGCTAAAAGAATTGGTGCTGCAAACTATCAAGTTCCAACTGAAGTTTCTCCAGAAAGAAAAGTTACTTTAGGATTAAGATGGTTAGTTAATTATTCACGTTTAAGAAAAGAAAAATCAATGGAAGAAAAATTAGCCAACGAAATTATTGATGCTGCAAATGGAACAGGTGCTGCTGTTAAGAAAAGAGAAGATACACATAAAATGGCAGAAGCTAATAAAGCTTATGCTCATTATAAATGGTAATAGGAGAGCTTATGGCTACTAGAGAATACGATTTAGAGCATACACGTAATATCGGCATCATGGCTCACATCGATGCTGGTAAAACAACAACTACCGAACGTATCTTATATTACACCGGTAAAATTCATAAGATCGGTGAAACTCATGAAGGTGCAGCTACCATGGACTGGATGGCTCAAGAACAAGAAAGAGGTATTACAATTACTAGTGCCGCTACAACTTGTTTTTGGAAAGGTAATCGTATTAATATTATCGACACTCCTGGGCACGTCGACTTTACAGTAGAAGTTGAACGTTCTTTAAGAGTTCTTGATGGTGCAGTTACTGTTCTTGATGGAAAAAGTGGTGTCGAACCTCAAACAGAAACTGTTTGGAGACAAGGAAGCAAATATGGCGTTCCTCGTATAGTCTTTGTTAATAAACTTGATGCAATTGGTGCTGATTATGATATGTCAGTTGCTAGTTTAAAAGAAAAATTAGGAGCTTGTGCAAAAGCAGTTCAATATCCAATTGGTATTTCTTCAAGTTTAAGCGGTGTTATCGATATTATTAAAATGGAAGCTTGGGATTATACTGGTGTTAAAGAACATGAATTACCAAAACAAATTCCAATTCCAGCTGAATATGTTGAAAAATGTCAAAAATTAAGAGAAGACTTAATTGAAACTTTAGCTTCATTTGATGATGATTTAATGATGAAAGTTCTTGATGGAGCTGAAGTTAGCGTTGATGAAATTAAAGCTGTCATTAGAAAAGCAACTTTAACAGGCGAATTCCACCCAGTATTTTGTGGAAGTGCTTATAAAAATAAAGGTGTTCAATTATTACTTGACGGTATCGTAGATTATTTACCTTCACCAATCGAAATTCCTCATGCAAAAGGAACTGATGATAAAGGAAATGATTATTATTGCGAACCAAGTGATGATGCTCCACTAGTTGGATTAGCTTTCAAGATTGCTACTGATCCATTTATTGGAAGACTTGCTTACTTTAGAGTTTATTCAGGTACTTTAAAAGCTGGAAGTTATGTTTATAACACTAATAAAGGTGTTAAAGAAAGAATTGCTCGTTTAGTTTTAATGCATAGTAATCATAGACAAGAAGTTGATGAACTTCATGCTGGAGATATCGGTGCAATTATTGGTTTAAAAAATACTACAACTGGTGAAACTTTATGCGGTGAAGGAGTTAATGTTGTTCTTGAAAAGATGGAATTCCCAGAACCAGTTATTGAAGAAGCAGTTGAACCAAAAACTAAAGCTGATCAAGAAAAAATGACTCTTGCTTTAATTAAATTAGCTGAAGAAGATCCAACATTTAAAGTTCATACTAGTGATGAAACTGGTCAAACAATTATTGCTGGTGTTGGTGAACTTCACCTCGACATTATTGTTGATAGATTAAAAAGAGAATTCAATGTCCAAGTAAATGTTGGTAAACCACAAGTTGGATATCGTGAAACTATTAGATCTAGTGCTGATTGTGAAGGTAAATACATTAAACAATCCGGTGGTAGAGGACAATATGGTCACGTTTGGATTAAATTTGAACCAAACCCAGGAAAAGGATTTGAATTCGTTAACGCTATTGTTGGTGGTAGCGTTCCAAAAGAATATATTAAACCAACTCAAGATGGTTTAGTTGATGCCTTAGAAAGAGGCTTAGTTGCTGGCTATCCTGTAATTGATATTAAAGCTACATTATTTGATGGAAGTTATCATGATGTTGACTCTAGTGAAGCTGCATATAAGATTGCTGCAAGTATGGCTTTAAAAGAGGCTGCTAAGAAATGTAACCCTGTAATTCTTGAACCAATTATGAAAGTTGAAGTTACAGTTCCAGAACAATATTATGGTGATGTTATCGGAGATATTTCTCGTAGAAGAGGTCAAATGACTGGAGAAAGTCAAAGAGGCAACGCTAAGATTGTTGAAGCTGAAGTTCCACTAGCAGAAATGTTTGGTTATGTTACAGATTTAAGAGGATTCACTCAAGGAAGAGGAAACTATTCAATGGAATTTAGTCACTTCGGTGAAACACCTCGATTTATCCAAGACGAAATCATTAAAAAGTCTGGAATGTCTAATCGTTAATTAATATCTTAGATATTGATTATAAACTATAATTGCTATAAAATATTTACATTGCAAGACGCAATTTATTTAGGAGGAAATAATAATATGGCAAAACAAAAATTTGATAGAAGTAAAGTCCATATGAATATTGGTACCATCGGACACGTTGACCATGGTAAAACTACTTTAACCGCTGCTATCACTCACGTTTTAGGTAAAAAAGGTCTTTCTGAAGTTAAAGATTACGATCAAATCGATGCTGCTCCAGAAGAAAAAGCAAGAGGTATTACAATTAATACTGCTCACATTGAATATCAAACAGCAAAAAGACACTATGCACACGTTGACTGTCCAGGGCACGCAGACTATGTTAAAAATATGATTACTGGTGCTGCACAAATGGATGGAGCAATCTTAGTTGTTGCTGCTACTGATGGTGTTATGCCACAAACTCGTGAACACATCTTACTTGCTAGACAAGTTGGTGTTCCATACATTGTTGTTTATTTAAACAAAACTGACTTAGTTGATGACCCAGAATTAATCGACCTTGTCGAAATGGATGTCAGAGACTTATTAAATAAATATGGTTTCCCAGGTGATGAAACTCCAATCATTAGAGGTAGTGCTAGAAAAGCTTTAGATGGCGATCCAGCTGCTGAACAATCAATTATGGAATTAATGGATGCTGTTGATTCATACATCCCAGATCCAGTCAGAGATACTGATAAACCATTCTTATTACCAATCGAAGACGTTTTAACTATTACAGGTAGAGGAACTGTCGTTACTGGTAGAGTTGAAAGAGGTACTTTAAAACTTAACGATGAAGTTGAAATCGTTGGTGTTAAACCAACTCAAAAGAGTGTTGTTACTGGTATTGAAATGTTCCGTAAATTATTAGACTACGCTGAAGCAGGTGATAACGTTGGTGTCTTATTAAGAGGTATCAACAGAGACCAAGTCGTCAGAGGACAAGTCTTAGCAAAACCAGGAAGTGTTACTCCACATACAAAATTCACATGTAGTGTTTACATTCTTACAAAAGAAGAAGGTGGAAGACATACTGCATTCTTAAGTAACTACAGACCACAATTCTATTTCCATACAACTGATATTACTGGAACAATTACTCTTCCAGCTGGTACAGAAATGGTTATGCCAGGTGATAACGTTTCATTCACTGTTGAATTAATTCACCCAGTCGCAATTGAAAAAGGTACTAAATTCTCCATCCGTGAAGGTGGTAGAACTGTTGGTGCTGGTACTGTTAGCGAAATTATTAAATAGTTTAATTAATTATTTAAAAATAATAAAAGAAGTGGAAACACTTCTTTTTTTATATTTTTAAAACTAAATTTCGATATAATTAAAGTAGTTAAGAGGTGTTTTATGAAAGTTTGTATAATTGGTCAAGGAGCAAGTGGAGTTAGCTTAAGTTTAATGTTAAAAAAGGAAGATCCATCTTTGGATGTTACGATTTTAGATCATAATGATAAGACAAATAAAAAGTTATTAGCTACTGGAAATGGAAGATGTAATTTAGGAAATTTAGAACTTAAAAAATATTCTTATAACAATGATTTCGGGTTTAAAATTTATAATAAATTCGATGTAAATAAACAAAGAGAATTTTTTGAATCTATTGGTTTATTAACAAGAAATTTAAATGAATTAGTTTATCCTTATAGTTTAAGCAGTAATCAAGTTGTAGGGTATTTTAATAAGTTGTTAAAAGAATATAAAGTTAAATTAGTTAATAAAGTAAAAATTGATGATTATAAAGTTAATGAAGATAATGTTGAAGTAACTTTTAATAATAAAACATATAAATTTGATAAAGTAATTTTTGCTTGTGGAGGAATGTCTACCCCAAGTTTAGGAAGTGACGGATCTTTATATATACTATTTAAGAAACATAATTATAATATTATTGCTTTAAAACCAGGTTTAACTCCAGTCATTGTTAAAGAAAACGTTAAAGGAATTGAAAATGAGCGTCTTAAAGGAAATGTTAAATTATTTATTAATAATAAGTTAACTTATGAAGAAGAAGGAGAAGTTTTATTTAAGAAAAACGGATTAAGTGGAATTGCTATTTTTAATGCTTCTTCATTTATTTCAAGAAGTTCTTCATCATCAAAAATTAAAATTATAATTGATTTATTTCCTAAAATTTCTGAAAGTGAATTACTTAAAAATTTTGAAAAATATTCAAGTTTTGCAAGGTTTTCTTTCATAGAAGGCATTTTTTCATTAAGAGTAAGTGAATTTATTCGTAAAAATAGTAACGCCAAAAACCTTTATAAATTTGATTCACGTGACCTAAAAAATATTGCCCACTATTGTAAAAACATGGAATTTAATTATGAAAAAAATTATGACTTTAATTCTTCACAAGTTAGTGTTGGCGGAATTGATACAAATTTATTAAATGATGATTTATCTTCAAAACTTGAAAAGAATGTTTATTTTGCAGGTGAAGTCATTAATGTTGATGGTTTATGTGGTGGCTTTAATTTGATGTTTGCTTTTGCTTGTAGTTATGTAATTAAAGAAGCACTTATAAATAACAAAAAGTAACTTTTAAATCACTTTTATCTTTAAAAGTAATAACAACATAAGAATATTTATTATCATCACGAGGTTTAGAAATACTTCCTGGATTAATTAATAAAGTATTATTAATTTTAATATTAATTTTCTTATGTAAATGACCAAATAAAAATACATCAGTATTTAAAGAAGTAACGTATTCTTCTAAATTTTTATAATTTATTTTATTACCATGTTCTAAATGAAATTTAACTCCATTAATAACTAAATCCTTAACTAAAGGTGAATCAGCAAAAAAGTCACAATTTCCTTTAATTAACATAAAAGGAGACATTAAATATTCAGGAAGTTCATAATCACCTAAATGCCAATATAAGTCAGCATCTTGATTAGCTAAAACGATTTCATCTAATCTTGATTTATTACCATGGGAATCACTAACAACAACAATTTTCATATTTTTATTTATTTTAGCAAATTATTATTTAATTTTTCTTATAAATGTTTATACTAGTATAAAAATGAAAAAAATTAATTTGGATGAACAAAAAGTAACCCCTTATATTAATGCCTATAAAAAGTATCTTGATGAGCATAATGTAGCTTTTGATGTTCCTGGTCATCATCAAGGAAATATTAAGACCGATTTCGATAAAATTTTTCCTCATAGTGTTTATAAAAATGATATTAATTGTCCAAGAGGATTAGATAATTTATTACATCCAACTGGTTGTATAAAAGAAGCAGAAGAATTATTTGCTAAAGCTTGTGGAGCCAAAAGAGCACGTTTTTTAATTAATGGAAGTTCTTCAGGAATTTTAATAATGTTAATGGCGACTTTAAAAGCTCATCAAAAAATTCTTTTGCCAAGAAATGTTCATAAATCTGTAATTAATGGCTTAATTTTAAGTGGAGCTGTACCTGTTTTCTTAATGCCTGAAATTGATCATCAAACTGAAATAGTCAATCAAATTAGTTATAAAGAATGGAAGAAAGCAATTGATCAAAACTTAGATGCTCGTGCAATCTTTATTATTAATCCAACTTATTTTGGTGCTACATGTAATTTAAAAAAGATTACTGAATATGCTCATAGTAAAGGAATGGTTGTACTTTGTGATGAAGCACATGGAGCCCATTTATATTTTTCTAATAAATTACCAATAAGTGCTATGGAAGCAGGTTGTGATATTTCTACTTTATCAGTTCATAAAACTGGGGGTAGTTTAACGCAATCAAGTGTTCTTTTAATTAATACTGAACGTGTTACTGAATATGAAATAAATAAAGCCTATAACTTAATTAATACAACTAGCCCATCTTCTTTATTGCTTGCTAGTTTAGATGGTGCAAGAAAATATTTAGTTTTTCATGGCTCTAAGAAAGTATTTCGTTCAATTCAATTAGCTAGATATGCTATTGCAAAAATTAACGAAATTAAAGGCTTTAAAGCTCATGGAAAAGATTATTTTTTAAAAAATGGTGCTTTTGATTTTGATGAGACAAAAGTAGTTATTGAATTAGATAATCTTTCCATTAGTGGATTTGATTTATATAAAATTTTAAAAGATGAGTATCATATTCAAATTGAGCTTGCTGAGACTTATGTTTTGTTATTACTTTTTACTATTGGGACTAAAAAGACTGATACTGATGCTTTAATTTCAGCTTTAAAAGATATTAGTTTAAGATTTTATAAAGAAAATGTTTATTATCCAGATCATCATTTTACAAATGAAATGCCTGAATTAATTGTAAGACCTCGTGTAGCTTATCATTCAAAATTAAAAGTAATACCTTTAAAAGAAGCAGAAAACTATGTTTCAAAAGAAATGATTATGATATATCCTCCAGGTATTCCTTTAATTATTCCTGGAGAGAAATTTACTAAAAAAATTATTGAACAAATTTTATATTATCAATCTTCAGGTGTATCTATTATTAGTGATTATAATGATGCGATGAATGTAAGTGTCGTTAATGATGAAGATAACGATGAAGATGAATAATTTTATAAAAATAGTTGAGTTTTAAAGACTTTTTTACAAAAATTCATTGATTTTAAATACTAAATTTATATCTTTTAAGATTAACTTTATTATTTTTAACTTCAATTTTATCTGCTATTAGAAGTTGCTTTTGAGCGTTAATTCCTCCAAAAGCATAATTGGTGGATAATAAACCTTTTGCATTAACAATTTTATAACAAGGGTAGAGAAATTGATTTTTATTGTTATGTAATATATTTCCAACTACACGGCTATAATTTTTATTTTTTATATAAACTGCTATATCTTTATAAGTACTGACTTTATTTTTAGGAATTAGAGTAAGATAATTAAATATTAAATCTTTAAGTTCATAATTTTTAAAAGAATTATATAAATTAAAAATTCTAAGGAAAGCATCATTAATATCAATATTTTTTGGAATATTTAACATTATAGTTTTAAGATGATTTTTATTTAATAAAAAATAAAAGTTATTTTCTTCGATACACGTAGTATTTATACAAATATTATTTGCTTTAAAATCCTCTTCAAAATAAGAAGTAATTAAGCTTGATGATAAAATATTTTCATTTTTTACAAATTTATATGTTTCTATTTTGTTAGATAAAAAAGAAGTTATATAAATAACTATTTGATTATTTAAAATAATATCTTTTTTAAAAGGCAATACTTTAATATTTTCCTTTAATAATTTCTTTGATATCTCGTAATTGAAAAAAGCTTGATTATAAATGATGACAATATCTAAACACATTAAATAACTTCAAAATGCTTTAAAGCATTATAAATTCCATTATCATCGATATTTGTAGTGACAAAATAAGCTGTTTTTTTAGCTTCTTCATGACCATTACCCATACAAACGCTATATTTAACTTCTTTAAACATATTTATATCGTTATTTTCATCACCAATCGCCATTAATTCGTTTTCATGATAACCAAAGTATTTTTTAAACGCTTCAATACCTTCAGTTTTAGTGTAATTTGTTGGCAAAAGTTCAATTGAATATTGAGAAAAACGACCAAATTTAAAATTTGGGAAATTATTCTTTATATCGTTATCGAAAGCTTCTTCACAAAAAGCTTGAACACATACGACTTCTTGATTTTTATATTGCTCTATTGAATTTGGACGAGGTTCATAAAAAATTGAATAAAAATTATTAACGATATTTTCATCAAAAATTTTAATAAAAGAAGATTTTTTAGTTAATAAATGATATGAAATTTTATGTTCTTCAAAATAACTTAACAAGAAATGTAAATCTTTTTTATTAAATGACTTTACATAAAGATTTTTGTGATTTAAAAAAGCACATCCGCCGTTTTGAGTTACATATCCATCAAATTTTATTGTATTGAAAACATTTAAATTTTCTAATGAATAAAAACTACGTGCGCTATTAATAATTAATTTAACCCCATTATGATGTGCTAGATTAAGTGCTTCTAAAGTACTTTGAGGTATTTCTTTTTTATTATGATCAAACAATGTCCGATCAAAATCGATAAAGATTGCTTTAATTTTATCCATGTAAATATATTATCATTAATTCTTCTTAAATTTTAAATAAAATAAGCAAAACTTGAATTTTTGTATAAAAGCCAAAGTAAAACTTTAAAAATTATAGATAAGTGTCTATTTTTTAATTTTTTAGACTATAATAATAACGTTCGTTACAAACGAACTAGTTTAACTGTTTTTCGATATTTCTATTTACCCCTAAACTTATTCATATACAAATATCCCTTAATGGTTAAACTTTTTTTAATAAATAAGTAAGTTGAAGAAATATATATCTCGATATAAAATTAACATATGTTTAAACGATTTATTGCTTATTATAAACCATATAAGCGGATGTTTTTACTAGACATGTTAGCTAGCCTTTTAATATCTTTAATTGGTATGGGATATCCATTATTGACTAATAAAATTTTAAAAGATATTGTTCCTAGTGAAACAATGGATATAGATAGCAAAGTTAAATTTATCTTACTATTTGGTTTTGGATTATTAGCTTGTTATTTAATTAGAATGGCTTTACGTTTTTTTGTTCAGTATTATGGACACGTTATCGGTGTTAAAATGCAGGCTGATATGCGTAAAGATATGTTTAATAAACTTCAAAGACTCCCTTTTTCTTATTATGATGAACATGAAACAGGAAAAATTATGTCTAGAATGACGAATGATTTAATCGATGTTAGTGAATTAGCTCATCATGGTCCAGAAAATTTATTTATAAGCGGAATAACAATCATTCTTTCTTTTTCTTATTTAGCTACAATTGAATGGAGATTTGCTTTAATTCTTTTATCTTGCGTACCATTTTTATTATTGATTACGATATTTAATAGAAAAAAGATGAGTAAAGCTTTTAGAGAAACTAGACAAAGCGTGGCAGTAATTAATGCATCATTAGAATCTTCGATTTCAGGAATTAGAGTTACAAAAGCTTTTACTAATGATCAAAAAGAGTTAGAAAAATTTGAAGTTGGAAATAAAACATATGTTAAAAAAAGAAGTGTTGCTTATAAAGCAATGGGGCAGTTTCAATCTTCAACAACCTTTATTACTGACTTGTTTAATGTTGTTTTGTTAATTGGGGGAGGGTTACTTGCAATTTTACAACCTGAAGTTTTTGAATTAGCTGACTATACAACATTTGTAGTTTCAGTTAGTTTATTTATTACTCCATTAACAACTTTAATAAATTTTGTTGAACAATATCAAAATGGTGTTACTGGTTTTAGAAGATTTTTAGAAATTTTAGATACTGAAGAAGAAATTGAAGATCCTCATGCGATTAATGTTAAAAAACTTGATGGAAATATTAAATTTGATCATGTTTCTTTCCATTACGAAACTAGTAAGGGAATTTTAAAAGATGTTAGTTTTGAAATTAAACAAGGACAAACCATTGCTTTAGTTGGAAATAGTGGTGGAGGTAAAACAACTATTTGTCATTTAATTCCTAATTTTTATAAAGTAAGCGAAGGGCATATTTATATTGACAATATTGATATTAATAAATTAACGTTTAAAAGTTTAAGAGGAAATATTGGTATTGTACAACAAGATGTTTTTTTGTTTAATGGCTCGATTAGAGAAAATATTTTATATGGTAAATTAGATGCCACTGAAGAAGAGTTAATTGCTGCAGCAAAGCGTGCAAATATTCACGATTATGTTATGAGTTTAGAAAATGGATATGATACTGAAATCGGAGAAAGAGGAATTAAACTAAGTGGTGGACAAAAACAAAGGTTATCGATTGCGAGAGTATTTTTAAAAAATCCTTCAATTTTGATTTTAGATGAAGCTACTAGCGCTTTAGATAATACTACTGAAGCTCAAATCCAAGAATCTCTTGATGAATTAACTAAAAATCGTACGACAGTTGTAGTAGCTCATCGTTTATCAACAATTAAAAATGCAGATGAAATTTATGTATTAGATGAAGGAAAAATTGTTGAACATGGCACCCATGAAGATCTTTTAAAGAAAAATGGAGAATATGCTAAACTTTATTATCAACAATTTAAATTGAATAAGTAAAATGAAATCAGTAAGAGACGTTTATATTATTGGAAATGGTCCAAGTTCTTCTCATACGATGGGTCCAAGTTTTGCTGTTGATTATATATTAAATAAATATCCAAATTTAGATAAAATTGAAGTTATTTTATGTGGATCATTAGCATTTACTGGCAAAGGTCATTTAACTGATAAAATTATTAGTGAAAAATTATCACACATAAAACATAACATCGTTTTTGATTTTAAAAGAAAAGTAGAGCATCCTAATACCTTGTTTTTTAAAATTTTTCAAAATAATGAAGAATTTAATGAACAAGTTATTTCGATTGGTGGAGGCAGTATTTTAACTAGTGATAACGTCGATGAATCGACTAGAGAAGTTTATCATGAACATTTTTTAAGTGAAATACTTAAATATTGTGATTTTCATAACTTGACTTTATTTCAATATATTACAAAACATGAAGATAAAGATTTACTTTTTTATTTAGGTAGAGTTTATGAAACTATGGAAAATGCCATAACAAATGGTATTAGTAAGAGTGGATATTTACCTGGGAGTTTAAAAGTAAAGCGAAAAGCTAAAGATATGTATGAAAGAAGAACTTCAAGTTTATTTGAAGAAATTGAAATAAAAGTTACTACAGCTGCATTTGCAGTTAGTGAAGAAAATGCATCAGGAGGAATAGTTGTAACAGCTCCTACTTGCGGTAGTTGTGGAGTTATTCCGGGTGTTATTACTTATTTAAAATATAAAGGTATTAGCAAAGAAAAAATAATTGAAGGTTTAGCTGTAGCTGGTTTAATTGGAGTTATTGTAAAAACTAATGCTTCTGTTAGTGGCGCAGTTAGTGGTTGTCAAGCTGAAATAGGAGTTGCTAGCGCAATGGCAAGCGCGTTAATTATGCATGCATTTGGTTATGATAATTATAAAATTGCTCAAGCGAGTGAAATTGCTTTAGAACATTCACTTGGATTAACTTGTGATCCTATTAAAGGATATGTTCAAATTCCTTGTATTGAAAGAAATGCTATCTTTGCTTTAAAAGCCATAAATAGTGCATCATTAGCATCATTTATATCTTCTAGTACTAATAAGATAACTTTTGACGATATTGTTAAAACAATGTATGAAACAGGCAATGATATTAAAAAAGGTTATAAAGAAACTTCTAAAAAAGGAATGTCAAAATTAAAAATTTAATAAAATAGTTTAGTTTTGCAAGGTTATTTATAAAAAATAAGCACTTTTTTATTAATAATAAAAAGATTTTTGTATTAAAAGAATTATTTTTTTGCTATTATCTATGTAAATAAAGAGGTTTTTTTATGGTCAAAATTAAAGAAGTAAAAACAAAAAAAGATATAAAAAACTTTATTATGTTTCCAATTCGTTTATATAAAAATTGTAAATATTATGTACCTCAGTTTTATAGTGATGAGAAAAAATTGTTTACAAAAAGAAATATTTATAAAGATGTTACAAAGCATAAATTCTTTTTAGCTTATAAAGATAACAAATTAGTAGGTCGAATTCAAGCTATTATTCAACTTCAATATAACTCAATGCATAATGAAAAACGCATTAGATTTGGAAGATTTGATTGTATTAATGATAAAAAAGTTTCAAGAGCTTTACTTGATGCAGTTGTTAAATATGGAAAAGAAGAAGGAATGGACACATTATGTGGACCATTAAATTATACGGATGCTGATCGCGAAGGTCTTTTAATTGAAGGTTTTGATGAATTATCAACATTATTTGAATCTTATAACTATCCTTATTATAAAGATTTAATGGATGATTATGGGTTAGTTAAAGAAGTTGATTGGTATGAATTCCATTTAACTCGTCCAGATTTAATTCCTGATAAATTGCAAAGAATAATTGATAGAGCTTTTGAATCAAATAATTTACATTTAGCTCCAACTAATATGTCTAAAAGAAAATATATTAATAAGTATGGTTATGAAGCAATGAATGTTTTAAATGAAGCTTATAAAGATTTATATGGCGTTGTTCCTCTTGATGAAAAAATGAAACGTCAAACTTTAGATCAAGCTCGTTTAATTTTAAAAAAAGAATTTTTACCTATTATTTTAGATAAAGATGAAAAAGTAGTCGGCTTTGGATTATGTATGCCTTCAATCGCTCAAGCTTTAGCAGGTAGCAGTGGAAAATTATCCAATCCTATTACTTTATTTAAAGTTTTAAAAACATTAAATAAACCTGAAGGAGCTGAATTATTATTAGTTGGTTTATTACCAAAATATAAAGGAACAGGTATCAATTCTGTTTTTATTCAAGATATGTTAAATGGCTTTACAAGACGCGGTTTAAAATTTTATGAAACTAACTTAAATTTAGAGTACAATACCGCAGTTATGAGCCAACGGAAATGGTTTAATTCAAGACAACATAAAAAAAGAAGATGTTATGTGAAAAGTATTTAATTTCAACAAAAACATCTTAAAACTCAATTATTTTTACAAATTTAACATTTATAAAACTTACAATAGAGAATTATTATAACAACATTTTAGTATTCTAAAACTTGTATAAATAATTGACTTATTTAAATAAAAAAACAGGATTTTGTTAATCCTGTAAATTTTTAAATGCCTCTGTACACGAGAGATATACACTTTGAGAGGTACCCCTTTCCTAATGTCTATGATTTGGGGTACCTCTCATGCTAATCAGAGCGTTTTTCAATTATTTAAGTTCTTATTAATCAATTGCAAGAATTTCAGTTTGGTCGCTTGCAATGATATTTCTAAGCGAAACACCATCTATCTTGCCATTATCAAGCAAGTCATTCACGTCGTCAAAAATGCCTAAATACATGTCCAAATCTTTTCCCTCGGCATTTGGATATTCGTTAACGGGTATTTCGAATAGTTGAATATGTGCTTTGTCTGATTTATTGAATTTAATACGGATTTCTTTTTCGTATCCAATAGTATCTCTTGTAACTCTAAAAATTCTATTCTTATACTGGAATTCCATTCCCCATATTACACCATCATAATTGTAATTTTCAGGAGTAGGACCATTTCTAGTGAATCCTTCAATAAATTCTTCAATGTTTTTGAATTCTTTATTTGCCATATTTAACTCCTTATTTTTTATGATTCTTTAACCAGCTGTTGACTTTGTCGATGACAATTTTGTCACTGCTTGTTGGTGACGTAACAGTCCCTTTATGATAAACACCATAATGAACATGAGGTTGTTTACCATCATGGGAATGTAGAAAATCAATTGACTTAACTAATTGATGCTTGTCATCGTAAAATGCAATGTGCTTTAATTCGCCTTTTTGCAAAACAGCATAGATGCGGTTTTCTGTATGACTCATTTCTGGTGCCTTAACAGATTTATTTGGACGTTCAAGCACTTTAATATTATCATCAATCATCCCAATTGAGAAGTATGTTTGTCCGCCATCTCTAAAAGCGAAATTGCCACTATTGACATCAACAAAGCTACCTCTTCCACCCATATCAGTCCTCCTCCTTTCTTAAAATTTGAATTCTATCCATTTGAAACAAAGATAGTTGCTCGTACTCTGAAGAAATTTCAAAAGTATCGCAAAAATCTATAAAAATAAATTTTCCATCCATACCTTCTATTGGTTTTCCTCTTACCAAAATTAGGGATGGTTCTATCCTTTTCACCATTTCATTAAAACCATCAATGAATTGCTTTTTATTTTTGCTAACGCCAACAGTAGAAATAGCGACAACGCTTCCTTTTTCAATGTAATTAAAACAAATATCATATGTTCTACTATCGGCCCAAGTAATGGTAGGGATTACTTTAATACCTAGGTATTGCAACCATGCGCCAACCCATAGTCCATGCCTAACGTTTTCTTCAATTTGGCAAGGCTCCATATTTGTATATGCGCTATAATCCGGTGTTGTTACAGCCAAGAAGTCATATGCTTTCCTAACAAAAGAAAATATATCGTTGTAAATACGATTGATGGTTTTATCAAATTGAAAGTTTAGCAAAACCTTAGTTTCTTTATTTTTGGTAGATTTTATATTTGAAAAAGATGCATATTTAACCTGATTCCAATCAATAGTTTCAAGCAAAGATTCCTTTTTTAAATATGTGTTCCTTTTTCATCTTTTGGCCATCCATCGGGCAATGGCTTAATTAAATTAAATTTTTCTTTTTCACTTAGACCCATATACGGTCCTCCTTTTCATAGATTTGAAAATAATATTTGGATACCGTATAATGGATTTACTCAAGATTCCTATACGGTTTCTGATGACGCTAGTGATGTTGGTAGCATCGTTAGCGTTTTTTCTTATCGAGGTAGATAAGACAACTAAATTATTATCTGCTTTTATTTCTTACCACCTCCATTATTGTTATATCTAAAAAGCATTGCTGCTTCTTTTCCATATTTATACCCAAGTCTATAGAAAGTTGGTTCAGTTATTAAACTAGTTTCTTTTAAACGTATTGATATCGCACTTCTTGATACTCCAGTTTCGTCGGCAATTTCACTAATTATTTTCTTAAGTATCCAAATCTTTTGTCCATTTAATGATGTATGGTATTCGGTAACATATTTTGTGTGTTTCTCGTCATAAAGCTTTTTAAGTCTTCTACGTGACAATAAAACGCAGGCTGCAAAATAATTAGCAAAAAACTCTGCCCAACTATATTGAGATTTATTATTTGTCTTGAAATTGCCATTAATAATTGTTTCATCATCAATGATTTTGTCGACTCTAAAATCTTTGTCTAAATCTAATAAATAATGTTTGAGCTCGTGAAAAATTGTGAACAATTCTCTGCTATCGCTTCCGCAAGCATCTGGATCAACAAAAATATCGCCTCTACGAACACCAACTAACTTTAAAGAGCCATCTTCATTATAAGTTTCAAGGATACCATCTTTTTGAATTGTCACGCCCAAAATGGATTTATTTAAAGATAATCTTTGGTATTGAATATCAACGCCTATATATTTGCTAACAAATTCATCATAAATGATTGTTTCCAATGTTCTTCCAAACTTTTTACAATAATCATTTAAAAGCCTATCGGAAAAAGAGGCGATTTCCTTTTTTGTTGGAAATTGTTCGCCAGTAAACTTATTAACTTTTGCACAGATAAGCTTGATGTTTGTCATTATTTGTTTTTAATCCTTTCTAAGAATTCATTCCATTCTTCTTCGCTCAAATCAGCTTCTATAGCTTTTCTTAAAACTTGTTGAACCACTTGATTAGATTTTAAGTAGTCCACCACATCAGCGGAAATGTTGTTAGATGATTTTCCAAGCAATGACTCATCAATCATTAATTTAAATTCTTCTGATTGCTTTTCATCTAGTTCATAAACTTCGATGTATTTTTGAACTAGATTTGTCTTTTCGCCTTTTTTATTTCCAGAAGGGAATGGTGCACCATTTTCCAAGTCGCAGATGAATGTACGAGAAACGCCTAAAAGATCTTGTGCTTCTCTTAGTGAATAGCCTCTTTGTTTTCTCAAGTTCTTTAAGTATTCTCCAAGTTTTGACATAGTTTGCTCCTCCTTAAAACCATCACTGTCACTAATGATTTCGATTATAGTTTTACATTTTGATTATCGTTTGTCAACTACTTCATTGACAAGACACTTTATTACATTTTATGCATAGCATAGATTTCAATACTGTTTTTTGTATAATATTGATTTTGACTAAATATTATTTGATAGATAGCATAATTAGAGGAAGTAGAAATGAATTATGGTTATGCTAGAGTAAGTACAATCAATCAACACTTAGATAGACAAATAGATGAGTTACATAAAGTCGGACTTTTTGACTCTCAAATATTTATCGATAAAGAATCAGGAAAAGACTTTAATAGAACGAATTACAAAAAGCTCCTGAAGAAACTTAAATCAGGAGATGTTTTATATGTGAAATCAATTGATGGACTAGGAAGAAACTACAATATGATCCTTGATGAATGGAGAATATTAACCAAAGAAAAAGATATCGATATCGTTGTTATAGATATGCCACTACTAGATACAAGGATTGAAGGAAAGAATTTAGTAGGTAAGTTTATCGCTGATGTAGTTTTGCAAGTCCTATCTTTTGTCGCAGAAAACGAAAGAGAAACAATGAAACAACGTCAAGCTGAAGGAATAAGAATGGCGAAATTAAGAGGAGTTAAATTTGGTAGACCTTCCACTCCTACACCAAAAAATTTTGATGAAATTGTTAATTTATTTTTGAATAAAGAGGTTACCTCTAAACAAGCAATTGAAATGTCTGGACTATCAAGAGGCACGTTTTATAGAAAACTGAATAAGCTTTTATAGGCTTTAGCCTAAACTATTTTGATTCTGGCAACGTGTCGTTTTTATCGCATTTTTCGATTCTGGCAAATCACACGCTTTTTTTATTAAAAATATTTAAAAATACAAATGATTTATATTCTTAGAATGCCACGATTTTGATTATTATCCTTTTATAAATAAAAAGGATATACTGTCAATGTATATCCTATCTAGCCTACAATGGTGCCTCAACGCAGAATCGAACTACGAATAGAACATTACCATTGTTCCGTTATACCACTTAACTATTGAGGCATATTGCTAAATTATAGTAGCATAAGTTTTTTAACCTAGCAATTAAAATTTGATAGTAATGATAGTAAAATAAAAGTATAATATTTAGGCTCGAGTGTCTACCCATGACTAACCACTCGTAAAATTTAACAGGGGGATTTAAAAATGATGAATCAAACAAAGGAAGATTCAAAAGTAATGCTTTGGTTTAAAGCCAACTTCACAGTTAAAAGCATTGCTATCAACGCTATTATTGCAGCATTATATGCTGTAATTACGATGTTATGTGGACCTTTATCTTATGAATTTTCACAATTTAGAATTAGTGAATTCATGAATTTATTGGTATTTTTCAATCCAGCATATACGATAGGACTAACACTTGGATGCTTAATTGCTAATTTAGCATCTTTATATGGTGTTTATGACATTGTATTTGGAACATTAGCAACCTTAATTAGTTGTTTATTAATAGTAGGATGTTCTAAAGTAGTTAAAAATTTATTTTTAGCAGGATTAATACCTTGTTTAGTAAACGCTATTATTGTTCCGTTTACAATTTATTTAGCAAACTTAGGTACTGCTAATCAAATAAATTTAGCTGCAATGTATTGGATAATGTTTGGATGGGTTTTCTTAGGAGAATTTGTCTGTATTATTGGGATTGGATATCCATTATTTTTTATTTTAAAAAGAAAAGGTGTTCGTTTATTAGAAATGTTAAATCTTAATAGAAATTTAGATTTTAAATGGTAATTTATGGCAAAAGGGTTTTATTTAGAAGTTTTACATGTTGATAAAAACTGTGGGGCAAGATATGGAATATTACATACTCCACATGGCGATGTTGAAGTTCCATGTTTTATGCCTGTTGGAACATTAGCTACTGTTAAAACTCTTTCACCTGAAGAAATTAAAGCAATCGGAAGTGGAATTATATTAGCTAACACTTATCATTTACACTTAAGACCAGGAGAAGATATTGTTAATAAAGCTGGTGGCGTTCATAAATTTATGAATTATGATGGACCAATGTTAACTGATAGTGGTGGTTTTCAAGTATTTTCTCTAGCTGAAAAAAGAAATATTAGTGAAGAAGGAGTTACCTTTAAATCTCATCTTAATGGCGATAAGATATTTTTTTCTCCTGAAAAAGTTATTGAAATAGAAGAAAAAATTGGTGCTGATATTATCATGTCTTTTGATGAGTGTATTCCTTACCCAGTAAGTTATGAATATTGCAAAAAATCAACTATGCGTACTTTAAGATGGGCTAAAAGAGGTAAGGACGCTCATAAAAAAGAAGATCAAGCATTATTTGGAATTGTTCAAGGTGGAGAGTTTCCAGATTTAAGAAAATATTGTGCTGAAGAATTAGTTAAGATGAATTTCGATGGTTATTCGATTGGAGGAACTTCAATTGGTGAACCAAAAGATGTTTGTTTTAATATGATTGATATGGCAATTAAATATTTACCTTTTGATAAACCTAGATATTTAATGGGTGTAGGTTCTTTAGATTATATTTTAGAAGGAATTGCAAAAGGTATTGATATGATGGATTGTGTTTTACCTACACGAATTGCTAGACATGGTACGTTAATGACTCACCAAGGAAGAGTAAATATTAAAAACGAAAAATATAAAGAAGATTTTACTCCTCTTGATAATGAATGTGATTGTTATACTTGTAAAAATTATACAAAAGCTTATTTAAGACATCTTTATGTATCTAATGAAAGTTTAGGACAACGTTTATTATCAATTCATAATTTACGTTTTTTAATTTCAATTGTTGAAGGTGCTAGAAAGGCTATTAAAGAAGATCGCTTTTTAGAATATAAAGATGAAATTTTAAAAAAATATGGGGATTCTAGAGGGTTTTAATTATGAATGTCGAACTTTTTGATTATTATTTACCAGAAGAATTAATTGCTCAATCACCTTCTTCAATTAGAGATGAATGCAAGCTTTTAAGTGTAGATCGTGAACATAAAACTTATAAAGATGAACATTTTTATGACATTATTAAATATTTTAAAAAAGGTGATGTTTTAGTTAGAAATAACACTAAAGTTATTCCTGCTAGATTATTTGCTGTTAAAGAAAAAACAAATGCTAAAGTTGAAGTCTTATTATTAAAAGATTTAGGAAATGATGTTTGGGAATGTTTATGTGGAAATGCAAAGGCTATTAAGGTTGGAAGTATTTTACATTTTAAAGATGACATTTTAATTGGAGAATGTATTAAAGTTCTTGATGAAGGAATTAGACATATTAAATTTAAATATCAAGGAATCTTTTTAGAAGAATTAGATAAAGTAGGTTTAATGCCACTTCCTCCTTATATTCATAAACAATGTAGTAATAACAATGATTATCAAACAGTTTATGCAAAAATTAGTGGGAGCAGTGCTGCTCCAACAGCTGGATTTCATTTTACTAATGAATTAATTAAAAAGCTTGAAGATATTGGAGTAATAATTGTTGATATTACTTTAAATATTGGATTAGGAACTTTTAGACCAATTAAAGTTAAAGATACTAAAGATCATATTATGCATGAAGAAACTTATGAAATTAATGAGGAAAGTGCCAAGATTTTAAATTTAGCTAAAAAAGAAAATCGTAATATTATTGCAGTAGGTACAACAAGTGTAAGAACTTTAGAAGCTAACTTCACTAAATATGGTGAATTTAAAGCAACTAAAGAAGCAACTGATATATTTATTTATCCTGGATATAAATTTAAAGCTATTGATGCTTTAATCACTAATTTTCATTTACCAAAATCAACATTAATTATGTTAATTAGTGCGTTTATGGGACGTGAATTTACTTTGAAATGTTATAAACATGCTGTTGAACAACGTTATAGATTTTTCTCTTTTGGAGATAGCATGTTTATTTATGGAAAATATGACTACGATAAAGAAGATTAATTATTTCGATGAATCTTTAAAAGAATATAAAAGTTTAAGAAGTAATAATAAAGAAATACCTAATTTATTGTTACATGTTTGTTGTGGAGCATGTAGTGCCTTTCCTTTAATATATTTAATTGATTTATTTAATATTACGATTTATTTTTCTAATTCTAACATTTACCCACTTGAAGAATTTAATAAGCGTAAAGAAACTTTAGAAAAATATGTTGATATTATTAATAAAAAATTTAATAAAAACATTAAAATCATTGCCGATAATTATAACTATGAAGAATTTAAAAAAGACTTAATACCTTTTAAAGATGAAAAAGAAGGATTAAATCGTTGTAAAATTTGTATATCTAAAAGATTAAATAGATTATTTGAATATGCAAAAGATAATAACTATTCTTTAGTGTCCACGGTGATGAGTATATCAAGAAATAAAGATGTTTATTATATTAATGAGGTTGGAAAATCTCTTGAAGACAAATATAATAATATAAAGTTTCTTGTTTTTGATTTTAAGAAATTTAATGGACAAGATATTGGTGTAGCAATTACAAAAAAATACGATATTTATCGTCAAAATTATTGTGGTTGTGAATTTTCAAAAGGAAGTTATGAGCGTAGCAATTAGTGTAGTTATTCCAATTCATAATGCTGAAGTTGAATTAGAAAGATGCCTTAAAAGTGTTTTAGAGCAATCTTTTGAACTTAACTATGAAGTTTTATGTATTTTAGATGGTAGTAATACAAAAACTTATCAAATTGTACAAGATTTTTATCAAGAATATCCTCGAAAAATTAAAATTTTTGAAACAAATTTTTTTGATCCAGGGCTAGTAAGAAATTTTGGAATTGAACAATCTCAAGGGGAATATATATTTTTTGTTGATGGTGACGACTTTCTTGAAGAAGAATGTTTAGAGGATTTATATAATAAAGCAAATAAATCAAAGGCTGAAGTTGTAATTGGAAATTATTATAATTTTTATCCAAAAATTAACAAAAGAAGGACTAGTAGCTTTTTAAGAAACTTTTTATCGCAAAAAAACTATACTTCTAAAGAAGTTGCTTACAAAGTTATTAAAGATTTTCGAGTACGTGGATATGTATGGAATACGTTATATAAACGCGAAATGATTATTAAAAATAAAATTAGATTTATTCCAACAAAACTTGCAATTGAAGATCGACCATTTTTAGTTGAATGTTGCTTGTGTGCTAATAAAATATTTATTTCTAAAACTAAAATTTATAATTATGTGCAACATAGTACCTCTTTTGTTAAGAGCACGAATAAATTGTATTTTTTACAAAAAGCACTAAATTGTGATTTTGCTTTAAAAATAATTTTGTTACACCATAATTGTTATGAAGAAACCGATTTTAAAAAACTATTAAGTTTTCATTTAAGAGGAATAACTTCTGAAGCTAGAAGAATTTGTTCAGCTTTAAATATTCCAAATAAAGTTTTACTTGATGAAATTAAAAAACAAAAATTAGTTATTAGCGGAGATGATTTATATGTATATGATTCTCCTTGGGAAGGAGCGATAAAAGCTCTTAGATTTAACGAGGAATTGTATCGAAAATTACCACCTTCATTTCAAATAAAAGATTTAACTAAAGTTTTATGAGAAAGATTTATTGGTTTTTACAACAATTAGAATTTTTAGGCGGTACTGAAACTGCAACAATTTCAATCGCAAATGAACTAGTAAATGATTATGAAATTACTTTTGTTGTAACTGCTAGAGAAATTAAAAATATTCCTTATAACATTAACAAAAAAATAAAAATAATATTTTTAAATAACGAGGACAATTCTAAAATTGATGAAAAAATACTTGAGTTTTGCAAGGAAAAAAGATTTTTTAAGGCTTTTTTGCTTATTTTAAAGAATATTAATTTTATTATATTTGCTAAATATAAATATCGTCGTATTGTTAAAAAAATGACAAGTAAAGATGATATTTTAATTGGATCTTCCCTTGATAATTATTTAATAATTCCAAGAAGTAGGTTGTTTATTTTTCATTATCATTTTAATGCTAAATTTTTTAATAGTTTTAATGAAAAGTTTATGTCCTTATTTTATCGAAAACCTGATTATTATGTATTTTTAAGTAAAACAATACTTGAAGCAATTTCTAAACATAAAAAAAGAATAATAAAAAAAGCTTTTTACATTCATAATCCGATAAAAATTAATGGATATTTTAATGATAAAATAAATGGTCATAATTTAATTTTTATTGGAAGATTTGCTGATCAAAAAAATCCTATTTTGTTAATAGAAGTTATGAACGAACTTATTAAGATTAACAAAGAATTTAGGCTTGAAATGTATGGAGATGGCAAATTGAAAGATGAAATTATTGCAAGAATTACAACATTACATTTAGAAAATAATATTAAAATTTATAAACCGAGCAACGATATTGAAGGTATTTTAAAAAATAAAGATTTACTTATTTTAACTAGTCTTTATGAAGGAATGCCTTTAGTTATTAATGAAGCTGCTAGTTGTTCAGTCCCTGTTTTATCTACAAACTTTGGTGAATCAGTTCAAGATTCAATTACAAATAAAAATGGAATAGTAGTCGATTCATTTAATCCATTAATTATCGCAAATACAATTAATGTACTGTTTTTAAATCAAGAAAAGCTAATAAATTTAAAACGTTCTGCTTACGAATTTTCTCAAAAATTTAACAAAAAAAGTATTAAAAATGAGTGGTTGAGCGTCTTAAATAAGATAAAAAAATAGAAAAAATAATCAAAAAATAGTTGCTTTATATTTATATATATAGTAAACTTTTGACACTGGCGTTTGCATTGAAGTGCGAGATTGCTGATACACCCACAGGCGTTGTCATGAAGGGAATCAGGTAACTCGTTCTGAGCAATATGAGCCTGTAGGAAAGGAGAAATTCATGGCAAAAGTTAAAAAAATTAGAGTTCGTTTACAAGCTTATGAACACAAAGTCTTAGACTATGCAGTTGAGAAAATTGTAAATGCAATTACTAAAACAGGTGCTAGTGTAGTAGGACCTATTCCACTTCCAACGGAAAAACAAGTCTACACAATATTAAGAGCTGTTCATAAATACAAAGATTCTCGTGAACAATTCGAAATTAGAACACATAAGAGAATTATTGATATTATCGGTCCAAACAATGATACTATCGAAGCATTAAGAAAACTTGATCTTCCTAGTGGTGTTGACATCGATATCAAATTATAGGAGGTAAGATAGATGAAAAGTATCATCGGTCGTAAAATGGGGATGACCCAAGTATACGCAGAAGATGGAACAATGTATGCAGTCACTGTTATTGAAGTCTTGCCTAACGTTGTAACATTAAAGAAAACTATTGAAAAAGATGGTTATGAAGCCATTCAAGTCGGTTACGAAGATAAAAAAGAAAATGCTTTAAATAAAGCTCAAAAGGGTATTTATAAAAAAGCAGGAGTTGCTACTAAAGCTCATTTATATGAATTAACTGGCGATGAAATGCTTAAGTTCGAAGTTGGTAATGAAATCAAAGCTGATTTATTCCAAGATGGAGAAGTAGTTGACGTAATCGGAACTAGCAAAGGTAGAGGAACTGCTGGTGTTATTAAAAGATGGAAACATCATATCGGACCTAAAGGACATGGTAGTGGCTATCATAGACAACAAGGTTCATTCGCTAATAATGGACGTTGCAATAACCGTGTTATTCCTGGTAAGAAAATGTCAGGACATTATGGTTCACAAAGTGCAACAGTCTTAAATCAAGTAATTGTTAAAGTAGATGCTACTAAAAACTACATTCTTGTAAAAGGCGGAGTTCCAGGACCAAAATTAAGCATTGTTAAAATTAGAAGTGCAATTAAAGATCAATTAGGTACAAAACCAACTGTTTCTAAATTAATTGATCGTAGCGAAAATACTGAAGCAACTAATACAGAAGCTAAATAGTAGAAAGGAGATTAAATATGGCTGATATGAAATTAAATGTTTACAATCAAAACGGCGAAAAAGTTTCTACTATTAATGTCGCAAAAGATGTATTTGGTTGTGAAGTTAATAATCAAGTTATGTTTGATGCAGTTACTGTTTATATGGCTAATTTACGTCAAGCAACTGCAAAAACAAAAAATAGAAGCGAAGTAAGTGGTGGTGGTAAAAAACCATTTAGACAAAAAGGAACTGGTAGAGCCAGAGCAGGAAGCACAAGAAGTCCTATCTGGGTTGGCGGTGGAAATGTCTTTGGACCAAAAGGAAACCAAAACTTCAAAATCAAACAAAACAAAAAAGAACATAACTTAGCATTAAGAAGTGCATTATCTCAATTAGGAAGTAAAAATATTTACGTTCTTGATGAGGTTAAAGTAAATGGAAAAACAAGCGAAGTTGTTGCTTTATTAAAAGGATTAAAACTTGATAATAAAAAAGTCTTAGTTGTTACAAGTGATGATTTAGTTTATAGAGCAAGTGCTAACTTAGCAAACTTAGTCTTAAGAACAAATGACAATGTTTCTGTTTACGATTTATTAAATGCTCAAGCCTTATTATTAAATAAGGAAGAAGTCAAAGTATTAGAGGAGGGACTTAAATAATGGCTAGAAAGAAAGTTGAAAAGACTGAAGCTGTAGTTAAAAGAGCCACAATTAATGATTTTGATATCATTATTGAACCTCTAATAACTGAAAAAAGTATGTCTTTATCTCAAGAAGCTAACAAAGCAACATTTATTGTTAAAGATAATGCTAATAAGATTGCTATTAAAAAAGCAGTTGAACACATCTATAACGTTCATGTAACTGGTGTTCAAACAGTTAACGTTCCAAGTAAAAAAACTACACGTGGTGGAAGATATAAAGGAACATTACCTGGCTTTAAAAAAGCTATTGTTACTATTAAAGATGGTGAAGCAATCGATTTATTCAAAGAATAGTAATTACTTAAATATAGGAGAAAAATATGTCAATTAAAAATTATAAACCATACACTCCTTCTCGTAGAGCAATGACCACAATTAGTTACGAGGAGATTACAAAATCAACTCCTGAAAAAAGTTTAGTTATCACTTTAAAGAAAAGCGGCGGAAGAAATAACCAAGGCGTTATTACAACTCGTCATATCGGTGGCGGAAATAAAAGAAAATACCGTATCATTGACTTTAAAAGAGATAAGGATGGAGTTGTAGGAAAAGTCGCTGCTATTGAATATGATCCAAATAGAAACGCTCACATCGCATTAATTAATTATGCTGATGGTGAAAAACGTTACATTATTCAACCAAAAGGATTAAAAGTTGGAGATAAAATCGTTAGCGGTGAAAATTGCGATATCCTTAATGGTAACGCAATGTTACTTGAAAATATTCCTGAAGGTACTTTCGTTCATAACGTTGAACTTACTCCTAAAAAAGGCGGTCAACTTTGTAGAAGTGCTGGATGTAGTGCTCAAGTCTTAGGAAAAGAAGGAAAATATGTTATTGTTAGACTTCAATCCGGAGAAATGAGAAAGATTCTAGGAAAATGTAAGGCTACAATCGGTGTAGTTGGTAACGAAGATTATAACTTAGTTAACATCGGAAAAGCTGGTAAAACTCGCTGGTTAGGTGTTAGACCAACTGTTAGAGGTAGCGCAATGAACCCACCTGATCACCCACATGGTGGTGGTGAAGGTAAATGTCCTATCGGTAGAGATGCACCTCGTACCCCTTGGGGTAAAAGAGCTCTTGGCGTTAAGACTCGTAAATCAAAGAAAGCTTCTACTAAATTAATTATTAGAAGAAAGAGTGATAAGAAGTAAAGGAAAGGAGTAAATTATGGCACGTAGTTTAAAAAAGGGACCATTTGTCGATGCTAGCTTAATGAAAAAAGTTGAAGCATTAAACAAAGCTAACAAAAAAGAAGTCATTAAGACTTGGTCAAGAAGAAGTACAATTTTTCCAGAATTTATCGAACATACCTTTGCTGTTTATAACGGACACGCCTTCATAACTGTATTTGTTACCGAAGATATGGTTGGACACAAATTAGGTGAATTTGCTCCAACAAGAACATATAAAGGTCACTTTGGAAATAATGCTGAAGATAAAGCCGCTGCTATGGCTGCAGCTGGTGTTAAAAAGAAATAGGAGGAAAGTTTAGATGCCTAGAACAAAGAAAGTTGTTGAAAATGAAAATACTCAACAAGCTGAAGTTAAAGAAGAAAAAGTAACTAAAGCTAAAAAGACTACTAAAGTTGCAAAAGCTAAAGCTCCTAAAAAAGAAACTAAAAAAGTTACTAAAAAAGAAGAAGTTAAAAAACCAGTTGTTACTGAAGCAAAAGCCAGCGCATTAAATGTCAAAGTAACTCCACGTAAAGCTAGATATGTCATCGATGTTGTTAGAGGAAAAGATGTTGCTGAAGCCTTAGCAATCTTATCTACATTACGTCATAAAGCTGCTCCAATGGTTGCTAAAGTCATTAAAAGTGCAGCAAGTAATGCTACTAATAACTTCAATATGAATGGCGATAAATTATATGTCGCTTCAATCATGGCTAGCGATTCTATTAAAATGAAACGTTATCTTCCTAGAGCAAAAGGTAGTGCTAGTGGATTAATTAAAAGATTTGCTAACATCTACGTTGTTGTTAAAGAAAGAATGTAAGGAAGGAGAAATGCATGGGACAAAAAGTTAATCCAGTAGGAATGAGAGTTGGAATTAATAAAAACTGGAATTCAAGATGGTTTGCTTCAAATAAGGACTATTCAAATTTCTTAATTGAAGATAATAAAATTAGAAAATTTATTGAAAAAAATCTTGATAAACAAGCATTCCTTTCTCACATTGAAATCGAAAGAAAGAAAACAAATAAAGGTTATGTTGTTACAGTTCAAATCTTTGTAGCAAGACCTGGAGTTGTTATTGGCCAAGATGGTGTTAACATTAACAACTTAAAGAAAAGTTTAGAAAAATTAATTAACAACACTAATTTAAAAGTTGATGTTGTTGAAGTTAAACAACCTTCACTCGATGCTAAAATTGTTTCTCTTCAAATTGCTAAACAATTAGAAGAAAGAGCAAGCTTTAGAATCGTTCAAAAGAAAGCATTAACTCAAGTAAGAAAAGCTGGAGCTAAAGGTATTAAGACTAGTGTTTCTGGTAGACTTGCTGGAGCTGATATTGCTCGTAGCGAAGGTTATAAAGACGGAACTATGGCTATCAATACCTTAAGAAGTGATATTGATTATGCTTGTAGTGAAGCTATGACTACTTATGGTAAATTAGGCGTTAAAGTCTGGATTTGCCGTGGTGAAGTCGAAGAAAACCGTCCAAGTAATGATAAAAAAGGAGAGTAAAGTATGTTACAACCAAAAAGAGTTAAATACAGACGCCCTCATATCATTAAATATGAAGGATTAAGTAAAGCTGGTAACGAAGTTAGTTTCGGAACATATGGTCTCCAAGCTGTTACTGGAAATTATGTTAGTGATCGTCAAATTGAAGCTTGCCGTATTGTCCTTTCAAGATATACAAAACGTCAAGGTAAAATTTGGATTAGAATCTTCCCACACTTAGCAAAAACTAAAAAACCTGCTGAAGTTCGTATGGGTAGTGGTAAAGGTAATCCAGAGTACTGGGTTGCAGTCGTTAAGAAAAATAGAGTAATGTTTGAAATCGGTGGAGTCCCTGATGAGATGGCAATTGAAGCCTTAAGAATGGCAGCCTACAAACTTCCACTTAAAACAAGAATAATTAAAAAGGAGGAAAAATAGTTTATGAAAATTAGTGAAGTAAGAGAATTATCTACTGAAGAATTAAACGCTAAAGTTTACTCCTTAAAAGAACAATTATTCAATTTAAGAAGAAAGAAAGCTGTTGGACAAATTGAAAATCCAAGCGAATTAAAAAGAGTTAGAAAAGACATTGCTCGTATCTATACAGTTCTTAAAGAAAGAGAACTTGGAATTAAATAGGGAGTGGATTTATGGAAAATAGAAGACAAATTCAAGGAACAGTTATTAGTAATAAATCAAGTAAAACTATTATTGTCCAAGTTGAATCTTATAAAAAACATCCTAAGTATAAGAAAAGAGTTCAATTTAGAAGTAAATATTATGCTCATGATGAATTAGAACAAGCTAAAGTTGGAGATGTTGTTACAATTGAAGAATGTCGTCCAATGAGTGCTACTAAAAGATTTAGATTAGTTAGCATTGATAAAAAAGCTCTCGAAGACATTAAAGTTCTTGAAGAAGAAGCTTTAGAAGAAGTCTTACACGAAGCAAAAGAAGAAAAGGAGGAAAAGTAATTTATGATACAAGTCGAAACAAACTTAAAAGTTGCTGATAACTCCGGAGCTCGTATTGCTCGTGTTATTAGAATCTATGGTGGTAGCCATAGAAAAACTTGTTCAGTTGGTGATATTGTTCTTTGCGCAGTTAAAGATGCTATCCCAAATGGTAAAGTTAAAAAGAGCGATAAAGTTAAAGCTGTTATCGTTAGAACTAGTTATCCAGTAGAAAGAAAAGATGGATCAACTATTAGATTTGATGATAATGCTTGCGTTATTATTAACGAAGATAAAACTCCTGTTGGTTCTCGTGTATTTGGACCTGTCGCAAGAGAATTAAGAGATAAAGGTGAAACATTTATGAAGATTGTTTCCCTTGCTCCAGAAGTTTTATAGGAGGTTATTGGATATGAAACTTAAAAAAGGTGATAAAGTCATTGTAATAAGTGGCAAAGATAAAGGTAAAGTTGGTGTCATCCAAAGAGCCTATCCTAAACTAAATAAAATTGTTGTTGAAGGAGTTAATGTTCGTAAAAAACATCAAAAACCAACACAACAAAATCCTGAAGGATCAATTGTTGAAATTTATGCTCCAATCGATGCTAGTAATGCAATGTATTACGATGCAAAGACTAAAAAAGGAACTCGTTTAGGTTATAAAGTAAATAAAGATGGTGTTAAAGTTAGAGTCGCTAAAAAAACTAACACCGAAATTAAGTAATTAGGAGGAAGAACTTATGGCAAACGAAAAAGAAACAAAGACAGTAAGTAAAACTGCTCCTAAAAAAACTACAACTAAAAAAGAAGGAACAGCTACTAAGAAAACAACTGCTACAAAAGCTAAAGCTACTAAAGAAGTTAAAGCAGAAAAAGTTGAAAAAGTAGAAAAAGTCGCTGCTACTAAAAAAGTTGAAAAAACTCCTCGTGGCGAACATAAAGTTAGTGCTAGAACAACTCGTTTATTAGAAAAATATAAAACTGAACTTGTTCCAGCTTTAACTGCTAAATTTAACTACACATCAGTTATGCAAGTTCCACATCTTGAAAAAATCGTTATCAATATTGGTGTTGGTGATGCTACTCAAGATTCAAAACGTTTAGATGAATGTGTTAGTGAATTAGCTTTAATTAGTGGTCAAAAACCTATTATTACCAAAGCTAAAAATAGTATTGCTACTTTTAAATTAAGAGAAGGTCAGGCAATTGGTTGTAAAGTTACTTTAAGAGGAATTAGAATGTATGAATTTTTCGATAAATTAGTTTCTATTTCTCTCCCACGTGTTAGAGATTTCCGTGGTGTAAGTAAGAACGCTTTCGATGGAAGAGGAAATTATACTTTAGGTATTAAAGAACAATTAATTTTCCCAGAAATCGATTATGATAAAGTAGGAAAAGTTAGAGGTATGGATATCGTTATAGTTACAACAGCTAATAGCGATGAAGAAGCTTATTCTTTATTAGAAGGCTTAGGCATGCCATTTAGCAAATAGGAGAATAAAGATGGCAAAGACAAGTTTAAAAATCAAGCAATCTAGACCACAAAAATTTAAAGTCAGAGAATATACCCGTTGTAAAAGATGTGGTAGACCTCACGCAGTCTATTCAAAATTCGGACTTTGTAGAATTTGTTTAAGAGAACTCGCTTATAAAGGTGAGATTCCAGGACTTAAAAAGTCTTCATGGTAATAAGGAGGAAACACGATGCATCAAGATCCAATCGCAGATATGTTAACACGTATTAGAAATGCTAATGCTTTAAATCATGAAAGTGTTTCTATGCCTTCAAGCAAAATGAAAGTCGCAATTGCTAAAATTCTTTTACAAGAAGGATTTATATCTGATTATAAAGAAGAAAAATTAGATGAAAATAAAAAGACCTTAACTATCACTTTAAAATATGGTGAAGATGGTCGAAAAGTTATTTCTGGACTTAGAAGAATTTCTAAACCAGGTTTAAGAGTCACTTGTGATTCAAAACACATTCCAAGCGTCTTAAGAGGACTTGGAATTGCAATTATTTCTACTAGCAAAGGTTTATTAACTGATAAAGGTTGTAAACAACAAAATGTTGGTGGTGAAGTAATTTGCTATGTTTGGTAATAGGAGATTGTAGTTATGTCACGTATAGGTAATAAACTTATTCCTTTAGTTGAAGGAGTTACACTTACAATTGAAAATAATTACGTCGATGTCAAAGGTAAAAATGGCGAAGACAAAATTTCTTATGATCCAAAATTATTAAAAATCGAAGTTGTTGATAATCATGTCAAAATTACTCGTGCTAATGATTTAAAAGCAACTAAACAAATTCATGGAACAACAAGAGCTTTATTAAATAACGCTATTATTGGTTGTTCAAAAGGATTTACTAAAGAATTAGAAATAATCGGTATCGGATATCGTGCTGAATTAAAAGGTAAAGATATTTGTTTATATATGGGTTATGCTAATCCAGTTACTATTTCACCTTTAGAAGGTGTTAGTATTAGTTTAAAAGATCCAACTCACGTTAGTGTTAGTGGTAGTGATAAATTTAGAGTTGGTCAAACCGCTGCATTAATTAGAAACGTTCGTAAGCCAGAACCTTACTTAGGTAAAGGTATTAAATATAAAGGCGAATTTATCTTACGTAAAGAAGGTAAGAGAGCTGGTAAGAAGTAAGGAGTTAAGAGTTTATGATTAAAAAGATTGATAAAAACGCCGTAAGAGTAAGAAAACATGCCCGTGTCCTTAAAAAGTTAAAAGGCGGAACTGCTGAAACTCCACGTTTATGTGTATATCGTTCTAATAAGAATATTGAAGTTCAAGTTATTGACGATGTTAAAGGAGTAACACTTGCTTCTTCTAGTAGTGAACAACTTCACCTTGAACATGGTAATAACATTGCTGCTGCAAAAATTGTTGGAGCAGATATTGCTAAAAAATGTTTAGCTTTAAAAATTACTAAAATTAAATTTGATAGAGCCGGATATTTATATCATGGTCGTGTAAAAGCTTTAGCTGATGCTGCTCGTGAAGCTGGTTTAGAATTCTAAGGAGAACAATATGGAAAATAACGAAAAGAAAGAAACTGTTGTAGCAGAAAATGCTGCTACAAAACAAGAAACTTCAGCTCCTGAAAATGCTAAAAAAGCTCCTCGTGAAAAAGGAAAACGTCCTTTTGTAAAAAGAGAAAGAAAAGTTGAAGTTAAAGAATACGAAGAAAGAGTAGTTGCTATTAATAGAGTTTGTAAAACTGTTAAGGGTGGTAGAAGAATGAAATTTAGCGCCCTTGTAGTTGTTGGCAATGGCAAAGGTAAATATGGCTTTGGAACTGGAAAAAGTAGTGAAGTCCCAGATGCTATTAAAAAAGCTGTTGATCAAGCAAAAAGAAATATCTCAACTATTCGTATGGTTGGTGAAGGAAGTATTCCTCACGAAGTTGTTGGACAATTTGGTGCTACTAAAGTTTTCTTAAAACCTGCTCCTGCTGGTACTGGAATTATTGCTGGTGGTGCTGTCCGTGCAATTCTTGAATTAAGTGGAGTTAAAAACGTTTATAGTAAAGTCTATGGAAGTAGAACTGCTATTAATGTTATTAGAGCTACAAATGATGCAATTATTAATTTAAAAAATTATAAGAGTGTCAAAGCATTAAGAAGTAAGGAGGATGCAACCGATGTTAAATAATTTAAAACCTACTGAAGGAAGTAGAAAAAATAAAATTAGACGTTGCAGAGGACTCGGTAGCGGACTTGGAAAAAATGGTGGATCTGGTAGTAAAGGACAAAATTCAAGATCTGGCGGCGGTGTTAGACTTGGATTTGAAGGTGGACAACTCCCTTTATATAGAAGATTACCAAAAAGAGGATTTAAAAACTTTGGTCGAGTCGAATATGCCACAATTAACTTATCTGATTTAAATGTCTTTAATGATGGTGATGAAGTTAATTTAACAGTTCTTGTCGAAAAAGGCCTCATTAAGAAAGAACTTGATGGATTAAAAGTATTAGGTAATGGTAAATTAACTAAGAAAGTTACAATTACAGCTAATAAATTTTCAAAAGCTGCTTTAGAAGGTATAAATAAAGCAGGTGCAAAAGCAAATATTTTGGAATAAAATATTCTTTATTAGAGAAAATTTATGAAGAAGTTGTTACAAGTATTTAAAAACAAAGAAGTCGTTAGTCGTATATTCTTTACGTTAATGATTTTATTTGTATTTAGAATCGGGGCTGCAATTACTGCTCCAGGTATTACGATTAATAATGATGTATTAGATGATACTAATAACGTCTTTGCATTAATGAATTTACTTGGAGGAGGCGCTTTACAAAACTTCTCAATTTTTGCTCTTGGAGTTTCACCATATATTACCTCGCAAATTATTATTCAATTATTAAGCATGGATGTTTTACCTGCTTTAAGTGAATTAAATAAGCAAGGGCAATATGGTCGTAAAAAAATTGAAATGGCCACACGTTATTTAACTTTAATGCTAGCGGCCGTTCAAGCTTATGGAATTATTCAAACTGCAAAAAATACTAATTGGATTACATTTGCTTTTGAAGAAAACTTCCTTAATTATGCTTACGTAGTTACAATTATGGTTGCTGGAGCAATGCTTGTCATGTGGCTTGGTGACCAAATAACTTCTAAAGGTGTTGGTAATGGTATTTCTGTCATTATCTTTGCTGGTATTGTTGCTAGCCTTCCAAATCAAATTTATACCGCTTTTAATAAATGGATTTTATTAAATTGGAATAGAGGAAGTGCCTTAGCAATGCAAGGAGTTTTCGAATTTATCTTATATATTGCTTGCTTTATAGCAATTATTGGCTTCGTTGTCTTTATTGAGTTAAGTAAACGTAAGATTCCTGTTCAACACGCAACTAGAAGTGGTGGAAGTGAAAAGATGTCTAAAGCGAGCTTCTTACCAATTAAAATTAATAGTGCCGGTGTTATTCCAGTAATCTTTGCTAGTTCAATTTTGATGGCACCTTCAGTTATCGCAAGCTTTGTTAGTGCAGATGCTTTAAATGCTGAATGGTTAAAAGTATTTCAATACAATCAATTAGTTAATACTGGAGGAGTTTATGTTCCTTGGGGATTAATGATTTATCTCGTATTAATCTTATTATTTACATATTTCTATGCTAATCTTCAAATTAATCCTGACCGTTTAGCAGAGAATTTCCAAAAAAATGGTAGTTATATTCCAGGAATTAAGCCAGGAGTTGAAACTGCACGTTATGTTAAAAAAGTTTTAAACCGTGTAACTTTTATTGGAGCAATGAGCTTATTATTCATTAGTGCCTTACCAGTTGTATTAACTTTAACTGTCTTTAAAGAAGATTCAAGTTTAGCAATTGGTGGAACTGGATTAATTATCGTTGTTGGTGTTGCTCTTGAGCTTAAAAATCAAATTAGCGGTCTTGTTGCCGGAAAAAGTTATGATGAAGTTATTGGAGGAATGTAATAATGAAAAGCATTATTTTGTTAGGTGCTCCTGGAGCTGGTAAAGGAACAAATGCAAAACGTATTTGTGCTTACTATAATATCCCTCATATTTCTACAGGGGATATGTTTAGAGAAGCTATTAAAAATAAAACTTCTTTAGGAGAACTTGCTTCAAGTTACATTTCCAAAGGACTTCTAGTTCCTGATAGCGTCACGATTGGTTTAGTTAAAGAACGTTTAGCTAAAGATGATTGTAAAGATGGCTATCTACTTGATGGTTTCCCAAGAACTATTAATCAAGCTGAAGCATTAAAAGAAATCGGTAACGAACTTGCTCGCCCAGTAAAATACGTCATTAATATCGAAGTTCCTGAAGAGGTCTTAGTTAAAAGAATTACTGGTCGTAGAGTTTGTAAGGTATGTGGAGCTCCTTATCACATTAAAAACATGCCAAGTAAAGTAGAAGGTGTTTGCGATTTATGTGGAGGAGAACTCATTCAAAGAAAAGATGATAACGAAGAAACTTTAAAAGCTCGTCTTCATGAATATCATCAAAATACCTTACCTTTAATTCAATATTATTCAAAAGAAAATTTACTTCATGAAGTTAGTGGAGTAAAAGATCTTGATGAATTATTAAAAGATTTAAATGCAATTATTGGTTAGATATGAGTATTATTATCAAATCAAATCGAGAAATTGCTTTAATAAAAGAAGCTGGAAAAGTAATTATTGACTTATTTAAAGTCTTAAAAGAAAATACTCTTCCAGGTAAATCCACATATGAACTTGACGAGATTGCGGATAAATTTATCCGCAGTCGCGGTGGAATACCTTCTAGTTATCATTATGAAGGTTACCCAGGTCATATTTGCATCTCAGTAAATGACACCTTAGTACATGGAATTCCTTCAAAGAAAATTATTTTAAAAGAAGGAGATATTGTATCTTATGATGTCCTAGTAACCTTAAATGGTTATACTGCTGATGCTGCACGTACCTTTCCGGTTGGAAAAGTTTCAAGTGAAGCTCTTCAATTAATTAAAGTTACTAAAGAAGCTTTTTTTAAAGGAGTTGAACAAGTTAAACCGGGAAACCATATTGGGGATATTTCCAAAGCTATCGAAAGTTATGTAACAAGTTATGGATATAGTTTAACAGACTTGTTTGCTGGACATGGAGTTGGAAGGGAAGTCCATGAAGATCCTTTTGTTCCTAATGTATATAGTGGTAATGGTCCTAAACTTGTTAAAGGAATGACTATTGCTATTGAACCTATGGTTAATTTAGGAAAGAAAGATTTAAAAATTTTAGAAGATGGATGGACAGCAAAGACCAAAGATGGTAAAATATGTAGCCACTACGAGAATACGGTCGTAGTAACTGATCTTGGCTATGAAATTCTAACTTTAGATGAAGGAGAGAATGCAAATTAATGGCAAAACAAGATGTAATAACCGTCGAAGCGATAGTAACTGAAGTTCTACCAAATACAAATTTTAAGGTAAAACTCGAAAATGATGTAGTAATACATGCCACTGTTTCAGGTAAAATCCGAATGAACTATATTCGCATCTTAGCTGGTGATAAAGTTACCGTCGAACTATCGCCTTATGATTTAAACAATGGCAGAATCGTCTTTAGACATAAGTAATTAGGAGGTAACATTATGAAAGTAAGACCCTCAGTAAAACCAATTTGTGACAAATGCAAGGTTATCAAAAGACATGGAAAAGTAATGGTCATTTGTAGTAATCCAAAGCATAAACAAAGACAAGGTTAATTTTAGGAGGAACGATTAAATGGCACGTATTGTCGGTGTTGATATTCCAAATGAGAAAGTTGTAAGAGTTTCTTTAACTTACATTTATGGAATCGGACCATCACATGCAAAAGATATTTTAGAAGCTGCTAGAGTTGATGGTGAAAAAAGAGTTAAGGATTTAACTGAAGATGAATTAACTCGTATTAGAAATGAAGTTAGTCACTATAAAGTTGAAGGTGATTTAAGACGTGAAGTTATGATGAATATCAAAAGACTTCAAGAAATTGGATGTTATAGAGGAATTCGTCATAGAAGAGGACTTCCAGTAAGAGGACAAAGAACAAAAACTAATGCTCGTACTAGAAAAGGTCCACGTAAGACTATTGCTAACAAGAAAGAAGCTGTTAAATAGGAGGAATTAGTATGGCTAAGAAACAAACTGCTAGAAAAAAGAAAATTAAAAGAGCTTATACTAAAGGTGTTGCTCATATTCACGCTTCATTTAACAATACAATTGTCACTATTACCGATGAACAAGGAAATGCAATTGCATGGAGCAGTTCAGGTGTATTAGGTTTTAAAGGAGCAAAAAAATCTACTCCATTTGCTGCTCAAAGTGCAGCTGAAGCTGCTGGAAAAGCTGCTGTAGAACAAGGAATTAAATCCGTTGATGTTGATGTTAAAGGACCAGGAGCTGGTAGAGAAAGTGCTATTAGAGCACTTGGCCAAGCTGGACTTACCATTACTTCAATTGTTGATACTACTCCAATTCCACATAATGGCTGCCGTCCACCAAAACACCCACACGGTTAATATTTAAGGAGGTATCGATGATGGAAAATGAAATTAAAATTGCACGTCCTTTTGAAAGATGCGAATTTAAATTAGCAATTTCAGATCCAAGTGAAAACTATGCTCGTATAGTTTGTGAACCTTTAGAAAGAGGTTTTGGTACAACTTTAGGTAATGCTTTAAGAAGAGTATTATTATCAAGTTTACCTGGTACTAGCGTTTACGCTGTGGAAGTTGAAGGTGCAGTTCATGAATTTACAGCTTTACCAGGAGTCGAAGAAGATTTAGTTCAAATTATTTTAAATTTAAAAGATTTAATTTTAAAAAGCGACACTATTGCTGATGAAAGTTATATTGCTAGCATTGATGTTGATGGAACTAAAGTTTTAACCGCTGGTGACATTGAACTTCCTACAGGTCTTGAAGTAATTAATAAAGATTTAGTAATCGCTCATATTAGTGAAGGTGGTCATTTACATGCTACTTTATACATTAAAAATGGTAGAGGTTACGTTACAAGTGAACAAAATAAAACTTTAAATGATTTGCCATTACATGGAATTGCTACTGATAGTAACTTTGGTGCAGTTACTAGAGTTAATTATACTGTTGAACCAACCCGTGTTGGACACGATTCACATTATGATAAATTAACTCTTGAAGTTTGGACTAATGGCTCAGTTAAACCAGAAGATGCTGTTGCTTTAAGTAGTAGAATCTTAATGGCTTATTTTGAAAACTTTACAAAATTAAATGCTAAAGTTGATGACGTAAACTTACTCAAAGATCCTGAAAAAGTTAAAGAAGAAGTACAAGAAAATTATTCTGTTGAAGATTTAGATTTAAGTGTCAGAAGTTATAACTGCTTAAAAAGAGCAGGTATTGCTAATGTCTTAGAATTAACTCAAAAAACTGAAGCAGAAATGATGAAAGTTAGAAATTTAGGTAAAAAATCCCTTAAAGAAGTTAAAGATAAACTTGAAGAAAAAGGCTTATCATTTAAAGAATCTAAAGGTGAATAAGTTAGGAGTAATATATTATGCAAACAGGTAGAAAAAACGTCCACGGTAAAGGTGGTGTCAGATTTAAGACAGGATATACAAGTAGCAAACAAAAAGGTCAAGTTAGAAATTTAGTAACTGAACTAGTTATTTATGAAAAAGTAACTGTTTGTACTGGTATGGTCAAAGATGTCATACACCAATTTGATCGTTTAGTTACATATGCTAAAAAAGGTGATTTACATAGTAAAAGACTCGCTGCTAGTGTTCTTAAAAAATATGATGTTAATGATGTAGATGCTTTAGATAAATTATTTACAGATTTAGCAAAAAGATTTGAAAATAGAAATGGCGGATATTTAAGAGTATTAAAACTCGAAAATAGAAGAGGCGATAACGCCCCTCGTAGATTATTAGTTTTAGCTGACTAATTAATAATTAATTAAATAATTAAGCACTATGAAAATAGTGCTTTTTATTTAATTTTTAAAAAATAGTTGAGTTTTAGACACTTTTTTATAAAAATAAAGGCTTTTTAAAAGCCTTTTAATTTTATTATTTTAAATAATGGCGGAGAAAGAGGGATTTGAACCCTCGCGAGCTATTCACTCCTAATGGTTTTCGAGACCATCCCCTTCAGCCACTTGGGTATTCCTCCAGCCTTTTAATTATAAATAAAATTTATATAAAAAAATATCTTTTTTAAAAAATTAAAAAACTATAAAAGAATATACTTTTAGTATATACTTTTATATATGAGTTTTATGTTTAAAACTATTTTTTTAAGTATTGAAGAAATTACTTTCATTGTTTTAGGAATTTCTTTGTTTTTATTTATAACTTTGACAATTGGGATTACTTTATTTGATTGGAAAATATCTAAGAAAAATAAAGAAATTATTAATCACCGTTATAATATGTCGCAGAATATTATCGTTGATTTTTTTAACCAAGAAGTTCGTATTGTTTCTTTAAAAAATTTAAGAAAATCCTTTAAATTATCACTTGTTGAATATTTAAATTTATTTGAACAAAGTGAACAAAACGTAATTAAAAACTGGATGCAAGGATTACTTGATGGAAGTATTGATCCTGATATTGATGAAAATATGGTAAAAGTTGCAGGTAGTTTTGTAGATTTTGATAACAAAAAAAGTATCATAAAAACATTAATTTTATGTACTTATATTGATAAAAGTAAAAAAACGTTATTTTTTGAATCAGAATTATTATTAAATACTCCTGCAGATACAATTGGTAAAAATAATAAACGTAATGAAAGCAAATATTATTATGAACTTTCTGAAATCAAAAATAAGTATGATAAAGGAGCTTTTAGTAAAGGTTGTTTATTTGAAATTCGTTTAATTAAAAAAGAAAATATTTTAAGTACTTATAATGTAGATTTTATAAAAGTAATAATTTTAGATGCAATCTACAAGGTTTTAAGTAAAAATAATGCATTTTTTTATTTTACAAACAATAAAATGGAATTATGTTTAATAGATGATCGCAGTATTACTAATTTCATGCTTCCTAGATATGTCAATCAAATAAAAGAAAAAATATCTGAAATTTTAGAAATTAGAGGTTATTTAAATAACTTTGATTTTTATATAGTTTCAAGTTTAATTTCTGATTTAGACAAAAATTATGATAATTCGTATTTAGTTTTAGAAAAATATTTTAACTTGGATTTAGATTACAAACGTAAATATTTTATTTATAAACCTGATCATGAAGGTAAACTTGATTTAGAACAAAGTTATCGTACTGAAATTAATCGTCTTATTCGTAATCAAAATCTTGAAGTCTATTTTAGGCCATTAGTACATATTGCAAATAAACGCGTTATTAATATGGGATATCTTAGTTTTGTTAAGCCTGTTAATACGATTTTTAAGGATTTAGACGAAATTAAAAAATTTGCCAAAATGTATGACTTAGATAAAGATCTTTTTTCTTTAATTATTAGAAAAATTATCCCAACTTTTATTAATGAAAAAGAAAATGTTACTCAAAAATTAGCGATTAAAGTTTCTGTTGATCAAATTGGCTATGCTACTAGAAGCATTCCTCATTTTTCAGGTATTAGTAATGCCTATTTAATTTTATGTTTTGTTAGCAAAGAATTAATTGATTTAGAAGATGATGAAGATTTAATGCGAGGAATTAAAAATTTAAAAGATAAGGGATATGAAATAGGATTATATTTAACTTCAAATGATTACGTTTTAAAAAGAAGTACTTATTCTATTTTTGATTATTTCTTTTTTAATGCTTTATTACCAAATAATGTTAAAGTTAGTTCTCAAGAATTTTTAAAAGCACATCAATATCTTGAAAAATTAATTAAATTTGATGCTATTATGGTTGGCATAGAAGGATTAAACATGCAATCAATCGAGCTTTTAGTTAAATCTGGCTTAGAATATTTTAGTGCAGAATGCATAAGCCCGAAAAGCCCGATGCTGCTGCCGCTTGATAAAAAAATATCTAGAAAATTATTAAATATGCATAAATAATGGAGGTTATTATGGAAATTAAAAATAAAGAAATTACAAGTAGAGATGTAGATTTTGCTCAATGGTATACTGATGTTTGTAAAAAAGCTGAATTAATGGATTATAGTGAAGTTAAAGGCTTTATTATATATCGTCCTTATGGCTATGCTATTTGGGAAGAAATACAAAATTATTTAAACAAAGAATTTAAGAAAACAGGACACGAAAATGTTTATATGCCACTAGTTATTAATGAATCTTTATTTAATAAAGAAAAAGAGCATGTTGAAGGATTTGCTCCTGAAACTTTAATTGCTACAATTGGTGGAAAAGAAGAAATTCAAGATCGTTTAATTATTCGTCCAACCAGCGAATGTTTATTTACAAATCACTATGCTCATATTATTAAGAGTTATCGTGACTTGCCTAAATTATATAATCAATGGTGTAGCGTTGTTAGATGGGAAAAAACAACTCGTCCATTTTTAAGAGGAAGTGAATTTTTATGGCAAGAAGGCCATACAATGCATGCTTCTAGTGTCGAAGCAAAAGAAGAAGCATTAAAAATGCTTGAAATATACGACAAAATGGGAAAAGACTTACTTGCTATACCATTTATGAAAGGAAGAAAAACAGATAAGGAAAAATTTGCTGGAGCACTTGAGACATATTCAATAGAAGCTTTAATGCATGATGGAAAAGCGCTTCAAAGTGGCACTACCCACTATTTTGGTGATGGATTTGCTAAGGCTTTTGGAGTCGAATATTTGGATAAAGATGGTAAATTAAAAAATCCATATCAAACTAGTTGGGGAGTATCAACTCGTTTAATTGGAAGTATTATTATGGTTCATGGAGACGATAATGGATTAGTTTTACCTCCATTTGTAGCTCCAACACAAATTGTTATAGTTCCAATTCAAATTGCTAAACCTGGTGTCTTAAAAAGATGTAAAGAAGTTAAAGAGTTGTTAGAAAAGGCTAATTATAGAGTAAAACTTGATGATTCAGATAAAACACCAGGATGGAAATTTAGTGAATACGAAATGAAAGGTGTTCCTTTAAGAATTGAAATAGGCCCTAAAGATCTTGAAAAAGAGCAATGTGTTTTAGTTAGAAGAGTTGATCATGAAAAGAAATTTGTTAAACTTGATAACTTACTTGATGAAATTAAAGATGAACTTAATAATATTCATGATTTAATGTATAAAAAAGCATTAAATTTCTTATTAAATAATATACATGAAGTTCACTCATTAGAGGAATTAAAAAGTGCTTTAGATCAAGGCGGATATGCCAAAATGATGTGGTGTGGCGAGCAAATTTGTGAAGATAAAATTAAAGAATTGTATCAAGCAACAGCACGCTGTATTCCTTTTGATCAAATTGCTTTTGATGATACTTGCCCAGTGTGTGGTAAAAAAGCAAAATATGTAGTTTTGTTTGCTAGAGCTTATTAAATTTAATAAAATATCCTTAATTTGCAGACTTTTTTGTCAAAAAAGGATATTTTTTATTTCTAAAACACTTTAAAATTTTTATTTTAAAAAATATAAAGTTTTTTCTTTACAATATAAAAAGTTCCTTTTATAATACAATAGTTCGGATACGAACTAAGTTAATTATGGAAGGCATTGCATTAAGAAAAATTAGAATCTTATTTAACTATATTCGACGCGAATGGAATAACAAAGCCAAAGAATTCGGATTTAGTGGTTTTCAGTGTAGAATTTTACATATTTTATATTTAAGATCATCTAATAATATTGAAACAGTTCAAAAAGATTTAGAAAAATTATTTAATTCTTCAAAATCTGGAATGTGCGAGATTCTTATTGCAATGGAAAACAATGAATTAATTAAAAGAATTGATTCATCTAATTCAAGAGCTAAACAAATAGTTTTAACTAAAAAAGGCCTTGATATCCATGAGAAAACTAGTTCTATTGGTCTTGAATTGGAAAAAGTTGTTACTCAAAACATTACAAAAGAAGAATTTGAAGTTTTTTTAAATGTTATGAATACGATGATTTCTAATTTAGGAGGAGAAGACTTTAATGATTGATAAGGGAGGAATATATGAAGAAAAAAGAAAGTAAATTAAATTTTATTCACAAATTTAGATACTTGCTTCGTTCAACAAGAGAGTACAAGAAGTATGCTTTTTTATCTATTGGATTCATTCTTGGCGAAACTATTATCGAATGTATAATCCCATATGTAATGATGTGTTTAATCGATGTATTGGAAGGATTTATAGGTGCTGAAGTTACAGATGTCTTAAAACATGATGCTTTAATGAACGTCATCTTATATGGATCAATATTGTTTGTTTTAGGAATTTTATCTTTAGTTTGTGGAATTATTGCTGGTAGAATGAGCGCTATTGCAAGTGCTGGATTTGCTAAAAATTTAAGAAGTGATGAATTTAAAAAGATTGTTTCATTTTCATTTAATAATATTGATAAATTTTCAACTTCATCTTTGATTACTCGTCAAACTACTGATATAGGTAATATTCAATTAGCTTTTATGCTTATGATTAGAATTGCTGTAAGAGCACCATTTATGTTCATATTCTCATTTGTAATGTCTTTAGTAGTTGCTACAAAGATAAGTTGGATATTCTTAATTACAATTCCATTTATTGTAATTATTTTAGGATTGCTTATTCCTGCAGCTACCAAATTGTTTGTTAAATTATTTAGAAAATACGATGATTTGAACGAATTAACCGAAGAAAATGTTCACGGAATGAGAGTTGTTAAAACTTATGCTCGTGAAGATTATGAAAAAGAAAAATTTAAAGAACAATCTGGAATTATGGGCAAAGGTTTCCAAAAAGTTGAACAATTAATGAGTGCTATAAATCCATCAATGCAAGCAGTTATGTATTTATCAATGTGTTTGATTTTATTTTGTGGAAGTATTTTAGCTATTAACGAAGGAATCGCTTTTGGTATCGTCGATAATACTTTTGGAGTTGCTAATATCTCATCGATGATTACATATTCTGCTCAAGTTTTATCCTCGTTAATGATGGTTGCCATGGTTATGTTTATGATTATTATGGCCGTTCCAGCAATTAACCGTGTTTATGAAGTTTTAACTGAAGTACCTTCAATTAAAAATAATGATAATCCAATTTATGAAGTCAAAAACGGAAATATTGATTTCGAAAATGTCTCTTTTAAATATAAACCTGAAGCTGAAAAATATGCTTTGGCAAATATTAATTTACATATTAAAAATGGACAAACTGTTGGTATTATCGGTGGAACTGGATCATCTAAATCAACATTAGTTAATTTATTATCAAGATTTTATGATGCTAGTGTTGGTAGCGTTAAAATTGGTGGAGTAGATGTTAAAGAATATGACATTAAAACCTTACGTGATAATGTCGCTATGGTTCTCCAAAAGAATGTTTTGTTTTCAGGAACTATCAAAGACAATCTTAGATGGGGAAATGCAAATGCGACAGATGAAGAAATTATTAAAGCTTGTCAAATTTCACAAGCAGATTCATTTATTGAAACTTTTCCTGACAAATATGATACACGGATTGAACAAGGTGGAGTAAATGTTTCTGGCGGTCAACGTCAAAGACTTTGTATTGCTAGAGCCTTATTAAAAAATCCTAAAGTATTAATTCTTGATGATTCAACAAGTGCTGTAGACACAAAAACTGATGCTTTCATTCGCAAAGGATTTAAAGACTATTTACCTAATATTACAAAAATTATTATTGCTCAAAGAGTTTCATCAGTTCAAGACGCTGATATGATTATCGTTATGGATAATGGTGAAATTAATGGTATTGGAACTCATGATGAACTTTTGAAAAATAATAAAATTTATCAAGAAGTATTTGAAATTCAAAATAGAATAGGAGGCGCTCACTAATATGAAATCGAAAAAACATGTTCTTATTAGATGTATTGTAGATTATTACAAAGCTCATCCAGTTGCTTTAACGATTGCTACTTTATGTGTTTTTCTTTCTGCACTTGGAGCAATTGTAGCTCCTTTAATGATTCAAAGAGTTACAAATTTAATTGCTGAAGCAATTAAAGCCGGTTCTTTTGATGTAATTAAAGATCAATTCAATTTATTTTTAATTATATTAGTTTCTTCTTATTTAATATCTTTAATTGGTGGATTTACTTATTCTCAAATTACTGCTAGATGTGCTCAAAAATATATGCATGAATTAAGATGTAGATTATTTGATCACATGCAAGATTTACCAATTAAATATTTTGATACACATGATAAAGGCGAAATTATGTCAACATTTACTAACGATGTTGATACAATTAGACAACTTTTATCTCAATCAATTACAACTATTTTAATTTGTGGAGTAACTTTTATTTCAATTTTTGTTATTATGCTTTATTCTTCTGTTTACTTATCTTTAATAGTAATTGTTGGAGCAGTTGCAATGGTATTTGTTACTAAAAATATTGGTGGAAGAAGTGCTAAAAACTTCCGTGCTCAACAAGCTGTGCTTGCTAAGGAAGAAGGTTATGTAGAAGAAATGATGCATGGCTTAAAAGTAATTAAATCATTTACTCATGAAGAAGAATGTAAAAAAGATTTTGAAAAATATATTACTGATTTACAAACTGTTAGCAGAGATGCTAATAAATTTGCAAATATTTTAATGCCTATTATGGGTAATATTGGTAACCTTCTTTACATCATTATCGCAGTTGTAGCTACTATTTTATTTATTTTTGACGTTCCAAGTTTAGATATTACTGGTTACCACGTAGATGAAACAATTTCAATTGGTATTATTGTTAGCTTCTTACCAATGGTTAGACAATTTACTAATAACGTTAGTGAAGTTGCAAACCAAATTAATCCAATTGCTATGGCAATAGGAGGAACTTCAAGAGTTTATGAACTTTTAGATGAAGAAGTTGAAGTTGATAATGGTTATGTTACTTTAGTTATGGGTAAATACGATGAAAACGGAAATATTGTTGAATGTTCTCGTAAAGAACATACTTTATGGGCTTGGAAACATCCTCATCAAGCAGATGGCACAATTACATATACTTTATTACAAGGTGATATTAGAATGTTTAATGTTGATTTTGGATATGTTCCAAATAAGATTGTCTTACATGATGTTTCTTTATATGCTAAACCAGGACAAAAAATCGCTTTTGTTGGAGCAACTGGTGCTGGAAAAACAACCATTACTAATTTAATTAATAGATTTTACGATATCGCTGATGGAAAAATTCGTTACGATGGAATTAATATTAATAAAATAAAGAAAAAAGATTTAAGAAAATCTTTAGGTATGGTTTTGCAAGATACCAATTTATTTAGTGGAACTATTATGGATAATATTCGTTTTGGTCGCTTAGATGCTACTGATGAAGAATGTATCGCAGCTGCTAAACTTGCTAATGCTGATTCATTTATTTCTAGATTACCTCAAGGATATAACACATATATTAAAGGAAATGGATCTTCAATTTCTCAAGGACAAGCTCAATTACTATCAATTGCTAGAGCGGCTGTAAGTGGATGTCCTGTATTAATTCTTGATGAAGCTACATCCTCAATTGATACCCGTACTGAACAAATTGTTCTTAAAGGCATGGAAAATTTAATGAAAGGAAAGACTGTCTTCTTAATTGCTCATAGACTTTCAACAATTCAAGATGCTGAAGCAATCATGGTTCTTGACCATGGTCGAATAATTGAAAGAGGTACTCACGAAGACTTAATTAAGCAAAAAGGAATGTATTATCAACTTTATACCGGTGTCTTCGAACTTGAATAATTAGTTTAGGAACTAGGGAATCGTTCCTAGTTCCTAAATAAAAAGTAATTGTATAAATTTAAGAAATTTGCTAATATAGAAAAGCACAATTGCTGGAGTAATACCCAAGTTGGTGAAGGGGCTTCCCTGCTAAGGAAGTAGACGTCGCAAGGCGTGCGAGAGTTCGAGTCTCTCTTACTCCGCCATCATAAAAAGATTAATCTGATACTTACAAAGTATCAGATTTTTTTATTTTTAATGAACTTTTAGACACTTTTTATTGAAATTTCACATATTTTAATCCCATGATTTTCTAATATTAAAAAGATCACATAAGATTTTAAATTGATTAAAACAATTAATTTAAAAGCATTTAATCCTATAAAATAATTAGAAGTTAAACTTAAATGCCGCGTATCTTCCTATATTTTCTATTTAAGATTGTTAATATAATTGCTTTCTTTACTGAAAAATAAGTACTATAAATATTAATAAAAAAACGCTCAATTAGTATGAGCGTTTAATTATAAAAATAGATATTTTTGTAAAAAAGCCTGTAAAAGTCAATTATTTTTTTAATTTTATTAAAGTAATAATTAAACAATAGACACCATAAATTGCTAATAAGACACCAAAGATTACCCAAAGATATGTTCTAAAATCATCCCACAAGATGAACATTAAACCAAAAGCTAATAAGATTAATCCAATAACAAGTTCAGCAATTGCAACATTATAATTTTTTCTTACAAATCTAATTAAAGAATCAACTATAAATAATGCACCAATAGTAGTAATTGCGACAATAATTATTTGAATTAAGATAGCAACTGGAGTGATATATTTAGCAAATATAGCAATACCTAGTCCAACTAAAATTGCACCTAAAATTCCTAAAGGCAATAATAAAGTAATTGACTTTGTTAATAATAAAGAGCGAACTACCAAAAATAATCCGAAGACTAAAATAGCTGTTGCAAGTAAGTATTCAAGAATACTTTGTTGAATAATCGAACAGGCAATTAATACTCCAACAATAATTAGTAATATTGACTCAACTATTTGATATACACTTTGTTTTTTCATCAATTTTCCTCCTAAAAGTAATTATAGATTTCTTTTAATCAAAAAGAAAATAATAAATAAAAAAATTTTAGCACTCTCAGTTGACAAGTGCTAAAAATGATTTATAATACTTAATGAAAAGGAGGACAAAATTATGAATATGAACGGAATGCAAGATTATCAAAATGATGAAAATATTCTTGAAAAATTTGGAAGAAATATAACCGATGAAGTCAAGAAAAATAAAGTTGATCCAGTAATTGGTAGAGATGAAGAAATTCGTAAAATCATTACTGTATTAGCAAGAAAAACAAAAAATAATGTTATCCTTTTAGGTGAACCTGGTGTTGGTAAAACAGCAATTATTGAAGGTTTAGCACAACGTATAGTTTCAAACGATGTTCCTTTAACTTTAAAAGATAAAGAAATTTTTGAACTCGATATGGGTTCTTTAATCGCCGGAGCAAAATATCAAGGTGAATTTGAGGAAAGACTCAAAGCAGTTTTAAATAAAGTTAAAGAAAGTAATCATAAAATTATTATGTTTATTGATGAAATCCATTTAATTGTTGGAGCTGGAAGAACTCAAGGTGCAATGGATGCTTCTAATATGCTTAAACCAATGCTTGCTAGAGGAGAAATTGATTGTATAGGAGCAACAACTCTTAATGAATATCGTGAATATATTGAAAAAGATCGCGCTCTTGAAAGAAGATTCCAACCAGTAATGATTGGTGAACCTACTAAAGAAGATACTTTATCAATATTAAGAGGTTTAAAAGACCGTTTTGAATCACATCACGGTGTAAAAATTACTGATAACGCTTTAGTTGCAGCAGTAAATTATAGTGTTAGATATATAACTAATCGTTTTTTGCCTGATAAAGCGATTGATTTAATTGACGAAGCTTGTGCAGAAACAAGAGTAGAAATTGAATCAATGCCAAGTGAACTTGATGATGTGAATCGTAAAATTAGACAACTTGAAATTGAAAAACTTGCTCTTGAACAAGAAAAAGATGAACAATCTAAAGTGAGATTAAATAAGTTAAAAGATGAACTTTCAAATTTACAAATAGAAAGTGAAAAACTAACTGCTAAATGGCAAAAAGAAAAAATTGATATTGAAAATGCTAAATCTTATAAAAATAAGCTCGAAAGTTTAAACTTTGAATTAAATCAAGCTTATAACCGTGGAGATTTTAAAAGAGCTAGTGAAATTCAATATAAAGAAATTCCTAATGTTAAAAATCAATTAGAAATAATTGAAAATTCTTCTAAAGATGTTAAAAAATTGTTAAGTGATGAAATTACTGAAGAAAATATTGCTAGTATTGTCAGTAAAATGACAAATATTCCTGTTTCTAGGATTATTAAAGGCGATAAAGAAAGAGTATTAAATCTTAATAATGTTTTAAAAAGAAGAGTAATTGGACAAGATCAAGCAATCAATCTTGTTAGTGATGCGATTTTACGTCAAAGAGCAGGTATTAAAGATCAAAATCGTCCAATTGGTAGTTTCTTATTTTTAGGACCTACTGGAGTTGGTAAAACTGAAGTTGCTAAAGCTTTAGCTGAAGCTTTGTTTGATAGTGAAACTCATATTATTCGAATTGATATGAGTGAATATATGGAAAAATTTAGTGTTTCACGTTTACTTGGAGCTCCTCCAGGTTATGTTGGTTATGAAGAAGGTGGACAATTAACTGAGCCAGTTAGAAGAAATCCTTATTCAATAGTCTTATTTGATGAAATCGAAAAAGCTAATCCTGAAGTTTATAATGTTTTATTACAAATTATGGATGATGGAAGATTAACAGATTCTCAAGGAAGAGTAGTTGATTTTAGAAATACTATCATTATTATGACTAGTAATTTAGGTAGTGAAGAAATTTTAAAAGGAAATCAAGCTGGAGTTGATAAACTATTACATAGTTACTTCAAACCTGAATTTTTGAACCGTATTGATGAAATTGTTTACTTTAATTTCTTAACTAAAGATGTTCAAATTAAGATTGCTAAGAAAATGCTTGATGACTTTTCTAAACGTCTTAGTGATGAATATTATAAAATTGTTTTTGATGAAAGTGTTGTGCATTATGTGATTGATAGTGCTTTTGATGAAGAGTTTGGAGCGCGTCCTTTAAGAAGATTTATTCAACATAATATTGAAACAATTCTTGCTAAAAAAATTATAAATGAAGAATTAAAAGTAAATACACCATATTTATGCACTTATAAAAATGGTGAATTAGAAATTAATAAAATATAACGAATTTTAAAAAAATGTTTTAGTTTTGCAGGCTTTTTTTGAAAAATAAGGACTTTTTAAAAGTTTATTTAACTTAAAAAGCCTTTAAATTAAGTAGAAATTAAAATAAAAAAGAATTTTGTTAAATTGTTTTATATTTATATAAAAAAGTATATAATAATGTCGTTAAAAATTTCTAAAGGAGGAAACTAGAAATATGGCAATTAAAGTTGCAATTAACGGATTTGGTAGAATCGGACGTTTGGCTTTCAGACAAATGTTTAGAGCAAAAGGATATGAAATTGTTGCAATTAACGATCTTACTGATCCAAAAATGTTAGCTCACTTATTAAAATACGATTCAGCTCAAGGTAGATATGCATTAGCTGATAAAGTTGAAGCTAAAGAATCATCAATTGTTGTTGATGGAGATGAAATCAAAATTTATAGTGAAAAAGATGCTGCTAATTTACCATGGCGTGAACTTGATGTTGATGTCGTCTTAGAATGTACAGGTTTTTACACTTCAAAAGAAAAAGCAAGTGCTCACTTAAAAGCAGGAGCTAAAAAAGTTGTTATTAGTGCTCCAGCTGGAAAAGATCTTCCTACAATCGTTTATAGTGTTAATGAACACACTTTAAAACCAGAAGATACAATTATTAGTGCTGCTAGCTGTACAACAAACTGCTTAGCACCTATGGCTAATGCTTTAAATAAATATGCTCCTATCAAGAGCGGAATTATGACAACAGTCCATGCTTACACTGGTGACCAAATGGTTCTTGATGGACCACATAGAAAAGGTGATTTAAGAAGAGCAAGAGCTGCTGCTGTTAATATTGTTCCTAATTCAACTGGTGCTGCAAAAGCTATTGGATTAGTTATTCCTGAATTAAATGGTAAATTAATCGGAAGTGCTCAAAGAGTACCTGTTCCAACTGGTTCAACTACAATTCTTGTTGCTGTTGTTGAAGGAAAAGATGTTACAGTTGAAGGCATCAATGCAGCTATGAAGAAAGCAAGTAGTGCTTCATTTGGATATACTGAAGAACCTCTTGTTTCAAGTGATATTATTGGAATTACTTATGGATCATTATTTGATGCAACTCAAACAATGGTTACTAAAATTGATGATAATACTTATCAAGTTCAAGTCGTTGCTTGGTATGATAATGAAAATTCATACACTAGCCAAATGGTTAGAACAATCAAATACTTTGCTGAATTAAAGTAATTTTATTTAAAATAATTTGAGGTCTAGTTATCTAGGCCTCTTTATATCTAAAAAGGAGATTATTCATGCATACAATTAAAGATTTAGGTAATTTAAGTGGCAAAAAAGTCATGGTTAGAGTTGATTTTAACGTCCCTTTAAAAGGAACTGAAATTAGAGATGATAACCGTGTAGTTAGTGCTTTACCAACAATCAAAGAATTATTATCTAAGAATGCTCGTGTTGTTTTATTTTCACATCTTGGAAAAATTAAATGGGGAAAAGCTACAGATGAAGAAATAAACGCTCAAAAAGAGAAAAACAACATGATGTATGTTTATCCACGTTTAAAAGAACTTTTAGCTCCAGTAAATGTTTATTTTTCCGAAGCAACTAGTGGAGCAAAATTAAAAGAAGCAATCAATAATTTAAAAGATGGAGAAGTTTTACTTGTTCAAAATACTCGTTATGAAAAAGGTGAAAGTAAAAACGATCCTGCTTTAAGTGCAGATTGGGCAAGTAATTTCGATGTATTTGTAATGGATGCTTTTGGAAGTGCTCATAGAGCTCATGCTTCAACTTATGGTGTTCCTGAAATTTTAAAGAAAGAAGGTAAACCATGTGCTCTTGGTTTCTTAATGGAAAAAGAAGTTACTAATTTATCAAAATGTGTAACTGCTAATGAACATCCTTATATTGCAATTTTAGGTGGATTTAAAGTCAGTGATAAAATTAAAGTTATCGATTCATTATTAAAAAAATGCGACAAAATTTTAATTGGTGGAGCAATGGCTTATACTTTCTTAAAAGCATTAGGAAAACATATCGGTACATCTCCATGTGAAGATGATCAATTAGAATATGCTTCAAAATGTTATGAATCAGGTAAAATTGTTTTACCAATCGATACAGTCTGTGCAGATGCTTTTGAAAACTATACTGTAATTGAAACTGTTAAAGGTGGAGAAATTCCAGATGGTTTTGAAGGATTAGATATTGGACCAGATACTGTTAATTTATATGCTAAAGAAATTGCAAAAGCTAAAGTTATTTTCTGGAATGGACCAATGGGTGTTTTTGAAAATAAAGATTTTGCTGCTGGTACAATTGGAGTTTGTAAAGCAATTAGTGAAAATAAACATTGCTTTAGTGTAATTGGTGGTGGTGATAGTGCAGCTGCTGCTAAACAATTTGGATTTGCTGATAAATTCTCACACGTTTCAACTGGTGGTGGAGCATCTCTTGAAATGATTGAAAATGATGGCCATCTTCCAGGAATTGATGTTATTGAGGATTAATTAATGAGAAGAAAACTTTTACTTGGAAACTGGAAAATGAACAAAACAGTTTCCGAAGCTAAAGAATTTGCTTTAAATGCAAAGGATTTAGGGAAACTTGCTAAACAAAATAAAGTTGATATGGGAATTTGCGTTCCTTATATCGATTTAGCTCCAGTTAAAAAGATTTTAAAAAATAGTTTAATTGTTGGAGCTGAAAATTGTCACGAATTAGATCATGGAGCTTATACTGGTGAAGTTTCAATTCCAATGTTACTTGACCTTGGTATTACTTGGTGCATTATTGGCCATAGCGAAAGAAGAACTTATTATAATGAAACTAGTGAAGCTTGTAATAAAAAAATTCTTGCTTTATTAAAAAATAATATGGTTCCAGTTTATTGTTGTGGTGAATCTTTAGAAACTTACGAAGAAGGAAAAACTAAAGAGTTTGTTAAAGAACAAATCATTAAAGGTTTTAAAGATGTTTCAAAAGAAGATGCAGCAAAAGTAGTTATTGCTTATGAACCTATTTGGTCAATTGGAACTGGTAAAAACGCTTCAAAAGAAATCGCTGAAGATGTTTGTAAATTTATCCGTAAAACTATTAAAGATTTATACGATACTAAGACTAGCAACAAAGTAAGAATTCTTTATGGAGGAAGCGTTAAACCTAACAATATTAAAGAATATTTATATTGTGATAATATCGACGGAGCTTTAGTAGGCGGAGCTAGTTTAGATGTTAATAGTTATAAAGAATTATTAACAAATCTTCTTTAATTTAAATTTAAAATAAAAGACCAATTTTTTGAAAGTTTATTGACTTTTAAAAACTGGTCTTTTTTATATATATAAGATAATATATACAAAAAATGTAAATTGTGAAAAAATAATTACTACAAGGAGGTAAGTTATATGTATGATACCTTTGAGAATCAATCTAATGTTGTTAACGCAAAAGAAGTAAGTGCTAAATTATCTTATGCAAAAGTTTTTTTATTTTTTGGTTTAGCATTATTAATAACAGCTGCTGTCACTATTGGAGTTTCTTCACTTTTATATTATTTAGTTAGATTTAATCCAGATACTTATTATACAGCTTCAATTGTTCTTATGTGTGTTGGTGGAATAGGTATTTTTATTTTACCTTTTATTATTAATATTAAGGCATTTAAGGAAGGACATAGTTTAGTTGTACCTTTTGTTTTGTATTCAATATGTATGGGTTTACTTTTAAGTGGGGTAGTCTTTGCTATAGAAAATCCTTATGTAATTGGTGTTGCCTTTTTAATTACAGCTTTAATGTTTTTATTTTTAGCTGGTGTTGGATTTTTTATTGGTGATAAGATAGGAATCTTTTGGACAATATTAATTGGTTTAATGTTTGCTTATTTTGTAATGGCCATGGTTAATTTATTTTTATTACCTTTTTTATTTTTTGGTAGCGAGTCAACATACACATATTTTGCAACATTTTATTGGATTGTAGAGGCAGTATTTATATTAATTTTAATGATTTATGTAATTATTGATATAAATCGTTTGAAAAAGGTTATTAATAGTGGTATAGTAATTCATACAAACTTAGCATTATATTTTGCTACTAGTTTATATACTGACTTCATTTATTTATTTATAAGAATCCTTTATATTGTCTTATATTTTGTTGGCAGAAGGGATTAAAGTAAAAAAAGTTAAGAGTTTAAAAAAATTAAAAAAAATTAAAAAAACTGCTTGACTTAAAAAAATAATGGTAGTAGTATTAACAATGCGCAGTCGAAAACGACTTAAAATTTACGAGAGTAAATGCGCGATGAGATCTTTGAAAACAAAACAGATGTACAAACAAAACAACGTCAATTAATTTAATTTTTAAACCAGAATAATTTTGAACTAGAATACAAATTTTTGAGAGTTTGATCCTGGCTCAGGATGAACGCTGGCGGCGTGCCTAATACATGCAAGTCGAACGAGATTAGCTTGCTAATCGAGTGGCGAACGGGTGAGTAACACGTTGGTAATCTACCTTTCAGTTGGGGATACCCGGACGAAAGTCTGGCTAATACCGTAATACGTAATAAGGTGCAATTCCTTATTATAAAAGGTCCTTTCGGATCGCTGATTGATGAGCCTGCGTCTGATTAGCTAGTTGGTGAGATAATAGCCCACCAAGGCGAGGATCAGTAGCCGACCTGAGAGGGTGATCGGCCACAATGGAACTGAGACACGGTCCATACTCCTACGGGAGGCAGCAGTAGGGAGTTTTCGACAATGGGGGCAACCCTGATCGAGCAACGCCGCGTGAGTGATGAAGGTCTTCGGATTGTAAAACTCTTTTATTTGGGATAAATGGCTAGGGTAGGTAATGACCTTAGTTTGATAGTACCTTTTGAATAAGCAACGACTAACTACGTGCCAGCAGTCGCGGTAATACGTAGGTTGCAAGCGTTATCCGGAATTATTGGGCGTAAAGAGTGAGCAGGCGGTCTATTAAGTTTGAGGTCAAATCGATGGGCTTAACCCATTCTCGCTTCAAAAACTGGTAGACTAGAGTATGTGAGAGGTAAGTAGAACTCCATGTGTAGCGGTGAAATGCGTAGATATATGGAAGAATACCAGTGGCGAAGGCGGCTTACCAGCACAATACTGACGCTCAGTCACGAAAGCACAGGGAGCAAATAGGATTAGATACCCTAGTAGTCTGTGCCGTAAACGATGATTACTAAATATTCCCGTTAGGGAGTGCTGAAGCTAACGCATTAAGTAATCCGCCTGGGAAGTACGATCGCAAGATTGAAACTTAAAGGAATTGACGGGGTCCCGCACAAGTAGTGGAGCATGTGGTTTAATTCGACGCTACGCGAAGAACCTTACCAGGGCTTGACATGGAGTTAAAAGCTCTAGAAATAGAGTCATAGTTATAGCTCACACAGGTGGTGCATGGTTGTCGTCAGCTCGTGTCGTGAGATGTTGGGTTAAGTCCCGCAACGAGCGCAACCCTCGTCCTTAGTTGCCATTATTAAGTTAGGAACTCTAGGGATACTGCCGGTGTTAAACCGGAGGAAGGTGGGGATGACGTCAAATCATCATGCCCTTTATGTCCTGGGCGACACACGTGCTACAATGGTCGGTACAAAGAGACGCAATGGCGCGAGCCGGAGCAAATCCCATAAAGCCGATCTCAGTTCGGATTGGAGTCTGCAACTCGACTCCATGAAGTTGGAATTACTAGTAATCGCGAATCAGCCATGTCGCGGTGAATACGTTCTCGGGGCTTGTACACACCGCCCGTCAAACCATGAGAGCTGGTAATACTTGAAGTCGTTATCCTAACCGCAAGGAGGGAGACGCCTAAGGTAGGACTAGTGATTGGGGTTAAGTCGTAACAAGGTATCCCTACGGGAACGTGGGGATGGATCACCTCCTTTCTATGGAGAAAGAAAATCGGCTGAAGTAAGTCGATGTGTAATTAATAAAACCTATATTTTTCTAGATTTTATTCGAATTGGCGTTGTAAAATCATCTGTTTTGTTTTGAGGGAATAGAATTCTCTTAAAAATTGTTCTTTGAAAACTAGATATTTAATAAAACATGTTCTTTCTGTTAAAAGCAAAAGAAATCATTGAGTAATCAATAAAATTGCGAATTAACATATTGATCGTTAAGACACAAATGTAAACCTAAAATTTTCGAAGTTAAGTTAATAAGGGCGTACAGTGGATGCCTTGGCACTAGAAGGCGATGAAAGACGCGACTACCTGCGATAAGCGATGGGGAGCTGGTGTAAGCTATGATCCGTCGATCTCTGAATGGGGGAACCCGATATATTAAGATATATCATCATCGGTATTTGTACCGATTGAAGGCACACCTAGGGAATTGAAACATCTTAGTACCTAGAGGAAAAGAAAGATTAATCGATTCCGTAAGTAGCGGCGAGCGAAAGCGGAACAGTCCAAACCAACCTTGAGTTGGGGTTAGGAGCACGTTGTAGTAGAGTTATATGACAGTAGAAAGGTCTGGGAAGGCCTGCCAAAGAGGGTGAGAGCCCCGTATATAAACTTGTATAACCACTTAGTGAATTCCAGAGTACGGCGAGGCACGTGGAACCTTGTCGGAATGCGCGGAGACCACTCCGTAAGACTAAATACTAGCTAGTGACCGATAGTGAACCAGTACTGTGAAGGAAAGGTGAAAAGAACCCCGGGAGGGGAGTGAAAAGAATCTGAAACTGTATGCTTACAAAAAGTCAGAGCCCGTTAATGGGTGATGGCGTGCCTATTGAAGAATGAACCGGCGAGTTTTATTATCGTGCGAGGTTAAGTTGAAGAAACGGAGCCGTAGCGAAAGCGAGTCTGAATAGGGCGAATTAGTACGATGATATAGACCCGAAACCCGACGATCTATCCATGAGCAAGTTGAAGGTGGGGTAAGACCCACTGGAGGACTGAACCGACGTTCGTTGAAACGCCCGCGGATGACTTGTGGATAGGGGAGAAATTCCAATCGAGTTGGGAGATAGCTGGTTCTCCCCGAAATAGCTTTAGGGCTAGCGTCTGGTAAGTGATTAGTGAAGGTAGAGCACTGAATGATCGCGGGTCGCATCTAGCGATACCAAGCTCAATCAAACTCCGAATTACATTAATTTTATCCAGGCAGTCAGAGTGTGGGGGATAAGCTTCATGCTCAAGAGGGAAACAGCCCAGACCGTCAATTAAGGTCCCTAAATTTACGCTAAGTGTTGAAGGATGTGAAGATGCATAAACAACTAGGATGTTGGCCTAGAAGCCGTCATCATTTAAAGAGTGCGTAACAGCTCACTAGTCGAGTGCCTTTGCGCCGAAGATTTACCGGGGCTAAGCGTAATACCGAAATTACGGATTTATAGTTTCTATAAGTGGTAGGGGAGCGTTCTTAGTGGGGCGAAGCTACACCGAAAGGAGTGGTGGACTGCTAAGAAGTGAGTATGCCGGTGTAAGTAACGATTGTATGTGAGAATCATACACACCATTAGACTAAGGTTTCCAGGGGAAGGGTCGTCCTCCCTGGGTTAGTCGGGTCCTAAGGCGAGGCTGAAAAGCGTAGTCGATGGATAGCAGGTTGATATTCCTGCACCCGTATATATGCGATGTAATGACAGATGGAGCTAGCCATACCGGTTATTGGATTCCGGACTAAGCAAGGTACCTGCTAGGGTAGCAAATCTCTCTAGCGTTAAGGGAAGATGTGATGGGGAACAAACGGATTCGTCCTAGTAGTGAAGTTGGTGATGCGCTGTCTCGAGAAAAGTTGCTAGCTTAAGTATATATGGCCCGTACCGAGAACGGACACACGTGGTCAAGGAGAGTATCCTAAGGTGAGCGAGTTAACTGTTGTTAAGGAACTCTGCAAAATTACTTCGTAAGTTCGCAAGAAGAAGTGCCTGTGAAAGCAGGTCGCAGTGAAGAGGCCCAAGTAACTGTTTAGCAAAAACATAGCTTTATGCTAAGCCGCAAGGCGATGTATATGAGGTGATGCCTGCCCAGTGCTGGAAGGTTAAGAGGAGAGGTTAGCGCAAGCGAAGCTTTGAATCGAAGCCCTAGTGAACGGCGGCCGTAACTATAACGGTCCTAAGGTAGCGAAATTCCTTGTCAGGTAAGTTCTGACGCGCATGAATGGTATAATAATTTGGGCGCTGTCTCGACAGCAGACTCGGTGAAATCTTAATACCTGTGAAGATGCAGGTTACCCGCAACTAGACGGAGAGACCCCATGGAGCTTTACTGTAACTTAATATTGAGTAATTGAACTTCATATGTAGGATAGGTTGGAGACTTTGAAGTCGGGGCGCTAGCTTCGATGGAGTCGTCGGTGAAATACAACTTTTGAATTTCAATTATTCTAACTCGATAATTTACCATTATGAGGACAGTGTTAGGCGGGCAGTTTGACTGGGGCGGTCGCCTCCCAAAAGATAACGGAGGCGCCCAAAGGTACCCTCAATACGGTTGGAAATCGTATTTCGAGTGCAATAGCATAAGGGTGCTTGACTGCGAGACAAACAAGTCGAGCAGGGACGAAAGTCGGGTATAGTGATCCGGCGATTTCGTGTGGAAGAATCGTCGCTCAACGGATAAAAGCTACCCTGGGGATAACAGGCTGGTCGCTTCCAAGAGTTCACATCGACGAGGCGGTTCGGCACCTCGATGTCGGCTCATCACATCCTGGAGGGGAAGTACCTTCCAAGGGTTTGGCTGTTCGCCAATTAAAGTGGTACGCGAGCTGGGTTCAAAACGTCGTGAGACAGTTTGGTCCCTATCTGTTGTGGGCGTAGGAATTTTGAACGGACCTGTCCTTAGTACGAGAGGACCGGGATGGACATGGCAACGGTATATCAGTTGTTCCGCCAGGAGCATGGCTGAGTAGCTGCCCATGGAAAGGATAAAAGCTGAAAGCATCTAAGCTTGAAGCCTACCGTAAGATGAGAATTCCCATTCGCAAGAAGTAAGAGCCCTTGTAGACTACAAGGTTGATAGGATAGAGATGTAAGTGTTGTAAGGCATTTAGTCGACTATTACTAATAGCTCGAGGACTTAATTTCAAAGATTTAAGAAATCACAAGAAGTTTTAGGAAAAAAAGAACATTTAAAAATATCTAGTTTTCAGGGAACATATTTAAGAGTATAATTTCCTTGACAAGAAGTCTGGTGACGATAACGCAGTGGACACACCTCTTCCCATCCCGAACAGAGAAGTTAAGCACTGTAGTGGCGAAGGTATTGGCAACAAGAGAATAGCAAGTCGCTGGGCTTCTTTTTTATTAATATAAAAAAGAGCGCATTTTATCGTCTAAATTTATTATTTTTAATTAAAGGTTAAAATGGTATAATATTTGCATGGTATCAAAAGAATTAGAAAGTGTTGAAGCAATTAGTGTAAAAGTTTCAATCAAAGATATAGCTTCCTTAATTGGAAGTGTTTGTGAAAGTAGTTATGGAGTAATTGGACTTACTGATGTAAAAGATGTCCGAAATACTTTTGCTACCATTTTAAATAAAGAAAATTATGTAGAAGGCATATTATTAAGAAAAGTTAGAAGTAAATATGTCGTTGATGTACATGTTGTAATAGTTAGTGGAGTTAAGATCTCCGAAGTTGTCAACGAATTAAGTAAACGAATATCTTATAATTTAGAGCAGCAATATGGTAAAATTTTTTCTAAAATAAATATTTTCGTTGAAGAACTTCGAGTCATTTAATTCCTTTGAGGGTTTAATATGAAGTCAATTAATAGCGAAACATTTAAAATGATGCTTCTTAGTGGAGCAAATAATTTATATAACAATTATCCAGAAATCGATGCACTTAACGTTTTCCCTGTTCCAGATGGTGATACAGGAATGAATATGAATTTAACGATGCAAAGTGGTGCAAAAGAAATTTCTAATCGTAATGATGATGATATATATACAATAGCCAAAGTCTTTTCTAAAGGTTTATTAATGGGAGCAAGAGGTAATAGTGGAGTTATTACTTCACAAATCTTTAGAGGAATTGCTGATGGAATGGCAAGTAAAGTTAGTGTCGATGCTATTGAACTTGCAAGTGCCTTTGAAAATGGTACACGCGTAGCTTATAAAGCAGTTATTAAGCCTGTTGAAGGAACTATTTTAACTGTTATTAGAGAAAGTAGTGAATATTTAGCAAAACACGTTGATGAAAATACTTCAATTGAAAAAGCTTTTAATCTTTTATTAACCGAAGCTCGTAAATCTCTTAAAAGGACTCCTGATTTATTACCAGTTTTAAAAGAAGTTGGTGTTGTTGATAGTGGTGGAGCAGGTTTAATTAAAATATTTGAAGGCATGCAAAGTGCTTTAAATGGCGAATTTATTGATAAAGTAAATGCAACATCCACAGATATTAAAGGTAGTGCTCAAGTTGCTGCTGATGAAAATAACGATGAATTTGGTTATTGTACTGAATTTATTATGCGTCTTGGACCTGATAGTGTTAAAAGACCATTCCAAAAAAATCGTTTCACAAGTGTTTTAAATAGTCATGGTAATAGCTTAGTTGTTGTTCAAGATGAAGACATTGTTAAAGTCCATGTCCATACATTAAATCCAGGAAATATTCTCTCTTATGCTCAAAACTTTGGAGAATTCGTTAAACTTAAAATCGAAAATATGACTGAACAACATAATGAGATTTTATTAAACGAAATGAATAAAAATAACGACGAAAAAAGTGCTGCGGCTAAATTAAAAGAAGCCCCATTAAGTGCTCCAAAAGAGAAAAAAGAAACTCCTTTAAAAGAATATGCTTTAATTGCTACTAGTTCAGGAAAAGGAATTGATGAGTTTTTTAAAGAAATAGGTGTTGATGAAATTGTTAGTGGAGGACAAACAATGAATCCTTCTACCAATGATTTCTTAGAAAAAATTGAAAAAGTTCATGCTAAGACTGTATATTTATTCCCTAATAATGGAAATATCATTTTAGCTGCTAATCAAGCTCGTGATGTTTTAGAAGGTAAAGTTGAAGTTGTTGTTATTCCAACTAAAACAATTATGCAAGGAATTGTTGCTTCAATGAACTTTAATCCAGAATTTGATAGTAAAATTAATGCTGAGGAAATGACTAATGCTATTGATACTGTTAAAAGTGGAAGTGTTACTTTTAGTATTAAAGATACTGAAATTGATGGTGTGAAAGTTAAAAAAGATGAATATATGGCTATTAAAGAAAGTAAAAACATTATTTCATCTCATAAAAATAAATTTGATGCTCTTAAAGATTTAGTTAAACATCTTGTTGATGAAGATAGTTCAATTCTTACAATTCTAGTTGGTAATGATATTAATGATAAAGAACTTAAACGTATCGAAGATTATTATAATAAAGAATATAAAAACATTGATTGTGATATTAAACGTGGTGATCAACCTGTTTATAGCTTCATTGTTGGAGTTGAATAAATTAATTTAAAAAATATAAAGATTCCTTAAACTTATAATAAAGGAATCTTTTTTTATTTATTTTTTTTAAATACTTGTTAATATAAAATTAAGTAATAAAAAAATAAATATGAGAAAAGTAGTAATTTTAATTTTATCAAGTTTAACTTTATGTTCATGTAACAATGTAGATCCTTATACTAATTTTATTAATGAAATAAAGACTAAACATAACAATGAGTATGAAGGATATCGTTACCATTCGTTTTTTAAAGAAAGTGTATGTGTTAATGAAGAAACTAATGAAATATATATTATAGAAACTAAAGCAGATGTTGATTATGGAAGTAATTTTTCAGTTGGAACATATTATTGGGATCGCAATGTTCCAATATTACTTGATGAATATATTACGATTAGTTATATAAATAACCAAGTTCTTGAATATAAGCAAAATATAAGAAGAGTAGTTAATCAAAATGAGAATTTATGTAAAATTTATAATACAAAGATAAACTATCTTGATGAAACATTATCTAAAGAAGAAGTTTATGATTTTGATTTAAATAAAGGTAAGCAATATTTTCATGCTGATTGTTGGACATTCTTCCTTAGTTCACTTGGAACTATTTATACTGGTTCAATAGATAAAGTTGTTATTAATTATATTGAAGATAATATAGTTTATTTAGATGTTGATTTTAGTTATAAAACAATTAATTATCAATATTATTATGATAGAAAATTAGTAGTTGATTTTAAATATGGATTAATTTCAAATGAAATAATGCATTTTTATTTTGATGATGATTTAAAAATATATCAAATTGATAAAGTAGATAATTCTACTTATTATATCTTTGATAAGAAGACTAATAAGATTTCTGCAACATATTTAGTTAGTAGTAAGATTAAACTTGTTAGTAGAAGTGAATTTGAGGTAACTTTATGAGAAAAGTGGGCATTTTATTTAGTTTAGTTACTTTATTATCTTTAACTTCTTGTAATGAAGACACTATTTTAAATAATATTATTAATTTAAAAAATCGTCTTGATTATTTAAATGGACATTATGATACAGGTAGATATAGTTATTATCCTTATTATCAAAGTTATGATTTATCTTCATTTTTAAAAACAAGTGATAATTATGAATTGTTAAATATAAAAGGTGATTTTGAACTTGAAATGGATTATAGCAAAGTTAAAAATCGAAATGGTTATATTGAATTTAACTTAATTAATGGAGAAATAGAATCTAATTTATATTCTAGTTTATATATTAAAATAGTTTTTAAATTTGATACTTATATTGATATTTCTTATATTGATAAGCTAAATCCTTTAAATAATATGCATGGAACGTATTTTTTAGAAGGTAAACCTAATATAACTTTTGATTTTAGTTCCATATTTAATAGATTTAGATAATTTAATTAATGAAGCTTACTTAAATTTAAAAGATGAAGCAATTATTGATACTAAACTAGCTAATTATGAAGAAATAAGTGGGTATACACCTTTAAATGAAGTTAATATTAGTCTTGATACTTTTTTAAGTATTTATAGAGATGTTAAAGAAAATGATAATTTATTAAATAAAGGTAAAATTTATGAATATGTTTCTTATTTTGATTTAATTCCTTCTGTTCCTTTTTCTCAAAATAAATATTATTTTAAAAATGGTTGGGTTAAAGAACTTGCTAGAAGAAGTTATTATGAAGATAATTTAGTTAATTTTAACTTTAATGAATCTTTAAAAGCTAATCAAGAAACATTTTATAATTTAGTTCTTCCTTCTTCAAATGATCGAATTTTAATTAATAATAACTTAGACTATTTTACTAATATAAATTTAGGTTATAAATCAAATTTAAGAGATTTTGTCGAAATGTTAAAAAATCGATAATAATCGTTTGTTTATTTACAAAATTAATTTCAAATTTATTACATTTTATTTACAAAAAAATTTCGTATGTTAGTATGAAAGTAGATGAATAACTTATAAATTGATATTACTTTAAAAATTAGTTTTTATCTTTTAGTTATTTTTTCTAATTAGGGGGAATTATGAAAAAATTTGTTTTACTTTTTATCCCATTACTAGCTTTAACTTCTTGTGGAAATAATCCAACTGATGAATTTATAACAGCTATAAATGATCAACATGAAAAAGGCAAATTTTTTCAAAATTATGATTATTATCGAAAGAGTTCATTTATTAACGAAGAAGATAATAAAATATATATAACCACTTATAATGCAAAAATTTTTAAAGAAGATGGAATTTGGGATTACGACTTAAAACATCTTAAAGGAGATTTGATGGATGTTGAAGTAAATAGGTTTTATTTTGAAAAAAATGAACTTGTTTATAAAGAAAATATAGTTTATAAATTTAAAGATAAAACAAATTATTTTAATTTAACAAAAATTGATAATAATGGTGATATAGTCTCTCAAGAAGAATCTAGTTTTAAAGCTAATCCTCCAAGATATATTTATACTAGTATTGATACTTTTTTCTTTTCAGTTCCTAATAATGTGATTTCTGGATTGGAATTATTTTTAATATATAACAGCATTGATATAAACTATTTTGAACCTAATAATATTGTTGTTAATTTTGATAACAAAGATGTTTATACAAATAAGGATATCTTAGATCAAAATAACAATTTAATATCAACTTTCTATTATAAAAAAAGTAGTGATGGTATAAGTAAATTTTATTTTGATGATGAATTAAGAATGACAAAGATTATTTCTTTAGCTAATAACACTTATATTTTTAAAGATGATGTAACAAATATTTATAATCATCAATTTAATGGCACAGTATATGAAGAATTAAATTCAATTGATTCTTTTGAGGTAGTTATATGAAAAAGACTTTTATTTTTTTAAGTTTATTTCCGTTATTAGTTTTAACTTCATGTAATAGTGATCCTCTTTTAGAAAATATTATTAATTTTAAGAACCGAGTTAATAATTTAAAAGAACTTTATTATGTAAATGGCGATAATTACTATTTTGGGAAATATTATTTAAATTCTTATTATCAAAATAATGATAATTATGAAATATTATCAATTAATGGAGATATTGTTTATCAATATTATGCTTTTATAACAAGAGATCAAATTGAAGTTGAAAATGTTTATGGCGATATTACTTTTAATTTAATAAGTGGAAATTTAAATAGTAATCAAAAAACAAGTTTATTAGTCAACCTAAATTTTAAAAATAGGATTTATTATGATATTAGTTATGTTGATGCATCTGATAGTTCGCAAAATTATACTGCTAAATATTATATTAATAAAAATATCAATTTAATTTATGACTTAAATAAAAATTTGATTAATCTTGATGATTTTGTTAATTATTATTATCAAAATATAGTTAATAACAAAAACACTTCAATCGAAGTAGCAACTTCTAAAAGTATGGATATAAATAGTTATCTTTTTTCATATTCTGATATATCTAATAATTATTCAAATAATACTTATTTAAGAATAAATCGAGATATTTTAAATAGTGATAAATTACTTAATAAAGGTAGTATTACTGAATATGTTTCTTATTTTGATATATACCCATATGTTGATGGAAATAGTTTGCCAATGACGTTTTATAATGGTCAACTTGAAAAAATTAGTCGTATAGCTAATTATAATAATGAAGATAATTCTGAGATCTTTATTTTTAATGAAGAATTTAGTGCTAATAGATATGAAGAATATATTTATGAAGAACCTAATAAGATAGATTATGAATTAATAGAAAATACAAATTTAAGTAATATTACTTTAAGTTATAAGTCAAATTTAAGAGATATATTAAATCTTTTAGCTTAATTTTATTAATAACTATAATGAATAATACAAAAAGTTGTATTTTTTGATATACTATTTAAGAGGTTTTTTATGAAAATTGTAATTGATATGATGGGAGGAGATAACTCCTTAAACACTACAATCCCTGCAACTAAAGAGTTTCTTAATTTGTATAAAGATTTAGAATTATTTTTAATTGGTGATTTAGATATTTTAACTAAAGAATTTGCTAATTTTAAAAATGTTCAAGTATTTGAATCTAAAACAATTATTAAAATGGATGCTGACCCTTTAAGTGCTATTAGAGATAAAGAATCTAGTTTAATGGTTGCTATTAGAGTGTTTTTAGAAAATAATTGTGATGCTTTAATTAGTGCCGGAAGTACTGCAGCTTTATTAACAGCGGCTACTTTAAAAATTAAACGAATTGAAGGAATAGTTCGTCCTTGTTTAGTTACAAGTTTTCCTACTTTAAAAGATAATAAGAAATTCGTTACTTGTGATTTAGGAGCTAATACAACTTGTACAAAAGAAGAATTAGTACAATTTGCTATTATGGGAAGTATTTATTATAAAACTATTTATCAAGATAGCGCTTCTCCTAGAGTTTATTTACTTAATAATGGAACTGAAGAAGAAAAAGGTACTCAGTTAAATAAAGAAGCTTATCCTCTTTTAAAAGAATGCAAAAAAATTAACTTCTTAGGTAATATGGAAGCTCGTGATCCTTTAAAAGGTGAACTTGAAGTATTAGTTTGTGATGGATATAGTGGAAATATTTTCCTTAAAACAATGGAAGGTACTGCTAGATCAATGTCTAAAATGATTAAAGAAGTATTTACTAAAAATATTTTTACTAAACTAAGTTATTTAGTTGTTCGTAAAGGTATTTCAAAAATGAAAGAAAAAATGGATTATAAAAATGTTGGTGGAGCATTACTTGCTGGAGTAAATGGAATTGTTATTAAAGCACATGGAAGTAGTGATAAACGTTGTTTCTTAAGTGCTTTAAATAATAGTTATAAACTTGTAAAAAACGATATGGTCAATCAAATTAAAGGTAATATTTAATGACTAGAAAAAATCTTGATCAATTTTTTAAAAAATTTAATATAACTCCTAAAAATAGAGAGCTTTTTGAAATGGCTTTTACCCATTCTTCTTTTAATAGTGATGCTAAAACTACCCATCATGATTATGAAAGACTCGAATTTATTGGAGATAGTGTTCTTGGATTTGTAGTAGCAAGTTTAATATATAAATATCATCCAGAAATGAAAGAAGGGGAAATGACTCGTACTAGATCAAGTTTAGTTCAATCTAATAGTTTAGCTAAATATGCAATTAATCTTGGATATAATGAATATATTCGAGCAGGTCATTCTTTATCACTTGAAGAAGCAAGTAAAAATCATAATATTTTAGAAGATGTTTTTGAAGCAGTCATTGGAGCTTTATATTTAGATCAAGGAATTGAATTTTGTATAAAATTTATTACTAAAATTTTTAAAGATGATGTTATTAACTTTAAAATCGATGATTTTAAAGATTATAAATCACTTCTTCAAGAAGCAATGCAAGCAGAATATCGTGAAAGTGTCACTTATCGAGTTATTAGAGAAATGGGGCCACCTCATGATAAAACTTTTGAAGTAGAAGTTTTATTTAATAATTGTATTTTAGGTAAAGGAAGTGGAAAATCAAAAAAAGAAGCTGAACAAAATGCAGCAAGTGATGCTTTAAAAAAGAAAGCGACATTGTAAATATGGGATTATTTAAGTTTTTAAAAGATAAATTTAAAAAGAAAGAAGAAAATTCATTAGAAAACGAACAAACTCTTGAAAGTGTTAAAAAATATGATGAAGGATTAGCTAAATCAAGAGAAAATTTTTCTAAGCGTTTAAAAGCTTTAAATAAAGAATTTAAATCAAGAAAACTTGATGATAATTACTTTAATAATCTTGAAGAAATTTTAATTGAAGCTGATTGTGGAGTTGAATTTACTTTAAATACAATTGAAAAATTAGTAGAAATTGTTAAAAAAGAAAAATTAACAGATTTAAAAGAAATTAATGAACGATTAATTTCTTTAATGTTTAATAATTATAATGATGATAGTCAAAACGAAGATGATATAACTTTAAAAGAAGGTTTAAATGTATTTTTAGTAGTTGGAGTTAATGGAGTTGGTAAAACAACTTCAATTGCTAAACTGGCTAATTTTTATTTAAAACAAAATAAAAAAGTCTTATTAGTTGCTGGAGATACTTTTAGAGCTGGAGCTAAAGAACAATTAACTATATGGGCTAATCGACTTAATATTAATATTATTACTGGAAAAGAAAATGAAGATCCAGCTAGTGTAAGTTATGCTGGAGTTAAATATGCTAAAGAAAATAACTACGATTTAGTTATTTTAGATACCGCTGGAAGATTACAAAATAAAGTTAATTTAATGAATGAATTAAATAAAATTAAGCGCGTAATAAATAAAATAAGTGTTGCTAATATTTATACTTATTTAGTTTTAGATGCTTCAACTGGCCAAAATGGAGTTTTACAAGCAAAAGCTTTTAAAGATGTTGTTGATATAAATGGAATAATTATTACTAAAATGGATGGAACTAGTAAAGGTGGAATTATTTTAGCAATTAAAGATAGTTTAAATATTAAAGTTAATTTTATTGGTTTAGGTGAAAAACTTGATGACTTAGAAGTTTTTGATCTAAATAAATATTTATATGGTTTATGTAAGGAATTAATTGAAGATGAATGAATTAGAAGAGTTTAACTATATTAATTCTTTATATGAGATATATAAAAAAGCATTAACTACTAAACAAGTTTTAATTATGGATAAATATTATTTATTTAATTTAAGCTTAAGTGAAATTAGTGATGAATTAAATATTTCACGAAATGCAGTTAGTGATACTTTAAAACATGTTAAAGAAAAATTAATTAATTATGAAAATGAATTTCATTTATTTTTTAAAATTAATAAATTAATTGAAAAAATAAATAGATTAGATATCTCTGAAGATAGCAAAAAAGAATTGATTGAGGTTTTATATTATGGCATTTGAAGCATTAAGTGAGAAGTTTCAAAGAATTATTAAAAAGATTAAAGGTGAAGCTAGATTAAGTGAATCTAATATGGATGCAATGCTTAAGGAAATTCGCATTGCCTTATTAGAAGCTGATGTTAACTTTAAAGTTGTTAAAGAATTTTTAAATGCAGTTAAAGAGAAATCTCTTGGAGAAGAAGTTTTTACTAAATTAAATCCAAGTGAGATGGTTGTTAAAATTGTTAATGATGAATTAGTTGAATTATTAGGTAGTGATCAAGCTGAAATTAAATATAACAAAAATAAACCTACTATTATTATGTTAGTAGGTTTACAAGGAACTGGTAAAACTACTAGTGCAGCTAAACTTGCTTATTTAATGAAAAATAAGCTTCATAAAAAAGTTTTACTTGCTGCTTTAGATATTTATCGTCCAGGTGCTATTGATCAATTAGCTCAACTTGCTAAACAAATCAATGTCGATTTATTTACTTTAGGAGATAAAGTTAATCCAGTTGAAATTGCAAAAAAAGCCAAAACTGAAGCTTATAATTCGCATTATGATGTTTTAATTTTAGATACTGCCGGACGACTTCAAATTGATGAAAAATTAATGGATGAATTAAAAAATATTAAAGAAGAAGTTTCTCCTGAAGAAATTTTACTTTTAGTTGATGCGATGGCTGGGCAAGATGCAGTTAATGTTGCTAAATCTTTCCATGATTTATTAGGTTTAACAGGAGTTATTATGTCTAAACTTGATGGTGATAGTCGTGGTGGAAGTGCTTTAAGTATTAAAAAGGTTACTGGAGTACCAATTAAGTTTGTTGGTGTAGGTGAAAAAATAGATCAACTTGATATTTTTTATCCTGATCGAATGGCTAGTAGAATTTTAGGAATGGGAGATATTTTAACTCTTGTCGATAAAGTTCAAGAAAATATTAATGAAAAAGATGCAAAAAAATCGGTTGAGAAACTTTTAAAAGGCAATTTTACTTTACTTGATATGTTAGAACAAATGAAACAAGTTCAAAAACTTGGAAGTTTAGGCGGATTATTAAAATTAATTCCTGGAATGCCAAAAATTAGTAAAGAGCAACAAGATTTAGCAGAAAAAGAAATGAGAAATTTTGAAATTATTTTAAATTCAATGACTCTTGAAGAAAAATTACATCCTGAAATTATAAAAAATAGTCGTAAAATTAGAATTGCTAAAGGATCAGGAAAAACTAGTGCAGATATTAATCGTGTTTTAAAAAAATATGAACAATCTAAAGAAATTGCTAAACAAATGAATAAATATAAAAAATTTGGTGGATTACCACCAAATTTCAAAGGTTTTTAATTATTTTTTAAAAATTTTTTACCTTTATTTAAAGCTTCAATTTCACTTTTAGGAATTTTATCATTTTCCCTTTCTTTTAATAATTTAAGATCTTTTTTAGTTAATTGATAGGAATTATATAAATCTTCACGATATTTTTTTGTAATGACTAAACGTTGATACTGATGAAATTTATCAATTTCTTTATGATTTCCTGAATATAAAATATCTGGTACTTTATCACCTAAAAAATCATAAGGCTCAGTATATTGAGGATATTCTAATAAATTATCATTAAAGCTTTCTAACTCAATACTTTCTTTATTAATAACATTAGGAATTAAACGAGATATAGCATCAATTAAACAAAAAGAAGCAGTTTCTCCTCCAGTTAAAATAAAATCTCCAATTGATATAGATTCATCAAAATATTTATATAATCTTTCATCAAAGCCTTCATAATGTCCACAAAAAATTAAAATTTCTTCTTTTTTTGATAATTCAAGGGCTTTAGTTTGGTTAAAAGTATTTCCTCTTGGACTTAAACAAATTTTATAGGTAGAAGAAGTTGAATTATTAATTAAAGCATCATAAACTGGTTGAGCTTTTAAAATTAGACCTGCTCCACCTCCAATTGGAGGAGTATCAACTCGGTGATATTTATCTTTTGTATAATCTCTTATATTAACTAATTTAACTTCAATTAATCCTTTTGAAATAGCTCTAGCAATAATTGAACTATTTAAAAAAGAATCATACATTTCTTTAAATAAAGTTAAAATTATAAATTTCATATTAATCCCTCAATAAAATGAATAACGATAATTTTATTTTCTAAATCAATTTTTTTAACAAAAAAATCATTAAAAGGAACGTTATATATCTTATCTAGATACTTTATATTTAATGAAACTTGAGGGGTAGAATCATTAACTTTAACAACGACTCCTCTATCTTCAAAACCTTCGTTTTTTACAAATAACCCTTCTAAATCCGCATAAAAATATTGATTTTTCTTTAAAATGTCATTATCTTTAATTACGAATAAGTAGCAATTTTTAAACTTTGAAGCTTCTTCGATAGAGTTGATATCTTTAAATTTAACTACATAAAATTTATCATCTTTTTGATATGATTTTTCAATCACAAGTTCTAAATATTCATCATTATAATAAACATAAATTTTATTATTTTTTTTATATCGAACATTAGCAAAACTAGAAGTATTAAAAACTTTTACTTCACCTTTAATACCAATAGTAGATGTTATTTTTCCGCTTGATAAATATTCCATAAAAAAAGAAAGGAGTTAATTACTCCTTATCTTGATCAAAAGATTCAAATTTAATATGAATTCTTTTATTTTCTAATTTTCCTGCAACGCTAACAATTTCTCTAATTGCAAATGCGATACATCCTTTTTTACCAATTAAGTGAGCAGTATCTTCACTATTTGAAACGATTAAGAAAGTTTTGTCTTTTTCGCTTTCTTGAGGAATTTCACGAACAATAATGGAATCAGGATTATTAATAAAAGGATCAACAATAGTATGAATTAATTTGTTGTAATCCATAAACTATTCTCCTTTAGCTTCTTTTTTTGTAGCTTTAGGACTCTTTGTTGAAACAACTTTAGCTTTTTTAACAGTAGTTTTATTTTCTTTTGCTTTTTCAACTAATTTCTTTGATGTTAAAATTGCTTTAACAGTACCACTATATTGAGCACCAGTTTTTAACCATTTTAAGGCAACTTCTTCATAAACGACAGCATTTTCAATGCCTTTAGCAGGATCATAATAACCGACTTGTTCAATATATCTACCATCACGTGTATATCTTGAATCAGCAGCAACGATTCTATAGAATGGTTTTTCGTGTCTTCCTTCACGAGTTAATCTAATTTTTACTGACATAATTTTATCTCCTTTGCTTTGATATTATATTAAAATTAATATTATAGTGTCAAGTAAAAATACTTGACATTTAGTGATAATCAAAATGTTGACATTATTATTATATTTTAATAGAATAATAAAGCATCATTGCTACGGGCGTTCCGCTTTAATTAATTAGATATTATATGAACGTCAAGAGAACGAATTTGAAAGGAGAAGCAAAATGAATAAGAACTTAGTTAAAGAAATTACTGCTACTCAATTAAAGAAAGATGTTCCTGCATTCTCAAGCGGTGATACTGTAAAAGTCTCAGTAAGAATTACTGAAGGTGGAAAATCAAGAATCCAAGCTTTCGAAGGTGTTGTTATTGCACGTAGAGGAAGTGGAATTGGTGAAACTTTCATTGTTAGAAAAGTTTCTGGTGGAGTTGGAGTTGAAAGAGTTTTCCCAGTACATGCCCCAAATGTTGTCAATATCGAAGTACTTAAATTTGGTAAAGTAAGAAGAAACAAAATATTCTACATTCGTAAAAGAAGTGGAAAAGCTGCAAGAATTAAACAAATTCTTAAATAAGCAACTTAAAGAAAATAAAATAGACAAGTTAACTTGTCTATTTTTTTTATATTTTTGTATAATATTTTCGATATGGAAGAATATAAATTTTTAAATTCACAAAATATTCATTGGTTTCCTGGCCATATGAAAAAAGCTATTAATCGTATTAGCGAGCTTTTAAAGATGGTCGATTTTGTTATTGAAGTTTTAGATTCAAGAATCCCTTTATCAAGTCAAAATGAATATGTTGAAAGAATTGTTAGTAATAAACCAAAACTTTATGTGCTAACAAAAATTGATTTAAGTGATGAAAAAGAAACAAAAAAATGGGTTGATTATTTTAATCAAAACGGCAATAAAGCAATCGCAATTAACTTAAAAGATAATCGCAGTTATGAAGCAATTTTTAAAAAAATAGTTGAGTTCTGCAAGGAAAAAGATGAAAAATATAAGAAAAAAGGTATAAAAAATATTTCTACAAGAGCCATGATTATAGGAATTCCTAATGTTGGAAAGTCTACTTTAATTAATTATCTTGCAAAAAAATCTTTAACTGATGTAGCTAATAAACCAGGTTTAACTAAAAATGTACGTTGGGTAAAAATTAATAATTTGGAAATTTTAGATACTCCTGGAATTTTAGAGCCTCAATATGAAAATAAACAAAAAGCATTAAATTTAGCTTTAATTGGATCAATTAAAGAAACAATTTTACCTAAGGATCAATTAGCAACTAAAATTAATGAATTTTTAATTAAATATTATAAGGATGAATATCAAAAACGATATGATTTAGATTTAACTTCAACAAAATTAGAAGATATTTTACCTCAAATTGCTAAAAAAAGAGGCTTTATTTTAAAAAATAACGAATTAGATTTATTAAAAGCAACCGACACTTTAATTAATGAATTTAAAAATGGAATCATTTCTAAATATACAATTGAAAGAGTTAGTTAAATGTTAGATTTTGAAAATAAATATTATAGTAAAGAAATTAATTTTATATGTGGTTGTGATGAAGCTGGAAGAGGTTGTTTATGTGGCCCAGTTGTTGCAGCAGCTGTAATTTTACCAAAAGATTATTCTAATGAATTGGTTAACGATTCTAAACAATTAACGCCTAAACAACGTGAAACTTTATTTCTTGATATTATTAAGAATGCTTTAAGTTATGGAATTGGTTATATTGATAGTGTTACAATCGATAAAATTAATATATATGAAGCAAGTAGACAAGCAATGATTAAAGCAATTAAAAATGTAAATCATAAAAGCGATTTAATTTTAACTGATGCAATGCCAATAAATTTCTTAAATACAAAAGTAATTCCAATAATTAAAGGTGATGCTAAATGTAAATGTATTGCTGCTGCTAGTATAATTGCTAAAGTTTGTCGTGATCATTATATGTTAGCAATGGCTCTTAAATATCCTCAATATAATTTAGATAAAAATAAAGGATATGGCACTAAAACTCATTTAGAAGCTTTAGAAAAATATGGTCCAATTCCAAAATTTCATCGTTTTACATATGCACCAATAAAAAATCGTCAATTAAAATTATTTTAACCCCCAACACTTTTATTTTAATGCGTCTTGATAGTAGGAGGTATTTATGAAAGGAAGGGATATTTTAATTTATTTGTCTTTACTCTTTAAAGGAGATTGGGACAAAATTTATCAATGTATTAAAAATAAAACATCGATTAATGATAAGATTTCAAGTCTTGAAAACGAATTTAATTCATTAAAAGAAAATATTGTTACTATAATTGATGATAATTATCCTAGTATTTTTAAAAATTGTGGTGTTCCAACAATGCCTTTTGTTCTTTACTATAAGGGAGATCTATCATTATTAAATGAAGGTTTAAAAAGATTAACAATTGTTGGAAGTCGAAATTCATCAAAATATGGGGAAAATTCTGTTAAAAAAATAGTACAGGGTTTAGATACTGAAGTTATTATTGTTAGTGGTTTAGCAAAAGGAATTGATTCAGTAGCGTTATCAAGTGCTTTAAGTTCTAATAAAAAAGTAATCGCAATCATTGGTAATGGTATTAATTATTGTTACCCAGAGGAAAATTTAAGCTTATATAATGAAATAATTGCAAAAGGAGGACTAATTATTAGTGAATATCCACCTAATACCCCCCCAGAAAGTTCAAATTTTAGGTGGAGAAATCGTTTATTAGCAATGGTTTCTAGTGGAATTTTAATTGGAGAAGGAAAATTAAATAGTGGAACTAAAATTACTGCAAGTTTTGGGATCCAGTTTAATCGAAATGTTGGTTGTATACCTTATGAGATTAATAAAGAAAGTTTATGTAATCAATTAATTAAAGATGGAGCAAGTTTAATTGAGACTAGTGAAGATGCTTATGATTTAATAAGTTAAGAAAAAAAGTAATTATTATATTTATATATATAATTAAGGTTTAAAGACAATGCTTTCCTCTTTACAAAGTTAATTTTACTTATTATATTAATAAAACATCGAAGGTATATTTATGAAGTTAGTAATTGTTGAATCTCCAGCTAAAAGTAAAACTATTGCCCATTATCTAGGTGAAGACTATCAAGTCGAAGCTAGTGTTGGACATATTTGTGATTTATCAACTAGTGGAAAAGGTGGATTAGGCGTTGATGTAGATCATGATTTTAAAGCTACATATGTTGTTAATCCAGACAAAAAAGAAGTTGTAAAGAAATTAACTAAACTTGCTAAAGAAAGTGACGAAGTAATTTTAGCAACCGACCCTGATCGTGAAGGAGAAGCCATAGCTTATCATTTAGCAAAAGTTTTAAAACTTCCTCTTGAGACAACAAAAAGACTAGAATTTCATGAAATTACTGAAGATTCAATTAATCAAGCTATTAACAATCCACGTAATATAAATATGGATTTAGTTCATAGCCAAGAAACAAGACGTATTATTGACCGTATTATCGGTTTTAAAATATCTTCTTTAATTAATAGCCGAATTAAATCTAAATCAGCTGGACGTGTACAAAGTGTTACATTAAAACTAATTTGTGACCACGAAAAAAGCATTAAAGAATTTGTACCTGAAGAATATTGGAAACTAATCCCAATCATTTTAGTTAACGATAAAGAATTAGAATTAGAATTTTATACATATAACGGAAAAGCTGTAACTTTAAAAACTAAAGAAGAGGCCGATGAAATATTAGCAAATTGTGCAAAAGTCGTTAAAGTAACTAAAATTAATAAAACAAATAAGTCAATTCAATCAAAAGAACCTTATCGTACCTCAACTTTACAACAAGATGCTTCAAATAAGTATAAATTTAAAACTAAAGAAACTGCCTCTTTAGCTCAAAGATTATATGAAGGCGTGGAATTAGGTGAAGGACTTGTCGGTTTAATTACTTATATGAGAACTGACTCGACTAAATTAAGTGATACTTTTATTAGCAAAGCTAACGATTATATTATTGATAATTATGGACAAGAATATTGTAAAGGGAGTGTTAGTCATTCTAAAAAGAAAGTAGTTAATGCACAAGACGCTCATGAAGCTATTAGACCTACTAGTATTTATCGTACTCCTGAACAAGTTAAAGAGTATTTAACTGATCATGAATATAAACTTTATAAAATGATTTATGAAAGAACTTTAGCTAGTTTAATGAAAAATAAGGAAATTGAAGTCATTCAAACAATTTTTAGTTCAAATAATGTTGAATTTAAATACGATTATTCCAAAGTTTTATTTAAAGGTTATGATATTTTAAATTTAGATGAAAAAGAAAAGAAAGAATTTTTTGATTTTAATGTTGGCGAACAATTTAATTTAAAAGAAATTAAGGAAGAACAAAATTTCACTAAAGCACCTGCAAGGTATACCGAAGGACGTTTAGTAAAACTTATGGAAGATGAAGGGATTGGTAGACCATCCACTTATTCTTCAACTATTCAAACTTTAATATCAAGAAAATATATTGTTAACGAAAAAGGAGTTTTAGTGCCAACTGATCAAGGTGTAAAAACAGCTACAGTTTTAACAAAATATTTTCCAGATTTAATGAACACTGAGTATACTGCAGAAATGGAAACTAATTTAGATAAAATTAGTACTGGTGAAATTGATGAAATTAAAGTTTTAAGTGATTTTTATAATCCTTTTATAGTTCATTTTGAAGAAGTTAAGAAAATAATGTATAAAGACGAACCTGAATATACTGGAGAAATTTGTCCTCAATGTGGATCTAAGCTTGTTCTTAGAGATGGTAAACATGGTAAATTTGTTGCTTGTAGTAACTTCCCAAAATGTCATTACATTAAAAAAGAAGAAAAGGAAAAACCAGAAGAAGTAGGAAAAAATTGTCCTAATTGTGGGGCTCCACTTGTTTATCGATTCAATAAAAGTGGTCAAAAATTTATTGGATGTAGTAGCTTCCCAAAATGTCGCTATATTGAGACATTAGAAAATTTAGAAGAGGAAGAAAAACGTATTTGTCCTAAATGTGGTGGAACATTAATTAGAAGAAAAGGAAAAATTGGTTATTTTTATGGATGTAGCAATTATCCAAATTGCGATTATCTAGAACCAATTAAATCAAAAAAACAATGATTGTTAATATTATTGGAGCAGGTTTAGCAGGTTGTGAAGCTGCGAATTTTCTAGCAAATCATGGTATAAAAGTTCGTTTATTTGAGAAACGACCTTTTTATAAATCTCCAGCACATCATACAGATTTATTTGCTGAACTAGTTTGTTCGAATTCTTTAAAATCAAGCAAATTAGATAATGCTTGTGGATTATTAAAAGAAGAAATAAAAATGATGGGTTCTTTAATGATGGAAGCTAGTGAAGTTTCAAAAGTTCCTAGTGGAGATAGTTTAAGTGTTGACCGTATTAAATTTAGTTCGTATATTACAAATAAAATAAAATTAAATCCTAATATTGAAATAGTTTATGAAGATGTAACAAAACTAAAAGAAGGAATAAATTTAATAACAACAGGCCCTTTAACTTCTAAAGAATTGCTTGATGAAATTTCTAATTTAACTAACGAAAAAATTTATGGATTCTTTGATGCTAGTGCACCAATTATAGAAAAGTCATCGATAAATTTTGGAAAAGTATTTTATAAAAGTCGTTATGATCAACAAGATGATAGTTATATAAATTGTCCAATGAATAAGGAAGAATACCTTTCTTTTTATAACGAATTAATAAATGCTAAAAAAGCCTTGCTACATGATTTTGATACTTCATATTTTGAAGGATGCTTACCAATTGAAGTTATTGCTTCAAGAGGAGTTGACACTTTAAGATATGGTCCATTAAAACCTAAAGGTTTGGAATATAATAACAAAGAATTTTATGCAGTTGTTCAACTTAGACAAGATGATTTAATTGGTGATTTTTATAATATGGTTGGTTTTCAAACTAATTTAACTTATGGTGAACAAAAAAGAGTTTTTTCATTAATTCCAGGATTAGAAAACGCTAAATTTGTTCGTTATGGATTAATGCATCGAAATAGCTATATTTACGCACCAAAAGTTTTAACAGAAAATTTAAATTTAAAAATTAATGAAAATATTTATATAGCTGGACAACTTAGTGGAGTAGAAGGCTATGTTGAAAGTGCTGCTACAGGTTTACTTGCAGCGTACTATATTTATTTTAAATTAAAAAATATTTCTTATAAAACAATAGGATTTAATAGTGTTTTAGGAGCATTAGTAAGATATATTACTAAGACTGGAGCACATAATTTTTCCCCAATGAATGCTAATTTTGGTATAATTTATAGAGCAAATGTTGATAAAAAAGAAAATGTTATTGGGCGTTCTTTGAAGGATGTTTCAACATTTGTTAATCAATTAGATGAATAAGTTTGAAAATGAATTTCTAAATTATTTAAAACATATTCGAAATTACTCTATTAATACTATTAATGCTTACAAAAGAGATATTGATAATTTCGATAATTTTTTATATGAAGAAAATATTGAACTTGAACAAATTGATAAAGTTGTAATAAGAAACTATTTAAATTATTGTTTATTAGATAAAAAACTTGACAAAAGAAGTATTAGAAGAGCGGTTTGCTCTTTAAGACATTACTTTAAATTTATGCATTCAAAAAATTATGTAGCATCCAATCCATTTTATGGCTTAAAAAGTTTGAAAGTTGATGTTAAATACCCTAAAGTTTTATATTCTTCACAAATTGATAAGTTGCTTACTGAAAATAAAAAAAGAACTGACAAATTAATGATTCGTGATCAAGCTATTTTAGAACTTTTAATTAGTAGTGGAGTTCGTAATAGTGAAATTATTAATATAAAAACAACCGATATTAATTTTAATGAAAGATACATTAAAATTTTTGGTAAAGGAAAAAAAGAACGTTTAGTTCCATTTTCTAGAGAAGCAAAAGAAGTAATGATAAAATATGGAAAAAATTTAAGAAAAGAATTGCTAAATCAAAGGAAAGTTGAAGGTATTAATAACTATTTCTTTTTAAATTCTAAAGGTGAGAAGTTAACTGCTAGAGGGCTTGAATATATTTTAAAAAAAGTTTGTAACAAAGCAGGACTAAATTTTGAAATTTACCCTCATATGATTCGTCATACTTTTGCTACTAATTTATTAGAAGGTGGAGCTGATTTAAGATCTATCCAAGAGTTGTTAGGACATGAATCAATTAATACTACTCAAATTTATACTCATGTTAGTAAAGAAGCTTTAAAGAATCAATACGATTTGTACTTTCCTTTAAAAGAAAATAAAAAAAATAATTGAGTTTTAGACACTTTTTCCAAAAAATAATTAGTTATTATGATTTTTTTAAGTTATTTTGCATTTTATATAATAAAATGCTAAAATTATTTGACTTTTGTAATACAAAAGAATACGCACATTATGGATTCAATAGCCTAGTCTCAAAAATATTTGAGGGAGATTGTTCGAAGTAATGGAGGATTAACAAATAGGAGGAACTCAAAATGAGTGAAAAAGAATTAGAGGTTACTGCTTCACCTAAAGAAGAAGCAAATGTAATGGAAGAAGTTGTTCGTGATCCAAACGCACAAATTATTACCGTTAGAAAATTATTAGAAGCTGGAGTTCATTATGGCCATCAAGCTAAAAAATGGAATCCAAAAATGAAAGAGTATATTTATACTACAAGAAATGGAACTTCAATTATTGATTTAAACAAATCAAAAGAAGGTATCGAAGCCAGTTATTTAAAACTTAAAGAAATTGTTGAAGAAGGCGGAAAAGTTTTGTTTGTTGGAACAAAAGAACAATCAAAAGAAATCGTTAAAGAACAAGCTGAAAGAAGTGGTTCATTCTACATTAACAATAGATGGCTCGGTGGAATTTTAACTAATTTTAAAACAATTCAATCAAGAATTAGAAAATTAAAAGAATTCGAACAAGAGGAAGAAGAACACGCTTGGGATTCTTTACCAAAGAAAGAAGCAAGTGCTAAGAGAAAAGAAAAAGAAAAATTATTTAAAAACCTCGAAGGCATTAAGGAAATGAGAAAAGTTCCAAATGCAATCGTAGTTGTCGATCCAACTGTTGAACATAACGCAGTTGCAGAAGCAAATAAATTACATATTCCTGTTTTTGCAATTTGTGATACTAACTGTGATCCAGATCCAGTTGATTATGTTATTCCTGGAAATGATGATGCAGTTAAATCAGTTACTTTAATTATTTCTACTTTATCTGACGCTGTTGTCGAAGCTAAAGGCGGATTACCAGAAATTGCTTACACTAAAGATGAAGGTGAAGAAGCAACCATGTCTGATGCAATTCGTCAAGCTGATAGAGAAAATGCTTTACGTTTAGCTGCAAGACGTGAAATGCAAAGAGAAAGATTAGAAAAAGAAAAAGCTCGTAGAAATGCATTTATTCAAAAGAAAAATGCTGAAAAAGATGTAGATTCTGAAGAAGCTGATGTTGCTGATGCTTCAGAAAATACACCAGTTGAAGAATAATAAAAGGAATTATTATCATGGCAAACATTGAATTAATTAAAGTTTTAAGAGAAAGAACAGGCGCTGGCATGATGGATTGTAAACATGCATTAGAAGAATGCGCAAACGATGTTGATAAAGCTTGCGACTGGTTAAGAGAAAGAGGTATAGCTAAAGCTGCAAAAAAAGCTGATCGTATTGCTGCTGAAGGTTTAACTTTTGTTAAAGTTTGTGATAAATGCCATAAAGGTGTTGTTGTTGAAGTAAACTGTGAAACAGACTTTGTTGCTAAAGCAGATCCATTTAAGAGTTTAGTTGAAGAATGTGCACATAACATCTTAGAAAATAACTTACAAACATTAGATGAAGTTAAAGCTCAAGCTGAACCTTTATTTGCAGATGCTACTGTTAAATTAGGTGAAAAATTATCCTTTAGAAGATTTGCAGTTTTAGAAGGTGCTAATTTAGGTTCATATATTCATATGGGCGGAAAAATTTCTGTTTTAGTTAGTTTAAAAGAAAATAATCCAGAATTAGCTAAAGGACTTGCAATGCATATTGCTGCAAATAATCCAAAATATATTTCAGAAAAAGATATTCCTGAAGATGTTGTTACTAATGAAACTAAGATTCAATTAGAAACTTGCAAGAATGATCCAAAACTTCAAAATAAACCTGAAGCTGCTTTACAAAATATTGTTAAAGGAAAAGTTCATAAAGTATTAAGTGAAGTAACATTACTTGAACAAAGTTACTTACTAAGTCCAGATAAGACAGTTAAGGATGTCTTAGCAAGTGAACATAATGAAGTCGTTGCTTTCTATCGTTATCAAGTCGGTGAAGGATTAGAAAAAAGAGTTGATAACTTTGCTGAAGAAGTAATGGCCCAAGCTAAATAATTTAAAAAAAGGACACAAAGTTGTGTCCTTTTTGTTATAATAAACAAAAAGGAGCAAATCATGATTAAATATAAGCGAATCATCCTTAAACTAAGTGGCGAAGCTTTAGCAAATAAAGATGGAACTATTCTTAATCCTGAAAAATTAAATGTAATTGCTGAAGCTGTTAAAGCAATGCATGAAGAAGGCGTTGAAATTGGAATTGTTATTGGTGCTGGAAATATTTTCCGTGGAAAAATATCTTCCAAAATTGGTGTAGATAGAACTAATGGCGATTACATGGGAATGCTTGGAACAATTATAAATTGTATTGCCTTAAGTAGTGCATTAGAAAAAATTGGTGTAACAACTAGAGTAATGAGTGCAGTGGAAGTTAATAAAATTGCCGAGCCTTACATTTATAAAAAAGCTATTGCTCATTTAAATTGTAATAAAGTTGTTTTATTTGCTGGGGGTACTGGTAATCCATATTTTACAACTGATACTTGTGCTTCATTACGTGCTCTTGAAATAAATGCAGATGCAATTTTGATGGCTAAAAACAATGTTGATGGAGTTTATGATAGTGATCCTAAGTTAAATAAAAACGCTAAATTTTTAAAAACACTCACTTTTAAAGAAGTTATTGATAGAAATTTAGCAGTTATGGATCAAACTAGTATTACAATGTTAATGGGACAAAATATTACGATTCGTGTATTTAATATGGAAAACGCTGAAAATTTCATGAAAGTTATTCATGGTGAAGATATTGGAACAACAATAAAGGAGTAAATTATGGATCAATATGCAGAATTAGCAAGTGAATTAATGAATAAAAGTGTCGAAAACTTAAAAGATAATTTAGCCACTTTAAGAACTGGTAGAGCAAGTGCAGCTTTATTAAATAACTTAGAATGTGATTATTATGGTGATAAAATGCCTGTTAATCAAATTGCTGCTATTAAAGTTCCTGAGCCAAGACAACTTTTAATAATTCCTTATGATAAAAGTGATATTAAAGCAATTGTTAGTGCTCTTCATGCTAGCGATATTGGTATTAATCCTGTTGTTGATGGTAACCAAATTCGTTTAGTTATGCCTGCATTAACAGAAGATAGAAGAAAGGAACTTGTTAAAAAAGCTAAAGGTTATTGTGAAGAATATAAAGTAACTGTTCGTAATATTAGAAGAGATTCAATGGATTCTTTAAAAAAGGACGATACTTATACTGAAGATACTAGAAAAAGAGCTGAAAATGATATTCAAAAAGTAACAGATGAAGCAATTGTAAAAATTGATAAAGTTTATAAAGAAAAAGAATTAGAAATCATGAGCATCTAGTATGGCGCATATTGATTATCACGTAAATAATTTAAGTAAAGATGTAAAGAAAACAATGTTATCAAGAGTACTTGTTTCTTTTATGATATTGTTAACTGTTTTACCATTAGTAATCGTTGGTGATTATGGTATTTTTTGTATTGTATTATTTATTGTTGGAGTAAGTGGACATGAAATTCTTCATGTAGTTAAAACTAAATATCAACTCGATGCAAGTATATATATTGTTACATATTTTGCTTTATTTTTACCTTTTATTATAACGCCACTTTTGAATAATCTTTATGGGAATTACCCATTATATGATTTAGTTCATGGTTTTACTAGTTTCAATTTTTTATTTATTAGTGTTGTGATAATCTTAATTTGTAACTTAGCTTTAACTATTTTGAATAAAAAATTTAATTTAGATTTAGCTTTTTATTTAATTTGTCTTGAATTACTTATTGTTTTTGGTTGTTTATCAGTATTATATTTAAGATATTTGCCTTTATTGAATACTTTAAATAACAATAATATAGATATTTATGATGGATCGATAAGCTTAGTTGATAGATTTCTTACAAGCACTATTTTACTTCTTTATATTGCAGCTGGTGCAATATTTAATGATATTTTTGCTTACTTTACTGGTGTTCTTTTTGGTAAACATAAGATGTGTCCAAAAATAAGTCCAAAGAAAACATGGGAAGGATTTATTGGAGGAGTTGTATTTAGTTGCTTATTAACTTTTGGTATAACAATGCTTTTAACATATTACAATTGTCCTTTATTTAATAAAATTAGTTTAGATAAGTGGTATTTAATTTTAATTATATCTTTAGTTATACCATTTGTAGGAACGTTAGGAGATTTATTTTTCTCAAGTGTAAAAAGACATTTTGACATTAAAGATTTTGACGTATTGCTTAAGAGTCATGGCGGTGTATTAGATCGTATGGATTCAATTCTATTTGCTTGTATTGTTGGTACATTAATAGTAGCTTTAATAAATATTTTTTAGGTATATAAATGGATTTAGTAATACTTGGCGCAAGCGGTTCTATAGGAACTCAAACTATAGATGTTATAAAAAATAATGAAAAAAAGTGGACTTTAAAAGGTTTTTCAGTTGGAAATAAGACTTTTTATGTAGATGAAATCTTAAAAGAATTTAAAGATGTAACTTCGATATGTTTAAAAAATAAAAAAGATTATTTAAATTATAAAAACAAATATCCAAGCATCAAATTTTTCTATGGTGATAAAGGGTTAATCAAATTAATTAAATATAATAAAAATGCCACTATTTTAAATGCTTTAGTTGGCTTTGTTGGTCTTAAACCAAGCATAGTTAGTTTAAAATTAAACCGAACATTGCTTCTAGCAAATAAGGAAAGCTTAGTTTGTGGCGGGAATTTAATTAATAAGATTTTAAAAAGAAAAGGTAAAATATATCCAATTGATAGTGAACATGTAGCTATCGCCAAATGTTTATATAACGAAAATATTAGTGATGTTAATCAAATTATAATTACTGCAAGTGGAGGCCCTTTTTTTAATTTAAATCGTGAAGAATTAAAAAATGTTACCTTAAAAGACGCTTTAAATCATCCGACCTGGAAAATGGGTAATAAAATTACAATTGATAGTGCAACTATGATGAATAAAACATTTGAATTAATCGAAGCGTATTATTTATTTGGTATTGATTTTGATAAAATTAAAGCTATTGTCAATAGAAAATCATTAGTTCATGGCTTAGTGAAATTTAATGATGGTAGAATTAAACTTAATGTTGGCGAAAATTTAATGAAATATCCAATTTTATATGCTTTAGATTTAGGCAAACCAAATGATGATACGTTTAATGATATAGAACTAAATACATACGATAGATACGAGTTTTTTAATCTTAGTAAAAAACGTTTTCCACTTTTAAATTATGCTGAAAAAGTTGTTAAATCTTCTAAAAATGAAGGTGTTATTTTAAATGCCATTAACGAAGAATGTGTACAAGCTTTTTTAAATAGCAAAATTAATTTTATTGATATAGAAAATATTATTGATAAAATATTTTCTAGTGCAATATTTATAAAATGTAATAATTATAAATTATTACACTTATCAAATATGTACTATCGTTATAAAACTCGTAAAGAAATTTTTAAGAGGTAATTATGAATTTTTTAAATACAATTTTGTCATTAATCTTGTTTTTTATTGCATTAGGAGTACTAATTACTATACATGAATTAGGCCATTTTATTGCTGCAAAATCGTTCAAGGTTTATTGTAGTGACTTCTCAATTGGCTTTGGACCTAAAATAGTAAATATTAAAAGAAAAAATGGTGAAACTAATTTTAAAATTGGAGTTTTTCCAGTTGGAGGTTATGTTTCTATGTATGGAGAAGGAGTAGAATTACCTAGCGGAGTTAATATTCCTAAATCTCGTTCTTTAGAAGGAATTTCACGTTATAAAAGATTAATTATCATGGCTAGTGGAATAGTCATGAATTTTGTTTTAGCATACATAATTTTCTTTATTTGTGCTTCCTGCTTTCCTCAATACAATATACCTTATATTAATGTTGTAAGATTAACAAATGAAGATCAATATGTACAAAATCAAGTATTAACCGATGATTTTGGAAATATTTTTAGTTTTCAAGATGATAAACAATATGTACTTGGAATGAATAATTTTAAAACTGATGATTATGAATTTGGCAACCTTATTAAGGAATATGATCCTATAACACAAACTTTTAAGGATAGTTATTTTACAAGAGTAGACCAAGATGGTAATACTTTATACTATGTATTAGGTCTTAAGTCTGGAATTGATTCAATTTATAGTCTTGATGATTTTTCAAATTTGATTACAATTTACCGAGCAGATTTTTATCAAAATGTTAAATATTCAATGAATGATAGTGAAACTAATGAACCAATCGATGTTTATGGAGACTATTATTTACCCAAGGTTGAAGAAGGCTCTCTTTTAACTTATCGATTTAACGCTGAAGAAATTGAAACTTTTAATTACGATATTTCTTTAAGAATTATTGATGAAAACAATAATTCTACATATGAATCTTTAAATTTAAAAATAACTAATACCAATAACAAGACATCTATTGATCAATTTGGATTCGGGGTAGCTTATAGTACTTATTGGAATGGTTTAAATAGTTTTAAAGTAGCAGGAGAAGATTGGATTTCTTCGACAACTTTAATTTCTGATGCATTAGGCCAATTATTTATTGGTAAGGGTTGGGAAAATATGGGAGGTCCAGTTGCGATTTTTACTCAAACAACCTCAATATTACAAAACAATCCTTTTAATTATTACTTAAAAACATGGGGGATAATTAGTGTCAATCTTGCACTTTTTAATTTATTACCTTTCCCTGGTCTTGATGGATGGCAAATGTTAGTTACATTAATTGAAGGTGGAGTCAATTTATTTAAAAGAATATTTTATAGAAATAAATACGCTAATATTGACAAAAAAGTTCTTAAAGATCTTGAAAAAAATGAAGAAAAGTTAGCTGATATTAAAACTGCATATCAAAATAAATTTAATAAAGCCTTTAATGAAGGAGAACTTACTTTAAAATTTGGTAGTACTGATCTAGATTTAAATGATGAAGAGTATAAATTTTATAATAATTATGTTGCTGAAAAAGAAGTTTTAAATAAATATAAAATTGATAACAATATAAATGATGTTATTCCTTTTAAAGAATGGAAAATTCCAGATAAAACAAAAAATATTGTTTCTTATATTGGATTAGCTCTTTTGTTTGGATTAATGATCGCAGTATTTTTCATGGATATTTTTAGATTATTCTAGTTATGGAAAAAGGAAAAGAAAAGTTTGTTAAATTTCTAAAGTCAATACATATTGAAGATGATATGGATTTTGATGATATGTCTTTTTTAAACATCACAAAATCAATACTAGATAAAAACACGTTTATTTATATTATTGAAAAAAATAATCCATGGGAGTATCAAATATTAGATAAATTTATTAACGCATTAACAAATATTACTACATATAAATATGAAATAAATTTTGTTTACAATTTTAAATATCTAGGAGACGATGTTGTTAAATTAGTTAATGATTGGTATTTTACAAAAACGTTTAGTCAACCAAATTTCGATTTAAGCGTTGTAGAAAATACTTTAAATTTATTCTTTTATAACAATAGCGATAAAGATAGCTTTTTTGAAAAAAAGTTGGATTTAGAAGGGTTTTTAAATTTTTTAAGCCTTAATTATAAGTTGAATATACAAGTTATTGATAATCAATTAGAAGATATTCATATAGCAAAAGAAAATATTTCTACTCCAAATATTGAATATGAAAAAGAAAATTTAGAAGAAGCTAGTGACGAAGACAACGAAGAAGAGGACAACGATCGTGATAAAGAATTTTTTCAAATTCAAGAAGAAGCTGAAATAAAACTTCGTGACCAACTTCAAGAGAACTATAAATTAATGTTAGAAGAAAGAAGACATCAAGATTTATTTAAAAAAGGTAATTATCAAACATATTTAATTGGAAATATTGATGAAAATAGCGGAGCTGTTGATTTTAATGGAACCATTTTTGAAGTAAGTGATCCACGTGAAACAAAAACAGGGAAAGTTGTTTATAAAGTTGGTGTTGAAGATGAAAGTGGAGCCATATATATTACATTTATTAGTAATTCTTTAGCATTATCAATCGATAAATTAAAAGATTTAAAAAAAGGACAAAATATAAGAATAAAAGGAAAAGTTGATTTAGATAAATTTCGTCATGAAGTTTATGTAATGTGTCATTATTTTTATATTTTACCTCCAAATGAGTTGAGAACTGATGATATTGAAGGTCCTAAAAGAGTTGAATTGCATTTACATACTAAAATGAGCGAAATGGATGGTGTTAATAGTATTGCTGAATATTGTCAATTAGCTAAAAATATGGGGCATACAGCTATTGCAGTTACTGATCACGGTGTTGTTCAAGCCTTCCCTGAAGCTCAAGCTGCTGCAAAAAAATATGGAATGAAAATTCTTTATGGCTCAGAACTTTATTTAACTGATGATTATTTACATGGTTCTATTTTTGCAAAAGATATTCAACTTGAGAAAGCAACTTATGTTTGTTTTGACTTGGAGACTACCGGGTTGTCAATTAGATATGATAGAATTACTGAGTTTGGTGCAGTTAAAATTGTTAATGGATTTGTTACTGAGAGAATAGATTTATTAGTTAATCCAGACATGGTCATTTCTAAAGAAATCGTAGAAAAAACTAATATTACAAATGAAATGGTTCAAAATCGACCTAAAATTAAAGATTTATTGCCTGAAATATTAAATTTTATTGGAGACAGCATATTAGTTTCACATAATATTGAATTTGACTATGGAATGCTTAACGAGGCAATGATAAATAATGGTTTTGGTGAGCTTAAAAACCCAGCTATTGATACATTAGCTTTATCAAAATATTTTTATAGTGACAATTTATATCATTCTTTAGGTCATTTATGTGAAAGATTAGAAGTTGATTATGATGAAGAAAAAGCTCATAGAGCTGATTATGATGCTGAAGTTTTAAGCGAATGTTTTTTAGCTTTAAAAGTTAAATTAACTAGTGAGAAAAAAGATTGCAATTTATTAGATATTGAAAATATTCCTGTCCCTCAAAATTTATATAAAAAACGTACTTTTAAATCTACGCATTGTACCGTTTATGTAAAAAATAAAGAAGGTCTAAAAGATTTATATAAGATTATTAGTGAATCGCATGTAAAGTATATGGGTAATGTTCCTTTTACTCCAAAAAGTTTACTTAATAAATATCGCAAAAATTTAATTGTCGGCAGTGGTTGTTTCAATGGAGAAGTTTTTTATTCTTGTATGAGAAGAGGAATGAAAAATTTAATAGAGACGATTTCTTTTTATGATTTTATTGAAGTTCAGCCATTAGAAAATTATTCATTTTTGGTTAATATAGGTGATGTACCTTCAGAAAAATTGATCAAGCAATATGTATTAGATATTATCAATGTCGCAAAAACACAAAACAAATTAATTTGTGCCACAGGAGATTGCCATTATTGCAATAAAGAAGATAAAAAATATCGAGATGTTTTAATCGGAAATAAAAGTGTAGGTAAGATAAATCACCCATTAAATCCCTTTTATCGTAGTAAATTGCCATTTTTTGAAAATCCAGATCAACATTTTAGATCTACTAAAGAGATGTTAGAATGCTTTAATTTTATTGATGAAAAAGATGCTTATGAATATGTTGTAACAAATACGAATAAGATTGCTGATATGTGTGATGTAATCGAACCAATTCCAAACAAGTTGTTTACACCAACTATTGAAAATTGTGAGAATCTATTAAAAGAGCTATGTTTTAATACTGCTCATGAATTATATGGCGATAAATTACCAACTTTAATAGAAAATCGTTTAAAAGAAGAATTAAACGGTATTATTTCTAATGGATATAGTGTCACTTATTATATAGCTCACAAATTAGTCGAGCAAGCTGGTAAAGATGGCTATATTGTTGGAAGCCGTGGAAGTGTTGGAAGTTCTTTTGCTGCTACAATGGCTGGTATTACTGAAGTTAATCCCTTACCTCCACATTATAGATGTCCATCTTGTAAACATGTAGAATTTTATGAAGGGAATGATATTACTAGTGGATATGATTTACCTGAGAAAAACTGTCCTATTTGTGGTGAAAAAATGATTGCTGATGGACAAAATATTCCTTTCCAAACATTTCTTGGATTTAATGCAGAAAAAGTGCCTGATATTGATTTAAACTTCCCTGCAGATTATCAATCGACCGCGCATAACTATACAAAAGTTTTATTAGGGGAAAATAATGTATTTAGAGCTGGTACTATTTCCACAATTAAAGATAAGACCGCCTTTGCTTATGTAAAAGATTATTTTACTAAATTTTTAAATGTAGACATTAAAAACATTAGCAGTGCAAAAATTAGCGCTCTTGCTAGTGGAATTTTAGAAGTTAAAAGAACTACTGGTCAACATCCAGGAGGAATTGTTGTTATCCCTCAAAAATACGATGTATATGATTTTACACCAGTTCAATATCCTGCTGGAGACACGGAGGCAAACTGGAAAACTACTCATTTTGATTTCCATTCAATACATGACACAATTTTAAAACTAGATATGTTAGGACACGTTGATCCACAAGCATTAAAAATGATGTCTGATTTAACTGGCGTTAATTGTCTAAAAATTCCTCTAAATGATAAACGAGTTTATTCCTTATTTACTAGTGATGATGCTTTGAATTTAATGCATAAATATATTCAAAAAGATAATGGTGCAAGTGGTTTACCTGAATTTGGTACAAATTTTGTTAGACAAATGTTACGAGAAACCAATCCTCATTCTTTTAGAGATTTATTAATTATTAGTGGATTAAGTCATGGTACCGATGTTTGGAATAACAATGCTCAAGATTTAATTAATAAGAAAATTGTTGATTTAAGAGGTGTTATTGGTTGTAGAGATGATATTATGACTTATTTAATTTCTAAAGGGTTAGATGCTAGCGAATCTTTTAAAATTATGGAAAGTGTTCGTAAAGGCAAAAAATTAACTCCAGAAAATGAAGAACATATGAAAGAACATAATGTTCCTCAATATTATATTGATTCATGTAATAAAATTAAGTATTTATTCCCAAAAGGTCATGCATGCGCTTATGTCATGATGGCTTTAAGAGTTGGATATTATAAAATTTATTATCCTCTTGAATATTATGCAACTTATTTTACTTTAAGATGTGATCAGTATGATATTGAAAGTATGGTAAAAGGTATTGATGCAATTCATGATAAGTTAATAGATTTTTCAAGAAGAACTGCATCGCATAATCCTGAATTAAAATTATCTAACAAAGAAGAAGAAATTGAAAAAACATTAAATGTTGCTTTAGAAATGGCAGAAAGAGGATTTAAATTTTTAAATATCGATTTAAATAGAAGTGATGCAACTAAATTCATAGTTGATAAAGAGAATAATGGTTTAATTCCTCCATTTAAAGTACTTGATGGTTTAGGAGAAATTGCATCTTTAAGTATAATAGAAGCTCGCAATGAAAAAGCATTTTCTTCAAAAGAAGACCTTTTAAAACGCGGAAAATTATCAAAAACAAGTTTAGAGCTTTTGGATAAACTTGGTGTCTTAAAAGGACTTAATGATACTAATCAAATGTCTTTATTTGATTTTGGATTAATTTAATACGGCGCCATAGCTCAGCCCGGATAGAGCGATCGCCTCCTAAGCGATAGGTCGATGGTTCAAATCCATTTGGCGTCGCCATTATATAGTTTTATTTATTAAAACAAAGAATACCTCTTATGAGGTATTTTTATTTATGATTTATTAATTTTTAGTTATTATAAAAAAGGAGGAAATTATGAAAGTCTATATCAAAAATAAATTTTGGTCTTTAGGTGGTGATTCTTCGGTAGTTAATGCTAACAAAGAACCTGTATTTATAGTTAAAGGAAGAATTTTTAGTTATACAAAAGTAAAATATGTTTGTGATTTAAAAGGAAGAAAGTTATATAAAATAAGAAATAGATGGTTTAATCCAATTGCCCATAAAGCTTATATTTATGATGAAAGCGGAACGAAAGTTGGAACATTAAAAGATAAATGGTTTTCTTTTAAAAATGAATACGAAATGGAAGCTTACGGTAAGGAAGTTCGCATTGAGGGTGCTTTTTTCTCTTTACATTCTGACATTATAATCGGTAATAAAATTATTGGCTCAATTAATCGTAAACTAACAATTATTAATGATGCTTTTGAATTAGAAGGAGATACTAATTTAATGCCATTTTTAATTGCCTTAGTAATTGGAATAGATAATATTACTGATAGAAAATTTCAATAATCTAAAAAATAGTTGAGTTTTAGAGGTTTTTTATCAATATAGTAGAGTTTTTTAATTAGGAAGACTTTAAATTTTTTATTATTTTAAATGTAATTTATTAAATAAATTGAGATATAATATTAAATATGAATAAAGATGAATTATTAAATGTATTATTAAATTTTTATAAGAGTGATGAAAATGTAATTTTAATTGACGGCAAATGGGGTAGTGGCAAAACTTATTTAATAAATGAATTTATACATAATTTTAATAAACTACCTATTTATTATGTATCTATGCTTGGAAGTAGGAATGTTAATGATATAAATACTAATTTATATATTGAAATAAATAAACATTCAAGTATAAATCAAATAGTTCCAAGTTCAATAAATCCACTTAAAATTAAGTTTAACGAAACGACATCACTAGATTTTATTTTAAAAAGAAATCATGATGCAAACGCAATCATCATTTTTGATGATTTTGAAAGATATAGTAGTAGTGATTATGATTCTTTCTTGTCGTATGTTTCTAATTTAGTTTTATTTAAAGCTAAAGTAATTGTTGTTAGTAATTTAAAAGAACTTGGTGGTGGTGAAAAATTAATATTTGATGAATTTAAGGAGAAGATTTTTGATCATATTTATAAAGCTGAATTATTTACAAATAATGTAATTGACATTAAACTACATGAATTTTCTAAGTTTGTAAAAAGTGATTCTTTAAATATTTTAAAATCAAATATTAGATTAGTTGATAAACTTTATTTCCTTTTAAAGTCAATTAATAAAGATAATGTTTTTAATGATCTTAATAATGAAATAAAAAGTGAAATAATCGATATTTCAACAGTTTTTCTTTCAATCTATTATAATCAATCTAAATTAAATTATTCACAAGAAAAGTTGATGCGTGCTGATATAAACGTTTCAAATTTTATTAAAGAATATATTAATGATGAAGATAGCTATTGGGAAATAATTCACATCTATGAATATTTTATTAATAAAAAAGAAACAATTTTTAAAGATAATTTAATTGATTTAATTGTGTATTTGTATTTAAGTTATGTTTATGTAGATAATGAAAAATTATTTAAATTTTTAAAAAATATTTAACTTTTAAAAAGTTTTTTACTAAAAATATAGGTTTTTATAAAAATATATTTATCTTGAAGTATAAGTTAAAATATATTAATATATTCATTACGATGGGTCTTTAGCTCAGCTGGGAGAGCGCTTCCATGGCATGGAAGAGGTCACCGGTTCGATCCCGGCAAGATCCACCAATGTGAAATGTACCCCTTTTACTGGACAAACTTAGTTTAGTGAAAGGGGTTTTTAAAT
>ERZ779737.47-NODE-47-length-120603-cov-20.963600_pt1 | contig 120603 bp, 105 predicted proteins | sample MGYA00511889_ERZ779737 | MGnify/ENA primary metagenome ERZ779737 (study PRJEB29588, sample SAMEA2163575) | human gut metagenome | biome: human gut; feature: human-associated habitat; material: faeces | place: Denmark | collected 2008/2010 ...
CACTGAGCATCAGGCTCATGGAGTGATAGTTGGTAAACCCTAGCATATCCGCAAGTCGATTGCGCAGCCGCACTACATCCAGCACATCCCGGGCCACCGCCCGGCCCACCGCCTTATGCGCCTCCCAGACGCCCCCTTGGATGCAAAAACCTTTCCCAATTGCTTACTGTCTTTAACGAATTTACCTCGTGGTGCGCACGAGAGAAAAACCTCACTGTAAATCAGATTGTTATAAAACGCACTGCACATCCGCCCTCTTTTGAGATAGGTCAAATGTGCAGTAGATTTTGCAGACCACTGATTTTCAAGCGTTTGAAAACCAGAGTGCACCCCGAAGTAAATTCGTTAAAAATACACTCTGCCTTATCCCTGCGCAGTACCTCCAGAATGCGTAAAAATTCGTATTTTTGCAAATACTGATAATCCTGACCGCCATGAAACGATTCCTCTGCATCCTATCAACCTTCATCACACTCTTGTCCACCGCCAATGCCCAGCAGAGCAGGCTCTTGGGTTCGTGGAACGGCAAGCTGGAAGCCGGAGGCAGCAGCCTCACACTGGTATTGCATTTTACCGTGGACTCGCTTGGAAAGACACATTTCTTCCTCGACAGTCCGGACCAGGGAGCCGAGGGCATACCTGGAGAAATCGTGCTGCTTGACAACGACTCAGTTTCGGTGACAATACCGATGCTCGGAGCGGCCTACCAGGGCAGGCTGGTAATGGCGGAGGCGGCTGAGGGAAGCAGACCGTCCGGGGAGATCCACGGAACCTTCTCCCAGATGGGAATGCAGTTCCCGCTGAATCTTCAGATGGGCGTGCCGCTGCTGAACCGGCCGCAGGAGCCGCAGCCGCCGTATCCATACCGGACGGAGGAAGTGACATTTTCCAGCAGAGCGGACGGAGCCGTCATGGCCGGAACTCTCACCTGGCCGACGGGCTATGGGGACAATGGCTCGGAATCCGGCAACATTCCCGCAGTACTGATGAGCACCGGCAGCGGCTCGCAGAACCGGGATGAGGAAATATTCAACCACAAGCCTTTCCTTGTGCTGGCCGACTGGCTGGCCCGTCACGGCATAGCCTCCCTGCGCTACGACGACCGTGGAATGGGAGAATCCGAAAGAGGCACCGTAGAAATCACCACTGAGACCAATATGCAGGACGCTCTCGCAGGCATCAGATATCTTAGGAGCCTCGGAGAGTTCGGCCCTGTGGGAGCCATAGGGCACAGCGAAGGCGGGCAGATAGTATTCATGTTAGGTGCCGCAGACGAGGCTGACTTCATCATCAGCATGGCCGGCCCGGGAATGCGCGGCGACAGCATCCTCGTGGAGCAGAACCGCCTGATACTCACCAAATCAGGGTTCACCCCCGAATCAGCCGACAACTACGGCCGCGTCCTATCCGGCATGCTGGAAATGAAAATGGAAGGATACGCTACTGACAGTCCGGAGACATTGGTGGACAGCCTCATAACCGCACTCGAAGCGCAGAATATGCCGTTCGGCTCCGCAGCCAATCTTGCAGCCGCCTGGGAAACAATAGACAACCCCTGGATGCTGTATTTCCTGCAGTCCTCCCCCGTCCAGGACATATCCCGAACCACCTGCCCCGTATTTGCCCTCAACGGCAGTCTCGACCTGCAGGTTCCGCCGGCCAACTTAGAGCACATCCGCAGACATCTGCCCGACGGCCCTCACAACAAATTCAAGGAATACCCCGGTCTCAACCACCTCTTCCAGCCCTGCACCACCGGTATGCCCACAGAATACGGCAGCATCGAGACCACTATCTCCCCGGAAGTGCTGGACGACATCACCGGATGGATACTCACACTTTCTGATTAATTGTCATTTGCGAAGTCCATTGGCAGGATTAACGGTCGCCGCCCGCCAGCTCTGGAGGGAGATTGAGAGCATGGAGATGAGGAGTACGGCTGCTCCGGAGGCAGCGAAGAGCCACCAGTCGAGGGACGTCCTGTAGGCAAAACGTTGAAGCCAGCTGTGAAGGACAAGCCAGGACACGGGGACGGCCACTACAAAGGCGATTGCGATGTAGCGGATGAAATTGACATTCAGCAGACGTACGATGGTGCCGGCAGTGGCCCCGTTGATCTTCCGCACGGCTATCTCCTTGGTACGGCGACGGATGATGAAGGCCATGAAGACAATCAGACCGAGGTCTGCCATGACAAAGCACAGCAGGGTGAATACCAGCACCAGATTCCTGGCGTTGAGTTCATTGCGGTACATGGAGCTGTAAATGTCGCCAAGCGGTACGAAATCGCCCTGCCGGTCAGGAAACACCTCTGCCCATGCTTCGTTCAGTTCCAGTACGGCCTCATCGGCACGCGAATCGTCTATCCGCACCATAAGGCAGAACTGGAAGAGATTGCGGTGCAGCATGATAAGGGGCAGGCTCTCCTCAAAAACACCGGTATAGCTGTAGTCCTCAGAGACTCCGGCTATTACCCCGTGGTCGATATAGTCGAGAGTGCCCTGCCTTATCTCCAACGGCCGGCCGACCGCTTCCTCCGGAGCCGTGAATCCCAATGCGGTCATTGCCTTGCGGTTGATGATATACTCCTCGCTTCGTCCGGACGGTTTTCCAGTCATCATGAAATCCATCAGCATCTCCTTCTCCTCCACCGCATTGAAGGTAAGCGGAGAGAAGTCCCGCCCGGCCAGCAGCGGTATGCCGTAGAAAGGCAGGAAGCCGTCCCCGGCCACCATTACCGGTATCTGCACCCAGTCCTCAGAACCGCCGATGCGCACACTCAGATGATCCCGTATCGCCCTGCCCGGCAACTGGAAAGACGTGGTGACCTCCTTGATAAGCGGGCTCCTTTCCAGACGCCCGGACAGAAGAGGATATCTCTCCATTACCGTATCGGTAAGGCCGCTCATCACCATAACCCCGCTGCCGTCACCTCCGGTCTGTACTCCGGCTATAGTCCCGAGCTGACGGCTGATGCCCACAGCTAAAATAAGTACGGTAATCACCACTGCATACTGGACCGCAAGCATCCAGCGCACATTGCCGTAGGAGAATTGTACCGGACGGCTGTCATGCTCTGTATTCAGGAAACGGGTCAGAGTCATGTTCTGGGCTGCAGGAACAATTGCAGCTGCTATGGTTACTGCGATGAACGCCGCCAGGGTCAGTACTGTCGTCCCCAGCTCCAGACTGCCCGACACCAGTCCATAGCCGAATACCAGGGCCGCCAGCAGGAGACCGGCAACGGCTGAGCACAGTACCAGGACAAGAGCCTGCAGTGCCTCGTCCCGGAATATCACCGAGCCGGGCGCACCGTGCAGGCGCAGAAGCTGGTAGAAGCGGCGGTTGTAGGAGAATATCAGGCTGCCGTTGAGCCAGAGGTTGAACAGCACCACCACGAGCAGCAGGGCGTTTGCCCCGACTGCCAGCCAGATATAGGAAATGTTGCCGTTGACACCCAGTTCCCTGAGATTGTGGCTGTGAAGATGAATGTCTGTCAGCGGCATGAGCGTGGCCCGCAGCGGCGCCGCATTCTCCGGACTCATCCCGCTCACTACTCCGCTTATCTTTTCCTCTACCTCCTTCACATCGCTGCCTGCGCGAAGCAGGAGATAGGTATAGCAGAATGTCGCCATATCCTCAGGAAGAAGGGAAAGGGCATCGCCCCTCCAGTGGGAGGTCTCCGGGATATCCCTGAACACTCCCGATATGTGCCGCGGCATCCCCTCTACCTGCAGTTCCAGTCCTATAAGACCTTCATACAGACCGACACCCGTATCAAGTCCTGAACCCGTCTCCAGCATCCCCTTCAGCTTCTTGGCCAGACTCTCGCTGACAATCACCTGGTCCACCGCCCCGAGCGAGGTTTCCGTATCTCCCTCTATCATCTCTATATCGAAAGTTCCGAGAAAATCAGGATTGACATAGAAAACCTTCTCATCAGCCGTCAGGAAAGTCCCACGGAACTTCAGATCAGGTTCGTAGACCTCATGCAGCTTTGCCAGGGCCTCCACCTCCGGTATCTGACGGATCGGGTCGTCGGTCATATTGCCGTGAACCCTGCCGTCCACCGCCTCCCCTTCTGCTGCCAGAGTCAGCCTGACTATGCGCTCCGCATTACGGTTGAAACGGTCCCAGCTCAATTCCCTGCGGATATAATTCACCGAGACGAGCAGGGATGCAAGGACTATAGAAAGTCCTGCAAGATTGACAAACCTCAATGACAGATGACGGCGGAGCAGCCTGAAAATTATTTCCAAATTCTTCATAATGCCTGTTGTTTTAAAGGTTCAACAAGCGCAAACATAGCACGAAAAATCCCCTCCTCAAAATATCTGGCATATTAGCATCGGCTCGCTAAGTTATTGATAATCACAGCATGCTGACTTCATTTTTATTAGCATTGAGATGAAATGGACTTTCAGGCACCTTCGGGACGGCATTTATGCCCTCAAGAAAAACGCATTGCTGACATAACTTTTTGCAAATTTTTACAAACGGGCAGTTCAGGCCTGCTGCGTACAACATCAGGAAAGTCTGCCGGAAAACAGATATGACAATATGGGAAAACATACCTTCAAGGAATGGATGATTGCGGTAAGGGCCTGGTCTTTCCCGGCTTCGGCGATGCCGGTTATAGTCAGTACCGCCTATGTGTACTGGAAATTCAGGGACGGGGCCGGAGCTGTGGACGGCTTCGTGCTCTGGCCGGCAATAGCTGCGCTGGTGCTTATGGTGCTCCTGCATGCAGCCGGCAACACCTGGAGCGACTGGTTCGATTTCCGCAAGGGAGTGGATGCCAAGGACACCTTCGGAGCCATCTCACTCACCAGCGGTATGTTCACTCCGAGGGAAATCATGGTCATATCCATAGTCATCATCACAGCCTGCATCCTCGGCGGAATCGCTCTCGTTATAGCTGCCGGCCTGCCGCTGCTGTGGATAGGCCTGGGCGGACTGGCCTGCCTGCTGGTGTATCCGTTCATGAAATACCATGCGGCCGGAGACCTGGCCATCTTTCTGGCATTCGGCATACTGCCGGCTTTCGGCACAGAATACGCAACCACAGGGTCACTCAGCCCGGACATGCTCTGGCCGGCCATTCCAGTCAGCCTGATAACAGTGGCCATACTGCACGCCAACAATACCCGCGACACGGCCACCGACATCCGTTCGCACATCCGCACCATACCGATAACCTTCGGCGTGAAAGCCGCCAGAATCATCTACTACATGGAAATAGCCGTACCCTTTATATGGATTGCAGTATGTCCGGCTGTCGGCCGTCTGCCGTGGTGGAGCCTCATCGCTCTCATCGCCGTCATCCCCGCCGTCAAGGCTATCCGAGTCATGGCCGGTTCACGCACAGCGGGACTGAGCACCGTCCGCGCCCTCGACGCCATGACCGCCCGGCTGCAGGCAGTATTTTCCCTGCTGCTCACCATATCATTAGTAATCGCCGCGTTTACTGTTCGATAGACCTGAACGCCTCCCCGAGACAGTCGGCGATATCGCGGCTGTTCTGTCCGACATCCGTCAAATGTCATTTGCGGAGTCCCAGTACGACCAATTGCATGACTTCGGGGAAAAAAGCTGTGTCTGTTTCCAGACACAGCCTTTAGTATTTTATTAATTATTGAATATTTGTAACTCCTCTTATATAGGGTGCGTAATTTGTGCCAGATAAATATCCTCCCAAACCACATATGCAATTTGTGAAATTATAAGAAGAAGATGCTGCCGTTGATAAAGTATAATACTCAGAATTATCAGACATCGGGTTCCCCCCATAACTACTTATTGCACTATTTATATCTGTCCATTTGGCACTTATAATCATGCCTTGCTCGGCTGTCGGCATAATATCGCCATACAAGTCAAACGCAGTCTCTATCGTTGATATACTGCCTCTCTGAGCATTATTAAGATGAACGACAAACTTCTCGCCTCCCGCTATAACTGCGACTCCTTCAACAGTATCAATTTCTGCTTTCATTTCTTCATATTCCTGCTCATCCAGGAACTTTCGTTCGCCATTAATGATTACTGACAATTTTAAATCATTCGGATCCCTCCAATATATGGCCGCGCTGTCACTCGTCGGCCTGACACCCCGCACATAAGGCCAATTGCCAGTCGTTGTTAACGAACCTCCTGAGCCATAAATACAATTTTCAAAACCATCTGATGTCGAAGATGTGGAAGATGTATAATAAGGACTATCTGAGTTTAATGCTGATCCTCCAAAATTTTTAATTGCCGAATTAATATCTGAAAATTTTGCACTTATTATCCTGCCCTGATCCGCTGACGGCAAAATCTCTTTATATAATTTCATTGCAATTGAATCGGATCTGATATAATTTGTCTGAATATTTCGCAAGGACAGTATAAAACTTTCACCGCCTCCCACAACTGTCAGACCCTCGACTACAGCATCTGAAAGGTCTACCTTGTTATATTCCTCCTGATTGAGATAATAGCGCGTACCGCCCATCCATACTGCCAGCGAAAGGTCCTTGGGTGTAGTCGGATAAAGCATGTCATCACCTGGATTCTGGCCTAAACTGTCATCCTCGCTGATGGCTTCGTGCAAAGTATTTACAAACTCCTTGGCATTTGATTTAGCCACATCGAAATCCTCCCCAAGCGAGCTAGAGCAGTCGAGCACGAGCATTATCACTGCTGAATTACGCTCCGTCACTATCTGTGAATCTCCACCTGCATCTATTTCGGAAGATGGTTGCCATCCATTAGTTCCAAACGGCCATTCCCACTTTTCCACAAACTCATTATCAATCAACTTATTATTATCAGTCTGTACATCCTGAAACATAACTGTCACAAACGGGTCTTCAACGGATATGGGCATGACCTCCGTTCCGGACGACGATGTTAATCCCTTATATTCAACATTCTCCAATGAATTGGTTTCGCGATTGAACGTTCCTTCAATATACACTTCAGAATATTCCAGTTTGCTAGGTTTATCGAATGTAAAGCGATACTTAGAACCAGTTGCATTTCCTGTAAATTTAATGGTGATCGTCTGGACGTAGTTGCTTCTAGACAATTGCTCTGCAATTTCTTTGAATGTGGCATTTACTTCCGTCATGCTTGTCACTTCATAAGCATTTGCATTGTTCACAGTATCTGACTGGAGCTTGACAAGATTGTTCCAGAACCTTGTCTCATCGGTAACATCCTGTCCTCTCAACCCAATAGAAAATGCTGTTATCTTTTGAGTACCTGCTACGGTCTCAGTCCTTAACCTGCGATTTATAGCATCAAGGTATTCGGCTTCACTGTTGTACTTATCAGTCATCATCATTGACCCCTGATCCAGTCCATCTGTAAACGTAACAATAGCAGCCTGAGAGAGATTTGTCGGCAAAGTAATTGACTGCAGCGTATTGATTGCATTATCTACCGCATGGTACAGCAAGGTTCCATTCAGCTTATTCAAGTCATCTATGAAAGAATCAAAGCCGACTTTGTTTTCATCAGTAAGTTCTGTGACAGGATAAGGATAGAGCCGTTGGTTGAATCCCATTATGCCAAGATAGACCCCGCTGTTAATTCCGCCACCGGCAGAAGTGATGTCCGTCCATGTGGATACTTTCTCATCGGCTTTATCCAGAACGCTGAAATTGGACCTCAGTATCTCTGCCTCATTACTACCCGCAAATGTACCTTCCTTCATATCCGAAGTTCTGAATGTCATAGTGTAGCCGGAAGTAAATTTTGCAGGATAGGCGACCATATAATACTCTTTGCCCACCTCGAATGTGCCGCCTGCAGGAGCATACACCGTTATTTCGTCTTCACTTCCAACCTCTCCGCTCAGGACCGCAGGTTTTCCTGATTCATCAAAAGCGACATTTGCTGTTCCTGCCAGTATCTCTCCGCTGTTGCCCTTCAGGCTGACAGAAACGATATCCTCACGGGATACGGTGAATTTAACTCCGCCGCAGATATTATAAAATGCAAGATTAACATCTTGGGAGCGGGCCATCGTAAGGAAAAGATTGCTGGCAAAAGTGCCCTCCACGGCAGTCTGATTAGCCGGAAGAGTTACTGTCACAACCCCATTGTCAAAACTGTTTTTCAACGAGTAAGGATAGACTCCGTAAAGATATTTTCCGTCGGTAAATGCCTCACCTCCTGCAAAAACACCTTCCAGGCGCCCCTTGAACTCAGCGACAGCCGCCTGCTCGGTATTCTGGGCCGTAAATCTGCTGCCTCCGTTTTGGTCCTTGCCTTCACCATAGAAAACACTGATTTCATCTGTGGGGAGCCACTCTACCGATCCGTCCGGCATAAGCACAGTTTTCGTATCAGGAGCATATCCCTCCCTTACCGCAGTAACAGTAATCTCGATTCCTTCAGAAGAAACAGGAAGTTCTTCCTCTCGGGAACATGCCAGACTCATAAGAGCCGCACATGTAAAGATTAAAAATTTAGTACCTGTATTCATAATTCTTAAAGTTTATTTACCATTCTATTTCGCCGGTTCCTTCAGAGCCTCCTGCTCCAGGACCTTTAACGACATTTATACGACAGGACGCTGTTAATCCATTGCTCGCGGCAGCTGTAATGACAACTGAGCCGGCAGCAACTGCAGTTACCTTTCCATCAGTAACAGTCGCTACACTTGTATCGGAAGAAGACCACGCTATGTCCTTGTAGGTAGCATTCTCCGGTTCAACGGACGCTGTCAGTTCAAGAGTCTCTCCTGTGGACAGCGTTGCGAATGTCCGGCTTATCCGGATTGATGTCACATCGATAACTGTAACAGTCACTGAACATTCCGCCTTGACATTACCTGCCTGGGCCGTAATTACGGCGGAGCCGGCTGCGACTGCAGTTATTTTCCCATCAACGACGGTAGCGACTTCTGTATTTGAGGAGGACCATGTTACGGTTTTGTCCGTAGCATTTTCAGGATAAACGGCAGCTGTCAATTCCACACTCTCTCCTGGGAGCAGTTCTACAGATGTCCGGCTGAGCTCGACCGAGGTCACCTCTATAGGATTAACCGTTACGGTACATTCTGCCTTTACGTTACCGGACTGAGCCGTAACTATAGCAGAACCTACTGCTACCGCCTTCACCATGCCGTCTGCAACTATGGCAATATCCGTATCTGAAGATGACCATGTCACGGTTTTGTCCGTGGCATTCTCAGGATATACTGTCGCCGTCAGCACATAACTTTCTCCGGGCAGCAGTTCCATAGAAGTCTGGCTAAGCTCGATCGCCGTCACCTTGATAGGATTTACTGACACTGAACACTGGGCACTGAAATTACCCGCCTGCGCAGTAATTATAGCGGACCCTACAGATATTGCGGTCACCATGCCGTCTGTAACAACGGCGACATCCGTATCTGACGATGACCATGTCACAGTCTTGTCCGTGGCATCCTCAGGATATACTGTCGCCGTCAACTCTGAACTTTCTCCGGGCAGCAGTTCCATTGAAGTCTGGCTTAGTTCGACCGATGTCACATTTATCGGATTGACAGTCACTGAACATTCTGCCTTAACATTTCCAGCCTTAGCAGTTACTGTCGCTGTACCGGCATCCACTGCTGTCAATTTCCCTTCTGCTACGGTAACGATGCTTGTATCGGAGGAGGACCATGTTATTGTTTTATCTGTGGCATTTTCGGGTTGAACGGATGCCGTCAATTCAAAAATTTCCCCGGGAGACATTGTAACCGCCTTTTCACTAAGTTGAATTGAGGTCACCTCAACCGGACCGACAGTCACGGAGCACGTTGCAGTAACATTTCCGGCCTGGGCTGTAATAACCGCGGAACCGATTGCTACCGCAGTCAACGTCCCATTGTCGACAGCGACTATGTCCGGAGCACTGGACGACCATGTGACAACATTGTTCCTGGCACTTTCAGGATAAATAGTAGCAGTCAATTCAAATGTTCCGCCTATAGACAATCTGACCGACGTCTGGCTGAGTTGAATTGACGATACCGTTTCAGATTCCCTGGTACATGCGGCAGCCAAAACAAGCATTGCAAAAACAACGAGCGGCCATACTCTCGTCGCACTGATAAATTTCGATTTGATTCTTTCCATAGTACCTGTAAAATTTAACTCTTGCGTAGAGATAATCAAATAGCCAGTCGCCTGAAAATCAAATTATTCTATTAAAGAGAAGATAATAGATTTTATTTTTATGATATAATATCTGAAAATAAAAGAAAAATTCTAACTTTGCATCAGATGAATTATCTCTACGCAAGAGTTAGCGTATATCCCAAGCACACCCTCATTATAAGTCTTTAAGTATCTGGCTGTTGGCATCATCTATCCGATCGGCGTATATTATGGTAGCAAGATATATCCGTGTAGTCTCTTCACTATCGTGTCCCATACCTTCGCTAATGACACTTAACGGAACATTTTTAGATTTGGCTATACTGGCCCAGCTATGACGGCTTACGTACATGCTTAACGGTACGGTTACGCGGGCCAGCCGAGCGATTATTTTCAACTTACGGTTAATAAAAATCAGTTTGCTGAGGTATTGCTTACGCTCCGAACCGTCCTGTCTCAATATAACCGGAAGGAGATACTGCGTTGGATTTTCAGGATACTTATCAACAATATCCTGCATTGATTTTTCCCAACGGACAGTCAGCTGTTGTCCGGTTTTTTTACGGATATAACTGACATAACCGTTTGACAGGTCCTTTTTACGCAAATAGGCAATATCAATAAATGACATTCCCCGCATACAGAATGAGAACAGAAACATATCACGCGCATATTCCAAGTCCGGCTTGCCTGACAAATCCAACTCCTTGATACGTTTTATCTCTATAAACGATATTGCCCGCTTGGATGTTTTGTCCACACCGGTATAGACCCGCTTGAAGGGATCTGCCTGCACGGTCAGCCCATCTTCAACGGCGCGGTTATAAATACACCTCAGAACACGCATATAAAAAGATGTCGTGTTGCGGCAAAGATAATTTGAACGCAAATAAGACTCGTAATGCTCAATCATATCTGCATTCAGCATATCAAAATATAAATCGGCTCCGTTACGGAACCGCATAAAACTGGTCAATGTCTGCTGATAAGTCTCACTAGTCCGGACTCTTCCTAATTTCATCAAACGTTCAGCCTGAGACTTAATATACTCAAACACCGATTTTTTCTCATCAACCGATTTCTTATAGCAAATAACGATATCTTCAGCAGTATATGAATTACGTGTATCTTCCAGAGTGTTGATAATACGCTCCAACTTCCTGCGTTCCCACATTGTCTTATCCTGAATTTCTCTGAGAAAATCATTGCGATCGTCGGCTATAGGAGACACTAAAACAATATTCTCACACCGTTTGTCCCATTCCTTCTCATAGATATGATAACCCGTGGTTATCTGTTTGACCTCCCGGTTATGAATAATTTGAAAAAACAAAGTACCTTCATGCGTATTATCCGCATTAGGCCTGAATTTTAATTTGACAGATGACATAGAACTACTAATAATTTTGTTGAACGAAACTGAATATAACCCCTTGCACAGATACATGATTCTTCTGCGCATTGATGTCAGTTCTGCCAAATTTAAGATATCTTATTCCTACCGCATATAGAACTCACCGTTCTACTGCCAGGAAGGCTTCCCCGAGGCAGTCAGCGATGTCGCGGCTGTTCATGCCGTTCTGCCCGTAGCGGGAAGCGGCTATGTCCCCCGCCCTGCCGTGCAGCCATACTCCCATGCGGGCCGCCTCGAAGGCTCCGTAACCAGAAGCCAGCAGTCCTGTAAGCAGGCCGGTCAGCACATCTCCGCTGCCCCCAGTCGCCATCCCGGGATTGCCGGTGGTGTTGAATGCCGCCTGCCCGTCCGGAGAGACGACAGCCGAATGCGGCCCCTTGACCACCACACAGCTGCGCGTCCGTACGGCCAGGTCAGCAGCTTTCGCCAGCCTTTCCCCCACAGTGGCCCATTCGCCCACCAGACGGCGGAGCTCTCCGAGATGGGGTGTGAGAATTGAGCCTTCAGGCACTAGTCCAAGCAAATCAGGCCCGGCGGCAATGATGTTCAGGGCATCCGCATCCAGGACCATCGGCCGATGCCATGCACGCAGCAGGCTTCTGAGGGCCGCCTCCGTCTCAGGATGCCGTCCGAGGCCGCACCCGCATCCTACTGCTGTATACCGCTCCATATTTGAGGGCAATGCGGAAAAATGCCCCTGAGGGTCGCAGTCCACCATAGCAGAGGGGCAGGTGCAGTGAATCACCGTCCGTTCGGACTCCGGCAGATGCACCGTCACCAGGCCGCAGCCGGAGCGCAGCGCCCCCATGGCGGCCAGCACAGCCGCCCCGGCCATCCCGCGCGAACCGCACACTAAAAGCGCATGTCCGAAGTCCCCCTTGTGCGCATCCTCCCGCCTCGGCCTCAGCATCCGGGACACATCCTCCATTTCGGTGTTAATTCTTTGTAATTGTGTCATTTTTATCAATTTTTATCTTCTTCTCATCTGATTTAAGCCTTTTCTCCACTCTGTTTCAGCGAGTTTGTTCCGGGCCTGCACGCGCTCGTACTCGAGTATGCGTTTCTGGATCAACTCGGCACGTCTGGTCTGAACAGCGAAATAGCTTTGAGCGAAAGCGACTTGCGGCTTTCTGGCATCACCGTTCTGTGCGATCAGATAACATGCATAGCGGGTAAGCATCCAATCGTAAAGTTCTCTTTCTGAGCCAGATCCCAAGGAGACCATTTTGCTGACGTCAGCAAAATGGTGTGCAACGTCCTGACCGGCATTCCGGCATGCCGTCCTGGCTTTCTCCACTATATTCTCGAAATTTCGCCACTGCGTGTAGCCAAGCAACTTAGACAACTCTCTGGCACTCCAGCACTCTACGCCCTCATAGTCATTGGCGATTGACTCGAACTGTCTGAACAGCTCCATAATCTCATCAGCTTTCATATACGAATCTATTTTAAGTTAAACTCATAACTAACTACAAATGGGACGGCTGCTGAAAAGAGAATGCACAAATATAATGATTTGATGTCTTATAACAAAAAGGGCGCGACATAAAAGCGCCACGCCCTGAATAGATGATACCTGTTTAAGGTTACTTGAAAGCCTGCTCGCTGAGACCGCTGCCTCCGAGAGCCAGATCCCTGAAATACTCAGGAACCTGACGGCCGAGGAGTGTGTCGACATACAGTTTGCCGATATACTGCGAGAGCATGAAGCCGTGTCCGCGCATACCGATGAAGAGACCGAGAGAAGGGTCGACGATATAGCGTGGTTCCACGTAATAACCTGCCCACGTTGCCTGTATCCCGACATTCCTGAGGGCAGGTATCCACTCGGAGAAGACCTCGGAGGATATCTCGAGGAAGGCCTGAGTGTTGACTTTCAAATCCTTACCCGCCTCTGCCGGATCAGTGGCCGGTGAGGCACAACCTATGATCTGGCCGGTATCGGCGAGCTGCTGGCCGTAGACTGCGGAGAATCCCTTGTAGTGACGGCGGTCGATGAGCATGTCCAGAGTAGCCCCGTCCTTGCCCAACAACGGCAGACGTTTGGTTATAAAGGCCTGATGCTTTACAGGATACAGTCCGGTCTCTATACCCAGCATGTGGGCAAACTTCTCGGCCCCGTATCCGAGGGCATTGATGAATATCTCCGTGCGGAACTTCGTGTACCGGCGGGAACTGTCGCGCACCAGCACCTCATACTCTCCTCCGGTCCTGCGCACATCCACCAGTTCGGTCTCCTCCAGAATACGGCCGCCGTGGCTGCGTCCTATCAGACGGACTGCATTTACTGTCTTGCCGGGTGTGGCCTGCCAGCAGTCCTCCGTTACCTGAGCGGCAACATACAGATTCAGAGCGGGATTCATATAAGGAGATATCTCCTTCTGGAAATCCTTGGGATCCACCATATAGGCCTTCGACCAGGCCCTGGCGGCATCGAGAGACCTGTAGGTGGCCTCATCGTGAGCGAAGTTGACGTAGCGTATCAGCCGGAAATCGATATTGGTATGCTGCTGCAGGTCACGGAATATCTCCAGATTGTGGTTTGCGATATCCGCCAGAGCCGGCAGGGAGAACGCCGGACGTCCTCCGGCAATATTCCTCCACGAACTGCCGCGGTCCTTATTGACCAACACGGGAGCAAAACCGGCCTCGGCCAGATAGCGGAACACCGCAGACCCGGCCATACCGCCTCCTGCCACCAGGGCCCCCACCTTACCGCCGTCGGTAACAGAACCGGCCGGTAAGATGATTCTCTCAGATCCTGGAATATTGATGACATCCCCGAATTCCACCAGATTGGCCATTGGGGCGCGGGGAGTCAGGTCTCCCGTCACCTCTATACCATAGGAGCGCAGGGCGGATTTGGCCCTCGAAAGACATCTCTTGCCACGGCATGGTCCCATACCCATACGGGATATGTGCTTCAACTCATCGGCCGAAATAGACTTGCGGTCCCCTATGAGTTCCAGCATACGCTCGATGGTAATATCCTCACAGTGGCATATATAGGTCTTGCCGTCAGCTGCTGGAGCCGGTTTCATTTCTATCGGAGCGGGATATCTTTCCTTTACGATGAATCCGCGGGCATCAGTCAGCACGCCGCCGTCATATATCCGGGCCACTTTGACGCGGGCGACATTGGTCTTGTTAGACTTGACCAGTATCTTCTCTATGACGCCCTCTCCGACCTTGCGGCCGCTGTCATCCACCAGAAATACCTCAGAGCCTTCCTTTGCATCGTACTCAATGGGCAGAAAGAGCTTTCCGGCACGGGTATCATAACCGAAAATGGCCAGGCCCGGACACTGATACACGCACTGCATACAGCCGATACACTTGTCGTAATCTATCTTCGGGGTAGTAGAAGTAGAGATCTTGGTGATGGCTCCCTGCTTGCAGGAGAAAGAGCAGGGATTGCAGGCAAATCCGTAGAGGCAGTCCATAATCACAAAGGGAGCGGCTGCGGCTCTCTCGGCCGAAGGCATCGCGGGCTCCTGGAGGATTCTCACGGGATGCTGCTGGGAATCAATGTATTCCTTGGACACCTGCAGGTAATTGTCGTAATTGAAACGGCGTCCGAGATTCTGGAGAATCTCGTAGGCGCACTGCCGTCCGCGCAGGACAGCCGAGGTGCCCTCTCCGATACGCACCGCGTCGCCTACCCCGTGGCAGCTGCGGCCGTATATGGCATTACCCTTGACAAAGAGCTGGTTGTCAGGCATAAGACCGGTGCATATATTGATGCAGTCGATACCGTCGATCAGTCTCTCCGTCCCGGGAATGGGCTTGAAGTTCTCGCACTCGGCGATAATGGCCCCGGTAATGCCGGTATAGTCGGCATTCGGTACGGCCTCCACCAGCACGTGGGATGTCAGGATGGGGATTCCGAGACGGCGCACCCTGTTGGCCTGCACAGGGAAACCGCCCTCACGGGGCATTCCCTCGATGATCATCTTCACATTGGCTCCGGCCTGCATGGCCTGATATGATGTCAGGTATCCTATATTGCCGGCACCTACTGTCAGTATATTCTTGCCCAGAAGCGTGAACTGGGTATTCATCATCCTCTGCACCACTGCCGCCGTATAGACTCCGGGGACATCATCGTTCTTGAAGGCCGGCATGAACGGTACCGCACCTGTGGCGATGACCAGCTCATCGGCATCCACGTAGAATACCTTGTCCTGCACTATATTCTTCACAGCAAGTCGCTTGCCCTCGAGTATGTCCCAGACCACAGAATCCAGCATGATGCCCTCGTGGGAGTCTCCGGCGAGAGTCCTGGCGATATCGAATCCTCTCATACCGCCGAAGCGTTTCTCCTTCTCGAAGAAAAAGAACTGGTGGGTCTGCATCAGGAACTGGCCTCCGATCTCACTGTTGCTGTCTATCACCAGGCAGTCCACACCCTCCTTAAGCAGTTCCTCGCGGACAGCCAGACCGGCAGGACCGGCTCCTATGATGGCCACGGTGGTCCTGTAGACCTCCTTCTCTTCCACCACGCCGTCTTTCTCCGTGACCAGAACACCTTTGAAGCCGCTGTCGGCACTGAGCCTGGCGACCTCCCGTACCCCGTCCACCTTAGTGACACAGATACGGCGGATCTTGCCATCAACGAGCATCTCGCAGGCTCCGCACTTGCCGATACCGCACTCCATGGTCCTCTTGCGGTGTTCGATACTCAGACTGTGTACCGGATAACCGGCCTGATGCAGGGCGGCGGCGATGGTCTGTCCCTTTTGTCCTATGATAGTTTTCCCCTCAAAAATAAATGATACTGGATCTTCCGCAGGAACGGGAAGAATGGGATGAGTTGTTATGCGATACATACTTTCTATAGGTTAGTGTTGTTGTCACAAATTTAATATTTTTTAAAAACAAATAAATTCTCACGCGTTTTTTTTCAACGGCAACTTGAAATTTTTTATCGCCTTATTTTTGCCGCAGAATCAATCAAAAAAGGAATAATATGAAACAGAGAAAGTTGAAAGGAGCACTCCTCCTTATTATTATGGGAGCATTGTCAATCTCCTCATGCGAGGACAGAATGAACGGAGACGCCTATATCTCTTTCCTCCTGTCTTCCGATTACAGTTCCTATTCCATGGACAGGCTGACGCAGAAGCTCAAATCCGAAGGAACGGACATTGTCATACCGGACACCAGCGAGTTTATTCTGTCAGTCATCCAAGAAGACGGAGAACCAGTATACGAAGGTCCTTATGGAGACCGTCCGGATCCCATGCAGGTGGCTGCGGGCACATACGACGTAGCACTCTATTCTTCCGAATTCGACGAACCCGCATTCTCATCCCCGCAGTTCGGAGACTACCGGACAGTCGTCATCGGCAGCGGCCAGACCCTTTCCGTAGCCTTCGGCTGCACTCAGCTCAACTGCGGAATGAGGCTTCAGTTCACAGACTCATTCCGGGACCGGTTCTTCAGTTCCGACATCCTTATCAGATCGGAAGAACATAGCCTGGCATACCCTTACACTGAAAAGCGCATCGCCTATTTCCAGCCAGGTATACTCAGGGTAATAAGCTCCGAAGACGGGCAGGAGACAGCCCTCCTGTCAAGACAGTTGAGCGCGGCGGACATACTCACAGTCAAGCTATCCGCTTCAGCCGAGTCCTCCGGAGCCTTTTCCATAGAGATCGACACATCGCGCAACTGGATCTTCGAGGACTTCACCATAGGCAGCGGAAACAATGGCTCCTCCATGGAAAATGCGCTGACAATCACCGATCTCGCGATGAATCTCGGCGCAGAGGACGTATGGGTCGGCGGATATATTGTCGGAGGAGACGTTACCACAGCCAACCTCAAGCTGGAGCCTCCGTTCACCAAAGCCAGCCATATTGCGCTGTCTGACAATGCCGGTGCCTCATCCAGGGGAGAATGCGCTGCCGCCGAACTTCCTGATGGAGATGTCAGAGAAAGCCTCAACCTTATTGAACATCCGGACATTCTGGGCAAAAGACTTTACATCAAAGGAGATGTCGAGGAGTATTTCGGCTATCCGGGAATCAAAAATATCAAGGAATTCCATATCGAATGACATGATGTCACAAAAAGGTCTATCTTTGCGCAACTTTTAAATAATATTTCGATATGAAAGAGCAGCTGCTTAAGAAAATAGAGGACAGAACAATCAGTGCGGGCGTGGTAGGACTGGGATATGTAGGACTCCCCCTGGCAGTAGAGATAGCCGAGGCAGGTTTCCGGACTGTAGGGTTTGATTTGCTGGAAGACAAGGTTGCGAAAATCAACAGAGGAGAGAATTACATCTCCGACGTAAACCACGGCCAACTGAAGGAACTGGTCTCCGACGGAATGCTTGAGGCCACCTCTGACTTCAGCAGGATACGGGAAATGGACTTCATCGCCATCTGCGTACCCACCCCTCTGGACATGCACCAGCAGCCTGATCTATCATATATAGAACACTCTTCCATTCAGATTGCCGAATACCTGAAAAAGGACACTATGGTCGTCCTGGAATCCACGACTTTCCCCGGGACCACCAACGACATAGTGAAGCCCCTTCTTGAGAAAGGCTCAGGCCTTACCTGCGGGGTGGATTTCTACCTGGCCTTCTCTCCTGAGAGAGTGGACCCCGGCAATCCTCACTACAAGACAGGAAATACCCCCAAGGTACTGGGTGCCGTTGGGGAGGATGCGAAGGAAGTCATCAGTACCATGTACAGGGCATTCCTGGATGGCGGAGTACATACTGTATCTTCCCCTGAGATTGCCGAGATGGAAAAAATCCTGGAGAACACATACAGGAATATCAACATCGGTCTGATAAACGAGATGGCCATGCTGTGCGAGAGAATGAAAATCAATATCTGGGAAGTCATAGACGCCGCACGCACCAAGCCCTACGGATTCCAGGCCTTCTATCCTGGTCCCGGCCTGGGCGGACACTGCATCCCCCTCGATCCATACTACCTGAGTTGGAAAGTGCGTGAATACGCTTTCCACACATCCATGATAGAGACATCCATGATGATCAATGACAGGATGCCTGAATATTGCGTACAGAGAGTTGCCAACATTCTGAATGACAGGTCCAAAGCCCTTAAAGGCTCAAAAGTTCTGGTACTGGGTGTGGCTTACAAGGCCGACATTGACGACTGCCGCGAGAGCCCTGCGATAAGAGTAATCAACGTACTGCGAAAAAAAGGGGCGGAAGTCCTATTCTACGATCCCCTGGTAAGAAAGTACAGAGATAAGGAAACCGTCTATTCAGGACAGCCGTCCCTGACAGAGGAACTGCTGGAAAGTGTCGACATTACGGTAATAACCACCGCCCACAGCTGCGTTGACTACGATTTTGTCCAGCAGCATTCGGACATAGTGTTCGACACCAGAAATGCAATGAGAGATGTAAAGGACAGGAGCAATATAGTCCTGCTCTGATTTCCGGACTCAGACCAGAATCATCGCGACCACTCCTATTGAGATAATTGACAATATGCTGATTATTGTCATAAGATAGCCTTTTTCGTTTTCTTTCATATCTTTTGTCATAAGCCTGCTTTCAAATTTATCCATAACTGTTGTTTTTTGATAACGACAGCCACTCAATGCTTACAAGGAAATTTTGTGACAGGCAGGCATAAAATTCACCGGCCCGCCATCCTTCAGATCGGACGCGGGCCGGCTACTTAACCTAAACTTAAACTATGAAAAACTTCGTCTTATACTATTACAAGTTTCGTGCCACAATCATATCTTTTGAAGCTTTGCATACTTCAAAAGTAAAGTTTTTTCACCTCCGGCGTCAAATTTCACCACAGCCTTGGCATCTCCACCGTTTCCGGAGACAGAAATCACAGTTCCGGAGCCGAATCTGTCATGGTGCACACGGTCCCCTCCTGCCACTGTCATGTCCCCCACCGCCACGGGCGCCGTGGAATGATGCGTACCTCCGGAAAGACCCGGCTTTCCGGATTCCGAGGGAGACAGCTTCCGTAACCTGGACATATCCGGAGTAGTACGGACCTGCGCCTGGGGTACATACTGACTGCGCTGCTGATAAGACCTGGATGAAGACCAGCCGCCTTCGTCCTCATCGTAGTCATTGCCTCCTACCGCCGAATAATCCTCCACCGCCCCGTCCAGATACTGAGAATCTATTTCCTTGAGGAATCGGCTGGGGCGACAGGCCGAAGTCTTGCCGTTCATGAAACGGCTGCCGGCGTAGGATACGGTGACAGCTTTCTCAGCCCTCGTCAATGCAACGTAGAAGAGCCGCCTCTCTTCCTCGACCGATTCCAGACTCTCGCCGGACATAAATGAGGGGAAGAGATTCTCCTCCATGCCGGAGATATAGACATAGGGAAATTCCAGTCCCTTGGAGGCGTGTACCGTCATCAGCTTGACCCTGTTGTTCTCATCCTCCTCATCGGCATTGTCCGCATCTGTAAGCAGGGCGACATTCTCCATATAAGCCTCGAGCGAGGGTATCCGGCCGTACTCTCCCCCTTCCTCCGCCGCCTCAGCCTCCTGGTCTACGAACTCCTTGACACCGTTCAGCAGCTCAGAGACATTGCCCAGAGCCGAGATACCCTCCACCGACAGGTCGGCCTTCAGCGAAGGAAGGTACCCTGAGCCTTCTGCTACCGCCACGGCCAGGGTATATGCATCATCGGAGGCTATCCTGGAAGAGTAATGGTCGATCATATCCGCGAACATCCGGAGTTTGGCGGCTGTGGACTCCTTGATATCGAAACGGTCCAGACCGCTCTGACGGCACATTTCGAGCAGCGGCATGCCGGTGGCGGCGGAGGCCTCTCCCAGCCTGTTCAAAGAAGTCTGCCCTATTCCGCGGGCTGGAAGATTGACGATACGGCGGAAAGCCTCATTGTCATTGTGATTGAGCACCAGCCGGAGGTATGCCAGCATGTTCTTGACCTCCTTCCGTTCATAGAAGGAATGACCGGCATATATAATATAGGGTATATTCCGTCGGCGGAGAGCCTCTTCCAGCACTCTCGACTGGGAATTGGTACGATACAGCACTGCAAATGAGTCATAGGAGGCCTTCGATGAATAGATGCGCCTCATGATAGAAGAGACGATGGACGAAGCCTCGTCCTGCTCATTGTAAGCCTTGATCAGCTCTATCTTCTCCCCCCTGTCGCCTTCGGAGAAACACTCCTTCTTCAGACGGTTCTGGTTATGGGCAATAACGGAATTGGCGGCATTGACGATTATCTGGGTTGAGCGGTAATTCTGCTCCAGACGAAATTCCTTCGCCTCGGGGTAATCCCTTTTGAAATTGAGAATATTCTGGATTCTGGCTCCCCGGAAAGCATAGATACTCTGGGAATCGTCGCCGACTACGGTAAGGTTGCGGCGGTCCCGGGCCAAGAGGTTGACTATCCGGTACTGCGCCATGTTGGTATCCTGATACTCGTCCACCAGGATATGTGAGATGACGCTCTTGAGATTCTCCGCCACCTCCGGATGGCGGTTCAGGAGGATATTGGTATACAGAAGGATATCGTCAAAATCCATGACCCCTTCCTTCCGGCATTTCTCCGAATACAGCCTGTAGACATCACATATACGCCCCCTGCGCATCTGGGTATCCCTGCGTATGGCCTCATGATTGTTCATATAGGCCTCTGCAGTAACCAGATAATTCTTCGCCGCAGATATGCGCGAGAGCACGTCTCCCGGCTTGTAGACCTTATCGTCCAGCTGCAGTTCCTTTATACACATCTTCACCGCATTCTTCGCATCCGTGGCGTCGTATATCGTGAACGCCTTCGGGAACCCCAGCAGATCGGCATACTCACGCAGAATACGGGCGAATATGGAATGGAATGTTCCCATCCACAGACGGCGCGAGCGGTCCCGGCCCACTATCGCCGCAATCCTTTCCTTCATTTCCTTGGCCGCCTTGTTGGTGAATGTCAGAGCCATGATCGAGGAGGGCTCCACCCCGGACTCAATCAGGCACGCTATCTTCCACGTAAGCACGCGAGTTTTCCCGGAACCGGCTCCGGCTATTATTATTGAAGCTCCGTCAGCACATCTAACTGCCTCTTGCTGAACACTGTTCAACCCCGACAAATTCATATTGCATTCTTTTTAATTTTCAGCGCAAATCTACAAAAGTTTTATCTATATTTGCACCCGAATTTTCATATATAATAATATAGGATATGGTTGACTATATAAAATTGAAACAAGGGCTCGACATTCCCGTCGAGGGTGTGCCGTCCGCCCAAATCCTCAAAACGATAGTTTCTGAGACAGTAGCAGTCAAGCCAACCGATTTCAAAGGTCTTATCCCCAAACTCGCAGTAAAGGAAGGTGACGCCGTCAAGGCCGGAACCGTCCTTTTTGTCGATAAAAAGAGACCTGAGATCAAGTTCACCTCACCGGTGAGCGGCACTGTCAGCGAAATTGTCAGAGGAGAGAAGAGAAAGCTTCTCGAAGTCAGAGTCAAGGCTGACCCGGAAACGGAGTATGCCGAGTTCAATCTTCCCAAGCCCGAAGCCATCACGGCCGAGCAGGCTGTCAGTGCCCTCCTGGAGAGCGGTCTGTGGCCCTGCATCAAGCAGCGCCCCTACGGCATCGTGCCCAACCCTGAGATACGTCCCAAAGCCGTCTACATCTCGGGATTCGACACCGCTCCACTGGCAGCGGATTACGACTACATTCTCAAGGATGAGGTTGACAACATCCAGACAGCCGTCAACGTACTCGCAAAACTTGCTCCCAAGATCCATTTCGGTCTCTGCGCAAAAACCCACGCCAGCTCTCCTTTCCACAAGCTTTCCGGAGTCGAGTTCCACATCTTCGACGGACATCACCCCGCCGGCAACGTAGGCGTGCAGATCAACCACGTCTGCCCCATCAATAAGGGTGACCTGATCTGGACCGTCAATCTCCAGATGCTGGCCATCATGGGCCGTTTCTTCAACACCGGCAAGGTGGACATGCGCAAGACAGTGGCCGTTGGAGGCCCCCGCGTAAGCACCCCCGGCTATATCAAGTGCATCAGCGGCATGTGCATCAGCGGCATAGCCGACATGGTCAACGACAATGTGGAGAAGCTCCAGCAGGGCTGCCCCGTACGCTACATCAGCGGCAACATCCTCACCGGCACCAATGTCGGCAAGGAGGGTTATCTGGGCTTCTACGACGACTGCATCTCCTTGATCACCGAAGGCACCTACTATGAGACATTCGGATGGGCCAAGCCTTTCAGGACCAAGAAGTACAGCTTCGCATCCACATACTTCTCATGGCTGACTCCCAAGAAGAAATACAAGATGGACTCCAACCTCAACGGAGGTGTGAGAGCATTCGTGATGACCAACAAGTACGCCCAGGTGTTCCCCATGAACATCTATCCCGTGTACCTGCTCAAGGCCATCATCGCCGAGGACATCGACAAGATGGAGCAGCTCGGCATCTACGAGGTTGTCGAAGAGGACTTCGCCCTCTGTGAATACATTGACCCCTCGAAGATAGACATACAGGCTATCGTTTCCAAGGGAATTGACCTCATGATTAAAGAAATGGCATAAGAATATGGAAAAGAAAGAGAAAAAAGGCTCAATATTCGACTCCACCATCGAGGCCTTCCAGTCATTCCTCAGAGTGCCCAACACCGTCACCAAGAGCGGCTCGCACGTAAGGGACTGCAACGACCTCAAGAGAGTCATGATCATCGTGGTGGTCGCCCTGATCCCCACCCTCCTCTTCGGTATCTACAATATCGGAGACCAGCACAGCATCGCAGCCGGAATCGATATGGGCTTCTGGCAGAAGGTCTGGTTCGGCATCCTCAAGATACTTCCTCTCTACCTGGTATCCTACATCGTAGGTCTGGGCATAGAGTTCGCCTCCGCACAGATCCGCGGACATGAGGTCAATGAGGGATATCTGGTAACAGGTATGATCATTCCCCTGATCGTGCCCATCACCACCCCCCTCTGGATTCTCGCCCTCGCAGTGGCCTTCGCAGTCATCATCGGCAAGGAGGTATTCGGAGGCACAGGCATGAACATCTGGAACCCGGCACTCCTCGCAAGGGCATTCCTCTTCTTCGCCTACCCCTCCAGCATGTCAGGTGACAAGGTTTGGGTCGCCGGCGTGGACGGATATTCCGGAGCCACTCCCCTCGCGGAGGCAGCTCTCGGCAATTTCAACAATATGCCCTCAGCCCTGGACATGTTCCTCGGATTCATTCCCGGATGTCCCGGTGAGACCTCTACCGTTGCAATCCTCATCGGTGCAGCCATCCTGCTGTTCTTCGGAGTGGCAAGCTGGAAAATCATGCTGTCCACCGTTGTGGGAGCTCTGGCAATCGGCTACCTCTGCAACGCCCTCGCTCCTGACACCTCGTCCTACCTCGCGCTTCCCGCATGGGAGCACCTGATTATGGGCGGCTTCGCATTCGGAGCGGTATTCATGGCCACCGACCCTGTAACCTCGGCCCAGACCGAGACAGGAAAATGGATCTACGGCTTCCTGATCGGTGCATTCACCATTATCCTCAGGGTATTCAACCCCGGATATCCGGAAGGAATGATGCTGGCCATCCTGCTTATGAACACATTCGCTCCGCTGATTGACTACTGTGTAGTTCAGAGGAACATCAAGAAACGTCTCAAGAGAGCGCAAATCAATCAATAAGGGAGAATCACACTATGAATACCAACAGTAACACATATACAATTATCTACTCCACCGTCATGGTGGTGATCGTGGCTGCTGTTCTCGCGTACGTGTCCGTATCCCTGAGCGGCAAGCAGCAGGCCAACGTGAACACCGAGACCCGCCAGAGCATTCTGTCCTCGGTCAACCTCGGCCAGGGAGCCGATGAGGCTTCTGACAAGAACGCATACGTGGAACAGGAGTTCAACAAATACATCACAGACTCCTATCTGGTCGATGCACAGGGCAATAAAGTGGATGGAGACGCATTCTCCCTCGCCCTTACAGCAGGCCTGAAATCCCAGTACGACATCATGAAGCAGGCCAATCCCGATGTGTCAAAGCTCACCCTCCCCGTTTTCGTCTGCACTCTGGACGACGGCAGCAAGGTAGAGATATTCCCCATCTACGGAGCCGGTCTGTGGGGTCCTATCTGGGGCTATGTATCCCTCAAGGACGACTACAACACCATTTACGGTGCAACCTTCCTCCACAAGGGAGAGACTCCCGGTCTGGGCGCTGAGATAGCCACGCCTAATTTCAGCAACCAGTTCATCGGCAAGTCCATCTTCGACGGAGGCAGCCTGGTATCGGTGACAGTTGTCAAGGGAGGCGCCCCTGAAGGCTCTGCCCATGAAATCGACGCCATCTCCGGCGGTACCATCACCAGCCGTGCCCTGGAGAATGCAATACGCCAGTGGCTCGAATATTATGAACCTTATCTTGAAAAACAGAAAGCTGAAAGATAATCATGAAAAAGGAAATATATCAAAACCCGTTTTTCAAGGCCAACCCGGTAACGGTCTTAGTCTTGGGTATCTGCTCCTCGCTGGCAGTTACCGTAAAGCTTGAGCCTGCCTGCGTGATGGCTCTGTCGGTTACATTCGTGACCGGATTCTCAAGCCTGTTCGCATCCCTGCTGCGCAATACGATTCCCAACCGTATACGAATCATCGTCCAGCTGGTACTCGTATCGCTGTTCGTAATCCTCATCGACCAGTTCCTCAAGGCATACGCCTATGAGGTCAGCAAGCAGCTGTCCGTATACGTCGGTCTGATCATCACCAACTGTATCATCATGGGCCGTATCGAGGCTTTCGCCCTCGGCAACAAGCCCTGGCCCTCTTTCGTGGACGGTATCGCCAACGGTCTCGGCTACGGTATGATTCTCGTGGCTCTGGCCTTCATCCGCGAGCTTTTAGGTTCCGGTACACTATTCGGACATCAGATCATTCCTGCCGGCTGGTATGAAGCCGGATACATGAACAACGGCCTGATCATCCTGCCTCCCATGGCCCTGATTCTGGTAGGTCTGTTCATCTGGCTGCAGAGAGGCATTCAGAAAGATCTTATAGAAAAATAATAAAGGCACATCACTATGGAATATTTAAGTCTATTTGTCAAGTCGATATTCGTCGACAACATGATTTTCGCATACTTCTTGGGGATGTGCTCATTCCTGGCTGTATCGAAGAATGTCAAGACAGCTTTCGGTCTGGGTATCGCAGTGATATTCGTAATCCTCGTTACCCTGCCTATCAACTACCTGCTCAACAAGTTCTTCCTCACTCCCGGAGCAATGTCCTGGATCAGCCCCGCACTTGCTGACCTCGACCTGAGCTTCCTGAGCTTCATAGTATTCATCGCGGTAATCGCCGCCATCACCCAGCTCGTGGAGATGATCGTGGAGAAATTCTCCCCCGCCCTTTACTCTTCACTGGGTATCTTCCTTCCCCTGATTGCAGTGAACTGCGCCGTAATGGGTGCCTCACTGTTCATGCAGGAAAGGGATTTCGCCAACCTCGGTTACGCGACAGTATATGCCCTCGGATCCGGAATCGGCTGGTTCCTCGCCATCGTGACCATCGCGGCCATCCGTGAGAAACTCGCATACTCCAACGTTCCCAAGCCTCTCAAGGGCCTCGGAATCTCATTCATCATCACCGGTCTCATGGGTATAGCATTCATGAGCTTCATGGGTATTCAATTATAGGAGGACTGACGTATGACTACAATACTTATCGTATCAATTATCACGTTCCTTGTAGTGACCCTGATACTGGTCGCTCTCCTGCTGGTGGCCAAGGCTAAACTGACCCCTCAGGGCAATGTCAAGATCGACATCAACAACGGCGAGAGAGTCCTCGATGTCAATCCCGGCTCCTCCCTGCTGACCACCCTCTCCAACGAGAAGATATTCCTTCCCTCTGCCTGCGGCGGCGGCGGAAGCTGCGGTATGTGCAAATGCCAGGTGCTTTCAGGCGGCGGCAGCATCCTGCCCACCGAGGTAGGTTTCTTCACCCGCAAGCAGCAGCAGAACAACTGGAGGCTCGGCTGCCAGGTCAAGGTGCGCGAGGACCTCAAGATACTCGTACCCCAGAGCATCCTCGGCATCAAGAAACTCGAGTGCGAGGTGGTAAGCAACAGGAACGTCGCCACCTTCATCAAGGAATTCGTTGTAAAGCTTCCCGCAGGCGAGCACCTCAACTTCCGCTCCGGCGGCTATATCCAGATCGACATCCCCAAGTACGATATCGACTACAAGGATATGGACATAGAGGAGCCCTACAGGGCCGACTGGGAGAAAATGGGCGTATTCAACCTGCACGCACACAACTCCGAGCCTACCTTCAAGGCATACTCCATGGCCAACCATCCTGCCGAGGGTGACATCATCATGCTGAACGTCCGTATCGCCACCCCTCCTTTCGACAAGGCCAAGGGCGGCTTCATGAACGTGCCTCCCGGAATCAGCTCGTCCTACATCTTCTCCCGCAAGCCGGGTGACAAGGTGATCATCTCGGGCCCTTACGGAGAGTTCTTCATCCCGGACAACGCACCCGCAGACCAGGAGTTCATCTTCATCGGCGGCGGTGCCGGAATGGCTCCCATGAGAAGCCACATCATGCACCTGTTCAAGACCGAGAAGACCGGCCGCAAGGTCAACTTCTTCTACGGTGCCCGCAGCCTGAAAGAGGCCTTCTACCTCGAGGACTTCCACGAGATAGAGCGCGACTTCCCCAACTTCAAGTTCCATCTGGCCCTCGACCGTCAGGATCCCGAGGCCGATGCAGCAGGAGTTGCATACAAGGTGGGATTCGTGCACAACGTCCTCTACGAGACATACCTCAAGACCCACGAGGCACCCGAGGACTGCCTCTACCTGATGTGCGGTCCTCCGATGATGACCCAGTCGGTACTCAAGATGCTCGACAGCCTCGGAGTACCTCCCGAGAACATCCTCTTCGACAACTTCGGCTCATAGTCCCTCCGCGGACATCCGCAGCCGACAGTATAGAAACCGGCCCGGACGACACGGATATCCACATCGTCCGGGCTTTTGCCATTTACGGGTGCGGCTGTACTTACCTTCAGCAACCAGACCGCATCGACGGAAATTCTGCCGTTCCCGCCCCAATTCAAGTTATAGAATATCTGCATTGATGATTAGAACAATCCCGCTATTCCAATCAAAATATGACGTGAATAATTTGCCTATTCGCGTCATTAATTTTATATTTGCGAATAAACCGAATGGACATGAGACCAATATACATCTGGCAATATCCTGAATGGCCGTCTTTTACATGGAATGATTCCAGGCTCATAGCCCTGCTCTCAGAGGTACGCAACCTCGAAGGAAAGATACAGGGAATGATGGGCGGACTGGGATTTGATGTGCAAAGCATGACTGCTCTCAATGTAATGACCGAGGATGTGCTGCGCTCAAACGAAATTGAGGGCGTAATATTGAATTCTGACAAAGTGCGGTCGTCCATCGCAAAGCATTTGGGAATTGACACCGCAGGTCTTCCACAACCAGATCACTATACCGAAGGTGTTGTGCAGATTATGATGGATGCTGTGACAAACTGCAACAAACCACTCACCACGGAACGCCTGTTCAACTGGCACGCCGCATTGTTCCCTACCGGACGGAGCGGTATGTATCCGATTACAGTCGGGGCATACCGTACAGGTGGTGAGCCGATGCAGATAGTTTCCGGAGCGATGGGCAAAGAAAAAGTACATTACGAAGCACCGCCGTCAGATGTTGTCCCTGATATGATGACTGATTTTTTAAGGTGGATAAATTCTGACAACACCGTAACCGACCCTGTACTGAAAGCGGCAGTAGCACACTTATGGTTTGTCGCCATCCACCCATTTGATGACGGAAACGGGCGTTTGACGCGGACTATAACCGATATGCAGTTGGCCAAGGCAGATGGATTCCATTTGCGTTTTTACAGTATGTCAGCAGAGATACTGCGTGAAAAAAAGACCTATTACGAGATTTTGGAGCATACTACGAGCAACTCTACAGATATTACAGAATGGCTTGAATGGTTCTTGAATACGATGAAAAGTTCCATACTCAGGGCAGAGGAAACTGTAAAGAGAGTTGTAAGCAAATCCTCTTTCTGGCAACGGCATCGTGAAATACCGATGAACGAGAGACAGGTGAAAATGGTCAATATGCTTTGGGACGGCTTTACAGGCAAGCTCACATCCTCCAAATGGGCAAAAATAACCAAGACATCACAAGCCACCGCACTTAGGGACATAACTGACCTTATAGAGAAGGGCATACTGATAGCGGCAGCCGACGGCGGACGCAGTTCCAACTATTTGCTGAAAGACAATGCAGACCAATATAGCGGCAAAGAATGTTGAAATACGTAACAACACAAAGGGCACTCCCAGAATCAGAGTTTATCCAACTCCCGCATCATGCGCGAGCGTCTTATGTATTTCTGCCGGAATAAGGCGACCAGCCCGGACACCGCCTCCGTTCCCCCGTTCAATCTGCGCATCTGCCTAAGCACCTGCACAACATAAGGATATGCCTTGACATTGACATTCTTCTCAGCATAATCCTTTATCAAAGGAAAGAACATTTCCAACAGTTGCTTAGAATACATATCCTTCAATACCTCCGAATACCGCATCAATGCTTCCAAACGGCTGTCAGGCCTCAAGTTGGCAATCAGATTCAGAAGACGGTCATATTCCTTTTCCTCCTTGAATATCTCCGCCTGAGAACAGTGAGCATAACTGGAGTAATCGCAAAGCTTAGTATGGTCAATCAGCCTGTCAAGATACTCAGGCCACTCGTCAGCACTCACCAGCTCCTTTAGCCTCCGGTATTCCTCAATCGTAGGAGAGTTCATAAACAACTTGCGGGTGATATTCATGAAACCGTCCGTATCTCCCTGTCTCTTATAAATCTCACGCTTCATCTCCAGCCACCTGTCCTCTGTTCCCCTATGTCTCATCTTTTGCGCCAGACCGATACCCTCGTCCAGCATCGCAAGAGCCTTGTGATATTCACCCGATGCAATACACCTCTCCACCTCGTCCTTGCGTATCTCCGGAAGATAAAGATAATGACGTACTGTATCTTCCGCATCTTTCACCCTGTCCAGACCGGTGAGGAGCACCACTTTCCGGCGCACCCAGTCCGCAAGACGATATTCAGAATCTGTGGTCAGATGAGCATCTATCATTTTCAGTACATCCTCCTTGGGCAGCACTCTCTCACTGACATCAGCCACCAAAGCATCCATATCGAAAATATCATAATCGGTATAAACCTCCATCCACGATATCCGGTCCAGTTCCTCCGCAATGAAGCGTTTGAGTCCGTCCCCGGTCCTGATGTCATCAATTATTTCGAGTATCAGAGCACCCGCCTTTTCACACACATCCGGGTCTACTGACTCGCTGTCTGTATAATCATAGTACTCATATTCATCCGCAAAGGACTCCAAAGTCTGAAGCGCTATAGCCGCAGCGGCATCCATCCGACCGGCCTCCAACAGCAACTGTCCCTTTTCCAGAATACCATAGATATTCGCATAACATATATGCTTCCTCACCTCCCTGCGGTAAGTATCAGGAGTCCCGGACAATTGCTTTTCCACGACAGTTCCGAGCAGTTCCTCCCTGAAAGCGGCATCCTTCTGCGCATATCTGCCGACAAAATCCCGCAACTGCCTGTATGTCAGCAAAGAGATTTTATTTGACAAATCCTCGTCACCTTCAAAAGACCTGACAGTCCTTTCTTCAGGCACCACAGGCTCAACACCGAACTCAACTTCCTCATATTCAGCAAATGACGGTCTCTCATTGCGCAGTTTGAGCAGTACCGCCACCACGTGCTTGCACATATAGCCGTCATATGGACAGTCACAATCCCATGAGACAATCTCCCCGTCCTTGATACGGACCTCCGCCTCATAATCCATTGTTCCGGCGACCACCGCGCACCAAGTGCCGGGAGCCGTCTCCTCCAGCTCCTCCACCAACCCGTCCTCATAATAGTCATCACCCCTCCGAAAAATCACCGGGGATATCCCATTTTCAAAATCATCAAGTCTCATCTCTATAATCTCAATAAAAATACAGATCGCCTTCTGCGCGTTCCCATCTGCGGCTCCTGAGGTCTCCCGGACGGATAAGGAAATAATACATGCCGCAGTCGTAGAAGCGCAGGCCCCAGCGGTCCTCCTCGTCTATCTGCAGCAGGGCCAGGCAGCCGGGGTGAGCCTGGCGGATATCGTCCTGATACGGTTCTCCAAGCAGGATATGCCCGTCACCTCGCGGAGAGTCTGCAGGAGTGAAAATCATCTCCTCTGCCGGACGGAAAACGCTCTCGTCCGTCCCCTCCCAACACAGTTCATACGGCACCAGCCCGTCCTCCCGCTCTGTATAAATCACCGCAGGAGAATCGTGATAGTCCAGAGGAGAACTGTCATCTCCGAGGAAATAGTCTATCGGCGCGAAGAAATAAAGCATCCCGCTATGCGGCAGCAGCCCGTCCGGATCCAACCCGGCGATATCCTTGCACCGTATCTGACAGACAAATGTCAACGGTTCCGGGTAAGTACCGCCGTCCCCGTCCACCACCTCTATGCATGGATATGCCATCCCCTCCGGCATGTCCGGTGCCCCCCACCAGTGACTCCGTCCGGTGAGGTCCCGGTCTGTCAATCCTGTATCAATCCGTATTGCCATAAACTAAGTATCCAGCCTGACAAAGCTACGAATTTTAGCGATACCGACCAAACATGCCGGCGGTCGGAATAATGCCGGAAGGTATTCGGATGAGACAGCAAGAGCCCTATAAACGCAAAAAGCGTGCAGTTCATGGAGCTGCACGCTTTTGCTTGCGATTTGGTATGTATTTACTTATCGGTGTTATTTCACTTCCTCATAGTCCACATCCTTGACATTGTCATCACCGGAACCTGAGTTGGAGCCGCTGTTGGAAGAGCTGCTGTCGGTCTGGCTGCCTGCTCCGGATGTGCCGGCTGAAGGACCTGACTGGGCGGCACGGGCCATATCCTCGGAAGCGGCGTGCCATGCGCTGTTCAGGGCCTCGGTTGCACGGTCGATATCGGAGATATTCTGAGACTTGTGGGCCTCCTTGAGCTGTCCGAGGGCATTCTCGATAGCACCCTTCTTGTCAGCGGGAATCTTGTCACCGTACTCCTTGAGGTTCTTCTCGCTCTGGAAGATGAGGGCATCGGCGCCGTTGATCTTGTCGATCTTCTCACGCTCCGCCTTATCGGCAGCCTCGTTGGCCTTGGCCTCGTCACGCATCCTCTTGATCTCGTCCTCGCTCAGGCCGGATGAAGCCTCGATACGTATCTTCTGCTCCTTGCCGGTAGCCTTGTCCTTGGCGGACACGTTCAGTATACCGTTGGCATCGATATCGAATGTCACCTCAATCTGAGGAACTCCACGGGGAGCGGGGGTAATGCCGTCGAGATGGAAGCGGCCGATGGTCTTGTTGTCACGGGCCATTGAACGCTCACCCTGCAGGACGTGAATCTCAACTGAAGGCTGGTTGTCGCTGGCAGTCGAGAACACTTCCGACTTACGTGTAGGGATGGTGGTGTTGGCCTCTATCAGTTTGGTCATCACGCCTCCGAGGGTCTCGATACCGAGGGACAGAGGAGTTACGTCCAGCAGGAGGACATCCTTCACGTCTCCGGCAAGCACTCCACCCTGAATGGCTGCACCAACGGCCACTACTTCATCGGGGTTGACACCCTTGTTGGGAGCCTTTCCGAAGAACTTCTCCACGATCTGCTGGATGGCAGGGATACGTGTAGAACCTCCGACGAGCAGTACCTCATCTATGTCGGATACCTTCAGGCCGGCATCGGAGACAGCCTTGCGGCAAGGCTCGATGGTCCTCTGGATCAGGTCATCGCATATCTGCTCGAACTTAGCCCTGGTAAGGGTCTTGACCAGGTGTTTGGGCACACCGTCCACAGGCATGATGTAAGGCAGGTTGATCTCAGTGGAGGTCTGGCTTGAAAGCTCGATCTTGGCCTTCTCGGCAGCCTCTTTCAGTCTCTGCAGGGCCATGGGATCCTTTCTGAGGTCCACACCCGGATTGTCATTCATGAACTCGGTTGCCATCCAGTCGATGATTCTGTGGTCGAAGTCATCACCGCCGAGGTGCGTATCACCGTTGGTGGACTTGACCTCGAAGACTCCGTCGCCGAGCTCGAGAATCGATATATCGAATGTACCGCCGCCGAGGTCGTAGACAGCCACCTTCATATCATTCTTCTTCTTGTCCATACCGTATGCCAGTGCGGCTGCGGTAGGCTCGTTGATGATACGCTTTACCTTCAGTCCGGCAATCTCACCGGCCTCCTTGGTAGCCTGCCTCTGCGAGTCGCTGAAGTAGGCGGGCACTGTGATGACAGCCTCCGAAACCTCCTGTCCGAGATAGTCCTCGGCAGTCTTCTTCATCTTCTGAAGAATCATCGCCGAAATCTCCTGAGGAGAATAGAGACGGCCGTCGATGTCTACACGTACAGTGCCGTTGTCGCCGCGCACTACCTTGTAAGGCACGCGGGATATCTCGTTCTGAACCCTGTCATAAGGCTCACCCATGAATCTCTTGATAGAGAAGATGGTCTTGTTGGGGTTGGTGATCGCCTGCCTCTTGGCGGGGTCACCGATCTTTCTTTCGCCGTTGTCTGTAAATGCCACTACCGAAGGAGTGGTCCTCTTGCCCTCGCTGTTGATGATTACCGTGGGCTCGTTACCTTCCATCACTGCTACGCAGGAGTTGGTGGTTCCAAGGTCTATACCTATAATCTTTCCCATAATTCTTATATTTTTTAATTTTTTTCTACACTTGCCGCCGCCTGATTTTCAAGCGGTCGAAACTCTCTTACTCCAAGATTATGCCAAATACTGAAAACTGACAACATGTCATATTGGAATTGTGATAATTATTCTCTTCCTTTGCAGGTCCAAACCCAATATCAAACAGGCAAAGACATGTCAACAGAAGGCAACGTAAGGGTGATGACCACCCATAGACTACTGGAAATGAAGCAGAAAGGCGAGAAAATCGCCATGCTCACAGCATACGATTTCACATCGGCCCGCATCGTCGACGAGGCGGGGATAGACGTGGTCCTCGTCGGAGACTCGGCAGCCAACGTCATGGCCGGGCACGAGACCACCATCCCGATTACCGTCGATCAGATGATCTACCACGCCCAGAGCGTGACCCGCGCCGCCAAGAACCCTCTGATAGTGGTGGACATGCCCTTCGGCTCCTATCAGGGCAATTCCAAGATGGCTGTCAGCAATGCCATCCGCATCATGAAGGAATCGGAGGCCGACGCAGTGAAAATAGAGGGCGGAATGGAAATCCTCGAGTCAGTCGAGCGCATCCTCTCGGCGGGCATCCCCGTCATGGGCCATCTGGGCCTCACTCCCCAGTCCATCCACAAGTTCGGCACCTACGCTGTCAGGGCAAAGGAAGAGGAGGAAGCTGAAAAGCTGCTGCAGGATGCAGTAGCCCTGGAAAATGCGGGATGTTTCGCTCTGGTGCTGGAGAAAATACCGGCAATGCTCGGCAAGAAGGTCGCCGAGACTCTCAAAATCCCCGTAATAGGAATAGGTGCGGGCAAATACGTCGACGGCCAGGTCCTCGTGATGCACGACATGCTCGGACTGACGACCAAGTTCTCTCCCAGGTTCCTCCGCCGCTACGCTGACCTGCACGACATCAGCCTCAAGGCATTCCGCCAGTACATCGAAGATGTCAAATCCTGCGATTTCCCCAATGACGAAGAGCAGTATTAGCAAGGAGGCTCCCGCCGGGCAGACCTACAGGACACTGTCGCAAGAGGAAACGGAGGACATCGCCTCCCGCATCCTCTATGAGGACAACCACGTACTGGTCCTGAACAAGCGTCCGGGCGAGATAGTCCAGGGCGACAAGACCGGCGACGAGCCTCTGGCAGAGAAGCTCAAGGCATTCATCGCCCTCCGTGACGGCAAGCCAGGCAACGTCTTCCTCGGAGTTCCCCACCGCCTCGACCGCCCGGTCAGCGGAGCCGTCATACTGGCCAAGACTTCCAAGGCCCTGACCCGTCTCTCGGCAGCCTTCAGAGAAGGAAATGCCCGGAAAATCTACTGGGCCCTCGTAGAGAATGCCCCCGTCCCCCCGGAAGGGGAGATCCACACCTGGCTCACCCGCAACGAGAAGCAGAACAAATCCTACAGTCATCCGCAGCCGCAGCCCGGAGCCAAGGAAGCCCTGCTGCGGTACCGTCTGCTGCGTCCTACCAGGAATTATTTTCTAGTGGAGGTAGAGCTCATGACCGGCCGCCACCATCAGATCCGGTGCCAGCTCGCTTCCATCGGCTGCCCTATCAAGGGCGACCTCAAATACGGAGCGCGGCGCTCCAACCCGGACGGCAGCATAAGCCTGCACGCCCGTCAGGTGACATTTCTCCATCCCACCCGGAAGGAGCCGGTGACTGTCACCGCTCCCACTCCCATGGAGGAGATGTAGCCCCTACCCTTCCACTACTGTACGGTATTCCTCGTATTTGGACAGAACATCCCTGACATACTGGACGGTCTCCCGCCCGCGGAACCTCCCGTGACGGAGAAAGTCCGCCTCCTCGACATACTCCTGCTCGGTCATCAGCGGGATGGTCGCCGCCACTGTCTCCCAGTCAGTGAAGTCGCGGCCCTGGTCGAGGGTAAAGTTGATGCAGTCCTCGATCCGGCTCTCCCCTGCATTGTACGCCGCGAGGGTGAATTTCACCACATTGACCGAGTCGAACCCCATATTGCGGTAACGCCTCCCGATACGCCGCAGATGCAGGGTCCCTGCCTTGATATTATCCTCAGGATTGAAGAGGTCGGTGATACCGTAGACTGCCGCCGTGGAGCGCATCACCTGCATCAGGCCCGTCGCCCCGCGTCTGGAATATGCCCCGATAGAGAAACGGGATTCCTTGAATATCACTGCCGAAAGCAGCCTCCAGTCCCAGCCCAGAAGACCGCAGTGACGCTTGACTATCTCATCGTAGGGAGAAATGCGGTCAGTACGCGTGCCGGCCTTGAGATAAGGCTCAAGGTTGTAGGAGCGGAAAAACCTACTCTCCATATCGCCGTACTCTGAGCTGTGCACCATCATGCCCAGCCATCTGTTGGTCCGGTACAGCAGTCCCTGGTCTCCGCTGCGCACCGCCCAGGCATAACCCCGGAACGGCATGGAGAGGGCTACGGCTCCGGCATGGTCCGCAGGTATGGTGTCCGATACGCTGACCGCCACCATATCCACCTGTCCGTCCTCCAGCATCTGCCAGCAGTTACGCTTCTCAGAGACACCGGAGAATCCCATACGGATATCCATTGAGTCCGCCATCGAGGTAAGCATGGTGTACTGAAAGCCTGTAAGAAATCCCCTGGAGGTATACATTCCGCTGCGGACATTGATATAGGCCGTAAGTGAGTCCACATCTTTGAACGTACTGGGGTCCAGAGCATTACGACCAGGCCTCTCACACAGTCTGAAAAGATTGCCCAGGACGAAGATTGCCGCCACGGCTACCGCTGTCTTCCATAGTCTGCCCATATCCACCTTTACTCAATATAGAAAGGCCAGTGAATTCCGAGCTTGAAGCCGCGATAAGGCCTTATGTAGTGATATGCGGAGAACATATTGCCTCCGTCAGGCCATCCCTGTCCGACATTGATGACCTTGATGAAGATATTGACCCGCTTCCACTGCATGTTGAGGAAAACGTCGATATAGGGATTGTAGCCTATGAGTTCCCGTGTCTGGAGCTGGAATGTGCCCAGAGCGGGGTTGTACGCCGGAGCGTAGTAGGGTGTGTTCATGATGGCGTCCGCACCGAGCTGGACTGTCAGCACGTTCTTGACGGCCTCCAGCTCAAGGTAGTAGCGCATGTGGAATGTCAGCATCGGCAGGGACAGTACGTTCCGGTCCGAGGAGTATTGGAACAGTATCTTGTTGTCCAAGTGGAACTTCCACAGCTTGAAATCCTTGCGCACGTATCCGCTCATCACATTGATCAGGCCGCCGTGCTGGCGGATGACGCCCAGGGTGTCGTTGTATAGCAAGTTGTTGACCAGCCCGTAACTGAACGATGCCTCCAGCCTCCATTTCGGGATCTCAAGGAATGCCTCCACCTTAGTCGTGGATGTCTTGCCGAAATCATTCTCCCAGACATAGTGGTTGGAATAATAATGCTGCGAGAACCAGTCCGGCTCCTTGAGCGAGGTGCTGAACTTGCCGCCCAGGACTATGGGCTCGGACTTGTCCTTGAACGGGTAGAACGACACGTCAATATCGGCGTCCACACTGAAGTCATTCTGCCAGTATCCCAGGAAGCTGTAGCGAGCCTGGGCTCCCCAGTTAAGATACTTGCGGTACTGGCCGCGGGCGCCGGCATAGACATAAAGGTCATGCAGGTGCACATTGCCGTTTCCGGTAAGGAACATGTCCGGATTGAAGGCATACACGCTGTTCCATTGATAACCCAGTCCTCCGCTGATCTGCGATACCACGGCATCGCGTGCCCATGGCTGAAGCTTGAAGAACAGCTTGTTGTCAACAGTCAGCATCCGGGATGAATCGGCCGATGTGGTGGGATTGATATAGAACATATTGTTGTAGAAATTACGTCCCACCTCATCCGTAAGCGCTATATTGTCCGTATAATACCGATAGTATCTGGAGACTTCCCCGATATGTCCCACCGTCAGCAGAGGACCGTCCCCGGCACTGCCGAAAAGCAGGGAATCGGCCAGGGCCGCGTAAATCTCTTCCTCCGACGGAGGCAGGAGGGTGTCCGTCACAGAGGCCCTGAGCAGGGAATCAGCCACCGGATCCACTGCAGCAAGTGCTTCCTGAACAGCAGTATCCGCCGGAACGGAAAGGGTATCCGACATCATGGCCATAAGACTGTCTGCCATCGACGGTGCCGCCAGGCTGTCAGCCGCAGCCGCATCTTGTCCTGAAGCTGCCGTACTGTCCGCCACTTCCGCCGGCATCCGCGCCGCAGCCACCGCCGCATCCACGGCTTCGGCATACCTCTGCATCCTGAGAGCCACTATGGAGTCCACCGCAGCGGCCAGCACCGAGTCCTCCTCCATGGCCTTGCGCAGCCGTCTCGACTTGGACTCCAGATGGATGTTGTACGAGTGGTCGATAAAGAACGTATTCCGGGAAAGTTTGTTCTGAGCATCCTGCAGATTGACAGCGATAGTCTTGGCATCCACCGTCGTATCCCGCACCATGTAGGAATCCTGGATACCGCCGTTCTCCTGACGGGTGATATTGTGGTGGATAAGACCTGCATGGGCGATATAATTGCGGCCCAGATAGTTGGCACTCACCTCAAGGGAGTTGTTGACCGTTTCCTCCCTTTCCAGCATGCCTAAGGCCTTCCAGCCCTGATAGAGTACCGCCAGATTGAGTTCCGGAGTTATGTTCTGGGTGTGCAGGAAACGTACGTTGGTCTCCTCCTTGTCCTTGAATGCGAAGATGGTCCCCCAGTAAGCCAGTTCCGTGTAAGGAGCCTTGACATTAAAGAAAGGCATATTCTCCGGAATATGGGAATAGGTGATATAAGGAGCGTAGGCCTTGAACCTGTCGAATTCACGCCTTCGGAAAAAATTGACATTCTGCACTGCGGAGCCCACGGTGCCCAGATAGACAGCATCGATATCCTCCTTGTAGAAAGGATATTCGGTAAACCAGTCATTGAACGTGGTATCCATGTGCATCTGCCTGTACTCGTTGACGTACGGTCCGGTGTTCCACGACAGGATTCTTTTATAATACAGGCTGTCAGGAACAAATCCCGTCTCCAGGACCCTCGGCTTGGACCAGCGGATACTGTCACGGACAGACTTCAGGCTGTCACGTACACGGCGGGCACTGTCACGGGCCATCTCCCTCAGTTCCCACGGCTCATATTCCGTCGAGTCTGCGCCGGCAGCAGTGTCTGCGGCAGCAGCGGTACTGTCCGCAGCAACAGAATCAATTCCGGAAGTCAGCGAATCCGGCAGAGTCACAGTTGAATCCGGCAGGGCAAACGTAGAATCAGCCACATCCAATGAATCCGGCAACTGCGGCGCAACTGCTGATGAATCATTCCCTTTCGTTACCGTATCCTGCGGGACACCAGGCTGAGCGATCCGTTCATAAGGCATGGACATACCTCTAATAATATATGCAGAGCACGGCAGCATCAGCATGATGACGCACGCGCACAATATGTCCCTTAACCTTTTTCTGTCCATAAGAGTGCAAATATAGGGGATTTTTGTTTTCCGCCTATTATTTTCCTACATTTGCCATCACTATGGAAAGGATACAATCACTCTTCGAGAGATACTCCGGCACAAGAGAGTACCGCATCGCTCCCTTGCCCTCGTCCGGAGGCAACCGCCAGTATTTCAGGATAATCTGGAATGGAGGCAGCTGCATCGCCGCCGTCGGCACCGACCTTCGGGAAAATGAGGCATTCTTCTACCTCGACAGGCATTTTTCACAACTCGGGCTGCCGGTACCTGAGATACTGGCAGTAAGCGAAGACAGGACAGTCTACCTGCAGGAGGACCTTGGAGACACCACCCTCTTCGATGCCGTAGCCGCAGGACGGAAAAGCGGCAGCTACTCACAGGAAGAAAAGGCGCTGCTGCGTACGGCCATTGAGACCCTGCCCGCGTTCCAGTACGTAGGAGCATCCGGGATGGATTTCTCGCAGTGCGGGCCGGTCCGGTATTTCGACAGGACATCGGTCATGTTCGACCTCAACTATTTCAAATACTGCTTCCTGAAGCCTTCAGGCCTGGAATTCGATGAAATGGAGCTGGAGGAAGACTTCCGCAGGTTATGCGACCGCCTGCTGGTATGCTGCTCGGAGAACTTCCAGTACCGTGATTTCCAAGGGCGCAACATCATGATCACACCGGAGGGCGGCATGAAGTTCATCGACTTCCAGGGAGGAAGAATGGGACCGGTACACTACGACCTGGCCTCCTTCGTCTGGCAGGCAAAGGCCCGTTACTCTCCACAGCTCAAAGAGGAACTGACCGAAGCCTACCTCGAAGCGCAGTCACACTATGCCGTAGTGCGCCGGAAGGATTTCCTGACCGACCTGAGGCAGTTCGTCCTGTTCAGGACACTTCAGGTACTGGGAGCCTACGGGTTCAGGGGGATGTTCGAACGGAAGCCGCATTTCCTCGAGAGCATCCCGTATGCCATGGACAACCTGCAGGAGCTTTTTGCCTCCGGCACATTCCCGGAGTATCCCTGTCTCTGCCGGATTCTCGAAGAACTTATTCCCCTGTACGGACACAGGCAGCCACGTCAGGACGGACGGCTGACGGTACGCATTTTCAGTTTCTCATATAAGAAAGGTATACCCGATGACAGCAGCGGAAACGGAGGAGGGTATGTCTTCGACTGCCGGGGGATACCCAATCCGGGGAGGATGCCCGAGTACCGGGGGATGACGGGACTGGATGCTCCTGTAATTGATTTTCTGAAGGGATACCCCGAGACTGAGGAATTTGCCCGGCACACGGCAGCCCTGGCCGACATGCATGTGGACAACTATCTGGAACGGGGATTCACGGACCTGATGTTCTCCTTCGGATGCACCGGAGGCCGGCACCGCTCGGTATATTTCGCAGAGAGGCTAGCAGACCACCTTGAAGAAAAATACGGGAGCACAGGGAAACTGCATGCGGCGCTCATTCACCGCGAGCAGAATCTGGAGAGGGAGGTGATACGATGAATGCCTGCTCACCCGCTCCGCGGACCGCGATGATACTGGCGGCCGGACTGGGCACACGGCTCCGTCCTCTGACTGACCGGATGCCCAAGGCCCTGGTACCGTTCGAAGGAGTGCCCATGATACAGAGGCTGATGGTCAGGCTGCGCGAAGCCGGTTTCACACGCGCAGTCATCAATGTCCATCATTTTGCAGACATGCTGGAGGACTTCGTCCGCTCGCACGGAGGCTTCGGGCTGGAAGTGGAGTTCTCGGACGAACGGGACCTGCTGCGCGACACCGGAGGCGGCATCCGCCATGCGGTCATGTCCGGCCTGATAGGCGATGAGCCAGTGCTGGTGCACAATGTGGACATTGTCACTTCCGGAATAGACCTCGGCCGCTTTTTCAGGGAAACCTCCGGCATTCCCGACGCATCCCTTCTAGTGAGCGACAGGAGAGCATCGCGATACCTCCTTGCCGATTCCGACGGGATGCTCCGCGGATGGGTACACCCTGCCAAAGGGATTTTCAAAAGTACAGGTTCTGCCTCCCGCACACCGGTGCAAGGCCCTGTTCCTGCAGACCCCCACGCCATACCCGGATGCACCCCACTTGCCTTCAGCGGCATACACGTCCTCACCCCTGCCGCCCTGCAGCTGCTCCGCTCATGGCCTGAGGCATTCTCCATCATTGACTTCTACCTGACCATAGCCGCAACCCATCCGGTGCACTGCATAAGCGCACCGCCTGACGCTGCCATTACCGACATCGGCAAGCTGTCACTGCTTCAGTGACAGTATTCCCTTCCGCAGCCGGATTTACGCACACCGCACTAACGTTTCCGCTTCGGATTGCGGGGAAACCAGCCCTTGTCCACCCTCTTCTCCTGTTCGTACAGCTCCAGAATAGACCAGAAACAGGAAAAAGCCGTTACACCCATGAGAGTGGACACGACAATATCCGCGACAAACAGCGAACCGGCAGCGGCACCCAGCCCAGCCAGCAGGAAGACCCACCAGCAACGCTTGCCGAAATAATATTCAGATTTTATGACTATCGGATGAAACAGCCCGATAATCAAGAAGGTAGAAATACCTATTACTATTCCCATGTAGTTCATGGAGACAAATGTAAGCAATTTTCCCGGCATTCGGGCTGACTCAGCTGACTTTAATCGTCCTGTCCGGAGACACGCGGGCGATAAACAGCGAGGGAATGGTCATTATCAGAATCATCAGGACAAAGGCCGCGATATCCACCAGGACTATGTGAATCAAGTTCAGCTCTACGGGAACAAAATTCACGAAATAATTCACCGGATTGAGAGTAAAAGGCTTGAGCCATTTCTGCACGAGCAGCAGCGGGACAGCCACGGCATTGCCCCAGAGCATACCCTTGAGCACTATTGCACCGCCTCTGTAGATGAATACCTTGCAGATATTGGAAGTCCTCATGCCCAGCGATTTGAGCAGGCCTATCATGGAGATGCGCTCAAAGAGGATAATCAGCAGACCGGAGATCATGTTGAAGCCGGCCACCGCCATCATAAGCACCATCACCACCAGCACATTGAGATCCAGCAGAGCCAGCCAGTCGAACAGTCCGGGATATATCTCGTCTATCCTGCGCACAACCACCGGAGCATCCGCAGTGATGTCCCTCTCCATTATTATCTCCCCTATCCCGTCATACACACGGTTTCTCATGCGCTCAGCAGCCTTGCTTCCGTCTCCGCCCAAAGATATTTCCAGACAGGACGACTCATGATCCTCCCAGCCGTTCAGCCTGCGTATCTGACGGATATCCATCAGAGCCAGCTTCTCGTCCAGATCCTCCAGCTGGATGTCGTACAGTCCTGACACAGTCAGTCTCCTCGCCCTCACCTGCTCACCGATGAAATATACCGTCATCCTCTCTCCTGTACTCAACCCCAGCATGGCTGCCAGCCGCTTCGAAATCAGCACCTCGTCACTCATCCGTTCTCCGGAGAAATCCGGGAGCGAGCCCTCAGCCAGAAAATCCGCAAAAAAGTCCAGGGAATAAGTCGAGTCCACCCCCTTGAACATCACCCCGTGCACATCCTTGCCGGACTTGATCATACCCGGCTTATACGCCGTCTCACTCACCGAACGCACTCCCGGCACAGCCTTTATCTCCGGCAGATAAGACAGATCAGCCTGCAGAGGATACACATCATTCATATAGTCCATCCCGGGCACTGTTATCAGAATCTCACCGGTAAAGCCTGCAGCCCTCTTCCCTATCTCCTTCCTGAACCCTTCTGAAATCGCTACCGCCATCAATATCACCCCGATACTGATGGCTACCGACACGCATGCAATCGCATTGCCGGTCGAACTCACCCCCCGTCCCCTGATTTTTTTGGCTATAAATAAATTTAAATTCATATATTTGCAGTCGCAATGCCGCAAAGGTAAACATTTTTCGCGGAAATAGCTCAGTTGGTAGAGCGTCGGCTTCCCAAGCCGAAGGTCGCGGGTTCGAACCCCGTTTTCCGCTCGAAAGAAAGTCCCTTAGACCCACAGACCGCAGCACACCGCCAGCGGTTTTTTTTTATTCCGCCTCACGCAACGGAGCGGGAAACGGGGTTCTCCCCAAGACCTTCTACTCCCTCCTGTGGAGGGCCGGGGAGGATACAAAAGGCGCGGAACACTCGCGCTGATTTTGAGTCCCTGAGGACGAAAAATCAGTGTGAGTTCGAACCCCGTTTTCCGCTCAAAGGAAACTCCCCCAGAACCAAAGACCGCAGCACACCGCCAGCGGTCTTTTTTTATTCTGCCTCACGCACCGGAGCGGAAAACGGGGGTCTCCCCAAGACCTTCTACTCCCTCCTGTGGAGGGCCAGGGAGGATACAAAAAGGCGCGGAACACTCGCGCTGATTTTGATCCCGAAGGGAGAGAAATCAGTGCGAGTTCGAACCCCGTTTTCCGCTCAATAAAGTTTCCAAAGGACTACCGACCGCAGCACCCGAGCAGAAAACCACCCTCACAGACATCCCCAACGAGAATAAGATTCCCCACCTTCCAAAGGTGTGCATTTTCCCCGCGATATCACCCCACCTTCCGAAGGTGAGTTTCCGTACCATGTCCACCAGAGCATCTGTAGCGGCGTTTTGCCTCCATTCTGCCTTTCCACACCTCCCGAAGGTGAGCAGAAACACAAGGAAATCTACTCACCTTCCAAAGGTGGAACAGCAACAAAGCCACCGACTCCGAATATTTCGTTATTGTCCGCAGGATTTCGTACCTTTGCAGCACTATGGCAGACAATTATCTCGAAAGAAGATACGACGAATACCTGGAACGGAAGGCCGCAGCCGAGAAAGCGAAGCGTACAGCCTGGAAGAAGCGGCTGGACGCCTACCGGAAGCAAATGACGGTCGATAATCAGAGCAGCGGATGCGACCCCAGCAGAGGCCGGTAGCCGTCGCGTATCAGACCGTCGAGCATCAGATACAGCTCGCTCATCTGTCCCACGTCGATCCTGCCGGCCTCTCTCCATCCGTCGATAATCGGCTCCGAGACATCGAAGACCTGGTCCTCGACCTCCAGCAGCTGCTGCATGTAACCGCCGCCGGAAGGCCGCCACAGCAGTTCCCAGTTCATGTAACGGTCAGTACCGTCGCCCTGATGATAGGAGTACACCCTGTCCGCAAGAGTCTGGGAGAAATCGCAAAGAGGCGAAAGCTTCGTAGCCTCGTCCCTGGCCACAAGCGAGGGCAGGTACTTGTCCGCCCCCTTGACCCACAGCGGCATGGCCACGCCTGTCGGAGGATAGCCTAGGATGGTCCACATCACCGACAGCTCGGGATTTTCCCCGGGACGCACGCCCTGCACCACCGCCGAGCTGGTGGAACCGCGGCGGGAGATAAAGTCGTAGTCGATGAACCAGCCGTTGGTCCTGGGCTTGTTGAAATCCCCCGAGCGCAGGTCGATGCCCATGATCGGATTCTCGAAGCAGCGGGCCACGTCGGTCAGTATCCACTGGGGAGTGAACAGCCCCATTCCGGAAGCGGGCATCAGCAGCCCCTCCTCAATGAGGTAGCGCACCTGCCCCAGTCCCTCGTTGACATCCCCGGTAAATGAGAAATTGGTCCGCGCCACATAGCCGTGGGGGGCCACAGCCGGATCATTGGCATCATACACCACGTATTTGTAGTAGTCCACCTCCAGCATCTGCGCCCCGCCCTGGGCATCGATCACCCCAAGGCTGGCCTCGATCATACTGGGCTTCGCCAGAGTATCCAGAAAATGATGGAAATCCTCCACCGTAGCGCAGATCTCCAGGGCCCTGCGCATGATCCGTCCGTTGGCGGCACCGCGCTCCTCTCCCGGAGCCACATCCACCAGGTTGAACGACTGGGTGTTCATGATTGCAAAACCGGCCGAATTGACCCCCATCCACACATCCGTGGGATTATCCTCCACACTGTTGACGATGGCGATAAAGGAGTATTTCTCCCCTTTGAAAAACTTCACAGAGTTCTGCAGATAGTCCGAATCCCTGTGCTTCCACAGCAGCGGCCTCCCGTCCGGAGTCACCTTGCCGGAAATCACCACTGAGGAGCAGGCGTACGCAGGATATGCGGCAAACATGGCCGCAACAGCCGCCAAAAGAAAAGTTCCGAGTCTTGTCATAAATCAAATTATCAGATTGTTGCTAAAATTGTACAAATCTAAGAAAAATACGCAACAATCAAGCTCCGACCGACACAGATTCCCTCACCGCCTCAGTTCAACTGGCTGCATTGCGGACTGCTGCACTGAGCCTATGTGCAATACAACGGCACTGTCTATGGTCATCAGAGTATCCAATGCGGCATGAGGATCGGACATCATCAGGGAGTCGGCCGCCGCCATTACGGAATCAGCATACCGGCCCCGTTCCGAGCATGAGAAAACTGACAGCAGGGCAACTGCTGCCAGCACCATGAGACTGATGCGGTATGGTATCCTGACTTTCATGCCGCAAATATAGGGGGCTGCCTACATCATCATCACCACCGCCAGCGACGAGAGGGAGATGACGGCCCAGAGACTGATGCCGAGCAGGAAGGGACGGACTCCCGTCTTCTTGACACTCTGGAGGGAAAGGCCGCAGCCGATGAGGAAGAGGGTGGCTCCGAGAGCATGCTTCGCGCCTCCGGCTATCGCCGCAGAGACTTTCTCAGGGATTCCCAGGTAAGTGTTGGCCAGCATCGCTGCAATGAAGAGGAAGATGAACCAGGGAATGGAAATCTTCTTGCCCTTCTTCCTGAAAATGAAGGTAGTGGCTATGGCCATGGGAATGATCCACAGGGCGCGTGTCAACTTGACGGTCGTGGCAATCTGCAGGGCCTCCTCTCCATAGGCGGCACCCGCACCCACCACCGAACTGGTATCGTGGATGGCAATGGCCGCCCAGGTGCCGAACTGCTCCTGGGAGAGTCCGAGCAGATGTCCTATCGCAGGGAAAATGAGCAGGGCCACGGCGTTGAGCACGAATACAGTCACCATCGACATAGTGGTCTCATTGTCGTTCGCGTCGATGATGGGAGCCACGGCGGCAATCGCGCTGCCTCCGCAGATGGCCGTACCGGAGGAGATGAGGTAGGAATTGTTCCGGGAGAGCCTGAACACCCGTCCGAGCAGGGTGCCGATGGCCATCACCCCCACCACCGAGACTATCGTGAAGAGCATACCGTCCTTGCCGGACTCCACGGCCGAATAGAGGTTCATGCCGAAGCCGAGACCCACCACCGAAGCCTGAAGCAGGTACTTCGAGACTTTCTTGGCAAATACGGGGAAAGGCGAGCCGAGGGTTACGGCCAAAGCTATTCCGGCCAGCAGGGCCACAGCTGTAGGCAGGAAGAAAGAAGCTACGAAAAATGCGATAAAAAGTATCCGGGCTGCCCACTGGCGTGCCTGAAGAGTTCCGGTTGATACCTGCGCGGCCTGCACAGCCGGCGTCACAGATGTTGAGGATGTTGCTGTTGTTTTCATGCCGCAAAAGTACAATACCCGCTGTAAAACATCCCAACACACTTACTTATACGGCATAACCGATTGTTATACCCCTCCGCCCCACATTTTGCGAGAATTGCACGTCATTTTTCAAAGCGTTATAAATCAAGACATTATAAAAAGGTCTGCATTTCTCACTGCCTCAGAAACACCCGAAAATTGCACACTGTTTTGCAGGAATCTCACAATCAAACACTTACAAAACACCATGCATTTCTCGTGAGTAGGCTTGCGCCACACACAAGCCTCTAACGTAGAGAGGCCTCCCGGACAACGAAGTGATGGAACCGCTCGTTCAGCCCGGAGAACTCGCCGGGACGGACGACTGTGGCGAACTCCCGGGGCATGTCCACTCCGTCGATGTCCACAATCCTCAACGCCCCGTCAGCCAGCTCGCGGCGCAGGGCTATCACCGAGACCACCGCCAGCGTATCGCTGCTGCGGACAAATGCCTTGATGGCCTCCGTGCTGCTCAGCTCTATCACCACGTTCAGGTCCTCAGGGCCTATACCGCAGCCCCGGAGCACATTCTCCAGAATCTCGCGCGTCCCCGAGCCCTTCTCCCTCAGCACCAAAGGAAGTGTCCTAAACTCCTGCGGCGTGACCGACTCTAAAGACGCATACCGGCCATGGGTGCCCGCCACCAATACCAGCTCATCCGCCATCAGCCGCTCATAGTGCAGCCACGGCCGGCGCGAGGCATTCTCCACGAAACCGATGTCCACCGTCCCGTCACGGAGCCATTGTTCCACATTCTCACTGTTGCCGGAGAGCATGGATACCTCTATCCCGTCCGAACGCTCCATGAACGAGGCCAGTATCTCCGGCAGCAGGTACATCGCAATGGTCGTGCTGGCCCCTATCGCCAGCCTGCCCTGACCGGCCTGGGCCAGCAGGTCCATGTCGTAATCCATTTTCTGGTACGCCGACAGCAGCCCCTCCGCATGCTGGAGCAGCAGCCGGCCGGCCTTGGTCAGCCCCACCCCGGAACTCCCCCGGGAGAACAGCGGCACCCCGAAGCGGGCCTCCAGCTCCCCTATATGGCGGCTGACCGCCGGCTGGGTGATATTCAGGGCAGCCGCGCACTTGGAAAAACTGAGAGCCTTGGCGGCCGTTATAAATACTTTAAGGCGGAATTCATCCATGGTCTGTCTGCACTTTTGAAATTGCTACAGAACAAAGGTAGTGAATTCCGCCATAACCGCAAACCGGAATGCTGATATAGCCTACAAGGTATTCTGCCTAAGGCGCTCGACGTAAGCGTCGATTCTGTGCAGCTCAGCGGGGATGTCGATACGCTGGGGGCAATGGGGACTGCACTGGCCGCAGCCGAGCAGGGAGACTTTGTCGCCAGTAGTAGGATTGGTCCTGTACGTCATTCCACCGGACGGCACCGCCAGATTCCCGGAGGCTGAACCGGCAGTCCTGCCGTCCCCACAAGCCGCCAGACCAAGGGACAAAACTCCCGCTGCTCCCGCCGTTTTCAGAAACTCGCGGCGGGAAATCGGTTGTCAGACGGTCCTGTGAACCTCATGCCCCACCACATAGATGGCGGAGAACGGACGTGCCGGACAGAGATTCTCGCAGGCTCCGCAGCCTATGCACTTCTCGGTGTTGACGGCCGGTATCATAAGGTTCTTGCCGTCATTGCCCTCCTCGCGGCCGCCTCTGTGACGGTGGTGCCCCTTGAGCGGCACCATCTGTATGGCTCCGGTAGGACAATGCCTTGCGCAGTTGCCGCACTCCTGGCCGTCCCTCACCGGGATACAGTTGTGCATCACCCACTCCGCATGGCCAATCTGGGTCGAGGACTTCTCGGCCTTGTCAATCGGGCGTATGGCACCGGCGGGGCAGACCTCCGAGCATTTCGTACACTCCGGACGGCAGTAACCCCTCTCGTAGGACATCTCCGGCTGCATCATGCGCATCAGGTCCGTGGCCGGACGCAGCACTCCGTTGGGACACACCGAGACGCAGAGCTGACATCCGGTGCAGTGCTGGGCAAAATGCCTGAGACTCACCGCTCCGGGAGGCACCAGCGGAACAAACCGGTCGGGAATGACCTTATCCTCTATCACGGCCAGACCGCCGTCGACTTTCTTCTCCTGAGCCTTGACCGTCACGGCTGTTGCTGCCATCAGGGAGGCCGTAAGGAAACCCCTGCGGGCGGTGTCGACGCTCTCGGCCTTGTCGGCTTTTCTGTCAGCTCCGGATGCCGCTTCAGCCTGTCCTCCAGTCACTGCCGGAGCTGCGGCTTTCTTAGGATGAATATACGAAATGGCGTCCTTGGGACACTTGCCGATGCAGTCCATGCAGGTCACGCAGCGGCTGTAGTCTATCTTGTGATTGGCGATATCTATGCAGGAGGCCTTGCAGTTGCGCTCGCACTTGCGGCAGCTGATGCATTTGTCTGTGTCAATTACTGGCTTGAGCCACGAGAAACGGGCCAGGAAGCTCAGGAAGGTACCCACCGGACATATTGTGTTGCACCAGGTACGGCCGTTCCTCCATGCCAGCACGGCAATCAGCACCAGCATCACTGCGGCGATGATGAACGTCGGCAGACTCTTGAGCCATACATCCGTGGAATAGAAGGCGTAGCTGTCAGCCCTCTCGGCTATGAGCGCAAACAGGTTGTTGATCCAGCCGTACACGGGAGCGAAGATGTTGGAGGCAATGCGTCCGTAGGCGCTGTAAGGCTCCAGCAGGGCAACAAACGAGCCCACACCCGCGATCAGGGCGATGATGAAGAGCCCAAGCATCGCGTAACGCAGCCAGCTCTTGGCCTTTGAATAGGTGTAGCGGTTCTTTTTCTGCTTTTTGCCCAGCCAGGCAAACACATCCTGCATCACTCCGAGCGGGCAGATGACGGAGCAGTACACCCTGCCGAATATCAGAGTCAGCAGCACTAAAGCGATAATGACCCCGGCATTGAGGGCCAGGACTGCCGGAAAGAACTGGATCTTGGCCATCCATCCGAGCCAGGCGTGAAGTGTCCCGGTAAAGTCGAGAAACAATAAAGTCACGCACACGAAAAATATCAGCGCGAGGGTTATTCTGATCTTCCTTAACATACTCATAAATTTGCTGCAAAAATATACAAAATCCCTCTTTCCGACACACAGAAAACACGGATATTCTTACCAATTTTACGGCTGTGTCCCAGGGCTTCGGGCGGAAATGATGTTATTTGAGAAAAAAGTCCTATCTTGCCGCACTTTTCAGATCAAGAAACAAAGCGACAGAAATATGGCAGACGAGAAAATCATCTTTTCAATGAACGGCGTGGGCAAGGTCCTGCCCAACAGCAACAAGGTAATCCTGAAGGACATCTACCTGTCTTTCTTCTACGGGGCCAAGATCGGCATCATCGGTCTCAACGGCTCTGGAAAATCCACACTGATGAAGATTATAGCCGGAGTGGAGAAATCCTATCAGGGCGAGGTGGTCTGGGCACCGGGGTATTCGGTAGGATATCTGGAGCAGGAGCCTCAGATGGACCCGGACAAGACCGTCATCGAGGTAGTCAAGGAAGGAGTGCAGGAGGTGGCCGACTTGCTGAAGGAATACGAGGAGATCAATATGAAGTTCGCCGAGCCCATGTCGGACGACGAGATGAACGCACTCATAGAGCGTCAGGGCGAGCTTACGGAGAAAATAGAGCACTGCGACGGCTGGGAGCTGGACTCCAAGCTCGAGAGGGCGATGGATGCCCTCCAGTGTCCTCCCTCAGAAGCTAAGGTTGCCACTCTCAGCGGAGGCGAGCGCCGCCGCGTGGCTCTGTGCCGCCTGCTGCTGCGCCAGCCTGACGTGCTGCTGCTCGACGAGCCGACCAACCATCTGGACACCGAGAGTATCCAGTGGCTGGAGGAGCATCTGCGCCAGTACAAGGGCACCGTCATCGCCGTCACCCACGACCGCTACTTCCTGGACAATGTGGCCGGCTGGATCCTCGAGCTGGACCGCGGCGAGGGCATCCCCTGGAAAGGCAACTATTCCTCATGGCTGGAGCAGAAGAGCAAGCGCCTGGAGATGGAGGAGAAGCAGGAGAGCAAGCGCCGCAAGACCCTTGAGCGCGAGCTGGAGTGGGTGCGCATGGCTCCGAAGGCCCGCCAGGCCAAGTCCAAGGCCCGTCTCGGCGCATACGAGAAGCTGGCCAGCCAGGACGGCAAGGCCAAGGAGGCTGCTCTGGAAATATACATCCCCAACGGTCCCCGTCTGGGCAACAAGGTAATCGAATTCAACGACGTTTCCAAGGCCTACGGCGACAAGCTCCTGTTCGAGCACCTGACATTCGCCCTGCCCCCTGCCGGCATAGTCGGTGTCATCGGTCCCAACGGAGCGGGCAAGACCACCCTCTTCCGCCTGATAATGGGCATTGAGCAGCCTGACTCCGGCACCATCACCATCGGCGAGACCGTCAAGCTCGCTTACGTGGACCAGCAGCACAAGAGCATAGACCCGGACAAGACCGTGTACGAGACCATCTCCGAGAACTCCGAGTTCATCCGCCTCGGCAACAGGGACATCAATGCAAGGGCATACGTTTCAAGGTTCAATTTCACAGGAGCAGACCAGGAGAAGCTCTGCGGAGTGCTCTCCGGCGGCGAGCGCAACCGCCTCCACCTGGCCCTGACCCTCAAGGACGAGGGCAATGTCCTCCTGCTCGACGAGCCTACCAACGACGTGGACGTGAACACCATCCGCGCACTGGAGGAAGGTATCGAGAACTTCGCAGGCTGCGCCGTGGTCATCTCCCACGACCGCTGGTTCCTGGACCGCATCGCAACCCACATCCTCGCATTCGAGGGCGACTCCCAGGTATATTTCTTCGAGGGCTCCTACTCCGAATACGAGGAGAACCGCCGCATGCGTCTCGGCTCCGAAGAGCCCAAGCGGTTCAAGTACAAGAAACTGATGGAATAATCTACAGGTGCAGGGAATCAGCGGCCCTGTCCAGCAAGGACGCCTGGAGCGGCGTCAGAGGCTTCCGCCCGAAACGGCGGAGAGCCGTCGCATAAAGATACAGAACAGTACGGTCCGTCCCCATGAAGTCAGTGTCCAGCCACGACCTCCTGGGGACGGGGTCTGCAATACGGCCCTTGCGCCCCATGTCCATTGAGAAAAGAGTACGTCCATTCTCGAACCAGGCCACATAATAACCTGGTTCCCTCGGGAAAACAGGATATACAGGCAGACCGGCATAACCGGCCAGAAGAAAATATACAGAAGAGATACCCACTACCCCGGCCTTGCGCACAGCCATGACATCAGGTATCAGGATATCTGCCTCATATCCGTCCATCCCGTCCTCGGAAAGTTGGAAACCGTACCTGTCAAAAACTATATAGTTGAGCATTTCGACCTTCTCCACGGCGGTCATGGTATCGCGCAATTCACAGACGAGATCTCCGGCCGGAGCCATATAGCAGTCGTGGAACTCCTTAGGAGAGAGCTCCGGCAGCAGAATCCGGGTAAGACTGTACATACCGTCGGGGACGAAAAAGGAGTCCCCCTCCCCGAGCAGCGCCTGCACCTCATTGACAGCACAGACAGAAGACATCTCGCGCAACCGGCGGCGCACCTGCCTTCTGGTCGGCAGCGGTATCACCCTTTCCAGATTCTGCAGACCGTAACTGACTGCATTCCAGCCCAGTTCCTCCAGCCTGACCCGCACCTTCTCCTGAGTCACAGGATCGCTGTCCTGCAGGAGTACCAATAGACTTTCCGCCTCCTTGCTCATCGTGCCAGCCTGTCCAGACACATTTCCACCAGCCCGCCCATCGAGGACTTATAATCCGCATTGGCTTCCTTGGCATACCGATGGGCGATAGCCAGGCAGACGGTCGCCCCCTCATGTCCCAGCTTTCGGGCCAGGGAAGCAATAGCCGAACCCTCCATCTCGAAATTGGTGAAACGCAGGTCTCCGAACCGGAAAGACTCCAGCCGCTCCATCAGGTCCGGCATAGCCAGCGGCAGGCGCACCACCCGGCACTGAGGGCCGTAGAACCCCGAGGCGGAGATCGTCATTCCCGGGACGGTACAGTCGCCGAACAGCTCCGTCAGAGCGTCCCCGGCCTTGACAAAATAAGGCGTCGGAAGATACCTGTTCCAGTCCACATGGGCCAGGAAAGCCTCCTCTACATCCTTCAGCACCACCTCGTCGCGGCCGCCGTACCAGTTGAGCAGGCCGTCGAAACCGACCGATACCCTGGAGAAAATATACGACCCCAGGGGAATATCCGGCTGGATCACCCCGCAGGTACCTATGCGCAGGATAGTCAGGCAGCGGTGCTCCGGAAGCACCTCCCTGGTCCGGAAGTCCACATTTGCCAGAGCATCCAGCTCGTTCATGACTATGTCAATATTGTCACAGCCTATGCCGGTGGAGAGGACCGTCATCCTGGTCCCTTTGTAACGGCCTGTCACACTGCGGAACTCCCTGGAGGAAGCAGTGCTCTCGACATCCTGGAAGTACGAGCTGACCAGGTCCACCCTGCCCGGGTCCCCCACGAGAATCACCTTGTCCGCCAGATTCTCAGGACGGATATGCAGATGGAATACCGAGCCGTCACTGTTGATTATCAGTTCTGAATCACCTATCTTTCCCATAATTTTCTTTTTAAACGGTTTCAATGCGGTATCAAAGATAGTACAGATTTCCGATTTTTACCTATTTTTGCGACTGCAAACCTCAAAAACCGACATTAAGATGTTTTTCAGAATACAGAGTCTCTTCCTGACCATAGCAGCCGGACTGCTCATATCCATGTTCTTCGCACCGATGATCCGCTTTGTAGGCGAGGATACCGTCATCCACTTTGTAGAGATAGCGGCATTCAAAGGATTCACCCTCACCACCATCTTCCAGCTGGTATGCGCCGTACTTTGCGTCGTCACCATCTTCTCGTTCAAGAACCGCATCCGCCAGATCCGCCTGTGCAACCTCAACACTATCATACTCCTCGCCTATCAGATAATCCTGGCAGTGTACTTCTTTCAGAGGAACACCAAACTCGGAGAAGACGCCATCTTCACCATCCCCTGCATCTTCCCCATCTGCGCCGCCATCCTCACCTTCATAGCCATGCGCTACATCGCCCGCGACGAAGCCATGGTCATCGCCTCCACCCGGCTGCGCTCCGGCAAACGCGGACACAGGAGCGGGAAATAGTGCTTACTCCGCATCACAGTACTTGCTTATCACGCTATAGACATCGTCTATGCCCAGTTCTCCGGCCTTGCTCAGGTCCAGACAGCCTTTTTCCTTGTCCTTGACGTAGATGAGGACAAGCCCACGGTTGTAGTAAGCTTCCCCGAGACGGGGGTAAAGGTCTATTGCCTTGGTATACTGGGTGATGGCTTCCGGCATATCACCGGAAAGGCAGTAGAGGTTGCCCAAATTGTAATAGGTGTAGGGGAATTCCGGATAAAGCGAGGCCGCATGATTCATATCGCTGATGGCCGCAGAATAGTCGTAGGTGCGGGCGGAGCCGTCCCTGACGCGGGCCTTTGCCGTTCCGGCATTGTCCATGGTCAATACCTGGACATTGCTCTCAATAGAAGAGATGAAATCTATCATCTCCGACTGGAGCGCTCCCCTGTTGATGTAGTAGAAGACTTCTTCCGGATTGCGTTCAATTGCCTCTGCATAAGACTCCAGAGCCGCATTGAACTGCTTGCTCTCACTCTCCATTATCGCCTTGGCGAAAAGCACCCTGTCATTACCGGTCCTCTCCGCCTCCTCATCCACTGCCTCCCTCAGCCGGCTGTTGTCCACTGCCGCTACCTCAGAGGGACGGCATGAAATCTCCACATCCACCGGTACCGAGGCTATGAAAGCGTCCAGACGCTCATCCTGATACGCATACCGGAGCATGATCGGCATTCCGTCACTGTCTGTTCCGCCGCCGGCCGTCACGAAACGGTACATGGGCTTGAGATTGATATTGACATTCCTGTTCTGAAGCAGCTCGTCGTTGAAATCGCTGCGGGCAAAATCCGAATCCAAGGCCAGAAGCCTGTCGTATTTTCTGGACGTATCCGCAAATGCCGCCCGTCCGGCGCTGTCCGAGGTCATCTCACGGTAGCGGGCTATCTTACCCTGGGCCGTACGGTAATCCTCCTGCGCCGAGGCATAGAGACCGAGCTGGTTCTTTACATAAGAGCGGTTCATATATGCGTTGGCGAAGTCGGGATACAGCTCTATGGCCCGGCTCAGGTCATCTATCGCATCCTGCCAGCGGCCCATCTCGATAAAGAGTATGGAGCGGTTGTAGTAGGCAAGCACATTGTCCGGGTTGATATTCAGTACCTGGTCGTAGTCATCGAGAGCATTGTTGTAATCACCGATCTGCGAACGGATCAGCGCCCTGTTATAAAGTGTCAGGGAGTTGTCCGGCTCCCGGGAGAGCACCTCGTTGAAATCGCTCAGCGTGCCCTGGATGTCCTTGAGCTCATATCTGATAAGGGCACGGTTGAAATATGCGAATGTATTCGCGGTATCTATCTCTATTGCCTTGTCCAGATCCTGTAGAGCTTCATCCAGCCGGTGCTGGGCATAGTATATCCTGGAGCGCCGGATATACCCCTCCGGATCCAGACTGCGGAGAGTGATGGCCCTGTTGTAGTCCTCAAGTGCCTTGACCGTATCACCCAGGAAGAGATAGGAGGCCCCGCGGTTGAGATACGCATCCGGTTCCCTCGGTTCCTGCCGGATAAAACGGTTGAAATCCTCCACCGCCTTCTCGAACTGCTGCGAAAGGAAATACGTCACTCCGCGGCTGAAATACAGGCCGTAGTAATTGGGACGCAGGTCCACCGCGTGCTTCAGGTCATCTATCGCCTCATCGTAATGGCCCATACGGCTGCGGGTAATGGCCCGATAATGATAGGCCAGGGTGTAGACAGGATTGAGTTCCAATGCCCGGTCGAAATCCGACTCGGCACCTCCGAAGTCCCCGAGATTGTACTTCGCGATACCCCGGAAAAAATACGCCTCATACAGGTCGCTGTCCAGACGGATAATGATGTTGAAATTGTTGATGGCCTGGGTGTACTGCCCGTCCATCAATGCCCGTTGTCCGCGGAAGAAGAACTGGTCGATGTCATACTGTGCTTTCGCGCTCCATGCTGACGACAGCATGAGCAGGACCACTAACAGCCTCAACAGTACAGACAGTCTACATTTCATGCCCGCAAATATAGTATTTTCTCAGAAAGTATATCCAAGCCCGATGCGGAAGTGATGGAAAGGCCAGTCCCTCAAACCATACTCATAGGCCAGAAGAGGCCTGAAACCCTTTACCGGAAAAGCCAGCACTGCCTTGAGTACCATCGGTCTGTCCCCATTGCCTATCCAGCCGGAATAACCCTGCCATGCGCAGGTAAGTTCTGCCACCGATGTAGACAGCGTTGCCATGGCTCCATACATCACAGCATCATTCTGAGTCGTCTGAGTCACCTGCCAGCAGAGGAAGCCGGCCGAAGCCGCAACCCTCACACTCCGGAAAAACCCCTCTCCCAGCCTGAACGATTTGCCGACGGAGGCATCGAATAATACCCCGGGGCATCGAAGTAGCGGGAATACTCATCCCCGTCCCCTGATGCCGTAATGATTGCGGCCCTCACCGATATGTCAGGCATTATCCGCCTCTCCTTGAACACATGTATGTCCACCGACACATAGACATTGCCCACCTGATGCCCGCTCTCCGTATACTCCCGCGGCTGAAAATGCGCAAGGGCCTCCGGTGTGTACTGATAGAACTCGATAACCGGCATCCACACCGTCAGATTGACTCTGGGAGTGAAGAGCGGAATATTGACCTTGGCCGATACAGTCTCTGTCATATCCCCATAGAATCCGACATGCAGGTCGCCGGCCAGCTCCGCATACAGCTTAGGGGACACACGCCCGTCCAGCATATCGGGGACAGGAAGGGAGTTGGGGCCGAAATACAGAGGGGACACACGGTTGCCGTCCCACCAGTTCCGTGCATGGGAGCACGTAACGGAGCACCACAACAGCAGGAGAAGTACATATATCGTATTCTTACGCATCTTCGCAAAATCAAAGTTTCACTGACAAATAATCATCCTGATGGCATATTTTACCATACCGCCATATATGACAAATCCCCGAAGTTGTTGAACTTCAGGGATTAATTTGCGGTGCGGACGGGGCTCGAACCCGCGACCTCCGGCGTGACAGGCCGGCGTTCTAACCAAGCTGAACTACCGCACCGTTTCTACTGTCGTTCCCTTCATTTCCGAAAGGGACTGCAAAGATAAAGGGTTTTTGGGTATTTCCAAATTTTTTGTGCAAAAATTTATCTAAAAAATGAGAAATGGACATTGCCGTATTTCTTCTCACGCAAGTATCTTGGGTGATTGTCAAAGGAATAGCTGCCTGGATGCTCAAGAATGAAGACTCCGCCGTCTCTGAGCAGGCCGCCGGGCACACACGGTGCACCGAACACCCTGTCCGGGATAGTATCCAGTCCCTCTATTTCGTAGGGAGGATCGGCGAAGATGATATCGAAGTCCAGACGGCATATTTCCAGGAAGTCGAATACATTGTGCCGGACTACGTGCATGCCGCGTATGCCGAAGGATGCGGCGCTGCGCTTGATAAACGAAGCATGGAGCGGATTCATCTCCACGGAGTATATCTCCTGTACACCTCGGGAGGCGAACTCATACGAAATACTGCCTGTTCCGGAGAAGAGGTCCAGGACCCGGACAGTGGAGAGGTCGTACTCATTGTCCAGCACGTTGAACAGGCCTTCCTTCGCAAAATCCGTAGTAGGACGCGCCTTGAACCCGGACGGCGGCATTACCTGCCGTCCCTTGAGAGAACCTCCGATAATTCTCATGAAATCTGCCTGACTGAAGAAAAGTATTTGCTCAGTTCCTCCCTCTCCCTGTCCTCAAGCCTGCCGTAGACATGGAGAACGGTGTGCTCCGGATTGAACATGACTTCCTTGGTAACCGACATGATGAAATACTCAGCCGTAGCCAGGTCAGCGGCAGGAAAACTGTTCGCAAACAGCAGGCGCTCCCGCTCCGCCGCCACTGAATGAAGCATACCGTCAGTGAATGATACGAGCAGACGGTTGTTGTCCTGTATGGAGGATATCCTGTCGATCAGGACGTATGCCATGGGATAGAATCTGACATTGCGGTAAAGGGCGGATATACCTTTATATAAATGGCCGGGGACGGCATACACCATCGCTGCCTTGTGCGAGGGCATGTCCAGCGCCTGGACCACATCCTCTTCCGCCAGATCCCTGACTGCGGCCAGATAGGCCCTGGGACTGTCCTTGGAGAAGAGGTGAAGAGGCACCAGGGTATACTTCCATGTCGTAAAATATACCGACACGGCTCCATACTGCCTCTTGAGCACCGGAGTCAGTTCCTCAATAGACAAATCGACCGGACACGAGTGGCTCTCCTGGGAGAGTACAGCCCCGTTCCGGCCGTAAATGGTAAAAGAATAACCATTCAAGTCCAGTTGAATGGTTATTCTGTTCTGCGTTGCGGACATCGGTACTATTCCCAGTTACCGGCGTTATTGTTAGGATTCTCGATATCGCCGACTTTCAGACCGGTGTACTGATGCATATCCTCTTTCTCGGCTTTGAGGTTGACAATCAGCTGCCTGTCAAGACCATTGAGCAGGTCGTCATAGGGAATGGTGGCCTCGAACAGAGGAATTTCGATACCGGACACCTTTCTTACGACAGACTGCATGTTGATGCGCTTGCCGCCCGAGAAGGGGATAAAGCTGATGGAATCAATGAGACTACCCTTGCCCTTCAGGAGGGTATCCCTGACGAAAATCTCGATACTGTCGCGGCTTACACGGCCCTCGGCAACGGCTACGGAGTCATCCATGGATCCGATCTGACGCACGATGGTAATCTTACCGTTCTTATAGAAATCTATCAGGGAGTCGGTGGTCGAGAGGAATCTGCGGTGTCCTGTCTTATAGGCCTCCTGCAGAGTCCTGATGCTCACCAGCCTGTCGATGGCGACAGCCTCTCTCCTCTCCACTTCGTTGTCAAAGCGGACAGGCTCCATGATACTTTCATAGTTAAGATACACCAGAACGATGATCGCAATAGGAAAGACTACGTAAGTCAAAACCTTGAAGATTGTTTTCATTGTAAGTATTGTTAATTAATATTAGTTCGTTAAAATATGACGACAAAAGTAAAAATAATAATTAGGACTTGCAATATATTTTTAATTTTGCAGCGACAAAATTTTACCTGCATGACACCCGTACCTTCCGCCCCGGAACTGGAAAATTTGCTGAATGAAGGGAGAAAGACTGCGATAATCAGTCACTTCAACCCAGACGGAGACGCCATAGGCTCATCCGTCGGAATGCGCCTTTTCATGGAGAACCGGGGACAGCACGCCACTGTGGTCATTCCCTCCGCGATGCCGGCCTTTCTGGACTACCTCGACAAGGACGGTTCCATAGTCTGCTACACTGCCGACAAGGAAAGAGCCCTGGAAGCGGTATCCGAAGCCGGCCTCATCCTGTGCCTGGACTTCAACCGCCTGGACAGAGCCGAATGGCTGGCCGGCCCGATTGCCTCGTCATCCGCCGTCAAGGTCCTCATAGACCATCACCTGGACCCTGACAAGGAGAAATTCAACCTGGTCATCTCAGACCCGGGAGCCTCATCCACATGCGAGCTGCTGTACAGAACCCTGATGAGTTTCCCGTCCATTGCAGGAGCCCCGGAGAAGCTCGACACCCCCACCCTGACAGCGATTACCACGGGCATCCTCACAGACACCAACAATTTCAACAACTCCATAACCCCCGACACCTTCCTCATCGCCTCCGACATGCTCCGCTGCGGAGTGGACATGGATCTTATCAACAACCTGGTATTCAAGCGTTACTCCGAATCCCGCATGAGGCTGATGGGACATCTGCTTACCGACTCCATGACCATTGACAGCAGGCTCAAGGCCTCTACGATGATCATAACCATGAAGGACAGGGAGATGTATTCCTTCTCGGACGGAGACTCCGAAGGCTTCGTCAACCTTCCCCTGATGATAAGCGATGTGGAGGTGTCCGCACTGTTCAGCGAGACCAAGGATTATATAAGGGTATCGCTGCGCTCCAAAGGTGGAGTCCAGGTCAATGCCTTGTCCAACGCCTATTTCAATGGCGGAGGCCACGCCAGGGCTGCCGGAGGCCGGCTCTACATGCCTGTCGGGGAGGTCAGGGAGTATTTTCTGAAATCCTTGGAACAATTCTTGCAATGCTCACACGGATGATGACAAGGAATGTTCTCATATATCTGGCGATGACGGCCGCAGCAGTCCTGCTGTCCTCCTGCACGAAGGAGGACAAAGAGCTGACCATAGCCGACCAGGAAGCCGCCATCGATACCTATATATCCCAGAATTTCCAAGACTACAAGACAGTACACCGCAACGGCACCAACCGCATCATCATCGACTCTACCGTCCTGGCATTGCCTGACTCCCTGGAATACGGTGATTCCCTGCATTTTTACTATGCCGGTTACATTTTCACCAGTTCTCCGTCCTCGTTGTTCAGTACCAACAACGAGACTGTTGCCGAGGAGAACGGCTACTCGGTCACAGACCCTGATTTCTCCGTACGCAAGGTTCTCTTCAGCGAGGACTGCATGATCAGCGGGCTGGTCAACGGCCTGTACGGCGTCCGCGAGGGTGAGCACTGCATCCTGCTGTTTTCCGCGAAATACGGATTCTACGACGACTACGTATACAATATTCCCAAACTTTCGGCCCTTGCCTACGAGATATGGGTCGATAAAGTAATCAAGAACAGATGAAGACACTTTACAGATTTCTCATACTCGCCTCGGCAGCTGCAGCCGCCGTATCCTGCGCACAGGACGTCGACGAGAGTTCAGACTCGGTCCAGAACCGCATTCTGGAAGCATACATCGAGACATACTATCCGGACGCCGTCAAAAGCCCTTCCGGCCTCTACATTGTTGACTCCCTGCCGGGTTCGGGACGTACGCCGGATGACACCTCATATGTGCTCGTGGACTACACCATCTCCTACCTCAACGGCACACTGAGCGGCTACACCGGCGACAGTCTGGCCAAGCAGCTGGGCGAATACACCTATTCGGGATACTATGACCCGCAGATCTGGGACCTGAACAACAGCACCTCCGGTATCATCGAAATAATGACCGGAATGAAGGAAGGAGGCTATACTAAAGCCATAATACCCGCAGTCCTGCTCGACACCGAGAGCGGGATGGAGATATCCCAGGGCGCAGGCTCATCCCTTATCTACGAGATTCACCTCCACAAGGTCATAGACAATATTGATCAATATCAGATAGACCAGATAGAGAGCTACCTGGCGGAAAATCTTCCTTCCATCTCCGACTCTACCGCCTACGGGTTCTACTACAGAAAGACCCGTTCCAATCTCCAGGACACCCTTGATTCCGGCGATTACATCCAGGTCCGGTACATAGGAAGATTCCTTAACGGCACCGTCTTCGACACCAACATAGAGGACTCCGCCAAAAGATACCGCATATACAGCAGCGGCACCACCTACTCCGCCACCTCCTATCAGTACTTGTCCGACAGCACTGAGGCAATGGATGAGAATTCCTTCGTAGCAGGCTTCAACAAGGCCCTTTACGGCATGAAACCGGGAGAGGAGGCTGTCACAGTGTTCTACTCCAATCTCGGCTACGGCACTACCGGCAGCGGCTCCATCCCCGGTTACGTACCCCTGCGTTTCGATGTCTGGATAGAGGACGAAGACAATGAGTAAGAAAAGAGTTTTCATCACCGGTGCCACAGGCAATATGGGAGGTGCCGCGTTCAGAGAGCTGCTGCGGCGCTCCGACAGATTCGACATAGTCCTGCTGGCCAGACCCGGCAAGAAGAATTTCAAGAAATTAAGACCATTTCAGGACCATCCCTCCGTCCATGTCATCTGGGGCGACCTCACGGACTATGAGGCAGTGCTCAAGGGCGTCACGGGAGCGGACTTCGTCCTTCATATCGGCGGAATGGTCTCGCCGATGGCGGACATGTATCCTGAAAGGACCCTGAAGGTCAATGTCCTTGGCGCTCAGAACGTCGTCCGGGCCATCAAGGCACAGCCCCGTCCGGATGAGATCGGTGCCGTGTACATCGGCTCGGTGGCCCAGGTGGGCAACCATCTTCCGCCCAGGCACTGGGGCCGCTGCGGCGATCCCATCTACACCAGCATCTTCGACTGGTACTCCGTATCCAAATGCCTGGCGGAGCTGGTATTCGCCGAGTCCGGTCTGAAACGGTGGGTGTCGATCCGCCAGACCGGCATGCTCTATCCCGACCTGCTCAAGAAGGCCAACGACCCGATAGCCTGCCACGTGCCTCTGCGCGGGGTTCTGGAGTGGAGTACCCTGGAAGACTCCGGCAGAGTCTGCGCAAATGTCTGCGAGGACGGCGTCCCGGAGGATTTCTGGAGAGGTTTCTACAATCTCAGCAGCGGAGCCCCATTCCGCCTGACCAACTACGAGTTCGAGTCAATGCTTCTGAAGGGCATGGGCTGTCCTCCCGTGGAAAAGGTATTCGGAGCCAACTGGTTCGCTACCCGCAACTTCCATGGGGAATGGTATCTCGATGCCGACCGGCTGGAAGAGATGCTGCACTTCAGGGAAGGAGTCAGCGCGGAAGAATATTTCCGGCGCATGAAACGGCAGCTGCCCTGGTATTTCTCGCTGGCACCCATAGCTCCGGCCTTCGCCATCAAGGCGTTCATGCGCCATGTGGCCGTCAGCAATCCTCTCGGCACACTCTACTGGCTGAAGCACGGTGACACCGGACGTATCAAGGCCCACTTCGGCTCCATCGAGGAGTGGAAGGCCATCCCGGCATGGAAGGACATGGACCTCAGCCGGCCTTCCGACCGTCCCGAGGACGCTGTAGTCCTGAACCACGGCTACGATGAGACCAAGCCCCTGTCCGAACTGAATATAGAGGATATGCGGGATGCAGCGGAATTCCGCGGCGGAAAATGTCTCTCGGAGAGCATGACTCCCGGCGACCTCTTCACCCCGTTGAAATGGCGCTGCCAGTTCGGCCACGAGTTCGAGATGACCCCCAACACCGTCCTGCGGGGAGGACACTGGTGTCCCGAATGTCTGCCCAAGTACGACCCGGCCAATCCCAACCCCTGGAATTTTGAGGCCATAGCCGCCGGCAATCCCTTCTTCGCCCAGGTCTACGACCACTGAATCAGTCTTTCAGTATCTTGTCGCGGACGATGGCGACTATGCGGTCGGCCGTCTCCTCCTCCCCGAAAAGGGAAGTGCTCAGACACAGGTCGTAAGAGGCAGAATCTCCCCACTTCTTGAATGTGAAGTAGTTATAGTACTCGGCCCGTTTGCGGTCGCATTCCTTTATCTGGGCTTCCGCTTCCTCGGGAGTGATGGAAAGCAGATTGGACAGACGCCCGACACGGTCCTCCATAGTGGCCGTGATGAACACAGACAGCACCCTCGGACGGTCGCGCAGGATATAGTCGGCGCAGCGGCCCACGAAAACCCCGGGCCCCTTGTCGGCCAGCATCTCTATGGTACGGCTCTGGATCTTGAAGAGGTTGTTGTTGCCCAGATAGTTCTCGGTATCGATATATCCTCCCGAGAAGAACGGGATATGCACCCCGGCGAAGCCGCCTAAGATCGGAATGGTGGGTTTCTCGTCCACCTTCTCGAAATACTCAGGATCCAGCCCGCTGTCCTTCGCGGCCTGGTTGATTATTTCCTTGTCATAGAATGCGATGCCCATCTTCCTGGAGATGGCGAGAGCGACATTGTGCCCGCCGCTGCCGAGCTGACGCCCGACGCATACGGCGAAATTATGACTGTAGCTGTTCATTGGTCCGGTTTTTCTTGATAAAGTTCAACAATAATGCGGCACCTACCACACTGGCAAGGAAGTCCGCTACCATAAAGCTGACCCAGACTCCGGCAATATCGAAGAACAGGGGCAGAATCCACAGGGCCGGTATCAGAAATATCAGCTGGCGGGAGAGGGAAAGGAAGATGGCCTGTTTGGGCTTTCCGATACTCTGGAAGAAGTTGCCTATGACCATTGACAGGGACACCAGGGGAAACATTCCCACAACCAGGCGCATACCCTTTATAGACTTTTCCTTCAGCTCCGGATCGTCGGTGAAGATGGACACCACGAGTCCGGGGCAGAGCTCCCCTATCAGGAAGCCGGCGGTCAGCACCACTGTCCCGTAGAGAAGGGTCTTCTTGAGCACCTCGTAGACACGGGACATCTGCCGGGCACCGTAGTTGTAGCCGGCGATAGGCTGCATGCCCTGGGTCAGACCGGAGACTATCATGATGAACACGAAGGATATGCGGTTGACGATACCATAGGCCCCGATAGCCAGGTCACCCCCGTAGGTCTTCAGTCTCATATTGATGATAATCACCACGAAGCAGGCCACAAAGTTCATCAGGAAGGGCGCCAGGCCGATGACTATCGAATCCTTGACGATCCTGCGGTCGAGCCGGAATATTCCCTTTTCGAAATGAATCAGCTCCCGCTTGTCGCAGAACCAAACGGTCACCAGAACCAGCGCGACTATCTGGGCCAGGATGGTAGCCACCGCCGCACCCTTGATACCCATGTCGAAGGTGAAGATGAACAGAGGGTCGAGGGCCGCATTGAGGAGCACCGTCATGATAGTCGCCGACATGGCCTTCTTAGGATGGCCGGCGGAGCGGAGCAGGGAGTTGAGTCCGAAATAGATGTGGGTGATCACGTTGCCCGCCAGGATTATCTCCATGTACTCGCGGGCATAGGTTATGGTGTTCTCGCTCGCCCCGAAGAAATATAGTATCGGGTCGAGGAAGGCCAGGGCCACTATAGTAAAGAGCAGACCTATTATAAAATTGAGGACCACCACGTTGCCAAGCACCTTCTTGGCGATGTCGTAGTTCTTCTGGCCCAGCAGCATCGAGGCCATGGTCGAGGCTCCGACTCCGACGAGAGTGCCGAAGGCCGCGGCCAGGTTCATGAAAGGGAAGGTAAGGGCCAGTCCGGAAATGGCATAAGGCCCTACTCCGTGGCCGATGAAGATGGCATCCACCATATTGTAGAGCGAAGAGGCGGTCATGGCGATGATCGCCGGTATAGCATACTGTTTCAGCAGTTTGGGGATTCTCTCAGTCCCCAGCTCGGTAGGAACTCTTGCATTCATGCCGCAAAATTACACAAATCCGGCTAACATTTTTCTGGAGAAAATCATAAATTTGCATTCTGTAAAAAATACTAAAACCGATGATTACCTTTATCGTCTGTCTTGCAGCCCTGATTATAGGCTATTTCACTTACGGAAAATTCGTGGAGAAGTTCTTCGGAGCCTCCTCCTCCCGCCCCACCCCCGCCAAACGTCTGGCCGACGGGGTGGACTACCAGGAAATGAAGCCCTGGAGGATATTCATCATCCAGTTTCTCAACATCGCCGGCCTCGGTCCCATCTTCGGAGCCATCCTCGGCGCGGCATACGGTCCGGTCGCTTACATCTGGATAGTCCTGGGCTGCATCTTCATGGGTGCCGCACACGACTTCTTCTCCGGCATGCTTTCGGTACGCAATGACGGCATGAGCCTGCCCGACATGGTGGGCAAATACCTCGGAAGCGGCGTCAAGAAGTTCCTCGTATTCTTCTCGGCCTTCATCCTGATAGCAGTGGGAGTCTCCTTCGTCACAGGCCCCGCCGACCTGCTGCACACCCTTACAGGCTGGGACAAGCGCATCTGGCTCTACATCGTATTCGCCTACTACATCATAGCCACCCTGCTTCCGGTGGACAAGATTATCGGCAAGCTCTATCCGTTTTTCGGAGCCATTCTCCTGTTTATGGCCATAGCCATAGCCGGAGCGATGCTCGTGAAGGGATTCTCAGGAGAAATACACCTTACGGAACTTACAGCCGACGGCCTCCGCAACTTCCACTCCAATCCCGAATCCAACATCCTCATCCCCATGCTCTTCGTAGTAATCTCCTGCGGAGCCATATCCGGATTCCACTCCACCCAGAGTCCCATCATGGCCCGCTGCCTGAGCGATGAGAAGTACGGCCGCCCCGTCTTCTACGGAGCAATGATAGCCGAGGGTATCGTAGCCATGATCTGGGCCACGGCGGCCATCGCCTACTTCGGAGGTCCGGAAGGGCTCAACGCCGCAGCCGACGCAGGCAAGACCCCTGCCATCATGGTGGACGAGATCTGCCAGTCATGGCTGGGAAAGGTCGGTGCCGTCATAGCCATCCTCGGAGTAGTCGTCTGCCCCATCACATCCGGCGACACAGCTTTCCGAAGCCTCCGTCTCACGATAGGCGACGCTCTGAAATTCAACCAGAAGCCCATACGCAACCGCCTCTTCGTAGCCATCCCCATCTTCATTGTGGCATTTATCCTCTGCAAGGTGGATTTCTCCACTATATGGAAATACGTCGGCATCGGCAATCAGATACTCGCCACCGTAGTGACCTGGACAGCAGCCGCATACCTTGCCCGCAACGGCCGCAACCACCTGATGATGTCCCTGCCCGCAACCTTCCTGACTTTCATCTGCGTCTGCTACTTCATGATAGCCCCGTACAACGTAGGAGGTCTGTCCCTGCCTTCGACCGTAAGCTACATTACCGGTACTGCAGCAGCCTTAGGTCTGTTCATTTTCTTCATTATAAAAACAAAGAAGCCGAGAGGACAGATCCCCTCAGCTTCCTAAAAGTTCAATTCGGGAAAATCAGTATTTCTTGACCTCCTCGCGCCCTTCGATCACCGCAAGGGCATTGCCTGCGAGGGCACCCATCTCGTCCTCTCCCGGATAGACTTTCACGGGAGCGATGAAGGATACCATGTCGGCAATCTGCTGCATCAGCTCCTTGCCGTAGGCGATACCTCCGGTGAGCAGGATGGCATCCACCTTGCCGGAGAGGGCGGCAGCCATGCCTCCGATAGCCTTGGCCACATTGTAGGCAAATGCGTCGGAGATGAGTTTTGCCTTCGCATCGCCGGCCGCCACGCGGTCCTCCACCTCCTTGAAGGAGTTGGTGCCGAGATGGGCCACGATACCGCCCTTGCCGGAGATAATCTTCTTTATCTCAGACAATGTGTACTTGCCGCTGTAGCATACGTCAGCCAGCTGCATGGCAGCTATGCCTCCGGTACGCTCGGGGCTGAACGGGCCTTCTCCGAAGAGAGCGTTGTTGACGTCCACCACCCTGCCGCCGGAATGTGCGGCTACAGAGACACCGCCGCCGAGATGGGCGACTACGAGGTTGAGCGAGGCGTAGTCCTTACCCTGTTCTCTAGCGTAGAGCTTGGCGATGGCTTTCTGGTTCAGCGCATGGAATATGGATATTCTGGGGAACATCGGATGTCCGCCTATGCGGGCGATGTCGCTGAGCTCGTCAACTACCACGGGATCCGCGATGAATGCCCTGGCCCCGTCTATCCTGGAAGCCAGTTCTGCCGCAAGGATACCGCCCAGGTTGCTGGCATGCTTCCCATAACGGGAAGAGCTGAGGTCGTCCAGCATCCCGGCATTGACTTCATAGACACCGGAAGGTATGGGACGGAGCAGACCTCCACGTCCTACGATGACCTTGACGTCACCCAGTTTGACACCATTCTCGTTCAGGGCGCGGATGATGGCATCCTCCCTGAAACGGAGCTGGTCGATTATGCGCTCGAAAACCGAAATCTCCTCGGCCGAGTGCCTGAGAGTCTTTGTAAATACTTCCTTTTCCCCCTCGAAAAGAGCTATCTTGGTAGAAGTGGAACCGGGGTTTATTGCCAGTATATATGCCATGATTCTCCGGTTCTATTTTGCTGTGAGCGCTGCTAAAGCTATTGAGTTCAACTTGGTCTCGATACTGTCGGCACGGCTGGAGAGCACGCAGGGAGCCATGGCTCCGGCTACGATGGCAGCCTGCTTCACGCCCTGGCAGAGCTGGGAGTTGACCTTGTAGAAGGTGTTGGCGGACTCGATGTTGGGGAAGAGGAGGCAGTCTGCGTCGCCGGCTACGGGGCTGACGAGCTTCTTGATCTGCACCGCTTCCTTGGAGATGGCCACGTCGAGGGCGAGAGGACCGTCGCCTACGCAGCCGGGAATCTGACCGCGGTCGATCATCTTGGAGATGATGGCGGCATCCACACAGGCCTGCATGGCGGGCAGCATCTGCTCGGTAGCGGCGAGCAGGGCCACCTTGGGTTTCTCGATCTGGAGGGCCTTGGCTGTGTTGACCAGATACTTCACGATGGCAATCTTCTGATTGAGGTCGGGAAGAGGTATTACGGCCATGTCACCGAGGACGATGAGCTTGTGGTAGTTGGGGTTGTCCAGCACGCATACGTGGCTGAGGACGGCCTTGGGAGGAAGCAGTCCCTTCTCCTTGTTCAGGATACCCCTCATGTACTTGTCGGTAGAGCAGAGACCCTTCATCAGGATGTCGCCCTGTCCCTCGCGTACCATGAGGACGGCCTGCGCGATGGAGGCCAGCTCATTGTCGTTGTTGATGATGGTGAATACGGAAGGGTCGATCTTCTCGGCCTCGCAGACCTTCTTGATCATGTTGACGTCACCCACGAGGGTTGCGTCTACGATACCGAGTTCCACTGCCTTGTAGGCAGCTGTAATGGTGTGGTCGTCCACGGCCCAGGCCGCGATCAGACGTTTGCGGGTCTTTGAGCGGAGAATCTCATAGATCTGTTCAAAACTTGTAATCATGTCGTTGATTTTAAAATTATACGGTTAGTGTTATTATTTCGGATATCTATTTGCGCACCAGGCTCATCGTGTCGCGGGCGATGACCAGTTCCTCGTTGGTGGTGAGGGTCAGCACCTTGACCTTGGACGAAGGCTTCGAGAGCAGCTTGTCTTCTCCGCGCACGCCGTCATTGGCCGCGGAATCGAACTCAACTCCCAGGTATCCCAGAGTCCTGCATATCTCCTCGCGTGCCTCGGCGTCGTTCTCACCTATACCTCCGGTGAAGACGATCACATCCAGACCGCCCATCACGGCACTGTAAGCTCCGATGTACTTGCGCACACTGTGGAAGAACATATTGAGGGCCAGACCTGCGCGGTAGTTGCCGCCGTCGCGGGCGTTGACTATGTCACGGCAGTCGGACGAGACCCCGGAGATACCGAGGAAGCCGCTCTTCTTGTTCAGGAGAGAGGTAATGCCCTTCACGTCCAGATTTTCCTTCTCCTGCAGGTAGGTCACGACTCCGGCGTCGATGTTGCCGCAGCGGGTGCCCATCACGACTCCCTCCACAGGGGTGAATCCCATTGACGTATCCACTGACTTGCCATTGAGGACGGCTGTAACCGAACCTCCGTTGCCAAGATGGCAGGTGACGATCTTCGAGTTGTTGATGTCCATGCCGAGGAACTCACAGGCCTTCTGCGCCACGAACTTGTGGCTGGTACCGTGGAAGCCGTAGCGTCGGATGCGGTAGTTCTCATAGCACTCATAGGGGATGGCGTACATATAGGCATAGTCAGGCATAGTCTGATGGAACGAGGTGTCGAAGACTGCGACCTGGGGCACTGCGGGCAGGAGGGTCTTGACGGCACGGATACCGAGGAGGTTGGCAGGGTTGTGCAGGGGAGCCAGCTCGCAGAGGCTCTCGATACCCTCCATCACCTTGTCGTCTATCAGGCAGGACTCGGGGAAAAGCTCGCCGCCGTGAGCCACACGGTGACCTACGGCCTGAATCTCGTTCAGAGACTTGAGGACACCGCACTTGGGGTCGGTGAGCAGCTCAAGCACGGACTTGATGCCCTCGGTATGGTCGGGCACGGGCTTGTCTATTACAACTTTTTCCTTGCCCGAGGGACGGTGCGTAACCTCTCCCATCTCGAGTCCGATTCTTTCCACAAGTCCCTTGGCCAGAAGGGAATAATTGTTGGCGTCCTGCATGTCGAGGACCTGATACTTCAGCGATGAGCTTCCGCAGTTGATTACCAGTACGATCATAGTCTTTTTATTTTGTTAAAATTTATTCCGTCAATCTTGCAAAGTTAAACAAAAAGTAGGAATTCCCATAAAGAATTATTACCTTGCGCATCAAATCCATAAACGTGAGGAAGGCATGAGGAGGGAGCTCTATCTTTTCGCAGCCGCGCTGCTCTTCATATCCGGCAATCTGACAGCCGGATACATTTTTTCCTGCTCCTCGGACAGCACCCGTACCGCCGCCGTCATTTTTCTTGCCAGCCTTCTCGACATTGTCCTCATTTTCCTGATAAAGAGAAGACTGCCCGGGATAATACTGGCCGTCTTTCCCCTATTGGGAGCCGCAGGAACCGCCGCTCACGAGTTCTTCCGGCCCGGTCCCGGCACCTCGTCCCTCGGCATGAGCCGCAGCATGACCGTCGAGGGCGTCATTTCCGACGGCGGCCTCTCATCCTCGGGACGTCCCTTCCTGGAAGTGGAGATCGAAGGGGAGAATACCATTATATACAATATTCCCCCGGAGGTACAATGGATGCCGGGAGACACCGTCCGGGCCTCAGGCGTGGGATGCTCGAGGGTCGAGAATTTTACCCCGGGCTTCGATTACCGCCGGTGGATGGAGAGGCGGGGGATATTCCACACCTGCTTTTTCAGGCACAATTCCCGGCTCGACATCCGCCCGTGCTCCTCCCCTCCCCTGCGCTTCGTCCCGGCAAGGATGAGGAAGAAATTCTCCACAGCAGTGGACAGGGCTATGCCCCAGGAGGAAATGGCTGAGACCCGGGCAATAGTCAAGGCCCTGGTCTACGGGTATCAGGACGAGATTCCCTCTGAGATAGAGGAGACATTCAGGCAGAGCGGTGCCATCCACCTGCTGGCCCTCTCCGGCATGCACCTGGGCCTGCTCTACGGAGTGCTGACGTTCCTGCTGGCATCCGTCGGCAACTCTCCGGCAGCGCGCAAAGCCCGTTCCGTCCTCATCATCCTGACGCTATGGGCCTTCACCATCTTCACAGGATGCGGAGTCTCCATCCTCAGAGCCGCTGTAATGTTCTCCATCTACGAGGCGGGGGCTCTCCTGGGCCGGTCCCGCAGCGGCCTCGACTCCATGGCACTGAGCGCCATCATCATCACCATAGCAGACCCGGACGCACCGTCGGGCCTGAGCTTCCAGCTCTCGTATGCGGCGATGACAGCCATTTTCCTGATTTACCCGCACATCAGGGCCATCGTCCCTACCCGCAGAAAGGCCATAGGGAGTATTGTGGATGTCTGCGCCATGACTACTGCCTGCCAGATTACCACCGCACCTATAATATACCTGCACTTCGGAACATTCGCCTTCTTCTCACTGCTGGCCAACCTGCTGTGCACTCCGCTCGTAAGCATCGCCATGTTCCTGATCCCCGCAGCCCTGGCCGCACCCTGGGCGGGAGACGGAGCAGCCGCTGCCGCCTCCTGGATGCTGAGCGCGGTGATAAAAATTTTCATTGATATAAATTCGGTTATCAGTCACTTATAGAGTTATGACGAAAAGAGGTAATTTTTTATATAAAAGTTCGGAAAACGGCTGTATATTTGCGCCGGATTAATAATACTACTTTTATGGGAGGAATTTTTGGAGTCATCTCCACCAAGCAATGCAAAAATGACCTCTTCTACGGAGTAGACTATCATTCCCACCTGGGAACCCGCAGGGGCGGTATGGCGGTCTACAACGGTAACGGTATCTTCGCAAGGGATATCCACTCTCTGGAAAATTCCTATTTCAGAGTCAAGTTTGAAGACGACCTGTACAAGTACACCGGTAACCTCGGTATAGGGGTAATCAGTGATACTGACGCGCAGCCAATAGTCGTCAATTCCCACCTGGGACGCTTCGCCATCGTGACAGTCGGCAAGATATGCAACATCGCCGACCTGGAGAAGGAGATGCTGTCCCAGAACAAGAACTTCACAGAGCTGAGCTCGGGCAAGACCAATCCGACCGAGCTGATCGCCCAGATCATCACCTGCTCCCCTTCCTTCGAGGAAGGCATCAAGTCCGTCCAGCAGAAGGTCAAGGGCTCGTGTTCCTTCGTACTCCTCACGGAGAACTGCCTCATCGCGTGCAGAGACCTCTACGGCAGGACTCCACTGATTATCGGAAAGAAGGACACCGAAGAAGACGGAGAGAGGGTCAAGGCCCATGCAGTAGCATCCGAGACCTGCAGCTTCCCCAACCTGGGCTACAAGGACGAGTACATCCTCGGCCCCGGAGAAGCCGTCAGGATAACCGCTGACTCCCTCGAGCAGATAGTCAAGCCCGGAAAGAAAATGCAGATCTGCTCCTTCCTGTGGATTTACTACGGTTATCCCGCTTCCTCCTACGAGGGCATCAACGTGGACGAGGTACGCTACAGACTGGGATACAAACTGGCCAAGGAAGACGATTCCGAGATGGATACAGTATGTTCCATCCCTGACTCAGGCACCTGCATGGCCATAGGCTACTCCGACGGCAAGGGCGTGCCCTTCCGCAACGGCTACGTCAAGTACACCCCGACATGGCCCCGCAGCTTCACCCCGACCAGTCAGGACAGGCGCAATCTGGTGGCCAAGATGAAGCTGATTCCCAACGGAGACATCCTTCACAACCACCGTCCCGTCTTCTGCGATGACTCAATAGTCCGCGGCACCCAGCTGCGCAACAATGTCCGCAATCTCTACGAGTACGGAGCCAAGGAGGTACACGTGCGCATCAGCTGTCCTCCGCTGGTATATCCCTGCGAGTTCATCAACTTCTCCGAGTCCCGCACCCCGCTGGAACTCGTCTGCCGCAGGTTCATCCAGCAGAAAGAAGGAGCCCATGACCGCAACCTGGGCCGCTACGTGCGCAACGACACAGCCGAATATGCCGAGATGGTGGAGTATATCCGCAAGGAGGTCAATGTGGCTTCCCTCAAGTTCAACACCCTCGAGAACCTCGTCTCATCAATAGGTCTTCCCAAGGAGATGATCTGCACTCATTGCTTCGACGGCAGCAGCTACGGACACGAGTAGACAGTGCCTGAGCGCACTGTTTAATAACAGTTTTGTTTATTTTTCTTTTGAGGTATGGATTAATTTTATACCTTTGCGGGAAATATAACCAAACTGCACGCATGAACATCTTTGTATCTAACTTGAATTACAGAGTAAGAAAGGAGGATCTCACGGCATTGTTCACTCCCTACGGTGAAGTCACCTCGGCAAGGATCATTGTCAATAAGGAAACCAGAAGATCCAGAGGTTACGGATTTGTAGAAATGTCTGAAGAAGAAGGCATGAAAGCCATCGAAGCCCTCAACGGAACCGAATATATGGGGCGCACGATTACAGTAGCCGTAGGCAACGAGAAACCCCAGCCCAAAGAAGAAGTTGCTGAGTAGTTCTCACCTTTTCGCACCGAACGCCGCAAAGTTTGCGGCGTTTTTTTATATTTGTAAGCAAAAAGACTATCCGAAATGGACAGATTAGCAAAATACATCATCATAGCCGGCGCGACCGCAATAGTTCTTTTCCTGGGATGGTACTTCCGCACAGTACTGCTGTACATAGCCATCGCCGTAGTCATATCCCTGATAGGCAAGCCTGTGGTAAAAGTCCTGACCTCCATACGCATTAAGAACTTCCATCTTCCCAGATGGCTGGCCTCCGTACTGACTCTGACACTGATAGTCTGCGTCTGCCTATCCCTGTTCCTCCTGCTGGCCCCCATGATAGGCCAGTTCGTCCATCTCATCAACAACATGAGCCTGAGCACTCTGGAGACCCAGCTCTACGAGCCCCTCGAGAAACTCAACGAATTCCTGATCAAGTCCATACCCTCTATCGATCCAGGATTCCGGATTGAGCTGTACCTTTTCGACTACATAAGGGACTTCATCAACATCAACACTTTCTCCAACATCATAGTCTCACTGGCATCATTCATCGCTGACTTCGGTATTGCCGTCTTCTCGGTCATTTTCATAGCTTTCTTCCTGCTCATGGAGAACGGTCTCATTACAGACCTCCTCACCTCCATAGTCCCAGACCGTCTTGAGGACAATGTCCGCAGGGCTACCCGCTCCATCAACTCACTGCTGTCCCGTTACTTCGTCGGCATATCCCTGGAATCCCTCTTCGTCGCCACGCTCAACAGCCTGGGACTTATCTTCATCGCCAAGATGGACCCGCAGCTGGCAATAGTCGTGGGATTCGCTTCCGGCATACTCAACATCATACCCTACCTCGGACCTTTCATAGGAGACCTTCTGGCCGTGGTGATGGCTCTCCTTTTCCATATCAACAACGCGGTGGAGATGCCCCTGCTCATCTTCCTGATCATAGTCCTGGCCATCTTCATCGTGACCCAGTTCATAGACAACTACGTGTTCCAGCCCCTCATCTACTCCAACAGCGTCAAGGCCCATCCCCTGGAGATATTCCTTATTATCCTCATCGCCGGACAGATAAGCGGTGTCTTCGGCATCCTGATCGCCGTTCCCCTGTACACTGTGCTCAGGGTCATCGCCAGCGAGTTCCTATCCGGCTCCAAATTCGTACAGCGGATAACAAGGAACATCAAATAAACAACATAAAAAGGCCGCACCGGATATCCGGCACGGCCTCAGACTACATTATGTCAATGTCAGTACGTCTTACTGAACTCCCTCTGCGGTGAGGTAGTCGTTGTATTTCTCATATCCCTCCGCATACTTGGCGTCACGGGTACGGAATCTGAAGAACACCTGTTTCAGAGCGCTGGCCACAGCGACCTTGACATCCTTGTCCTCGGTCATGTTGAAAGCCTTCTCGAAGGGCTCGATGGACATCTCGAGGTATTTCTCGAACTCCTTCTGGAGAGCGTCATAGCCTTCTACATCGTTGATGTCAAGAGCGTTCATCTTATCCTGGATAGCGATTGCCTCATCGAAATAGGTGTTGCCCACGGAGTAGATACCATATACGTAGTTGGGATCCACCTCTGTGGAACGATAGTAGCACTTGATGGCATTGTTTATGTCACCGAGACCCTTGTAGACATTACCCTCGGCATAGATAAGAGATGCGTTGCCGGGCTCGTTCGCCTGAGCAGCCTTGATCAGGTCGAGAATCTTCTGAGGATCATCGTTGGTCTCCATGTAGAGGTTAATCAGGGAAACGAGAACTGACTGGCTGGCAGGATACTTTGCAAAAGCGTCATTGAGATACTGCTTTGCCAGGTCTGTGTTGCCCTCTGACTTGGCTATGTCTGCAAGAGCCGATGCTACGTCACCCTTCTGGTCGTAACCGATGGAGAGGCACTCATCAAAGTACTTCTTGGCTTTCTCCTTGTTGCCTATAGCATTGTAGGCCACGCCTGTGTAGTAAACGATCATACTGTCCACAGCATTGACTACAGGGTTCTCGCTGCAGGGAAGGGACTCCTCGAAGTAGAAGGCAGCCTTCTCAACATCACCAATGGTATAATAGCTCATGGCGTCGTTGACGAATTTATCGCGGAGCATCACCAATTTCTCGTTCAGGGCCTTGGCCTTGGAGCCTTTGGCATCCACCTCGGCGGCCTTCAGATAAGCCTCGCGGGCCTGAACCAGCAGGTCCTCGTCCATGATGGGCTTGGTAATGATGACTACCTCCAGAACGCCTCCTGCATTGTAATAGAGGTCGCGGAACTCGTAGTGCTCCACAGTATAGGCAGCACCGTTGAGCTGAACCTGCTCCTCCGACAGAGGCTTGCTGCCACCGAGAAGCATAGCCTCAGTCTTGGAGATACCGATCCACTGGTCTCCGAAGAGAGAGTTGTAAGCATCCAGAAATGCGTCTCCATACTTGATCCAAGTATTTGGATTAGCAGCCTTCTTCTCATTCTCGGTTGCGGCTTTCGCCTTGTCTATGGAAGAAAGCAATTGATCTTTGTTCTGTGCTCCGGCGGTAAGCGCTACTGCCAGCATAGCAACGGTCAATAAAATCTGTTTCATGATTTTTTAAATAAATGTGTTGTTTATAGTTAGTTGTTTCCTGTTAAATTAGTCATTCCGTTTACAGTTCCTCTCCTGTCTCCTGAGCCTTCTCCTCACTCTTGTTCACCACGCAGACAGCCGCGATGGTATCCCCTTCACGCAGGTTGATCAGTCTGACACCCTGAGTAGCACGACCGGCCACACGGATATCCGAAACCGGCACGCGGATGGTGATGCCGGACTTGTTGATGATCATCAGGTCATTCTCGTCGGTGACCATCTTTATGGCTATCAGTTCTCCTGTCTTCTCAGTGATATTGAGGGTCTTCACGCCCTTGGCCCCGCGACTGGTCACGCGGTAGTCCTCCAGCAGGGAGCGCTTGCCGTAACCGTTGGCACTGACCACCATGATATTGCCCTGGGTCTCGCCCTCCTCAGGCCTGGCGGCGCATACCATGCCTATCACCTCGTCATCGTCCTCGATGCTGATTCCGCGGACTCCGGATGCCGTACGTCCTATGGAGCGGGCATCAGACTCGTGGAAGCGCACGCACTTGCCCTTGCGGGCGGCCAGCAGGATCTCATTGTTCCCGTCCGTAAGCACTGCCTCCAGCAATCCGTCTCCGTCCTTTATCGTAATCGCGTTCACACCCTTCTGACGGGGGCGGGAGTACGCCTCGAGCAAGGTCTTCTTGACGACGCCACGCTTGGTAGCCATCACGATATAGTGGCTGTTGACGAAGTCTGTGTCGTTGAGATTGCCCACATTGAGGTAAGCGCATACATGGTCATCGGCCTCGATGCTGATGACATTCTGTATCGCGCGGCCCTTGGAGGCTTTGGTTCCCTCGGGTATCTCATATACCTTGAGCCAGTAGCACTTGCCCTTATCAGTGAAGAAGAGCATGGTGCTGTGGGTATTTGCAACGTAGATATGCTCTATGAAGTCCTCGTCCTTGGTGGTGCTGCCCTTGGAGCCCACGCCGCCGCGGTTCTGAAGACGGTATTCCGTCAGAGGAGTACGCTTGATATAGCCGGAATGTGATATGGTGATGACCACATCCTCGTCGGCATAGAAGTCCTCCGGATTGAACTCGTCGGCCGAGGGTACGATCTCGGTCCTGCGGGGATCTCCGAATTTCTCCTTGAGTTCCTGAGTTTCCTGCTTGATAAGCGCATACTGCAGCGACTCGTCGGACAGGAAGGCTGTCAGTTCCTCTATAAGGGCCACCACCGCATCATAGTCGGCACGCAGCTTCTCCCGGTCCATGCCGGTAAGCTGGCCGAGACGCATCTCTACGATGGCTCCTGCCTGTATCTCGCTGAATCCAAACTGAGTACACAGTCCATCACGGGCATCCTGACGGCTTCTGGAAGCCCTTATCAGAGCTATCACCTCGTCGATGATATCGATAGCCTTGAGCAGACCGGCCAGGATATGCTCGCGCTTGCGGGCCTCATTGAGGTTGTACTGGGCACGGCGGACCACTACGTTGTGACGGTGACGGACAAAGTACTTGATAAGCTGCCTGAGATTGAGCAGGCGGGGACGGCCGTCCACCAGCACCACATTGTTGACAGAGAAACTGGACTGCAGGGGCGTCAGCTTGTAGAGAGTGTTGAGCACCACGTTGGCCACAGCACCCATCTTGAGCTTGATGACGATGCGCATACCCTTGTGGTCGCTCTCGTCGTTGATATAGGCTATGCCCTCAATCTTCTTCTCCTCCACCAGTTTGGCGATATACTCTATCATCTCCCTCTTGTTCACCATGTAGGGAATCTCGGTGACTACTATCACCTCTCTTCCGGAGGGCTGTACCTCTATCTCGGTCTTGGAGCGGATGACTATGCGGCCGCGCCCTGTCTCGAATGCGTCACGGATACCGGCCAGGCCCTGGATAATACCTCCCGTAGGAAAGTCCGGACCTTTTATATAATGCATCAGCTCGTCTACAGTAATATCATTGTTGTCGATGTAGGCACAGATGGCATCGGCCACCTCTCCCAGATTGTGGGGAGCCATGTTGGTCGCCATTCCCACCGCGATACCGGAAGAACCGTTGAGCAGGAGCAGGGGTGCCTTCGAGGGCAGCACCAGAGGCTCCTTGAGAGTCTCGTCGAAATTGGGGGTGAAATCCACTGTATCCTTGTCCAGATCCTCCAGACATTCCTCTGCGAGTCTTCTGAAACGTGCCTCCGTATAACGCATGGCGGCAGGGGGGTCCCCGTCCACCGAACCGAAGTTACCCTGGCCGTCCACCAGCATATACCGCATGCTCCATTCCTGCGCCATGCGGACCATGGCCTCGTATATACTTGAGTCTCCGTGCGGATGGTATTTACCCATCACCTCTCCCACTATACGGGCCGACTTCTTGTGCTGGCCTCCGGATGTAAGACCGAGATCGTACATACCGTACAGCACCCTGCGGTGCACCGGTTTAAGACCGTCCCTGACATCCGGCAGGGCCCTGGCCACAATAACGGACATGGAATAATCGATATACGCCGTTTTCATCTCCGTCTCGATATCGACCTGCACTATTCTGCCCTGTGCTGTTTCTTCGTTTTCTATCATATCTCTTATTTCCAAAACAAAATGCTAAAATACTCAAAATTTTGTAACTACAAACGTAAAATTTATTCAAAAATACATTATTTTAGTGCCCCCAAACTGCAAGAACTTATGCGCGAACTCAATATACTGGACAAAATACTTGAATACGCCCGCGAGGAGGCCGTCAGGACCGGATGGATGAGCATCACTCCCGAGCATCTGGTCCTCGGAATGATAAGACACGGGGACAATGAGGCCTGCCGCTTCCTCACCGACAGCGGCCTTTCCCTGGCCCGGCTCAAGTCCATGATACTGGACGAGATAGACCGCGGATGCTCCGTGCCGTACCGGGATTCCGGACAGATCAGGCCCGAGGCCGCGCTCCAGCACATCCTCAACACAGCCGCAGGCATACTGCACTCCCCGAAAGCCTCCCAGATACCTGACACCATGGTGCTGCTGAGCATTATCCTGAAAGAGGACAACTCAGTCACCTCCGATATTGTCCTGGACATGGGCCTGGACTTCAACGACCGCTACGCCACCATCCCGGGAGACAGGTACGACGGGCCGCTGCCCGATGACGACCTGGACATGGATTACGGAGACCCGGACCGGGGCAGGGCCGAATCCCCCGAAGAGACCCTGAGCAGATTCGGGACAGACCTTACCGCCGCGGCAGCCGACGGGACCCTGGACCCCGTGACAGGAAGGGAGAGGGAGATAGACCGGATAATAGAGATTCTCTGCCGGAGGAAGAAGAACAATCCCATGATAGTCGGAGAGCCCGGAGTCGGCAAGACAGCACTTGCAGAAGGCGTTGCGCGGAGGATAGCCGACAGGAACGTCCCGCTGGAAATGATGAACAGGAAGATCATATCCATCGACCTGGCCTCGATGGTGGCAGGAACCAAGTTCCGGGGCGACTTCGAGGAGCGGCTCCGCAAGGTCCTGGAGGCAGTACAGGCTAACCCTGACCTGATCCTGTTCATAGACGAGATACACAACATAGTAGGCGCCGGAGGCGGAGGAGGCGCCATGGACGCCGCCGCCATCATAAAACCCGCACTGTCCCGGGGCGGATTCCAGTGCATAGGCACCACCACATCCGATGAATACCGGAGAATCATAGAGAAAGACGGTGCCCTGGCGAGACGTTTTCAGAAAGTAACTGTCGACCCGCCGTCGGACACCACGACAATGAGGATGCTCGAGGAACTCAGGCCGCATTACGAACAGTTCCACAACGTGACATATGCCCCGGAAGCCATAAGCGCCTGCATCTCACTATCGAACCGCTACATCACATCCAGACACCAGCCCGACAAGGCCATCGACGTCATGGACGAGGCCGGAGCAGCCGTACACATGGGGCACAGCATGCCAGACAGCAGCATAGTAGAGATGGGCCGGAGACTGAAAGAGCTTCGGCAGGAGAAGAGAAACAGCCTTGAAAACAACGACTTCGAGAAGAGCGCCCGGATCATGAAACGGGAACTCGAGCAGCAGGAGGAACTGAAGCAGGCCACAAACCGGCTCCTGGACAAGAGCGGCCGCCACAAGGCAACCGTCACCGAGAGCGACATCATGCGCACGGTGTCGGTCATGACCGGTATCCCGGTTGAGAAAATGGCCGCCTCCGAGACCTCCCGCCTCGCCGGACTGCGCCAGATACTCGGCCGCAAGATCATCGGGCAGGATGAAGCCGTGGACAAGGTAGTACGCGCCATATCCCGCAACCGCGCCGGACTGCGCGACCCGGGCCGCCCCATCGGGTCCTTCCTCTTCCTCGGCCCCACCGGAGTGGGCAAGACCCACCTGGCCAAGACCCTGGCAGCACAGCTCTTCGACACCGGCGATGCCATCATCCGCCTGGACATGAGCGAGTACATGGAGAAGATATCCGTTACCAGGCTCATAGGAGCCCCTCCGGGATATGTCGGCTACGATGAGGGCGGCCAGCTCAGCGAGAGAGTCCGGCAGAAACCTTACTCAGTAGTGCTGCTCGACGAGATAGAGAAAGCCCATCCGGACGTATTCAACATCCTGCTGCAGATCCTGGACGAGGGACGCCTGACCGACAGCAACGGCCGCATCGTGGACTTCCGCAATACGGTCATCATCCTCACCTCCAACATAGGCAGCCGGGACATCAAGGACTTCGGCCGCGGCATCGGCTTCGGTTCCTCCGGAGAAATCTCGCAGCAACATCAGAAAGCACTGATCGACAAGGCGCTCGGACGGTCATTCACCCCCGAGTTCCTCAACCGCCTCGACGAGACCGTGTACTTCCGCAGCCTCACCCGCGCAGATATGTCCTCCATCCTCGACATCGAGCTGGAGACCCTCCACAAGCGTGTCGCCCAAGCCGGCTACAGCCTCCATCTCAGCACCCGAGCACGGGAATTCCTCTGCGATAAGGGATACGACCCATCCTACGGCGCACGTCCCCTCAAAAGAGCGGTACGCCGCTACCTCGAGGACCTCATAGCCGAGACCGTAATATCCGGCCTCAAGCCATCCTCCCGTATCTCAATCGATGTCAATGAGGACAATACCGCCCTCACCGTCACCGGCAATGCGAAGAAAAGCGGACTGAAAATACTGCTGCCCGAGAAAAAAGCCGCATCGCGGAAAGAAGAGCCCGCGCACTGAAACTATCAGAACTGAAATACCCGGACAAACTTCCGGCTGCCCAGATTGAAGATCCTGGCCATGCCGTCCGTCTCCCCCGCCAGATGGCGGAAGCGGCGGTCGCTCCGGATTTTACCCTCATGCACCCTCATACTGCCGTCAGGGGCGCAGAGAAACTCCACCGGCGGCCGGCAGCCCCGCTCCTCGAAGCCCAGCCGGGAGTATGAGCGGCCGCCGTACCACTCCAGGTCCGCGTAAGTCATCACCTCCAGCGGTCCTTCCGTACCCTCCTGCCTCCTCGCCTCCACGAAAGCCTCCAGCAGCCGCCCCATTCCCCCGGTCACCCGCAGATCACGGGCAGAGGCATACCTCACCCACTCATAGGATAAATACGGCCCGCAGGACAATGCCCCGTCCTCCATCATTCTGCCCTCCGAAAACAAAGCCACCGCCACCAGCTGCGGAGTCAGGTCCATCGGAGCCTCCGTCCGCCCCGTAGAGCGCTTGCGGAACAGTCCCAGGCGGAACGGAGCCTTCGCAGCCCCGTAGACATGGTTGCGCTCCAGAAAAGCCGCCGCAGTCTCCGCATCGATCCGGCGCACCGTGCAGTTCCGGGCGAACACCCTCTGTCCCCCTCCCAGCCGCACCCGGAGCATCGCACGGACCAAGGGCCCCGAGCCCCTCCAGCGGTCCTCATAAAGAAATACCAGGTCTCCGGCCCCGGACTCCTCCCCCGCCCTCACGATATCCTCCACCGTCCCCCCTTCAGAAAAATAATCCATAGGCACCATCACAACAGCCAGCCCTTCCTCCCCGCAGCGCAGCACATTCAACCCGCCGATGCACATGCAGGCCACCATACCCATAAGGCACCCGGCCGCATCATTGTCCACCTGCCTGGCCACACCTGTCCCTGGAGCCATACAGCACCCCCCGCCGGCATCACTGACACATCCTCTTATAAAATCCAGTATTTCCCTTTCAAAAACTCTCATGCCGCAAAATTACAACAGCTTCACATATTTTTTTGATTTTTCAATCTTTTTAACTACTTTTGCGGCCCATTACGACTAAGATCTGCTAGCTCAGTTGGTAGAGCACAACACTTTTAATGTTGGGGTCTTGGGTTCGAGCCCCAAGCAGATCACCCCCACGAAAAACAACAAAAGCCGCCCAAACAGCGGCTTTCTTTCATTGTTTTTAGCAGTTGCGGTAAACCCTCTTGTCCACTATAACTTATCTTCCTGACCAGATTTCATGCCTCGGAGATCACAGTTAAAAGTTTTGCGAAACTCCTGCTTCGCTTTTTCCATTACGGGATTAGACTTGTTTGAAGGAAATGAGTGTGCCACAATACGGGCCCGGATGACATCGTTCGAAGGATGTACAAAAATGCGGTTTTTCAGCGTTTCACGCAATTGTCCAATGGCATGACCGGCATCAACGCCTTTAAGTTCTACGAAAATCTCAGTCCAGTGTTCCGGTACCGCATCCTTGGCAGAACGTTTTACAAGTACCAGTTTATCACAGCGCTGACCTTCTTTCACGATATCACCATCCACGGCATAAACTACAGACTCCTCAACACCATTGGTTACAAGCACATACCGCTTACCCTTCTCAGATGTGCTGATCCGGGCACGGGTCATAAGCCGCTGCTCAGGAGAAAAACCTTCAGCAGCCAACAGTTCATAAGTCGATTTATATGCCGTCATACTAAATGCCATCACTTCTCAAACAACTTTTCGTTCAACCTGCTGATGCTGTCTTCCACCCAATCCGACACACCGTCAAGGTGATTGCCGCTGAGCATCGGCACCTCAGTATCCAGAATACTTTGAAAAACACCTTCTCCATCAATGTAATAACCGGAGATGGAAAATGGAGGCAAAATACAATCTTCGCTCACCACATCCTGCTTCAATCTCCTACCGGCAACCACAGAGCCATACAGAAGCACATTCACCACCGACATCACATAAGGACTGTGAGTAGTAACGACTGCCAGACTCTGCTCAGACCCATTTCCCAAGGCCTTTTTCAACGAACGCACAATGCTCATTATTACCATCTTCTGAGATTCCGGATACAGATTCTGCTCCGGTTCCTCTATAAATAGTTGAGCAGACTGGTAAACCAGTCTGCGGAGAGAATCATTGTCAGCCTTACTTATCTCGTTGCGATCATGCATGGAAAGTGACGCATTTTCCCCGACACACCCCGCAATATAGTTCGTCATCACATCCATCGGCATGACACTCTGCATACCGCTCGAGGCATAGAATGCCGGCGTTTCACTGCCGTCTTCCCTCACCAGCACATCTGCCCCGGACTTGTTCACATAGCTGAAACCTCCCGTAGCAGCCAGCCTGAAAGGATGTTCACTGGTATAAGGTCCCTTAGCCTCATCCCATTCGTATAGAAAGTTGAAAAGCACATCTCTTTCAGTAGCCTTATATGTCTTATCCACATTCTGAATAGCAGAAACCAGGTTCCTCTCCGACGGGATATAACACAACTTGCTGTTATACCTCTTATCTAAAAACGACTGCTTACGCCCAATCCTTGCATTACCCATCACGCCGGAATACTCAATGCTCACCGCATCCCCGTCATACTTCAGTTCTGTATCCACCTTAAAATATTCATCATTCAACCGGTAAAAAGACTTCAATTCCTTTATAAATCGGTTATTATGAGTATACTGGCTCACTATATCATCAGTTGAGACCATAATCTTTTTCTCAATCCAACGACAGAAGCAGAGCACCTTCATAAAGGTACTCTTGCCCGAACTCTGACGACCGACAAGTATCATCAACGGAGTCAGTTCTACTTTAGTTGAGTCCGACACAGGACCGAAGTTCTTAATATGAAGTGATGCCATATATCTCATTCAATTAGTCAAGGCAAATTTACGAAATAACTTCATTCCACAAACAAAAATCCCGCTGACCCCGTCAATGACGGAGCCAGCGGGATATCTGTTTTCATTCTGCGCTTCGACTGGCAGACCGCTACAGCAGCAGCGAGCGGATGCCGTCCACGATGTAGCGGGCGTCCTCGTCGGTGACACAGGGGCCGCTCGGCAGGCAGAGGCCCACCTTGAAGAGGGACTCGCTCACGCCGTTGAGGTAGGCCGGGCAGTCCGCGTACACCGGCTGCCGGTGCATCGGCTTCCAAAGAGGGCGGGACTCGATGCCCAGAGCGTCCAGGCCAATGCGCAGGGCCTCTACGTTGGCGTTAGGCTCGCAGTCCGTGTGGGTCGTGTCGGCCGCGTGGGTCACTCCGGCGGCACCTCCTACTGCTCCCTTTATGACGTTGCGGTAGGCATTCTCCTGGCCCTTTATGCGCAGCTCCGGGTCGACGGTCACCGTGTTCAGCCAGTAGTTGCTGTCGTATCTCTCATTCGGGTTCTCGTGGAGGGTGATGCCGTCCACGTCCTTCAGCAGCTCCCTGTACAGGGCGCACATATGCTTGTGGTGGGCAATGTGAGCGTCCGCCACCGTCATCTGGCCGCGACCGATACCCGCGCAGATGTTCGACATGCGGTAGTTGTAGCCGATGCGCTCGTGCTGGTAGTAGGGATAGGCCTCGCGGGCCTGCGTCGCGTAGAACATGATCTCGTTCTTGGCTGCAGCGTCGGGGCAGATGAGCGCACCGCCGCCTGAGGTCGTGATCATCTTGTTGCCGTTGAACGACAGCACGCCGTACCTTCCGAACGTACCCAGCACCCGGCCGTCGAACCTGGAGCCGAAGCCCTCCGCAGCATCCTCTATCACCGGGATGCCGTAGCGGCCGGCTATCTCCATTATCTCATCGATCCTGTAGGGCATGCCGTACAGTGCCACCGGGATGATCGCCTTGGGAGCCTTGCCCGTCCTGGCGATACGGTCCTTTATCGCCTCCTCTAGCAGACCCGGGTCCATATTCCACGAATCCTGCTCCGAATCCACGAACACCGGCCGCGCCCCAAGGTAGGTCACCGGATGCGACGACGCGCAGAACGTGAAGCTCTGAACCACCACCTCATCCCCGGGCCCCACCCCGCAGGCTATCAGCGCCAGATGCACCGCAGCCGTACCCGCAGACAGAGCCACCACCTCCTTCCCCTCGCCCACAAACTTCCTCAGGTCGTCCTCGAACCCGTTCACATTGGGCCCCAGAGGAACCACCCAGTTCGTATCGAAAGCCTCCTGTATGAAGGCCTGCTCCGCCCCGCTCATGTGAGCCAGGCAGAGGTAAATTCGCTTTCCCATAAAATTGCTATGATTTTTATTTACTCTGTATACAACATTCGGAACATTCGCCTGGTATCCTTTAACGAGTTGGGATACTCACTAGGGATAAAACCACACTTAGAATAAAATGTATAAGTGTTGTATGGGTCTGTCACCAATGCGTCTACTGTCAAAAATTGACAACCGGCTAATGTTTGGGACTGAGCCCTCTCTACTATCATCTCCACTATCGCCCGCCCCAATCCCATTTTCTGGTACGCATGATTTACTGCAAGATATGCTATTGCCAACGCTGGATAATGTAACTTGTCAAGAAACAAATCCCGATACTCAAACCCGCCATCTGAGAATCTCTTTCTCATCCCGTCCACAATATCGGTCTTGTCCTCATAGTCCATTTCCAAAGAATCAAAACTAAGAGCAAACAAAGCCAGCACCTCCTCGCCATACCGCACAATATAAAGTTGGCAATAATGATGCATTACGCTCAACCTCAACTGACTCTGGATAAACTGATCCATCCTCGGAACTCCACATTGAAAACCACACAAGTCATTCCAGTCCCGAATACACTCTATATGAATATCCATCCCCCCTCCTATCTACTTCCACACTATATTCCAATCTTTAAGAATCTCCTTATGCTTACGGATCAATTCCAAATCCTGTTCATTCAATTTACCGGAATAGACCCTACGCAGAATCTCCCTTAGTTCTTTTGCATACTCGCCTCTGACAGGCTCTCTCTTTGAATTAATTCCCAACATAGCATTCTCCTTTTAAATTCAACTCTCAGCAAAGATAAATACAATCCGCGCAAATTCCAAAACAAAATACCTGACAATCAAAACTTTTTGACGAAAGTGGTAAAACCGCGACTTCCGTCAATTCGTACCGTCGAACGGATGTGTCGTGGCCTCCCCCTCGAACGCAATATCCTCCCGCGCGAAGACCTTCTTCACTGTCAGCAGCAGAATCTTTTCTAACGCAGTAGGTCGCAACACATAAAACGCTGCCGCAAATGCTGTCCACGATCAATCAGAAATGCTTCTTTTTCCTCATCCTCCGAATCATATACAAGATTAAAACCATTTCTCTTATAAAAATCGATAACCTTCTCTTCATTCAGAGCATCCACTATCAGAAAACGGCAACCCGTTTTGTTCGCAGGATGAGTAAACCAGTCCTTGATATAGTTTAGAACCTGAGTACCAACATTCAATCCCCTAAAACACCTGTCCACCCCCATCTGACCAATCAGGACCGCCGGATAATTCCGCATCCGTTTTGGGTTTGGTATCCTGCGCTGCATACGATTCCGGAACCGGCTTGGAAGCATTCCGGCTTTTACACTATCATTTGATACTGTGAAAATACATACAATACGGCAATCAGCATCATCTGTCACAAAAGCATACGTTTTAGTAAGAGGCTCCCGCTCGTACAGATAATACGAATGTCGAAAAAATGCATCAATCCCGTTATCTCCACATATAAAATCACGAGTACTGACTTCGGGGCCCAATCGAACCAGTGCGCACCTGTCAGTCAAGTCGAAATCCCAGCCCCTCATGCTCTCTCACAAATTTTTTAGATTTCTCCAAAAGTCTGTCAATATAATCGTAATAATCCACCGGCCTCACTCTCCTTGGAAGCCTATTCACTCTCTCCACTTCCCGCAGGAAGCGCTCCGCTGACTTTCCGGTCAGCACCGGCAAGCTTCTAAAAGGCAATGACATACTTGATTCGTTTAAAGTTTCACTTTTACAAAGATAACACTTCCCGCTCACTTTGCAAAAGAAAATCGCATCAGACCGTCAAACTTCAATTCGTCCCGTCGAACGGATGTGTCGTCGCCTCCCCCTCGAAAGCGATATCCTCGCGGGCGAACACCTTCTTCACAGTCAGCAGCAGGATACGGATGTCCAGCCACATCGTCAGATGGTCCACATACCATACATCCAGCTCGAACTTCTTGGTCCACGATATGTTGTTACGCCCGTTCACCTGAGCCCAGCCCGTAATCCCCGGACGCACCTCATGACGGCGATACTGCTCCTTCGAATAAAGAGAAAGATACTTAGGCAGCAGCGGCCTCGGCCCCACCAGCGCCATATCCCCCTTCAGCACATTCCACAACTGCGGCAGCTCATCCAACGACAACGACCGGAACACCCGGCCGATCCGCGTTATCCTCTCCGCGTCTGGCAGCAGTTTGCCCTCCGCATCCCGCTCGTCAGTCATCGTCTTGAACTTCACAGCCTTGAATATCCTCGCATCCTTCCCCGGACGGTCCTGAGTGAAGAACACCCCCGCCCCCTTGTTCGCAAAGTGCAGGACAATGATGAACATCAGCATGAACGGGGACAGCACCAGCAGGGCGCAGAAGGTGATGCAGAAATCGAAGAATCTTTTGAAAAAATGGCTGTACATTTTATTCTGTTTCGTTTTTAACACTTTGACCGGGCTCGACAATCTTTCCATTCCTCACAACTACACCAGTCTTGATGACTTTTGCCGGATTTCCTGCAACTATGCAATGGGGGGGGGGGGTTTTTTGTCACTACACTACAGGCCGCAACCACGGTGCTGTCTCCCACCTTTACACCTGGCAGGATTAAAGATCTTATACCTATTACGCAATTATTGCCGACGTATGTATCTGTCTTCAATGAACGGCATGCATCATGTGAAAGGACTCCGGCCCCGGCTAAAATCCAGGTTCCGTCACCGACATGAACTCCTTTGGGGTTTACCGCCCTGTCAAGACGAGCTTTCCTCGAAATGACACAATTCTTTCCTATATCCATGCCATAAACTTTCCGTAAAATAGCAGGATATATTTTCGTTGTCAGTGCAAACAGGCGGCGACGCCAAAATGATAGATTTATGAAAGTCATGTCTATATACTTGTCTCAGTATTCCAATCTAATTTTCTACTTGCAGCCTCGACAGATACGAACTCAAAGGCATTCACCAGTTTACAAAACTTGGGAAAACAATACTTCAATCCAAAATAGTTCTTGAAGTATCTCACGGGAGCCGACTCATTTTCCAGACCTCTGTACCTTCGTTCCTGTCCTGCATCCATATCCTTAATATGGAAATATGTCATGACATAATCACTCTGACTGACGATAGATTTTATCCTGCTGTACGGGAACAGTCTGAAATAGCCTCCACCGGAATAAGCAATCCTCTTACCCATCACTTGTGTCATTGGAATCGGGAATTCTTTTATTTTTATACCATTGTAGTTAACTATCACGGGCTTGTCAGAATGGAAATCAGCAAAACCTCCGAACGCTCTTCCTGCCGGGAATATCGAGGCATCCATCTCAATTCCGCATTTATGCAGAATCTCGAACATATACTTGTTTTCAGGCGTTATCGAGAATGCCGGAGCACGATAGGCCGTCACTTTCTTGCCTATCAGCTGCTCTACAGCGTCTATCCCTTTTCTGGTATCTTCTTCCGCCTGAGCATAATCGAAATTGCGCAAAAAGGTATGACTGTACGAATGGGATCCGATATGATGTCCGGCACGGTCGATTTTCAGCACCACATCCGGAGCACATTCCACCATCTTGCCCAGCACAAAGAAAGTTGCCTTGAAACCACGCTTGTCGAGAAGCTCCAAAATACTGTCCAGATACCAGTCCAGGCGCTTACGCCACTCCGCCCTATCTCCCAGACCGGCTTTTTCGTACACCCACCAGTCCTCGATGTCGAATGTCAGAATATTCATTTCTAAATTATATCAAATCATAATCCGCCAGACTTACTTCCCAATTGTTGGTTTTGTAGATCCTATCGTCTATCTTATTCTTATCCAAAATCAATCCTGTAAAATAAAAATTTTTAGGTGCTAACTTTGAAGGCAGTTTCAACATACTCAAAGGCACGAATGGCAAATACCCAACATACATAAGTAATCCTACATTATCTTCCTTCGTATAAGTGAACATAGCACGTACTGCTGAATTAAAAGTGTATGGAGACATCGGAAATACATCCAAAAGAAAAGCAGTCTTGACTCCATTTTGCACAGACACAGCATACGCCGCCTCATATCCCTCTCCATTAATTTTCAGATATTTTTTAGAACGAAACCTACAATCAGTAAATGTAGCACGATCTCTGCTCACTAATGGTGTTGTTACATTCCTATTCAAAGAAAAATTTGACATCCATAACATAAAGCGCGAGACTACCATTGAGATCAAATTCAACCTCTTTAATGAAGGCTTGACACTTCCTACCCTCAAGGGGGTAATATAAATGTTTAATGGAGTCAAATCCCTATGTCTAAAGCCCTTGACAAACAGAATATGTGAATTTTCATTTGGAAAGCCGAACAAATATGATACACCTTCCTCCAGGGCATATTTCTCTGAAACTTTATATAGTTTCATAAAATTGAAAAAATCCCGATACCCCTTCAGCACCATTGTGCCGCCACCATACGCGAATAAGCATCTCTCTCCTTGATAGATATAATAGTATGGCACATTATTATGGACTCCAACGACTTTTCCATCACTAATCATCAAACTATGGAATGAATATCCTATAGGCGTATTGCTATAATGTAAAAGAAATTCCTTCGGAAGTGTTGAATGCCCTTCAAATGTTTTATTAAAAACATCACATATCTGCACCACTTCATCCGTAGTCAGTTCTGTCGTTTTTTTGGCTACAAAATCCATATTACCTCAAAGTATAACCACCGTCTATAATCAAATTCTGCCCTGTCATCCAACGAGACGCATCACTTAAAAGAAAAACACATGCATTAGCTATATCTTCCGGCTTACCTAGGCCAAGAGGATGCATTGCCTCAGTTTCTTTCCTCTTCTGAGGATCTGCAATATGAGGAAGATTCATATTAATTGGTGTGACTATAACACCTGGAGAAACGGCATTCACTCTAATAGATCTCGAAGCCAATTCCAATGCAAGCGAACGGACTCCTGACAATATAGCTCCTTTAGTCATGCTGTAATGTGTTTTTCCAACAGCACCTACAACTGACATAACAGAAGCAATAAATATAATACTGCCTCCATGACAGAATCCACCCTTAAGCAACAGTCTCGTCAGGTTCATTCCTGCGAAAACATTAACTTTAAAAAATTTCTCCATCAACTCTGGATCGATAAATCCGAAAGGCAAGGTTGATGATATTCCAATACAATTTATAACACCATCAACTTTCCCAAAAGTTGATTTTAAGTTGCTCACACTATTTTCTACAGACTTGAAATCTGTCAAATCTACAGAAATCGGCAAACAGTCATTGAGTACTCCCGCTATCTCCTGCAATCCCTCATAATTCTTATCGACAATAGCTAAAGAAGCCCCCGCCTCCGCACATGATACAGCACATTGCCTGCCGATACCCGATGAAGCACCCGTTATCAATACTTTCTTACCGGATAAGGAAAACTGCGATTCCATATTGTTTTTAAAGTTCTACTATTTCAGATATAAAGCAATCTTTCAGCGGCACTATTCCATGAGCCCACGTCATTCCCACTCCGAACGCACTTAACATCAACTTCTTTTCGCCTTTAAGCAAACCTCGCAATTCTGAAACAATAGTCAAAGGAACTGAGACAGATGAAACATTTCCATACTTTGCGATGGTTGATGGTACTTTTGACTTATCTATCCCTAATTTCTGAATTAGATAACTGTTCATGAAATTATTTGCCTGATGGAAAATATAATAATCCATAGAATCTAACTTCTCACCAGAAAATTCCAGAATTGCTTTTACATCCGCCGGTATTTCCTTAATAACAAAATTAAACACATCGCTGCCTTTCATATAGCCCTGCTCGTCACTACGTATATTACCGTATTTGTCTACTATTTTCTCTTTAACACTTTCTGCATTACTGGGATGTCTATATCCTCCTGCATCAATCTTTATATAGGACTCCCTTGAGCCATCAGAGTTCATGGAAAAATAACTATTGCCAATACTATCATTTTTTTCGATTATAGCTGCGACTCCACCATCTCCAAATAGAAATGCTGTTTTTCTATCTTTAGGTGAGTATACTTTTGATCGTGTCTCTCCATCCAACAATAGCACCTTTCGGACTGATGACTGTTGCGCAAAAGCATATGCCGTACACAATCCATATATAAAGCCGGAACACCCCAAATTGATATCAAGAGCCATCGTCTTTTTTGAAAGACCGAGTCTGTCCTGTAATATCACAGAAGTGGCAGGCATTCTATAATCAGGTGTTTGAGAAACAAATAGAAGAACATCTATTTCAGACCTATCTATTTCCAAATCCGAGATAAGCTTTTCTGTAGCAGCATAACAAAGATCTGACGAACAAGTATTCTCATCTACAAATCTACGTTCTTTTATTCCAATCTTATCGACAACCTCTTTAACCTCCTCTGATGGAAAATACTCAGTGTATTCGTAGTTATGTATCACATGTTTTGGCACACATGCTGACATGCCTAAAACACCTACTCCTCTATATGATAAAAAAGCCATTTATTTACTTTTTTCTACGTAATCAGCAATATCTCCAACTGTCTTGAGCATGGCAAAATCCTCACCTTCGATTGTCACTCCATATTCCTTATCAAGCATAAGAATAACAGACAGATGTACTAGAGAACTCCACTCGTCGATATCCCTGAACTCTGTTTCTAAAGTGATTTTTGATGAGTCTGTATCCTCAAACTGGGATGCAAAATTTTTTAAGAATTGAATTCTGTCCATTTTTATTTCTTTTTTATAGTTTTTAAAAATTTCTTATAGTACGGCCATAAAGTATTCCCTGTAGCCACTTCTTGTATCATAAAATCCGCATTCTCATTTCCTTCTATTAAAGTTATGGCTGAGGAACTTAAAGCCACATCCCACCCGACATAGTGAATTCCATTTGGTAATATTTCCGTTGCTTTAATAACTGTTTTTTTCACATTTTCCCACCTCGGCACACACATCCCTATTATTTGCTTTCGAGAAATCGGGTGAAATGGATATCGTTCATTATAATAGTTTAGTCCAGACGATATTACAATTCCAGAATCAACATCTATTTGAGCAAACAAGCCTCCAGCATGAGCATTATCTAAATGGCTACTTCCTACCCCTATTCTCAATATTGCGCATGGTATAAATACATTCCCGTCAACATCTACAAGAGTGTAAACTCTTATAGTATTCAGCGATGCTGGATTTAGATCGTGCAAATAACCATCTTGAAAAAAGTATTCCTCAAATAAATAATTTGAAGGAAAATATTTTCTATAATCGTCAAGGTTCAAATCATCAATTTTTAATTTATGGACCCCTCTACCACAAGTATCTTTCGGATCTTTCATTATAATATATTCCTTGTCTTTCACCCAATTTCTGAACTCATCAAATGAAGATTTCACACAATCTATCCATTTAATAGATCTAAATTCTGCAAAATGATAATTAAATTCCCGTTTTGAAAACACTTGTATAGCTTTTTTATCATTAATCCCATTCCAAACTTTATGAGATTTTAGAAGCGTCATGCACTCTCTTCTTTTTACATGCTTGAAATCATAAAAACGATATGTGCAATAATCATTAAAAGTTGCACCATACCTAAATACTTTAAGATAAAAATCAATCAGAGATATCCCCCTTACCTTGAAAAATTTCTCAGAATATTCAATAAAATTTTTGGGAGAAATGTATTCAAAAAAATGCCGAATTTGTTTATTTGTCATAATCTTTTATTTCAACTCCGCATATACTCTCTGTATTCAGGCCATATACCATGTCCCAGTATCATTTCTTGCATTACTGGATCGCCATCATCATTGCCTTCTATCAAGCTGATATCATTATCACTAATAGCAACATCCCAACCAACGTGACGTACCTCGGGACATACATTTGCTGCATTTTTCACCAACTGCAGCACTTCATTCCATCTCGGTATAGTTACGCCGACTATCTGCTTACCACTTACAGGATGAAAAGCAAACTGCTGCAACTTTTTATTTACGGCCTTTGATATTACTACTCCTGATTCCGGATCTATCAACGCAAAAATATTTCCGCCAGCTGCATTATCCCTAAAATCATCACTACACCCAATGCGCAACACTGCATAAGGAATAATCACAGTCCCACTATTTTGTAATACCGTGAATATCCTTACCGTATTCACACTGCTCGGATTCAGTTCATGCAATATACCATTTTGAATGTACAGGTCCTCAATAATATTATCCGATGGGAACAACTTGTTGTACAAATCATGAACATCTAAATCTTTAAGATATAGCATTTTTAAAGTTTTGCCTTCTCCTCCCCCATGAGCTTTTTTTACTATTATTTTAGATTTACAACTACACCATCTTTCAAAAATTGCCTCACTTATTGATTTATCAGAACAATCCAGCCACTCTATACTCCTATAATTCATGAATTTTTTGTTAAATTCCAATTTTGAGGAAAAGAACTTACGAAATTCTTTTTTGTTTAAAACATTACAAGCTCTATGCAGTTTCCACAAAGTTACATATTCCCTTCTGGAACGATGTCTTCTACACCAAAACTCATAAACACAATAATCTGTCACTGTGCATCCATAAAAAAACAGACAGACGTAATAATCAAAAAGATAAATAAATCTTCTAAATCCAGGCCCAAAATAGTCTTTTGAGATCTTAAAATAAGACACCGGACTTACCAGCTCATACAGATGCCTTACATTCATTTTTATAATAGTTTAAGATTGAAATCTTTAAATCTTCTGTTTTTAAAAACATCGTTCCCCAAGTAAGCCCGAGTCCGAACGCCGAGCAGAGCATCGAGCACTTGCGGTTGCGCAGTTCGTCTGCGATATTGGTAACCATAAGCATCGGAATGGAGGCTCCGCCCAGATTGCCGAAGTGCTGTAGATTGTACGGCACCTTTTCCGGATTCAACTTCAGTTTCTTTACGATTCTGTCAACTATAAGTTTGTTGGCCTGATGGATAAGGAAATAGTCCACGTCTTTCTCAGGGTCGATGCCGTAATCCTCCATGAACTTCCTGACGCTTACCGGAGGCTTGGATATCGCGAAAGCGAACACGTCCATGCCGTTGATGAGCGTGTCCTTGGGCGCACGGACTATACCGTTACCGAAGTCCTCCTGTCTGAAGGACTCCTCCGTTATCATATGTCTGAAGCCGCCGTGGGGTGTCATGAGGGCCTGCCAGCCCGAACCGAGGGTGTTGAACTCGATAATGATGTCCTCGGCGGATTCGTCGTACTCCAGAGCCATCGCAGTACCGCAGTCCCCGAACAGCGGGGCACGGCTCTTGTCCACAGGAGACCCCATCCTGGTGGCGGTGTCGCCTATCAGAAGCAGGGCACGTCTCACAGAACCCGAATGAAGCAGATTGCCGGCAACGTTTATCGCATACATGCAGCCGCAGCAGCCCATAGGCACATCCAGAACGAAAGTTGAGGCCGGTAGTCCCAGACGGTCCTGCAGTATGCCGGCTGTCGGAGGTGTGCGGTAGTCCCCGGTAACCGACTCGAATATGAGCACGTCTATGCTATCACGCTCCCAACCCAGGGCATCCAGCAGGCGCACGGCTGCGTCATAGCACAGGTCAGAGGCGCAGATGTCGTCCGTTGCCACATACCTTTCCCTGATTCCTACCGTATTGATGAATGTCTCGGCCTCCTCATGCGTGAAGAAGCTGAAATCGTGGCTGTCCACCCTGTTGTCAGGCACTGTCCCGGACACTCCGCGCAGGGCCACGTTCTTGATACTCCAGCGTGCCATGACCTAAAGCTCCACTTCGTATTTCCTCAATATCTCCTTACCCTTGGTATATGATGTCAGCTCGAGGATGTCCTCCGCGTCCAGCATGATGTCGAAAGTATCCTCGAGGGCCGTGGTCAGGGCAAGCTGCTTCACCGAGTCCCAGCCGTCAACCGACTTGTTGTCAAATGCGTCGTTGAGGACAGCGTCCTCAACCATGAATACGTCACGGAACACTCCGTTGTACTTCTCTAGATTACTCATAATATTTTTCTATTTTGTCTGTTTCTGATTAATTGTAATTCTACTGCTTATTGAGTATGGCCTTGCCGGCCTCGTTGCGCTCGATCCTGTCGACGTACAGGACCTCAATGTTCTTATGGAACAGCTTCGTCTTTTCCACTATCAGGTCCAGGACACTGTCCTTTATCGCCGGATTGGTGATGCGCACCGTAAGCATATCGTCCGTGCCGCTGCACAGGCAGTCCGTGTCGAATGCCGACTTCACGATATGCTCCACCTCGTCCAGGCCGATGCGGAGGCCGAAGATCTTAAGGAAGCGCTTCATCCGGCCTATGATGTAGTAGCAGCCGTCCGCGTCCCTGCGGGCGATGTCGCCGGTGTGGAGCACGCCGCGGTTCTCGTCCCCCTTCATCAGGTCCTCAGGGCATGTGGCATAGCCAAGGGTGACGTTCTCACCCCGGTACACCATCTCGCCGGTGGCCTCGCCCTCGAAGGTCTCTGCTCCGCTGTCGTCAACTATCGAGAGTTTCCCTCCAGGTTCCGCGATGCCGATGCTGCCGGTCTTTGTCTGTGCCAGTTCCGCCGGGAGGTACGCCATACGTGCGGTGCCCTCGGTCTGTCCGTAGGTGGCGATGAACTGCCGACCGGTCCTTGCCGCATAGTCAGCGCAGGCGCGGAACAGCTCGTCGCTCATCCTACCGCCTCCCTGGGTGATAATCCTAAGGTCAGGGAGGTCCATGCGGAAGAAGCGCATTTTGCTCAGGATCTCGAAGCTGTAGGGTACGCCGGTGAGGATGGTCGCACGACCGTCACGCAGCATGCTCCAGAAGCCCTTGTCAAGCATCGACTTGCCGCACAGAAGCACGGTCGCACCGCTGTAAAGGTGGCTGGCGATGACGGACAGGCCCATGGTGTAGTGCATCGGGAGGATGGCCATGGCGCGGAACTCAGGGGTGATGCCGAACATCCTCGAGACATTTTCCGCGTTGGCCTCGATGTTGCGGTAGCTGTGGCGCACCAGCTTGGGGCTGCCCGTGGAGCCGGAAGTGGGCAGCAGCAGGGCTAGGTCAGAGTACAGGTCGGGAGGGGTAAGGCCGGTGCGAACAAGGCTGTAGCCATGGGATGAGAATACACGCTCATAGCCGAATTCCCGCTCCATGTCTGAGGGTATCCAAAGGTATTCCGGACGGTACAGGTTTCTCAGATGCCCGTAAAGGTCTTTTTCTGTATGTGCACTGAGCACCAGGGGAACGATGCCGTCCGAAAGGCACGAGGTGTATCCCAGCATGGAGCCTATGGTGTTTGTAGCCATTATGAATATCAGGGTGCGCTTGGGTAGAACGCACCTGAACTCTTCGGCGAAGGAGACTATATCGCCGTATGTCACGGATATACGGCTGTCGTCCACCGCAGCCACGGACTGCGGCGGTTTCTGGTCCAGATTTAAAAACATTCTGATTCTGTTCTGCTTGGAAATATCTGTCAGATGGTGGCGCAGCCGTCCACGCCCAGTATCTGGCCGGAGATGTAAGAGGCACGGTCGGAAGCCAGGAAGGAGCAGGCATCGGCAACGTCCTCCGGCGTGCCGAGGCGGCCCAGGGCAATCTTCTCTATGCGCGAGTCTATCTTGCTCCCGTCGCTGAGGTAAAGCTCGTCGAACCGCTCGGTCCTCACGATGCCTGGAGCCACGGCGTTCACGCGGATGTACTGCGGAGCAAGTTCCTTGGCTGCGGACTTGGTGAGCGAGATGACGGCTCCCTTGGTCGCAGAGTAGGCCACTTGACCGGGAGAACCAACCACGCCCGTGATGGACGCGATGTTCACGAAGCAGCCGCCTCCTCCGCGGACCATCAGGCGCGAGGCCGTCTGGATCATGTCTATCACGGCCAGCACGTTCACGGAGAACATGCGCTCCATGTCGGACTTGACTATCATTCCGAGTTTCTTATTGGAGATTATGGCCGCGTTGTTCACCACGCAGTCTATGCGGCCCGCGGACTTGTAGACGGACATCAGACCGGCTTTGAGGGCGGAACTGTCCGTCACATCGAAACACACAGGAACTACCCTAGTGTTATTCCTGGAAGCGCAGTCAGCCGCCCATGAGTCCATATCACCCGATGCAAGGTCGTTGACATAGACCACCGCACCGTCCGATGCGAAGCGCTCGGCGATGGCGCGGCCGATGCCGCGACCGGCACCGGTAATCAGGCACACTTTATTTTCTAACAATCTGTTCATTTATTTTTCATTTTAAGGAACGTCCTCCATCCACAATCAGATTCACACCCGTTATATACGAAGCAGCATCCGAAAGTAGAAAAACAATAGCATTTGCAATCTCTTCAGGCTTGGCATAACGTTTCATAGGATATCTCTCCAGATCTTTGGCCACGTCATCTTCGGACTGTTCCCGATGTTCTATCAACGGTGTTAGTGTTCGTCCAGGGTTTACTGCATTACATCTGATGCCCTTGCCGGCATACTCCAATGCAGCATATTTCATAAACGCATTTACCGCACTTTTACATGCACCGTAAACAGATACACCCTGAGCAAAATTCGTCAAACCTGATATTGATGAGGTAAAGACAACAGACGAGGGATGTCTCATCTTTTTCTTTTTGACCAGAGTTTTAAGCAGCAGTACCGGAACAAACGTATCAATACTGAACATTTTCTGCAGATCGTCAGCTTTAACAAACTGCATGGGTTTCAACATTGACACTCCTGCGTTATTGACCAGACCATCAAGGTCCGGACAAACATCCGCAACACTCTCTATTACCCCTTCTGAGGCCAAATCCCCGGGGATTATCAGATGTTCCTCTTTGGCCTCAGGTTTTCCCATCAATGCGAGTGTCTCATCAAGAGCATCTATATTTCGTCCTGAAAGAACTACTCTCGCCCCCATATCTGCGCAAGCGACCGCTGTTGCACGGCCTATTCCGGATGAAGCACCTGTAATGAGTATTGTTTTACCACAAAGTGAAAACGGACTATCCTGCATTACTTCTTGCTCTCAACGACTCTATAAAGATCATCTATTGTTTTTGCATTCCGGATGTCCGCACCTCCGATAGTAACATCATACTCCTCGTCAATCATAGAAATAATTGACAATGCAGTCAGAGATGTCCACTCATCCAATGCCTTAAACTCAGTCTCAGGTTTAAAAACCTCAACAGCAGTATCATCAAACTGCTCCGCGAAATGTTCGATAAATTCTTTAATATCCATATTCTATAACAATTTTTTTGCAGGATTGCCACACACTGTGGTTCCCGATTTAACTCTTTTTATTACAAAGCTACATGCTCCAACATGAGCATTTGGCTCTACAACCACACCGTGATTAATTACTGCTGCAGTGTGTATTGTCGTCTCATCCATAACCTGGACCCCTCCTACACACGTCACATGCGTATCAATCCGATTCCAGCTACCGATACGGGCATCATGTCCGACTACCGTAAATGATTGAATCATATTGTAATCGCCAATAATGACATCTGGTCCGATAATAGTATACGCTCCAATATAATTCCCCTTCCCGATCTTAACATTAACTCCAATATGCACCGTTTTATGAATAATTTCGAAAAATTCTCCACCGCGTTTAATAATCTCCTCCATACATTTTCTTCTCGAACTTCCTCCAATCGATGAAACAAACACATCATTCTTTTGCGGAACATAATCAGAAATAGTCCCTAATATTTTCGGATAATTCTCAAAGTCATCCAATACATTCAAATTATCATCTATAAATCCCTTTATACGAAAAGTATCACCATAACCAATGCATTCCTTGGCATTATCGTACACTGTACGTCCCATCCCTCCGGCTCCTATTATAATCAGGTCTCTCATATATGGATGGCATTACTGTTCATCATTAAAAAAATCCGGCATAAAATCATCATAATATGTTCTCGTACGGCACCATACTTTCCGATTATGCACTTGTTCGTCATAAGTCAAAGGACTAAGATCCTCAATTGTTCTTAAATCATTTTCAAAAGAAAATACATAATAACCTTTGTCCCTATAATATCTCAGCAACGGATTATCTTCCCTAAGAAATACCTTCGTACCTTCGATCAAGAGTCTGGAGATATTTCCTGATGCTTCCTGCCGTTTCTGCCCAAACAATGCAACTTGAGGTTTGTTAATTATGCTGAAATACTCCTCTTTCGGCATATACCTCAAAATAGGACAAAAACTGTTCTTAAACCATTTCCTGCCTTTTTTCAGACAACATTTCCTTAAATATCTGGAGCCATAACTTAGAGGCATATATATTTTGAATGTTTTTTTAGGATCCAACATCTTAATCCTACGCATCAAAGTAATATGATTCCCTGTCACAGATGCCTGATGATTTATTATCACTGCTTTTATTTTTGAAGGAAAGTCATACGTTTCCTCTGTGTCCGTCTCATTTCCCCTATAACAGGATGTATATCCGAAATATTTATACTTTACTCTATCTCCGAAATATTTTGTATAAAGGTAATAGTCATACTTATTCCAAAAGCAGAAATAGTCCACTACTTCCGAGGCTTTTTTAATAACATCCACATAATTTATCCCATACCGTAACCGCCTCAAATAATGTTTAATCCTGTTCGGCATAAGATATGTCCGAGGCTTGAATACGTTAAAATGTTCGTCCACAAACGACACTCCAAGATCCTCACCCAATGCTGTATACAGTTCAAACCCCCAAAAGAGCCAATAAACTTTACATTCTATTCTTGATTTCAGGAATTCAGCCAGATTAACATTGCTTCTCAATGCTGAATGTAATAGAATTTTTCCGACTCCTTTTGCCTTGCATAATTCTAATATCTCCTCATAATATTTCGAATCACCATAATCTATCCATCTGAAAACATCACTTGGCAGATGAATCTTCAATGCATCATTTTTCCTCGGTGGTTTCGCCAACATTATATTTTTTCCGGGATAATATCTCTCAAACACCTTAAACGAATCTTCTTGAAGATTACCATTAAACCCCAAGTGTAATATTCCACTCATAACATCTAACTAAATATTAATGTATTTTTGTCTGATTTCCTTTACCCTACGTGCATAATTTCTCAATTCATATGCACCATTTTTCAATAATTCACGATATTCTTGCTCTAACAAAGAATAAACTAAAACATCATGATATTCACCATGCTTGTATACGGCCTGCCTCTCAACTCCATCCAGCTTAAACCCGCTTGCTTCCATCATAATCCTAGAGACCTTGTGCTCTGCCAGGCAAGTTCCTCTCAATCTATGAAGATTCAATTCATCAAAAGCATACTTCCTTGTTTTTACTCCTACCTCATGACGTATATCCCCGTCTCTGTAATCCGATTCACCTATGACTACACCACCAACACTTGCAGACCTATTAATGTAATCTATATTATTTAAAGATGTATACCCTATCATTTTTTCAGAAAGAGACTTTATACATATTGCCCAATATATCTCATTTGCATTATTCATCATTTTCCCACACACCCATTCCTTTTCCATTTCCAAAGAAACATATCTAAATGGCCCTACTGTCATCTTTTGAATACTCTCATCATTTCTCCATTTATTAATCAATAGATAATCCTCTTTTGCAAAGGCTCTGAAAAAAATCTTATCACTACTATTATTCATAATATCTTAGAGTTAAAACATTATTTCTGTTAGCTTTGCCGACAAACACAATTATTACTTCTATACTTCAGATATGGCAATACAGTACAATATATATATAACCATAATTCCTTTTGCGGATAATCTCTTATCATATTTGCAATGACAAATAAAATTAAAAAGCCCAATCCCAATGGAGAATAATCTGCATATAGAAGTGAAACCAGCAACAATAGCATAATAATCGTTCCTATGATTCCACGAGTATATATGTAACGTTTGATTCCAGCACAACCATTCACTAAATTCTTTGATGTATTTTTTTCATACGTTTCTCTCCCCATTCCAAAATACACCCGATCTGACTTTACAAACCTCCCATACATTCTATCAAAAACCATTGTTGTTCTATTATTCCCTGTCATTTCTCCATCAACTATCTCTAACCTTGAAAAAATTTTTTGGTTCAAAATATTGTCCCCACCCCGATACATAGTTGACGAAATCCAGACTCCTATAAAAAGAACAATCACTGGAATAATGTAAAGAATTCCTTTTTTGGAATTAAAAAATAAGTACAAAATTACTCCGCCAATAAGCAACCCATAGGCTGCTAAAGACAATGAAAACAATACCGCCGCCAAAAGAACAATATTACCTTTTTCCCTCAAATTAAACTTGTTCGCATATAATAAGAAACAACTGGTTGTTCCCATGTGACCAGGTTCAAGAAACATTCCTGCAAATCTAGGTATTAACTGATGCTCTGGAGTTCCATTCAATACAAAAAGATAATATACTGTATGTTCATAAAAAGCATCCGTCTCAGAATGAAAGTGCGGCAAAGGAACACCTAACAGAAATAAAATCCAACCAGCTAACGAAACACCTATTATTATTTTAAGAATATAATCACAACAGGAAAACAAACTCACTGCTATCTCTTTCCCTGACAATAATAGAACACCCGTATTAATTATCACTATCAGACCGACTAATAAAGATATTACCCTCAACTCCCAAACAAACAATATCTCATACAAAAAGACCAATATTAATAATAGCAATGAAACAAAAACAGAAGGACGCACATATCTTAAATTCTTCCTAAAAGTAATAGCAAACAGCAACGTGACGGCGAATGATGCCAGATATATAATAAATTGCGGAAGCGGCCATGTGAACAATAGCCTCATAGACATAAACATTACACATAGCAATGCTATGATATAATATTTACTAACCCTGTCCAATTCTCTAAAAGGATTCATTTTCACCACAATTTACTAATTTACTGGATGCACCGAACTATCTTATCATACAATAAATTTACCATTGGCTTATGTAAAGTAGAATACCCGTCCCTATCAACCGTAAAACATCCATTACATAATATGACAAAACCACATTTCTCTTCCGGATCAAAAATCATTGCACTTGACACTCCTCTTGCCCCCCCAGTCTGACCATATAATATTTTATTTTTCAAAACATTTGGATATTTCTTAAATGACAAACCATAATTTATCCCTTCTGTTCTAACTTTTCGCATTTCTTTCTCGCTCTCTTCCTTAAGTATTCTAGAACCATCCTCAAGAGCACCATTATTCATATGCACTAGCATATATTTGGCTAAATCATACGAAGAAATGAGTAATCCTCCTGCTGGTTCCAAAGATGTCACTGAATATCCTAACTCATAACTTGGAACATCCGGCACAAATGCCCTATATGTATTATTACACTTTCTATACTCGTGAGTTTCACTATTGTAATAATATGTATCTACCAATAATGTCGAATCCACATCTTTCAAATTAAAACTGGCTTTCAAACCCAGAGGAGAAATTATCCTGCTTTCAACCACATTGTCAAATCTCTCACTCAATACGTTTTCGATAATTGCCGCCAACAGACAGTAATTCATGTTGCTATAACAAAAAGCATCACCTGGAGGAAATTTCTCATAACATTTCCCTTCCTTGAGACAAGAAAAAGATGTATATCCTTTTTTGTCATTAATACTTGACCTATGAGACAGTAGCATCTCTACGGTTACTATTTTCTCAGGATATATAGGATTCTGTACCTTAAAGTTCAAATAATCGTTAACATTATCATGAAGATTCACTTTCCCGCTTTCTACAAGCTGCATAATCAATGTCGCCACAAATGTTTTTGACACAGAAGCTATTCTAAACAAATCATTCTCTTCAAGGTTTTCCTTATCATTTTTCTTACCGTACGATTTGCAAAATACTATCTTGTTGTCTTTTACAACGGCCACAGCAAGTCCCTTCACTTTAGCATCCTGCATTAGATTATTTATTTCTTCATCTATATTGGAACATGATGCCACATTACAACATAAAAAAACACTTATGATAGCAGCTATCGCTTTCATATCAATAAATACTAGCCATTATTTTTTTTAAAGAAACCGGTGAATACCTCTGATCCAAAGGCAATGCCAATATTCTTTCAGTCAAACTACATTCTTCTGATTCAGAACCACTCCAAATTTTCACATTAGGCCAATATGTAGCGACAAATATTTTATTACCTATCAACTTCTGCCTAAGTACTGCACTCCGAGATGTCATTAACGGATAAATCATGGGACAACTCGATTTTAGGCATTCATCCGCACATTTCAGTTGATTCTTGTCTCCAAGATTTTCATGAAGGAATTTAAGATTTCGCAATCTGTGCGCTTTTATTAACTCAAAATCTATTGAGCGCAACAAAGCTGTCGTTAATCTGGACATACGACTCATAGGCTGATTTTTCAGAAGTTGGCTGTTGTTTTTAAAGTCTGAATATCCCTCTGTCGCTCCCTTATCTATTCGCTTTAATAAATGCGAGCACCTATCAAATGAACAATCCTGCTCATAGACAGACATATCTATTTCATTGTCTGGAATGATTGCAATGCCTCCGTCAGGCACTCCTACAAATTTTCTCGGACTGTAGAAAGTCTTTATGCCGTCAACCGGCTCGCAGAAAAATGCCTGGGAATTATCGACTATCAGCTGCTTTCCATATCTGGAAGCCATCTTCTCGACATAATGGTCCTTTATACCGAAATAATTTGTTAAAAGAAGGTATTCACCTTTTTTCAGGTTTATATCATCTCTCAACTCAAGGTTGCAATTTATATGATAGAACGAGTACGGTATTTCCAATTTTTCCAATGGCTCCAGTATCACTTCGCAGGTATAATACGGAATCCACAATCTTGAGATATCAGCAAGCGTACTCAATATTAATTCAAGGGCATTCCTGCCGCTGTTGACACAGTATCCGTCATCATGCGGAAAACCGCCTCTGTCTGCCAGTTCCAGTTCGAAATAGCCACCTATTGCGTCACCGTACCTCATTGACTCTTACACGTATTAATTCATCCAATCCTGAACAGATGTCATTCATCTCTCTTTCCGTATCGGCATGCATGAATACGATACCTATTGCCTTTCCCGCTCCGTCAAAAGCCTCTACTTTGTCTCCTGATTTCTTGTATAAAACCTTTCTGTATACATTCCCTGATATTTCTTCTGAAAAATCTACACCTTCGAATATACCGTCGACATGGCTGTGCAGGACGTAGGTGAAAAAGCAGCCGGGCTTCTCCTGAATTCTAAGTTCCGGATCGCAGCCCATCGCCGCTGCTATATTGGCTTTTACAAGATCTACTCCGAATGCGTCTGACAATTGAATCGGAATCATGTTGCCACCAGCCCTTGGGCCTACCTCTAAAAAATGAGCCTTATCATCCCTGTCAAAGAGAACCTCTATGTTCAGTTCTCCGAACTTAATTCCCAGCATTGTAACAAGCCTCTGGAGTTCACGATGCAGGTCCTCTGTCTGCCTTTCATTTAGACCAGAGGGTTTTCTTTCTCCTATGGGGATTAAACCGCTTCCCGTATTATCCCTTATACATGACATTTCTCCATAGAGAACTATCTTGCCGTCCCATACAAAGACATCTCCCCCTACTACAGAATGAAATGCATTGTCTATAAACTCCTCGGCAATAAGAACTCTGTTTCTGGAGTATGTATTTGCCCATTGTACTGCCTCTTTGAGTCCTGTCAGGTCACGGAGCATTGTCACCCCTTTTGATCCGGATGAATCTGTCGGCTTGATTACTATTGGAAACAGAAGATTCTTTGTCTTTGCTGTTATTTCTTTAAGCGGCGTATCTGAGGAGAACGTGAAATTACCGGGACATGCAAAACCGTTGTCCTGAAGGAATTTCCTCCATGTGTGCTTGACTCCAAGAATTTCCACTGATTTGGACGGATTGGTGGGCAGTCCCTGTCTCTCTGCAACGATTGCAGCCGGTAACGCGGCAGGATCCGAGGCATAGGCCAGGATACCGCTGACTCCTTCGCATTTCGCTATTTCGTATACGGCCTCAATATCCGTTGTGCTTGCATTGTAGTATTTGTCTGCGGAATATTGGCCCGGATTATCCGGAAGGTAGTCACAGAGCACTGTGTAATAACCCATTCTTCTCGCTGTCTCTATAGCGATGACCTGCTGGGCAGAACCGCCCAGCAGCAGTATTTTCTGACTCATTACTTCAGAAATAAATTACGGTAAGAAATGAACTTACCTAAAACAGTGAATAATATTATCTGCCCAACAGCATCAGCTTGCGCCGGGGCATAATAGAATTTAGATTTTGGAATGAAATCTACTTTACTGCAGGTATCCTTGCGGTGAGGAAGTCCGGATCCATGCGTGTGTCCCAGATGTCTATTATCAGGACTCTTTCCGCAGTCTCGTTGTCCTCTGGTTCCAGGACGTATATCAGCTTATAGTTTCTATGTACGAGTATGCTTCGGAATATGTAGTCCGTTCTGTGTCTGAGCAGTGGCTCGCGGCGCCCTAGAAGCGGATGCGAGGCCAGCAGCCCACTATACGTTTTAAAGGTGATGTCCAGTTTCTCTGCTGATTTTTGTCCGAATGTGTCAGCACCATATTCCAGAGTCGAGATACGCAATCTCGTAGCATTATCCGACCATATCACCTCAGCCATGGCAGAGCCCTCCTCACCGCCTCATCGGCCTCATCGGCCGTCATATACTCTCCCCTGCGGATCTGCTCCAAAGACCAGTCTATTCTCTCCAATCGGCGCTCCATGGTGTTTTCTTTCCTCATGAAAGCCTCCATACGCCTTGCCAAGTCTTTCCGGGCTGCGGTATCTCCGGTTTCATATATCCGGTTACTCTCCGCGATAAATTCATCTATCTGCCTCCTCCAAGCGGCAGCCGCCTCCTCCATGGACTGATTTACACCGTCAGGCCGTGGGATGCCTTTTCGCGTCCTTGGAATCACGCTCTGGCGGGCATACGCAGCCTCGGGCTCGCTTATTGAGCCTGCACCGGATACTTTTCTCTCTTCTTCATGCCGCTTTTCCATATCTTCGACTTTTCCGCAAAGCTACCAACTTTCAGCGAGACAAAAAAACCATTTCCGTAAAAACTTTTCAACCCCGGACCGCGTCCAGCACCCTCTCCACGTCCTCCCCGCTAAGCTGGTGGTGCATCGGAAGGCAGATGACCTGCTCCGCGATGCGGTGGGCTACGGGAAGGTTCTCCCTGGTCGCCGACTCCAGGCCCCTGTAAGTCGAGAACTCGCTGATCAGGGGATAGAAGTACCTGCGGCCGTAGATGTTTCGCGATTTCAGCTTTTCGTACAGTTCGTCCCTCGTCATGCCGTACTGCTCCGGGTCCACGAAAATCGGAAAGTAGGAGTAGTTGTGCCGCACTCCAGGCATGTCCTCGAAGTACGTGATGCCGGGGATGTCCCTGAGGCCTTCGCGGTAGGCTATTGCTACCTTGCGTCTGGCCTCGATGGCCTCGTCCACATGCTTAAGATTTATAAGCCCTACGGCTGAGCGCACCTCGTCCATCTTCCCGTTGATGCCGGGGGCTACTACTGTCGTCTCGCCGGCGAAGCCGAAGTTCTTCAGGTAGTCGATCCGCTGCTTGGTCTTTTCGTCGTGCACCACGAGCGCCCCGCCCTCTATCGTGTTGTACACCTTTGTCGCATGGAAGCTGAGAGTGGACATGTCTCCAGCGTTAAGGATGCCCTCGCCGTCCACCTCCACGCCGAAGGCGTGCGCGGCGTCGTAGATGACCTTAAGACCGTACTTGTCGGCTATGTCCTGTATCCGTTTCGTATCGCACGGCTTGCCGTAGCAGTGCACAGGCATGATGGCCGTGGTCCTGGGGGTGATGGCCGCCTCGATGCAGTCGGGATTGATGCCGCAGTTCGACGGGTCGATGTCCACGAACACGGGCTTGATGCCGTTCCACCAGATCGAGTGGGTGGTGGCCACGAAGCTGAAGGGGGTGGTTATCACCTCTCCGGTGATGCGCAGGGCCTGAAGGGCCGTTATCAGCGGCAGTGTGCCGTTTGTGAAGAGGCTGATGTAGGGCACTTTAAGGTACTCGCACAGGGCGGCCTCCAGCTCTTTGTGGTAATGTCCGTTGTTGGTTATCCACTTGCGTGACCAGATGTCGCGCAGGTACGCGTCGAGCTCGTCCAGCTCCGGGAGGAGCGGGGACGTAACGGTAATCTGAGTGTTGTCCATCGTTTATTTCTTGTTTCTTCCAAGAACTCCGAGTACGGTGTCCTTGATTTCAATATATTCAGGCAGGCGGAACGCCTCGCACAGACCAATTATTATCGCTGCTCCGGTGCACAACTGGACAATTAGCATACATATAGGAGACATCTCCAGAAGTGTAAGAGCCATTACGCAAAGTGCCATCACAATCGCTATACATAATGAAGGCATAATATCCTTTATCTGGGATATTGTAGAATATCCTACAAACTTCCCAGAATAATACGAATTTAAAAAATAATCGAATATTCCTACTAAAACACTACCCCACAACATCCACCTAATATTCACAAATATTCCTAATAACAACGGACCTACTCCGACTACTTTTTTGATAATTTCCAATTTCAAAAATAAATCCGAACGACCTTGCACTTGCAGCATATTTAAGTTAATAGCATGCAATGGATACAATGATGCTGATATCACTATTATTCGCAAATACTCTGCTCCTTCCAGCCATTTATTTCCTATAAGGACTGTAATAAGAGAGTCAGAAACAGCACCCAATCCAAAAAGAAGGACAAAGGACATAAGCATCGTGATTTTTATTATTCTCCTATATCCTTCCTTTAATCGTTTCTTATCGTCCTGTATTGAACTTAAAATAGGATAACTTACTCTCTGTATTACATTAGTCATGTTTGAAGAAAATATATCCGAAAACTGCTTGCCTCTTGTATATTGCCCCAAAGTTGCTGTCGAGTAACATTTTCCAATAACCAACTGATATATTTCTTTCCAAGTAACATTTATAAGCTGCGAGACCATCAATTTCCAACCGAAATTGAAAAGTTCCCTAAAAGAGTTCCATGAAAACTGCCATTTTGGAGTCCATTTGTTGAATATCCATAAAAAAACTGTATTTACGACTTGCCTGCATAACTGCTGCCCTGCAAGACTCCAGACACCGTACCCGCTTAACGCCATACCTATACCTATAACACCACTGGTAACAGACGCAATCAAGGACACTTTGGTCTGTGTTTTAAAATCCACACGTTTTATCAAGGTTGTTCTCTGTATTATTGCCAATGCATTAATGACAATAATTACAGACATTACCCTGATTAAAGGTATCAATTCGGGTTCCCGTAAAAAAGAACTAACCCATGGGGCGCAAAGATACATGAGCGCCACCATGAGAAAACTCAACACTAGATTGAATATAAATGTTGTGTCATAATCTATTTCTACAGCATCTTTCTTTCTTATCAATGCATTGGAGAATCCGCTGTCAACTATGCTGTTAAGAATAGCTACAATAATCATTATATAGCCTATCAGACCATATTCATGAGGGGACAACAAACGCGCTAACACAAGGCCAACCAAAAAGGTTATACCTTGATTAGCAATATTATCCACGGCGCTCCAAAAGGTGCCGCGGACTGTCTTTTTCTTAAGCGATTCCGACACCTGTCAGTGCGATTTATAAGTAAAGGCCGACAGAAATGGACACATACTTCATATCAAATGCATACAGTGCCTGACGTGATCTTTGCTGTTACCAAATTTGCTCTTTTATAACCCAGGCAGCTTATTGCCCTGGTTAACGCTACTTCCATTCGAAGTTTGATTCCGAATTTATGCTTCAGGCGTAATTTCCAGCTGATTCGGCCTGCTTTATGATATTTTTCTTTTCGTTCTCAATTGAAAAGTTGCGGTCCGCCTAGGGCAGCGGGCATATCGATCGGGGGCCACCTGTTGATGCGGCAGGGACAGCCTGTCTGCATGAGGAAGTCCCTGATGGTACCGCGCATGATATGGCGGCCCGATAAGTCCCCAATACACCTCGTAGGTCTTCCGTATCAAGTCCTGGCAGGTCTCGGCGTACACTGCCAGGTCCAGCCACGGACAGTATGATACGTATTGGTTTTAATCTCTATATTAAACTACACTTTGTTACCAACTGCATTTTTCAGTCTTTCCGGCAAAGTCTTGGGATTACTGCGGGTGTCCACCAAATCACTATTCTCACGACTTCACTATCAGTATTGCCCTCTATGACATAATAAAGCCTATAACATGCGTGTGCCAATACGCTCCGTATCTCATGCTGCTCCAGTCCTTCGACTTCAATACGTTTGCCCAAGTGCGGATTCGATTCTAATAAGCGGCTGTATTCCTTGAATTTACCGTTTAATTTATTAGCAGAAGACTCACCGAATTTTAACGAGCCATCGAACAGCACATATTTACGCAATGCGATAACTTCTTCTTCCCAAATTACTTTAGCCATGCGAACACCCTCCTCAACTCTTTATCGGCTTCTTCCTCTGTGTATCCTTTCCTCTCACCGACTGCGGCTAGGGAGTGTTGAATCCTTTTGTGTACTGCATCAGGAGCGCTGTGAGAACGCATCCACTGCTCCATTCTGGGAATCAGTTCTGAGCGGGTGGCCGGACCTCCATTCCTATATATGCGGAGACATTCCTCCAACTCCATCTGTATATCGGATTCCGTATTTCGTCTGATATTTTTCCTGCGGGCTATGCTTGCTGCCTTTGAGCGTTTATCTACTCCATAAACAACTTCCGGCTCTGCCAGCCTCCTGCTCTCATTTTTCTCTTCCTCGTATTCCATGGCTCTTGAATTATAGTTTCCACAAATTTATGCATTTCTACCGAAAGTTCCAAATGAAGTAGAATCTACCATCGTCCGACTTCGCGGAGGATGCGGGCGGCGAGGGAGGCGAGGCGCTTGAAGTGCTCGAGGGTCCTGGCGGGGGCGTTCATGGCGGTGACGCGGGTGCGGATGTCGCGGGCGAGGTCCTCGAGGGGTTTGGATGCGGCTTCGAGGCGGTCGAGGACGGTTTCTGAGGTGGCTTCAATAAGCTCGCGCTCGACGCTCCGGAGGGTGAGGGCGGTACGCTCCAAACCGCTGCGGTCAGCAGCTGTCAGGTCCGGGTCCAGTCGGAGGGCATCGCACTCAGCTATGGCCTCGCGGATGTCGGCGAGGGTCCGCTGCTCAGAATGTCCGGGGTTATATGTTCCGTCTTCCTTCATCTGCATTTCAGTTTTCCAGCATCCGCGAAACCTGGGATGCAATCGTCCTGAGCCTGGTCAGTTCGTCCCGGAGATCCGCCGGGACTTTCTTCTCCCCGGCTGCGAAGTCTGCGGCGAGTTTGGCATGTGCGTTCTTGAACGAGCGCAGGGCCGAGACGCAGCTGTTGCGGACCGAAGAGAGTTCATCCGCGCGGCGGAGCAGTTCCACATACCGGCGGTCACTGTCCATCGGGACCGGCTCACCCCGCAGCTCCAGTGCCTGGAGATATGCCGAGTAATTGTCCCGAAGACTCTCCTGCTCGTGACGGATCAGTCCGTTCATCCCGTCACTGCGGAGGATGTCCATCAGGGAGTCGCAGCTGACGGCCACCAGCGTATCTCCCGCCATCACGATATTCCGGACTGCCGTACCCTGTACGGACTGCATCACTTCCTCCGCCACGTATGCCAGTACCCGTCCTGCCATCCGGGCATATCCGACCGGGATATCCTCGTATCCCGTATCCAGGCGGTTGTACCGGTACAGCACCGAATCCACCCGGCTGCCTATCCCCCGTATCTCCGTTCCTATTCCCGTCCATCTGGCTTCGGAACTTACACTGTGCAGGGCCCGGACATAACTGTTGAAGACATCGACATAGCCGGCGGCCTTGCGCACCAGGGCCTCGTCATCCATAGATGCCTCGGCCAACGCAGTCACTTCCTCATAACGGGCGGTACCGGAAGAGAGGGAGGCGGCATAGTAGAGCCCGCGTTCCAGACGAAGTTCCGACATCTCCCCGAAGAGTATGGCAGGAGAGCGCGAGACAGTATCACTGCGGAAAGTCAGCTCCCCTACAGCTTCTATCTGAGCCTTGGACAGCGGAGAGCAACCGGCCGTAACAGCTACTGCCAACAAACTTAATACAAGGAAGTTATATGTAGGGCAAATCCTCATTCCATTTACAGCTCCGCCTCCTGAGTCCCATTTTCACAACCTCGGAGGCTGCAAAAATGAATCCCAGCAGGTGGCGTTATCCCGGCGGTGTCAGTCCGCAAAGATAAGTAAATTCGTCAAGAGTCCAGCCTCTCGTAGCGGGAATTTGCACTCTTGTACTCAGGGACGATGCTCTTCATCGCCAGTACTGTGTCGTCCTTCTTCATTCCGAGGGCTGCGACACGCAGGTTCTCAAGCTCCCTGTCAACCTCTGCCATATCATATTCGCGGACCTTGGCCCGGAAAATCTTCTTATGTACGGTAGGCAATGTATTCTCCTCGTCCTTAAGCAGCTCCTCGTAGAGCTTCTCTCCCGGACGGAGTCCCACATATTTTATCTCTATGTCCTTGCCCAGCTGCAGCCCGGCAAGGGAAATCATCTTCTTTGCAAGATCGTCTATCTTCACCGGCTCTCCCATGTCGAAGACGAAGATATCGTTGCCCTCTCCCATTGTTGCGGCCTCCAGAACCAGCGAGCAGGCCTCGGAGATGGTCATGAAATACCGGATGATACGTGGATCCGTGACGGTCACGGGGCCGCCCTTGGCTATCTGCTCCTTGAAGAGAGGTATGACGGAGCCGTTGGATCCCAGCACGTTTCCGAAACGGGTGGTGACGAACTTGGTCTTGCCCGGCGTCCTTCCGGAAGCTATCTCCTTGCCCACGGTCTGGACGTAGATCTCGGCTATGCGCTTGGACGCTCCCATGACATTGGTCGGATTGACGGCCTTGTCGGTGGATATCATCACGAACTTCTCCACATTGTACCGGATGGAGGCGTCCACGACATTCTTGGTGCCGAAGACATTGGCCTGCACGGCCTCCACGGGATTGGACTCCATCAGGGGCACGTGCTTGTATGCTGCGGCGTGGAAGACCACGTTCGGGCGGTACTTGTCGAAGAGGGCATCTATGCGGTCCTTGTTGCGTACGTCGGCTATGACGAACTTCTTCTCCACCCTGGGTGCCTGGGAACGGAGTTCCAGCTGCATGTTGTGCATCGGCGTCTCGGCGAAGTCCACCAGTATCAGCTTGCGGATAGGCATGTTGACCAGCTGGCGGCAGAGCTCCCCGCCTATCGAGCCGGCACCTCCCGTGACCACCACCACCTTGTCGGTGAGGAATTCGCGGATCTCGAGGATGCTTATTTTGATCTCGTCGCGGCCCAGCAGGTCCTCTATCTTGATTTCCCTTATCTTGTTGCGGAAGATGCTCTCGTCGAAAGTAGCCAGTGAGGGACGGACCAGAATCTGGATGCGGCGCTCGGAGCAGAATTTGACCAGATTGTCCTGCTCGTTGCGGGCAGCCACATTGCTGGGAAAGACTATGGCCGAGATCATGCGGGATGTGACCAGACGGGCAAAGTCCCGCTTGTTGTCTATATGGTAAATCTTATAGCCGCACAGCAGCTTGCTCTTGTCATGGGTATCATGGGTGATGAATCCGGCACAGCGGTAGGACGAATGCAGGGTCTTCTCCAGGAAATTGAGGGTATAGACCGAGTCGTCGTCAGTTCCGAAAATAAGAGTGTTCTTGACATAATATTCCGGAGCGGCCGAGAGCGACAGGACGCTGTATATGTTGGTCAGCAGAATACGCACCATTATCAGCAGGAAGAGGGTGAGAATCATATCCAGGACTGCAAAAAGCAGTACCCAGTTGCTGCTGAAGCCTGTCCCTTCCGAATACGATCTGAATACGAAAAGTGCGGCGACATCGAGTACTCCCTTGATGATGGAAGCAAACGAAATACGCCACATCTCCCTCATGGTGGTATGACGTACTATTCCCGCATAACTTCTGGTAGTGAAGAAAGATATCAGCGAGATGAGCGCCGAGGCTCCGGCTACGGAGAAATAGCTGCCGGCACTGAGATTATTGGACGAAAAATAGTCGAACACACCGAGTACAAGAACGGTGGATACTACAGATGTCAGAGTATCAATCAACAATACCCAATACCTGTTGACATAGTGCTTCGCGAAGTATGATACCAGTTTCTCTATTCTCTCGTTCTTCATGTGATTGATTAGGATACGTGTCAATATTTTGCTCTATTGACTTGCAAATATAGTACTTTGCAGCAAATAGAGCAAAATATTTGTAGCAAAACGGGGCCTACCGGCTCAGCAGCATCTCGCGATACTTGGGCAGCGGCCACAACTCATCGTCCACAAGCATTTCAAGCTTGTCCGATACCTCGCGGATTTTCTGCATGTAAGGCAGCACCAGCGAGCAGTATGCCTCAGCCCTCTCCGTTACATCGGCTATCTGGTTGGCCCTGCGGCGCTCGTCTATCATGTCATGCACATCCTTGCGCAGGGAATCCACATAGCGGGATATCTTCTCGATCATGCGCAGCTGGGAGGTACACATCTGGCGCATCCTCTCGGCACCGAAAAGGTCCTTCAGGCCCTGGCAATTCTCTATCAGAGTATTCTGGAACTTGATGGCTGTCGGCACGACATGATTGACTATCAGGTCTCCCAGCACACGTGCCTCTATCTGGAGCTTCTTGGTGTAGGTCTCCTGCTGCACTTCATAACGGGCGTAAAGCTCGCGGTCGGACAGAATGCCCTGCGAGAAGAACAGCTCTACAGTTGCCGGCTCGATAAGCGCCTTGTTGGCCTCCGGCACCTCGCCCACAGGACGCAGACCGCGCCTCAGAGCCTCCTCCTGCCATTCCTTGCTGTAGCCGTTGCCCTCGAAGCGGATATCCTTGGACTCCAGGACATACTGCCGTATGACATTGAAGATGGCATCATCGTGCTTCTCGCCCGCTGCAATACGCTCGTCCACCAGGGAACGGAAGCGCACCAGCTGCCGGGCCACCGCCGCGTTAAGCACATACATCGGCGCCGACACATTGACAGAAGAGCCTACAGCCCTGAACTCGAAACGGTTGCCTGTAAAGGCAAAGGGCGAGGTACGGTTGCGGTCCGTATTGTCGGGCAGAATCTCAGGAATGTCGTTGATCACCTTCAGACGGGCTCTCTCTCCGTCCTCCCCTCCGTAGTCGCTCATGTCCTCGATGCTGCGGAGCACCTTGTCCAGAGTAGTGCCCACGAATACGGACATTATCGCGGGAGGGGCCTCATGCCCGCCCAGACGGTAGGAATTGCTCAGGGAGGCCACACTGGACATAAGCAGGTGGCTGTGCTCCTGGACAGCCCGGATCACAGAGACGAAAATGCTCAGGAACTGGAGATTGGTCCTCGGAGTACGGCCAGGCGACAGGAGGTTGACTCCCGTGTCGGTGACCAGGGACCAGTTGCAGTGCTTGCCGGAGCCGTTGACTCCGTCGAAGGGCTTCTCGTGGAAGAGCACCTTGAAATGATGCTTCTTGGCCACTTTCCGCATCAGGAGCATGAGGATGAGGTTCTGGTCTATGGCCAGATTGGCCTCACAGTAGAGCGGTGCACACTCGAACTGATTGGGAGCCACCTCGTTGTGACGGGTCTTGAGCAGAATTCCGAGCTTGTATGCATTGACCTCGAAGTCCTTCATGAATGCCATGGTTCTCGAGGGTATGGTGCCGAAATAATGGTCTTCCAGCTGCTGGTCCTTGGCGGCGGTATGCCCCAGAAGGGTACGGTTGCAGATCTGAAGGTCAGGCCTGGCACGGTAGAACGCGTCATCGACCAGGAAGTATTCCTGTTCCGGTCCCAGCATCACATTGACTTTCCTTATGTTACGGTCAAAGAGGTGCACCACGTCCACGGCTGCCCGGTCCAAAGCCCTCAGGGACTTGAGCAGAGGGAGTTTCATGTCCAGGGACTCGCCGGTGTAGGCGACAAATACTGTAGGAATGCAGAGGGTACTGTCCAGGATAAATGCGGGAGAACTCGGATCCCAGGCGGTATAGCCACGGGCCTCGAATGTATTGCGGAGGCCTCCGTTGGGGAAGCTGGAGCCGTCGGACTCCTGCTGCACGAGAGTGTTGCCCTTGAATGTCTCGAAGACATGTCCCTCGGAATCACGGTCGATAAAGGCCTCATGCTTCTCTGCGGTAGAGTCGGTCATGGGGTGGAACCAGTGGGTGTAATGGGTGGCACCCATCTCCACCGCCCAGGTCTTCATGCCGGCGGCTATCTGGTCGGCGAAACGGCGGTCTATGCTCGTTCCCTCACGGATAGAGGACTGTACGTGAGCGTAGGCATCAGGCGAAAGATACTTGCGCATACGCTCCATAGTGAACACATTCTGCCCGAAATACTCGGACACCGGACGGTCCTCCTCGAAGAACCGCTCAGCCCTGTGCGTGGAAAACTCCTGCAGGGCACGTATCCTGAAATTACTCATCCTATTTTTCCTTTATGGTTACTTTATACATTCTGGGCCAATACTTCCCCGTAAGGTACAGGGAACTGTCGGCCGGATTCCACGCAATACCGTTCAGCACATCCACTGCCGTAGTCCGGTATTTTGCATCCAGCAGTCCGCGGCAGTCTACCTTGCCGGTCACCTGCCCCGATGCCGGATCGATGATGTATATCTCGTCCAGACCATAGACATTTGCCCATATCTTTCCGCCGATATACTCAAGCTCATTGATGTACTGCACCTCGACACCCCCGTCCCGGACAGTCAGGGTCCTCTGCTCAATGAACGTGACGGGGTCCCGGAAAGACAGCCTGGAAGAGCCGTCGCTCATGATCAGGGACTTTCCGTCAGTGGTCAGACCCCAGCCCTGCCCCTGATAGGCCAGTTCGGCCAGCTTGGTGAATGAGGCGATATCGTACACCAGGCATTTGCCCTCGTACCATGTAAGAATGTAGGCCCTCCCGTCGAAGACGCAAGAGCCCTCCCCGAATACTTCGGCCGCCAGCACCTCCTGCCTCATCACCTTTCCCGTGGCGGGATCCACCTCGCGGAACGAAGACTCCCCGTACTGGCCGGTACTCTCGTAGAGCCTCCCTTCGTGGAAGAACAGCCCCTGGGTATAGGCCGAGAGGTCATGACGTATCTCTTCCTTGGTGTCAATCACATAACTGACAGCATTACTCTGAGGGACTGCAGCAGAAGGATATACTCTGGATGCAAATCCCGTAAAAACGGCGGCAGCCAGGATTGCGGCCGCAGGAACAAGGAACTTCCGGCCGTTCATCGTGAGGAACCTCCCTCATTATGAGAGTCATGGTATTCCATGGCCGCCTTGACGAAGGCCACGAATATAGGCTGGGGATTCTCGGGAGTACTCTTGTACTCGGGATGGAACTGCACTCCTATGAAGAATGGATGCGAGGGTATCTCGACTATCTCGGCCAGTCCGGTCTCGGGATTGTGGCCCGATATACGCATGCCGGCGGCATTGAGACGGTCCGTATATTCGCTGTTGAGCTCGTAGCGGTGGCGGTGACGCTCGCTGATCAGGGGCTTCCCGTAGATACGGTAAGCCAGGGAGTCCTCCTCCAGCTGGCACTTGTAGGCACCCAGACGCATGGTTCCGCCCTTGACGGTGGTGGTCTTCTGGTCCGCCATCAGGTCGATGACGGGGTTGGCGGTGTTGGCCTCCACCTCCGTAGTCATGGCATCGGCCAGATCCAGCACGTTGCGGGCATACTCCACCACTGCCATCTGCATACCGAGACAGATGCCGAAGAAAGGTACTTTCCTCTCACGGGCATAACGGACGGCCTTTATCTTGCCCTCCAGTCCCCTCTCGCCGAAACCTGGAGCGATGAGCACTCCGTCCATGCCGGCGAGCTTCTCCTCCACATTGTCCTCGGTGAGATACTCGCTGTGGATCGGCACCACCTTCACCTTGCAGCGGTTGGCGGCACCAGCGTGGATAAATGACTCCAGGATCGACTTGTAGGCATCCTGCAGCTCGACATACTTGCCGACCAGGGCTACGGTCACATGGGACTTCGGTGCACCCAGGCGGTCCAGGAAGCCTTTCCACGCCTCAAGATCCGGTTCGGCCGTAGTCAGACCGAACTTCTCCAGGACGATCTCATCGAGCTTCTCGTCCCTCATCATAAGGGGCACTCTATATATGGTATCCGCATCGATGGACTCGATGACGGCGTTGGGACGCACGTTGCAGAAAAGGGCCAGCTTCTTGCGCAGCTCCTGCGACAGCTTGTGCTCGGTACGGCAGATAAGTATGTCCGGCTGGACTCCGTCCTGCTGCAGCAGTTTGACTGAGTGCTGGGTGGGCTTGGACTTCAGCTCCTTGGCCGCGCTCAGATAAGGTACCAGAGTCAGATGGATCACCAGGCAGTCCTCATCCGGAAGTTCCCACTGCAGCTGCCTCATCGCCTCGATGAAGGGCAAGGACTCTATGTCTCCGACAGTACCGCCTATCTCGGTGACTATCACGTCATACTGCCCGCTCTTACCCAGCAGCAGCATACGGCGCTTGATCTCATCCGTGATATGGGGAATGATCTGGACAGTCTTGCCCAGATACGCGCCCTGACGCTCCTTGTCGATGACCGTGCGGTATATCTTGCCTGTAGTGACGTTATTCGCACGGGACGTATAGATATTGAGAAATCTCTCATAATGACCAAGGTCCAGGTCGGTCTCGGCCCCGTCCTCGGTGACAAAGCACTCTCCGTGCTCATAAGGGTTCAGCGTGCCGGGGTCGACGTTGAGATACGGGTCAAACTTCTGGATAGTGACCCGCAGTCCCCTGGACTGAAGCAGCTTGGCTAATGAAGAGGAAATGATGCCTTTTCCAAGTGAGGATACGACACCTCCCGTAACGAAAACATATTTTGCAGACATACGATATAATTTACTTACGGGGGTACAAAGTTAATGCAAAAAAACTATCTTTGCAAGATATTTTTTCAACCTCATCACTGAATGAAAAGTCATACAGTAAGATACAGAATCCAGACCTGTGACGTGGACATCCGTAAGAGCTACAAGGCATTTTCTTTCATGACGCAGGCACAGGAAATAGCCAATTACCACGCCTCCAGCATCGGTTTCGGCTACTCCGACCTCATAAAGGACAATATCGTCTGGGTACTCTCCAGAATGAAGGTCGTCTACCTCCGGTCTCCCAAGTGGGAGGACGAGGTGGAGCTGACCACCTGGCACAAGGGCCGCGAAGGCGTATTCTCCCTCAGGGACTTCGAGGTATCCGGCACAGATGGCGGCGGACCGTTGATTCAGGCTACCAGTTCCTGGCTGCTCATCGACGTAAATACCAGGAGAATGCTGCGCCCCGACCACATTCTGGGTGAAAAGAGCCTCACCACAGCCCTCGACCGCAACGCCATAGCCGAGGCCTGCGGCAAGCTGACAACTCCCTCCGAAGGGATGGAGCTCGTCCGGACGCACGAGGTCCTGTACTCCGACATTGACTTCAATGCCCATACCAACAATGCAAAATACATTGAATGGGCTTTCGACACCATTCCCTCCGACGAGCTGCAGAAGAGAGGCGGCATTGACTCCTATCAGATCAACTTCAACCACGAGACCCGCCTGGGCGACCGGGTTGACCTCTACCGCGCCTCCACCGCTACCGGAGAATTCTTCGTGGAGGGACGCTGCGGAGACAAGCCTGTATTCCAGACTGCCGTACGTCTTAAACCTTAATTGAACATTATCCAGAATTTTTAACCGTATTAAAACCTGCAACCGTGAATCTGAACGAACTGACAATATTCACCCCACACTTCTTCCACATCGTAGAGCGAGTGATGATCGTCCTGGCCGTAGTGGTCTTCGTGGCCCTGCAGTACTTCAAGGCAGGCTACGGATACCTCCGTTCCAAGGGCTGGGGACCGATGATAGACAACAAGCTGGGCTGGATTATCATGGAGATTCCCGTGCTGATAGCGTCTCTGCTGATCATCATACCCGCACGCGGCTGGGAGAACATCACGGCCTTCATCCTAGTTTCCTTCCTGCTTGTGCACTACATACAGCGTTCCCTCATCTACCCCTTCCTGATGAGGGGCAAGAGCCGGATACCGGTCTCCGTCGTGCTCATGGGAGCCGTCTTCAACGTGGTTAACGCCTACCTGATCTGCGGCTGGCTCTTCGTCATTGCCCCCGAGGGACGCTACACCCCCGAGTGGCTTCTGTCACCGCAGTTCATCATCGGAGCCCTGATATTCATCTTCGGCATGGTGGTCAACCTGCATTCCGACTACATCATACGCCACCTGCGCAAGCCCGGTGACACCAGACACTACATTCCCCGGGGAGGCATGTTCCGCTACGTATCTTCGGCCAACTACTATGGTGAGATTACCGAGTGGTTCGGCTTCGCGATACTGACCTGGTCCCTGCCGGGAGTCATCTTCTGCATGTGGACTTTCGCCAACCTCGCTCCGAGGGCCAACTCCCTGTACGAAAAATACGCCAGGGAATTCGGTGAGGAATTCACCTCACTCAAACGCAAACGACTCATACCTTTTATATATTAGACATGGAATCACTGCTCTTCACTCCGGCCAAGATAGGCCCGATAGAAATCAAGAACCGCGTCATACGCGCCTCTGCATACGAAGGCATGTGCGACGGGCATGTCCCCACGCAACAGCTCAAGGACTACCATACGGCAGTGGCCCGCGGCGGAGTCGGGATGACCTCCGTAGCCTACGCCTCCATCAACAAGAGCGGCCTCTCGTTCCACCGCCAGCTCTGGATGCGTCCCGAGATCATTCCCGGCCTGAGAGACCTGACCGACTCAATACATGCGGCAGGAGCCAAGGCCTGCATACAGCTCGGACACTGCGGCAATATGTCCCATAGGATGTACTGCGGACAGAGACCCGTAGGAGCATCCAGCGGATTCAACCTGTACTCCCCTACCTTCGTACACGGCCTGCGCGAGGACGAGATACTGCAGATAGTCAAGGACTTCGGCAACGCAGTGCGCATCGCAAAAGACGGAGGATTCGATGCCGTCGAGATACATGCCGGCCACGGCTATCTCATCTCGCAGTTCCTCTCGCCCTACACCAACCACCGCCGCGACGGCTACGGCGGCCCGCTGGAGAACCGTATGAAATTCATGGACATGGTCATGGAGGAAGTGATGAAAGCGGCCGGAGACGATATAGCGGTGCTGGTCAAGACCAATACCCGCGACGGGTTCAAGGGCGGTCTGGAAGTGGAGGACTGCATCAAGGTGGCCAGGCGCCTGGAGCAGGACGGAGCCCAGTGCCTCGTACTCAGCGGCGGATTCGTCAGCAAGGCCCCGATGTACGTCATGCGCGGAGCCATGCCCATCAGCGTACTGACAGGCTACATGCCCTGGAGGCTGTGGTGGCTCAAGCTGGGCGTCAACCTCTTCGGCAAGATGATGATAAAGGACGAGCCCTTCAAGGAGGCATTCTTCTTCGATGACTCCATACAGTTCCGCAGGGAGCTGAAGCTGCCTCTGGCCTTCGTCGGAGGAGTCAACTCCATGGCTACCATCGACAGAGTCCTCAACGCCGGATTCGAGTTCGTGGAAATGGCCCGTCCGCTGGTATACGATACGGATTTCGTCAACAAACTCCGCGACGGAGTCTGCTCAGAGAGCGACTGCCGCCACGCCAACTA
>ERZ779737.48-NODE-48-length-120142-cov-5.391874_pt1 | contig 120142 bp, 96 predicted proteins | sample MGYA00511889_ERZ779737 | MGnify/ENA primary metagenome ERZ779737 (study PRJEB29588, sample SAMEA2163575) | human gut metagenome | biome: human gut; feature: human-associated habitat; material: faeces | place: Denmark | collected 2008/2010 ...
CCCCCCCGCCGTTACAACGGCGGTGCCGTATCCGCTCGTTATATAAGTTCCGCTGTATACCATATTCGCCCTTTCGGCAAGCGGAGTTTTCTCGTCCGTGATTTCCGCTTCGGCAGATTTTTCGACAGGCACGCTTTCTCCCGTGAGCGCGGATTCGTCAACCGACATAGATTCTGAAGAAAGAAGTCTGGCGTCGGCAGGGATTTTATCACCTGTGCTTAAAATAAGTATATCGCCCGCCACCGCTTCGCTTTTTGCAATCGTCATAGTCTCGCCGCCTCGGACGACTTTTACGACTATATCGTCGCCTATCTTGCTTAACGCCTCGAACGCCTTTTGGCTTCTTCCCTCCATAACGACGCTTATGCACACCGAAAGAGCTATGGCAAAAAATACGCCTGCGCACTCCAAAAAGTCCGCCTCGCCTCCCGTTACGCTTCGGTATATGTTGACGCCGAGAGCTATAAGACCGGCTGCGATGAGCATTAAAATCATAGGCTCGGTAGCACTTGAAATTATCCTCTTTAAAAGGGAATCGCCCTTTTGCTTTGTAAGCACGTTTGATTTATACTTTTCTCGGTTTTCAGTCACCTGTTCGGCACTTAATCCTTTCTCTTTGTCGCTTCCGAAAAAATTTAAAACTTCCTCTTTGCTTTTAGTAAACATAACGGCCTCCGTAGCCCCAAATAAAAAACGTATGGCGTGCGCCATACGCATAAAAAAAGACTGCAAATATGGCAATGCATACTTGAGTCTCGTCATTTAATTCAAGCCAGGCCTTGAACCAGGATGTTGACTTGAAACACTTCCGTGTCGACTACTCCCTCAATGGGATTATTTATATTTTATATTTTTATGTTATCATAGCCTGTTATACTTGTCAAACATTTTCGCTAAGCGTTATTACATAATTTAAACAGATTTGAACTATACCGCGCTTTTTATCATATGCGCGAAAATAACTTAAGGTTATCGTTTGCTTTTATGTTTCAGTTTAATTTTTAAAAACAATTGATTGAAAAAAAATGCGTATAGCTTTCTATAGCGATATTCAGCAATTTCACAAGACACAATATTGTGCTAAAAAAATTAAACCCGAGGCAATGCCTCGGGTTTAAAACTGTTCGCCAAATTTTAGTTACCCGAAATCACAAATGAGTTTTCTCCGCCCGCTATTGCAAACGTAACGGTCACGTCAAATCTATAAGTGTACATTGTGACCGTGCCCGACTCATCGGTAATAGTTTGTGCCTGGATTGGACCGGTATACAAAACTTCAACGTCCGTTCCCGTATTACATACGATTTTACCTTGATTTGAGTCGTATTGAGCGTTTTCAGTGTTGGGCAGGAAGTTATCCAAATTGAAAGCCAGCTTCTCCCTTCCGTCTACCGTCACGTTGAAAAGCAGATTCATATACTCACCCGTTATGCTCATAATGTCTTCGGGGCTATCGAAATAATAGCTGAAAGTGATACTTACCAACGACGAAACCGCACTGTCGTGCCTCATAACCAAAACGGTGTCATCCGAATAATACGTATCATTTCCCTCAATGTAATCAAACGTGACTTTTGCATTATTATTTTCTATGTCAAGGACGTATAAACTGCTTGCTTGCGAGTAATCGACGTTTTTCAAATAGAGCTTGTAGTCGGTTTTGAGCGTAAAATCGCCCGGCTCGCTTACGTAATACATGGGAGCGTGGTCGATAGTGTATACACCATCGACAGGCTCTATCAACGTATCCCAAACGTAAACCTCTGCGTTAGTGTAATCTACGCCTTCGACTTGGTCGAGGGTAAAGGTTATACCTCCCTGAGGATTATTGCCAAGATCGAAATATCCGAAGGCAAGGTCGGGATTTGCAAGCTGGAATACGTCACCCAAACTGTCAAATCCACCGTTTGGGCTATCAAAGATGGCAGACGGGTTGACGGTTATGTTCATTTCTCTGTAATAAGCACCAGAATCGTAAATTTCGCCTCCCTCTTCATATCTATACCTAAAATTGTAAAGACTTATATAGAAGGTGTTGTTTGAATAATAGACCCAATCGTTAAACAGATTGCCTTCCTCGCCGGGAATATACATAAACGCCTTGATGATTTTCGAAAGGCCTTGGTCCAAATTGAAATTATCCCAACAATATGCTCCGTTTACCGTATTGGCACTCTTTACCGCAAGATAACCGTTAAGTTTTTCGTTACCGTCTGTCGTTTTCAAACTTTCAATCTGAGAGTAGGTGGTATAATAAGGAGTTTTCGTAGTTGTATAGTAACTAAGCGAATGATTGTCGCCGTCAAAGGATAAGCCGTTAAAAATTTGCGTTTGCTCGCCTGTCGGCTGAGAATAAGAAGGGTCGGTTTCGGAAACAAGGTTGAGGTTGATTTTAATCTGCACTTCCTCATACTCGTAAGTTATAACGGTATCCTCTTTTATGTTTTTAAGAGTAAACTCGCCGATGTCTCTGATGCCATTGTCGATATATTCATGATTGTCGGCTCCCGCTATCAAGTCGAGTGTAACAGGATTTCCGTTAGCATAGATTTTAACGGAACTTGCAACGCAGTCTCTTGTTAACTGCACGTGATATTTCAAGTCCGTGCCTTCGGGAACAGCTTCAGTAGAAACTGACGAGATCAAATTTATCCATATGCGCTCTTCCCCTTCGTCATATTGCACTGCTACCGAATAGGTGTTGGACGGCCCCGACGGCGTAGTGTTGTTGTTACACGCCACAAAGACCATTGCAACCGAAACGATCATTATCGCAAGTAAGAATACAAAAAGTAATCTTTTTTTCATTTAATTTCCTCCGTTTTATTTTAGATAGTTTATTGATTTTATCATATCATATAGTTTTTTTTATGTCAATACAATAGTTTACCGCCGAATAGGCGTAAAATAATCGAGAAAATATTTCAACGTAAAATTCTTTACGGTTTACACTTTTCCAATGTGAAAGCGCGGCATTTTGCCGCGCTCCACATAAGAGAAAACCGATTTCACCAAAGGTGATGCAATATCGTCACGATATATGCGTTGAAATAAGCTATTAAAATTAAACGGATAAACCGATTTATTTTGCTTTGCAAACTCCTTTATTTTTACTCAGCGGACAGCCTTGACATGCCGAATTCGCTTTTGACGAAGCACAGCATTTGCTATCTTTTATCGCAGCTTTCGTTTCATTATTTTCCGTGCCGTCATTATTTGACTCTTTTACAAGTGCATTTTTCTTTTGGCAGGCCAAACAACTTTTGTCGCAACATGAACAGCCTCCCTTCCCTTTTATTTTTGCGACAATCATCGCTATAACAACGACGGCAACGATTATGCACAATACAACGATTATTGCTATATCCGCTTTAGTCATTTATTCCTCCTCCCTTTTAAGTCTGAGTTTGCCGTCCCTTTTTTTGTTGTATAAAATTATCAATCCGACGGCGAGTGCCGCAAGAGCGAGGAATATAAACACCGTCCACCACCAACTGCCGACAAGATATACCACAGTGCCCGTCAGATATGATACGACAAGCCAGAACACTAAAGTGTTGTAAAATCTCTTTTTAGAGCCAAGCTCCGCTTTCGCCGTAGCCACCGCCGCAAAACACGGTATTGTCGTCATATTGAAAGCTATAAAAGATATGAGTGCGGGTATCGTTATTCCCGTTGCACTTATCATTATGGAAGCCGCTATAATTCCCTCGGCGTCGGCGTCGCCGTTATAAGCGTATCCGAGGCACGCCGCAAGCACGCCGAACGTAGCTATGACGTTTTCCTTTGCAATGAGTCCCGTGATTGCCGCCACGACAAACACCCAACCTGTCGCTCCCAGCTGAGAGCCGAATCCGAGCGGAGTGAAGAGCGGCTGAACGAGTTTTCCGAGTCCTGCAAGTATACTGCTTTCCATCTGCTCGTCGGCAAGATAACTCCACCCGAACGAGAAGTGACTGAGCACCCAGATGAGTATCGTCGAAACGAATATGATTGTAAACGCCTTTTTGACAAAGTGCTTTAACTTATCCCAAAGGTGAATAAAAAGCGCTTTTGCCTGAGGTGCGTGATATGCGGGAAGCTCCATTATAAAAGGCGGAGTGTCGCCTCTCATTGTGGTCGAACGCATCACGATAACCGAAAGTATCGCCACGGTGATTCCCAATATATACATACCGTAGGTTATTGCGTCTGCGTTGGACACGGCAAAAAACTGAACTATTCCGCCTGCGATTGCGGTAAGAATCGGGAGTTTTGCTCCGCACGAGAAGAAAGGAATAACTCTTATCGTTGCCATACGCTCTTTATCGTCGGCAAGCGTTCTCGTGTTTATCATAGCGGGAATGGAGCAGCCGAATCCCATAATCATCGGCATAAACGCTCTGCCCGAAAGTCCGAATCTTCTGAATATTCTGTCGAGGATAAACGCCACCCTTGCCATATATCCGCTGTCTTCGAGTATTGAAAAAAACATAAACAGCACGAGTATCTGCGGCAAAAACGACATAACCGCAAACAGTCCGCCGAATATTCCGTCCACTACAAGTCCCTGCGCCCACGCCGACGTGGTGCCTTCCATTCCGCCGGCTACTGCGTCGGAAATCGAACTAGTTATCTTGTCAAGCAAATTAAACAGTATCACGCCGGGCGAAGCGATTCCGTCGGACGAGCCGAACAGCCCCTCTCCCCACGTTCCCTGAAGGGATACCCAGTCTTTGGGCAATGCCGAAGCAAGATACAAAAAGTTTTCCGAAAAGGTGAGGTGAAATACGGCAAACAGTATCACCAGAAAGATGGGGATTCCCCATATCCTGTGGGTAAGCACTCTGTCCGCCTTATCCGATTTTGAAAGAACGTTTCTTTCGCCGTCCTTTTTGACGATTGCTTTGGCAAAATGCTTAGTTATGTATTTATACCTTTCGTCCGCCACCATCGCCTCGAAATCGTCACCGAAAGATTCGTCCTTTATCTTATCGCGGTATTCTTTGACCGTTTCATATTCTTTCGGGTGATTTTTTATTTCAATCTCGTCGTTTTCCACAAGTTTTATTGCGTGAAATAGGGGCTCATCCGTCTTTTTATTGTATAAAACCGTCTTTATCTCAGAAATGACTTCCGACAGTTTCGAGCCGCCCAGAACGCTTACCGCCTCCCTTTTTCTCTTTGAAGCCGCATATGCTTTATCCATAAGCTCTTTTATGCCCTTTTCCTTTAGGGCGGAAATTTCCACGACGGGCACGGCAAGAGCGTCCTCAAGCGTCTTTGCGTTTATCTTGTCACCCTTTTTCTCGACGGCGTCCATCATATTGAGCGCTACGACGATAGGCACGCCTATCTCGAGTAGCTGTGTGGTGAGATAAAGGTTTCGCTCAAGATTTGTAGCGTCCACGATATTGATTATCAGGTCGGGTTTTTCGTCCAAAATGAAATTTCGGGCGATAACTTCTTCGGGAGTATACGGCGAAAGAGAGTAAATTCCCGGCAAGTCTACAATTTGAATGTTTTCCGAACATTTTTTATAGACGCCCTCTTTTTTGTCTACCGTAACTCCGGGCCAGTTTCCCACATGCGCCGTCGCCCCCGTAAGACAGTTAAACAGCGTAGTCTTTCCCGAATTGGGATTTCCTGCAAGCGCAAATTTTATCACTGTTGCACCTCCTTATTGTTTTTCCTGCATCTTTTGCAATCGGCGGTATTTCCCTTGCCGTCTGCAACGGCTTTTTCTTTGCCGCCGTTATCAGCGCTGTCTGTAGCGCATTCCTTTCCCGTTTGGTCGTTTGAATTTGCGCTGTAGCTTTGGCAGTCTGTTGCGCTTGTTTGTCCGTCGCACTTTTCGTCCGCTTCCATAACTACGCAAGCCGCTTCCGATTTTCTGAGCGTCAATTCGTATCCCCTTATGTTTATCTCGTAAGGGTCGCCAAGCGGCGCTTTTTTTCTGAGCAATACCGTCGCACCTGCCGTAACGCCCATATCGAAAAGCCTGCGTCTTATCCGACCTTCGGCGGTAACCAAGACGATTTTTCCCTCCTCGCCGACTTTAAACTCACTAAGTAGTTTCGTCATTTACTCCTCCTTTATTTTTACAAATATTTTTGCCCCTAAATTTTTATCGAGCGCAAGTCGCCCGTCCTTAATCCGAACGATGATACTGCCTCCGCTTTGCGACAGCACCTCCGTTTCGCAGTTTATTCCTATGCCCAGATTTTCAAAATGTCTTTTGACCTTATCGTCTAAAGCAAGTCTGACGATAACAAGAGGGGTAAACGTCGGAGCTATGACTATCGGCATAAGCCCTCCCCGATTGACTTTGACACAATCTTTTTTACCGTATCCTCGCTCATCGCTCCCACCGCCGACACCGCTTCGATATACGCCCTCTCCGCTTTAAGCCCGAAAAACTCGGCAAGCACCTTGGAGATTGCTCCGACCGCTATCGCATATTCGCTTGCCGTCCTCTCGCCCGTCGACGTAAGTTTTATCCTGCCCTTCTCGTCTCTAAGGGCATATCCATAATCGGTGAGCTTGTCGAGCGCCTTTGAAACGCTCGAACGTGCCACGTTCAGTTTTTGCGAAACGTCGACAGAGCGGACTTCCTTTCCGCTTCTGCCCAGACTCTCTATTGCAAAGATATAATTCAACACCGAACCCGTCATATCCTCTCCGCTTGTTCGCCACAGCGAACCTATTCCGAAAAATAATGAGCCTTTGCTCTTTCCTCTTGCGTTCGTTTCAGCGAACTTGTCCCGAAAAAATTATGAGCCTCAACTCTCTTTTTTGCGTTCGCCACAGCGAACCATTGTTTCTTAAAAAAAGGAATTTCTTCCTTTGACAATTTAAAACTTTGTTTGATTTTATAAGTCCAAATTAGCATTGACAGTTTAACACTATGCTTGCTCTGTTAAAACAAATTATGCCTATAAGTCATACCCTGCCGTATTTGATACCGCTTTTCTTTTCGGCTTCATTATAGATTGACGCTCTTTTTTTGTCAACAAGTTCGCTATGGCTAACTTATTATTTATTTTTAATTTGTTTTAACTATTTATCTTTATATCTGTTTTTGCCGATTGCCTTTTTTTCTTTCAACCGCTTGATAATTATATGCTTTTGTGTCCGCTTTTGTCGTTTGCTTTTTATAATATGCTTTCGTTTTCGTTTTTGCTTTTGATTGTTTGCTTTTAGCTGTTTGCTCTTTAAGCATTTGCTGTTGCTATTTTCAAATTGTTTAAATTGTCGTTTGCTTTTAATTGCTTGATTTTTTATATATCGTCGTTCGTTTTTCTTATTTACGACAGTTTTTTCACAATAGATATTGCGTTACCACACAAACTCCGCTTTTGCAATCTCGCCGTTGTCGACAAGCACGTCCTGCGCCGTCATAGATTTATTTACGACAGTCATAAAATACGCCCAATCGGCAATTTCCCCGACTGTCGCCCATTTAGGCAAAAGTGTAAGCGACATTATTTTTTCCCACAACTTTTTATCGTTTATAACCCTGTCGTTCGACTCGGTCAAAACTCCGCCCGGCGAAAGACTGTTTGCCGTTGCTCCGTATTTGGCTATGCGCAAAGCGACGTTTTTCATATACGCCACGACGCCGCCCTTGCTTGCCGCATATTCGGGAAATTCGGAGCCGCTTGTTGCGCTGGCGGACGCGATAAACAGCACGCTTTTGATTTTGTCCGAAAAGGCATATTTTTCCGTCACGGCAATAGTACCTTTCAAATTGACGTCGATGTCTTTACTGTTTTGCACTCCTGCGTTGTTTATCAAAATTTCCACTCCGTCAATATCGGGAAGATTTTTCGATATATCTACAATCTCATGACAGTAGTTTTTATCGCCTATATCGCAAGGCAAAAGGTCAAAACCGATAACGCTGTGCCCTTCCTTTAAAAACTTTTCACAAATCGCCCTGCCTATTCCTCGGCTCGTGCCCGTAATTAAAACTTTCATTAAATTCCCTCGTAAAGTTTTTGTCTGCAAATATAGTCAAGACCAAGGCCCTCTTTTTTCCACTTACCGACAATGGCGTATCCCAATCCCGAGAATACCGCCTCGCACAAAAGCTCTATAAGCATTCCCGTCACGGCGCAGGTTATGCACTGAACGGGTGTCCAGCCGAAAAAGACGTAGGACACGGCAAAAGCGAATATCAGGTTGTCTACAAACTGTCCCAAAGCTGTGGAAACATAAGAACGCATAACGTATGCGCCGAAACCGTCGGGATTCTTTTTAAACAGCTTTCCTATGCCGTAGTTGGAGAAGTTGTTGACGACGCTCGACACCGCAAAGGCGAGAGTACTGCCCAAAAGCACGTACCACGTTCCTGCAAAAGTGCTGTCAAGCGCACCGTTTATGACCTGCTCGCTTCCCTCGACAAACGAGGCGCTCCACACTCCGGGAATGACGCTCGCTATGTATGTTATAAGGCAAAAACAAAGGTTTATCGCTATGGCAAGAAGCGACAGCTGAGTCGCCGCCTTAGGTCCGAAATGCTTTGTTATGATGTCCATCGCCAAAAAAGCAAACCACGACACGATTATTCCGCAATCGAGAGCAAGATAAGGCGTGGGTATATTTATCGACTTGTTTGCAAGAAGATTCATACTGAACACGCTAAGCACAAAAATCACCGTAAGGACGGTAGGCACGCTCTTTAAAAGCAATTTGAATTCAACAATCTCGTTTTTAATTTTCTGTAGCATATCACACCTTTAAGTGCGCCAAAATAAAAAAAGCGCATAATGCGCCCATCTTTTTCCATAGTTTTGTTTATTGACAGGATGGTCGCGAACTGTCAGTATTTATTAATATATTAACCATTCGTTAAGTATTATTTAATTTATAGTCATTCTATATTGTCAAATAGCAACCAAAACACGTTAAATCGCTTTTGTTTGCCTTGATATTTTAACACCGCCTGTTTTATTTGTCAACGAAGTTTAAATCTATAAAAAATTTTAACGGTATATATTAAGGTATGTATACAAAATTAAGAATAATATCGCTCAAGCTCTTCAATTGATGTTATACCTGCGTTTTGCGGAACAATCATATAGTCTTGAATAATAAGCGTTCCGTTTTTTATTATTTTTTTATTAAAAATATCTTGATACCATGCAAGAATTAAGTCGATCGACGGAGTCTTCAATCTGCAAATCTGCAAAACAGATTTAATAATCACCAAACCGAATTCAAAATCTTCCCTAAAATATCTTGAATTCAAATCAACGATATATTTTCCGTTATTTGTTTTTATCATCGGCGATTCTATATTTTTAAATGCCTTAATGCTTCTAATTTTTTTTGTCGCTGACTCTACGTCGGAGACACCATAATGTTCCAAAAGAGACTTTACCATGCTTAAATCGGTATTCTTTAGTACTTTTTTTATATTTTGCAACTCCCTGTCACATGCCAAAAGGCATTTTGATGAATTATCCGACCATTCACTGTAAAACATAATGTTAGTGTCATATTGATGCATTATGTCGTTTGATGAAAAAAGAGTATATAATCTGGAAGTATGCAAAATTGGATTGGATGGTGTTAACGTTACTTCAAGAAAGTTATGAACTTTTTCACATGAAATACCAATTATTTTTTCAAGGTCAAAATTGTTTTGATTTCCTAAGGTAGCAAAGTAAATTTTGTCCTTCTTGCTTAACATATACGCTTTTTTGCCATATTCTTTAATTCGTGCTATATAAGGAGTTCTCTGGAGCCCTACGAAAGTATACGCCGAGTCCTTCGGTAACAAATATTCCACCCCTCCTGTTCCCGGGACAAAAACGAAAACTGCATGTTTATTTGTAATGACTTGGAAATGTTGATTTAATTTTTCTTTCAATACCTGTTTGGGTAAAGTAAAAAAATAAACGTCTCCGTCGCAAATAATATCCTGTGAAATACAAATATCATTCACATTATACAAAAATTCATCATTTTCGTTATAAATATCAATTGAGGAACCCCATTTTTTAGAATCAGACGTCTCTATAAAAACACTGTCATTTACGTTTAATTTTTTTAATTCGGCAGCAAGCACAGTCCCTATATTTCCACCGCCCACAACAACGTATTTCATTAAAACAACTCCTCCTTAATCGCCTTTAAAAAGGCATTATTTTCGTTGACGTCCTTTACCGCTACTCTGATAAAATTTTTGCCGTAAAAATAATTTTTCGATGATAAATCTTTAATCAGGATATTATATTTTTCCAAACAATTTACGCAAAACTCGTAAGAAGAACGGTTACCGAGTGAAATCATAATAAAGTTTGCCTGTGAATCATATGCCCTGACTCCCTTTATTTCATTTATAGCGGATATCATACGAGCCCTTTCCTTTGCTATCTTATCGCAAGCAGAAACATAGTCGGAAGCGTAAAGGTTGTAGTTCTGAAGATAATATTCGGCAAAGCTGTTGATATTCCATATCTGCATATTTTTTCTGATTTCCTTAAGCAGCTCCGTATCCGCAGTAGATATAACTCCGAGTCTTAAACCTGCCACACCGTAAGATTTACCTATGCTCTTTACGACAATAAGATTTTTATATTTTTCAAGAATATCGTTTTCAAGCATTGTATACTTTTTATCAGTTTCTGCGAAGTCTATAAACGATTCATCCAACAAAAGTCTCGTGTTTTTAGATGCGGCATAATCGGCAAGCTCAATAGCTTGTTCTTTTGTGAGCATCACTCCGCTTGGATTGTCCGGGCTGACGACACAGAGCATATCGACATCGTCGCACGCTTTTTTATATTCTTCTAAATTTACGGAATAATCCCACTTAGAATTATCGATATAGCGAATTTCACAGTTTCTAAAGCACCTCACGTATTCGTTAAAAGTGGGGACTCCTACCGCTAGCTTCCCTTTTAGTACCTCGCCCATGGCGTTGATAAGTTCGGAAGCGCCGTTGCCGACTAATATATAATCCTGCTCGACTCCGAATATTCTTTCCGCATTCATGTTCTGCATATTAAGCCCCGAAGGATAGGCTCCGAGCAAAACGGGAAATTCTCTCTGAAGCTTTTGAGTAAACTCTTTTGTCGGAAAATAGGGATTAACCAGATAGCAAAAATCAAGCATGGTATCGTATCTCCAATAGCCCCCGAATTTCGAAACGACAAGGTCATACTTTTCTTTACCCTTACTGAACAATACGTTGGCAATATCGAGGTCTTGAGCGTCATCGATTTCATACCAAGGCATATCGCCTATCTCGTAACCGTAAATCTGGGTTTTGGACAAATGGGCCACAACCTTAAGCGTTGTTTCATAATAACTGTTAAGCCCGTATGCTTTCATATACGCTTCAAGGAAGGGAATATAAACATTTTTACAAAACTCCTTACTGAGTTTATACACGTTAACCGTTTTATAATAATCGCCTGCGATATCGAAATTCATATCCTTTTTATCTATAAACTGAGTGATATTTCCGCTTTTATCGCAGGTAACGACGGTTCCGTCCATCCAGCTTTTATATCTCGCAATAGCGGCAACGTTCTTTTTTTTCAAATCAACAAGATTCTTAATGAGCGCATCATCATAGATTAGGTCGGACTCCATTAAAATGGTATCCTCTTTTACAATGTAATCTTTGGCGAGATAAAACGAGTATATATTATTGCTGGTTGCATAATCTTTGTTGTCGATAAAGATAAATTCCAAATCTGTTTGGGAAAAATTTTGATTGATATAATCGATAAGTGCCTTACCTTTGTAACCTACTACGAAAATCATCTTTTTAATACCGGCTTTCAGCACGGCGTCAATAGCTCGGTCAACGAGTTTCCTGCCTGCAACCTGAACCATGCATTTCGTATTATTATCGGTATATTTGCCCAATCTTTTGCCCATACCGGCAGCTAACATCAATGCCTGCATATCTTCTCCTTTTTGCGAAAACGGAACCCACCGCCCGCATATAATTAACTGTTTTTAAACATGCAACAAAGCAATTTATTTATCGCCATCCTTTTTGTTCTTTGCCCCTAAGTAAGCGTCTTCGCTTTTAGGTGCATACTGCTCATTATCAGACGAACTTCTTTTATCCGTCTTTGGCTCTTTAACTGCGACTTTGTCCTCCGACAATTCGGACAGCGAATGACATTTGTCGTTGCCTATTATATTATTATTTTCTTCCTCTTTCAACATTAAGTCAAGCGGATTTTCTTTCGTGTCGCCACATGGCTTTACCTCGCTGTCGGTAGAACCCTCTCCGACAGATACGTCTTCAAACAAATTCTCGGTTGCTTTAACCGAATTATCAGAAGACGGATTATTCGATATATCCGAATTCGGCATCGCGCCCGAGTTCGCTATCTCGGGACACGGCTTCTTTGTCCGATTTTTGATTTTAGCGACTATTCTCTTAAAATAGTTTTTAGTAAGAGTAACATAATACTTGAATTCGGGTGTCCTGAACGACACGAGGAAGAAACAGCCTGATGAAATTACCATGCAGAATATGAGCTTGAGAACAAACCAACCCACCCCTACGGGAATAAACGTTCCTATATAATAAGTCAAAGCTCCCACTCCGCATGCGAAAATCATAACGCCCACAGTTTCGGCAATCTGTCTGAAAAATCGCTTTTTAAAACCGTATTTAAACAAGGTGTGATTTTCGATAATAAACGACACGAAAAACATAACGAGCGTAAAACCGAGTATAACCCCGAGCGTTCCCAAAACATAGCTGAGTCCGATGGCGAGACCTACTCCGCCGACGGACTCGATTATCGGTTTATACCAATCTTTTTTATAGAATGCCTGAGCGTCACGAAAAGCGATAGTGGCACGCCTTATATACAAAATCATAGCGTTAAGAGAGATAACTATAACAACGGGCAAGGAGAACAGCATACTTTCTCCCACCCATATAGTGATAAAATCGTTAAACAAACAGAGATAACAGACGAAGCAGAACACTGCAAAGAAATCGGCGAGATATTGCACCTTCCTGAATACTTTGTACTGGTATTCGACATCGCCTTCCACACAAAGATTGCCCACGCTTGCCGTCATGGAATTAAATATCAGATTTATAAACGAGTAAATATTTGAGGTTATCATCAAATAATTACTATATTTACCTGCGTCTACCAAACTGACGAATGCGGAAATTATAAGCGACGTCGTACTGTATAAGACCACGATGCCTATTTTATTTAAAAACATTGCCTGAACGTTTTTAAAAATAGAACTTTTTTCCGTTTTCTCTGGTTGCAGTTTGCGATACTTTCGCAGATAAGGATATTTTTTTCCCGCTATTATGTGAAGAATGATATTGTTTATAACCGTCTTTAAAATCAAAACGACAAGATATGCGTAATAATTTTTAAATATCAGCAAGAGAACAATTTGCACTACGTTCAATACAATATTGCAGATATTGTCCGTATTTGTGATGATATAAGAATTCTGGTCGGCGCTTATCAACGTGCGCTTGTAGGCTAGCAGATAACTGCAAACGGTATTCGCCAAAAACATGGCAAAATATATTCTAAGTTGACTTAAAGTAAAAGGAAGCGTGGAAATATCTTCCGCAATGAGATATTGTAAGGCAGGAATACAGCAACAACCTGCCGCGGCAACAACGATGGCGATAATTCTGTATACCTTTGCGATATAATTCATGAGCCTTGCCGTTGTTTCCTCGTCTCCTTCCTTTAACGGGCGGTATAGAGCATAACCGACTGAAGCGGAAAAACCAAGTTCGGCAAGGTTTAAAACATTGAGAATATTGCTGAAAAGTCCGTTTACACCGTTATATTCTGCGCCCAAAAGGCGAATGAATATCGATTTGGCGACAAAAGTTACGACGAGATTGGCTAAAAGACCTATTACTCCGAAACTTATATTTCTAAACGATTTCTTAGTGCGAGACTCCATTTTGCTCCGGTATACTATTCAAAAGGACACGAGCATTTTCAATACCGTTTTTATAGCGTGTCGTGCCTATGTTGATTTTAGCTTAAGTATACATAATTATTTATAAATAATACTATAATTTTAACTAACTTATAAATAATACTATATTTTTTATTATTTATCAACTTCTATGCGTCTATTTATCATGCATAAAAGCTTCATTTAACCGCTCTATACAAACTTGATTCCCAAATCGGAAAGAAAACAGCGTTTGTCAAGCATGTTGAATTGTTTATAAAACGGCTTCGGTTTGCGTTTATCCTTTTCGTTTTTTAGAGCAACGGCGGCAACCATATAAAACACGCAAAAATTTCTTCCCGTTATGACCACGGCACTTTCGGTAAAAGATATCAGTAAAAATGTCAGGACAGTATACATTGCCACTTTTGCACGTCTTGAATCGTTTCCGTCATTCAATTCGAAAATAAATACAAAAAGGCTTATGTAGTAAAGCAAAATCCCCAACAAACCGTAATTGAACAACACGGACAAAAATCCGTTGTGCGAATTTTCCAATTGGAAATTTTTGTAATTCCCGAATAATAAAGTTCCGATTCCGTCATAGAATTCATTAAACAACACACGCCACAATTCCACTCTGCCGGAAAATACGGGTTTATCCAAAAAGGTAAGCGATTGAAAAATAACTATCTGGTCCGCGATATTGTATATTATATAAAATAAGAAAGGCAAAACCAAACAGATTATAATGTGCCAATTTCTAACCTTAAAATTGAATAATACGGCAAACAAAAATAGCACGGAGAGAGCTAGCCCAAGTCTGCTGTTAGTCTCAAACAGCATAATAAACACGACTAAGGCAAGAGCTGACACAAACAATTTTTCCGATGCGCTTTCGAAATAAAAAAAAGTTAACGTTAACACACACAAATTGCCTAAGAGCATTATTGCCGTTTCATTGGAGTTGCCCATATTCAAGGTAAGCCATGAAAGATAACTGTCTCCGTAGACGTATGCCAAATCGGTAAAATATATAATTATAAATAAAATCGATAAAGCGATATTGCCCCACAACAATACGTTTAAGGTTCCATTTCTAAACGAATGAGAACGGCACACATACAATATCACCTCTAGCGATAGAGAGGAAACAAGCTGAGATGCATTGGAAAAAGCATTCGGATTCTCACCGCTGAAAATACCGAAGAGTCCGGTCAAAGATTGATATGCCAAAACGACAATAATAAAAATCGTATATATGTCCATCTTCCTGTTTTCCAGGAAGAAAGTAACGAAAAGAAACAAAGGTAACGCCGAAATATAAAGTCCTATTATCCATCCGAAAGTGTTTGACGGCAAAAGAAGGCTGTTAAATAAAATCAAAAAAACGCAACAAGCATCGCTGCCATTACAAGCAAATCAATGACAAACGAATTTTTCTCATTTTCAATAGGTTTTAAAAACAGAATTCTCAATTGCCCCTCGAATTCATTTCCTTATAAATCATAGCGTATTCGTCCGCCATTCTCTGCGACGAAAAATCTTTTTTGGCACGTCTTTCAATATCGTCACGAGCCCCGTTCAATATTTCAGCTTTTTCTAAAGCCTTTAAAACGCCTTCCAAATTACCCTGCTCTACCACAACGGAATTCCCGCTGTCCAGCATTTCCGTAGCACCGCCCGATTTATAACAAATCACCGGCGTGCCGCATGCAAGCGCCTCCACGTTAACGGTAGAAGAAGTATCTTCATAAGTCAAATTTAAAAAGGCATATGCCATGCTATATAACTCGGCAAGCTCTTTTTGGTTGTTCGTTCTCTTTATGCCCACAATCTTGCCCGGCAAAGTAGCAAGCTGTTCGTCATTAAGTCCGACCATTACAAGCTGAAATTCGGGCTGTAACATATCTGCTAATTTAATGAAATCACTAAATCCTTTTCTTTCGTTAAAAGGTGCGGCGACTCCCAGCAAAACCTTTTTATGCCTGTCAATAATATTATCAAAAGTATGCCTGTCCGTTCTAGAAAAATTATCGAGATTTATACCGTTCAAAATAACCTTGACTTCGTATTCCTTTAAAAAGGAGTTTTTTACGTGATTTTTAAGCCATTCGCTAGGAGTAACTATGAGCATATTCTTCACGTTAAGAAAAGATTTCTTTTTTAAATAATACTGTCTTTTGGTGCGGTCTATATTCGCTACCATACCTGTAGATTTTAAATATTTGCAATGGATGCATCCCGTTTTCCACTTCTCGCAACCGTTCAATTCGAAATAAAAACATCCCCCAGTAAACGCCCAACAGTCGTGCATAGTCCAGATTGTCTTTACGTTATACTTTTTTATATATCTGAACAACAAGACATAGTTTATCGTATGGTCGTGCAAGTTATGCAAATGCAAAATATCCGGTTTAATTTTTTTAAGCTGATTTATCGTCTTTTTGGTGGAAAAATATGAGCCGAACTCATCTAACCCGAGATAAGACGATAAAAATTTATGAATTCTGTATTGCAGTCTTGAATGCATCTTTATCACTTCGTCTCTTGAAGAATACTTACGGCTTACAAAAGCGATTCTCTCATTTTCCTTGCCGATACCGTCAAAAATATCCAAAAGTATTTTACCCGTACTTCCGTTATCGCACGCATTTATCTGCACTATCTTCATGATTTTTCTCCGTTACAGTCATTTAATTCTTTTTTAAACAAATCGGATATATGTTTTATTGTATATTGCCTATAATTTTTCTTTACTGTCTCAATCGGCACTGTTTTGTCCTTGTATTTTCCGCAAAAGTCTACAAGGGCTTTGGCATACATTTCGGATTGTTTCTGCGGAATATTAAACACAGCGCCGTATCCGCCGAATATCTCGTTTTGTTTTTCTTCGTTATAAAAATTGATTATCGGTTTCCCTGTTTGAAAATACTCAAAAATTTTGCTGGGAATCTGATGCTCGTTAAGATTTGCTACGTTAATCAGGAAATTTGCCTGTTCGGCAAGCGCATTTGCCTCTTCACGCCCTACCGAACCCTTAAAATCGACGTTGTGTAGCGGTTTCGCCCATTTCTCCAGTTCGTCATTACAGTCACCGACTGCACATATGGTAAGTCTGAGTTTTTCCGTTTCGCTCATTGAGAAAACCTTCATTAACGCATTCGGTTCCCTCACGCCTTTTATGAAAGTCCCCGCATAAAAAAGCCTTATCTCTTTATCTGTTTTTTCTTTTTCCGCTAAAATCCTTTCCTCCCCGATAAGAGGAAATCCGATTATCTGATAAGGAATTCCTTTTTCTTTAATCTGTCCAAACGCCTTAGCTTTTAAAAATCCCTCCGACAAAAAATTCATTTTTGCGTTTTCGAATACGGTCATTTCCTTTTTAGCGTCTTTCTTTTTATATGCTTTCTTGAACAGACAGACTTTTCTTAAGTTTTTCGCCTCGCTGTAAACGTCAAGAATATAGGTAATATAATCTATACCCAACTTTTTTTTGCATTTATACGCGGCATATATTGCGCTGAAAGGATAACATGCGGCGACAATTGCATCTATCTTTTTTGTTTTACAAAGCTTTTTTGTTTCGCTTATACATTTGAGAAAATATTTTCTATCAAATCTTAACCAAAAAAAAGCTGTTTTTAATCCCCTTATCAATCTTAAAAAAGCCGAAAGGGCTTTATACAAAAAACCTTTTTTGAATCTGCAAACATTATAAAGACGCATAGAGGGAGAACTTATGAATATATAGTCCACCCCGTCTATTGAACGGTTTTTTTTACCGTTATCCTGATTGTAAGCAATAATTGTTATTTTGAACTCGTCTTTAATGACATCAGTTATATTCTTCAGACATACCCCGTTGGGCGACGGAAAGGGAAAATAATCTCCTGCAAAAATAACAATCTCTTTTTTGTTTTCCATTGAATCTCCGTATATTAAATTAATGAACGTATCTTTTCGCAAATTTTAAAGCCAAAAGTCTGAATACCGACAAAGAAAACAATCCGACCAAAGAACTTAACGAAACTTTTAACGACGGGTAAGTCAAAAGATTGCAAAAGTGTCTACGGTAATGTTGTCCCTTGCACAGAGAGATATATTCTGCTTTAGGTAATTTTATTGACGCCTGCCAGAAAAGTGACCACCTATTTTTCGATATACCGTATTTCTTAAATTTTTTTGCAAAATGAGGTCTGTTGGCAAGAAAAAACTCATATAAGTCGTCAAACAATGTAAGACTGTCCGTTCTGTCTTTCCCGAACTGCGACATTGCAGAGCCTGCGACATCAAGATATACATAATGCTTTTCCGGCGTATAAGCAACCTTTTTGCAATAATGCGCCAAACGCCATAACATATGTAGGTCTTCGCTGTAACGGTAACCCTCGGCAAAAGACAGATTGTTTTCCTTTATAACGGAGCTTTTTACCATAATACCGCAAACGCCAATCGTGACTTTACCGTAAAGCAAGGCTTTTAACAATTCCGCCGATGAGTAAACAGTTGTTTTTCCGTTTATAACCTGAGCGTCCAACTGCTTAGTCATTTTGCAAATCGACATATCTGCGTCGTTTGACTCTATAAGAGTATGCAGCTTTTCCAAAAAAGACGGCAAAACGATATCGTCCGAATCGACGAAACAAATCATATCTCCGACCGCCGCTTTAATTCCTGCGTTTCGGGCGGAACTTACTCCTCCGTTCTGTTTATCTATCACAAAGATTCTGCAGTCCGATTTTGCCCACTCGTTACACTTTTTTAACGAATCGTCTGTCGAGCCGTCATTGACAAGAATTATTTGAAAATTCCGGTAAGTTTGTTTTAATATGGAATTGACACATTCATCGAGAGTCTTCCGGGCATTATAGACAGGCACAATAACACTTATCATTTTATCTCCTGAAACTAAAATTTGAGTTGCGTGATTCCGTGGTGGTCGTGACGTTTTTCCTCCGGCGGGAGCTGCATATAGTCTCCGTATTCCTCTCTCAGAACTTCCTTATAATTTTTCGGACAAGAATACATCGAACCTTCAAATTCTAATTTGGTGGTGGAATCAAACCATTCCGATTTCATTTTTTTTGTGAAAGTCCTGCCTATCGCACTGCCGCAGATTGTGGTTAAATATTCGCTTCCCGTCAATGATAACCTTTCCTCTTCCTTTTTAATCTTCTTTATGAGAGAAGCCTTTGTATAAAGCATAGATTGCATTTTAACAACGCCCATGACCAATTTTGCCTTAAACGTTTTTGCCACTCTGTAACCGCATTTTGCCAAAAGCATTCTCTTTAATAAAAAATATCTGTTGGTTAATGCTTTGTTATCAAAGACTTTTTCACCTATACTGTCAAGCGGAAAGATATCTATAAAAATTCCCCAGCCGCTGTTTTCGGGAGCATTTTGCTCGGTATAAACGGTCCCCTTTTTCATGACCTTTCCAAAGCACAAACCGTATTCTTTTTGGTTGTCCCAATTTATGAAACAAAATCCGTCTAATAGCTTTTCAGGGGCTATCCTGACAAACTTTTCATATTCGTCCCTTTTTATCCATATATCTAAATCCCCGTCCCACGGAATAAATCCTTTGTGTCTTACCGCTCCCAAAAGCGTGCCGTAGGCCAGATAATAGGTAATATCGTTCTCTTCGCAAACTCGCACAACCTCATCAAGAATTGTTTTTTGTGTGAGTTGAAGCTTTCTTAAGGTTTCATTGTCAATATTGACCTCTGCCATATATACCTCTCAGAATTTATTTTCTCCAAGTCGTAATATTCACTATCTTGGCATACGACTGAATAAGTTTTACTACTTTTACGGAAACGTTAGTATCCGCATAATCTTCTGCCATAACGTAAGGCTCGTGATTTTCAAACATCTCCACAGCCATATCCATCGCCTGACATATATCCTTTGTGGTAATACCGCCTATAACCACGCTGCCTTTATCCAAAACCTCCGGACGTTCGGTGCTCGTCCTTATGAGAACCGCAGGAAAATCAAGCATAGCGCTCTCCTCGCTTAAAGTTCCGCTGTCGGATAATACGCAGTAAGCATTTTTCTGAAGCTTGTTATAATCGAAAAATCCGAAAGGTTTCAAACTCTTTACGAGCGGATGAAATTTGAACTGTCGCTTTTCAATGAATTTAGCGCTTCTCGGATGCGTGGAGTAAATGACGGGCATCTGATATTTTTCGGCGATATTGTTGATTGCCGTCATAAGACTCATAAAATGCTCTTCGTTATCTATATTCTCCTCACGGTGGGAAGAAAGAAGTATATATTCTCTCGGTTTAAGCTTTAACTCCTCAAGGACTTTGCTGTTTTCAATCTGTTTTTCGTAAACGCCGAGCACTTCTCTCATTGGCGAACCCGTTACGAATATAGTTTTCCCGTCCGCTCCTTCAGACAGCAAATATCTTCTGCTATGCTCGGTATACGGCATATTGATATCGGAAATGACATCTACTATTCTACGGTTAATCATCTCGGACACATTCCAGTCCCAACAACGATTACCGGCTTCCATATGGAAAATAGGCACTTTCAACCTCTTTGCACTTATGGCGGAAAGAGCACTGTTCGTATCTCCTAATATGAGCACTGCGTCCGGCTTTTCCTTTTCGATGACCTCATATGATTTTGCAATAATATTACCCATTGTCTCGCCGAGATTTTTGCCTACGCTGTCTAAAAAATAATCCGGCTGCCTTAAACCGAGGTCCTTAAAAAACACTTCGTTTAGAGTGTAGTCCCAATTCTGTCCCGTATGCACGAGAATATGATTAAAATATTTATCGCATGCTTTTATGCATTCGCACAATCTTATAATTTCGGGACGGGTTCCCAAAATGGTCATAACTTTCATTTTTTCCATATTATACCTCTTCGTAAAAAGTATCGGGGCAATCCTTATTGAACGGTTCGTTTGCCCACATAACGGTAACCATATCGTCGTCACCCACATTCTCGATATTATGGGTATATCCGCACGGAATATCCACCACCTCGAGTTTAGAGCCGCTCACTTTGTATTCTATCACCTTATCGTCACCCACTTTTCTGAAACGGATTATTCCCTCGCCTTTGACAACCAAAAATTTTTCATTCTTCGTGTGGTGCCAATGATTCCCTTTGACTATGCCGGGTTTCGAGATGTTTACCGAAACCTGACCCTGCCCGTCCGTCCTGAGAAATTCCGTAAACGAACCTCTTTGGTCAACGTTCATTCTAAGCTCGTATGAAAAATCGTCCTCAGGTAAATAGCTAAGATAGGTGCTGTATAACTTCTTTACGACTCCCCTGTTCATATCGGGAAGAGAGAGAGTTTGTCTCGACTCTTTAAATGAATATAACAAATCGACTATCTCTCCCAAAGTGATTTTATCCTCGACGGGCACCTTGCAATATCCGTTGTCCGTAAAACATATTCCGTTTGAAGCATTGATAAATGCATTTACCACGTCGTCGATATATACGAGAGTCATAAGAGTATCCCGGTTGTTAACCTTTATTTCCAACCCCCTCGTTATATTATTGCAAAAAGTTGCAATAGCACTGTTATAGTTGGGACGGCACCATTTTCCGTATACGTTGGGAAGCCTGAAGACATAGGTTTTTACGCCTTGCTCTTTTCCGTATGCAATAAGATAGTCTTCGCACGCCTTTTTACTTTTCCCATAATCATTGTCAAGCACCGCCTGGATAGACGAGCTTACAAGCACGGGAGCTTTGTTTCCGCTTTCGATAAGATATCCGAGCAGTTTGGTGGTAAAACCGTAATTCCCCTCCATAAACTCTTCCACTTTCTCAGGACGGTTTATTCCTGCGAGATGAAAGACGAAATCGCACTCTTTGGCAAACGCTTTAAGCTGTTCGTCAGAAGTATCTACATCACATTCGAAAATTTCATATCCGTTTCTGTTCTTCAGTTCTGAAACGAGATTTTTCCCTATAAAGCCTTTAGAGCCTGTTACAAGCACTCTCATTGTTTATTCCTTTTTTCCCATTCGGCAAGCTCTCCTTTGATGTACTCGAGCGTCAAAAGTTTTTGTTTAACCTGTTCGACGTCAAGCTGCGTCGTGTTATCGGAGTTGTATTCGTTTGTAAGTCTCGTCATCACATTGCCGTTGGTGAAGAAATTATCATAATTCAAATCTCTGTTATCGGCAGGCACTCTGTAAAAACCGCCCATATCCTGCGCCTTTACCGCTTCTTCTTTAGTCAAAAGAGTTTCATACATTTTTTCGCCGTGTCTAATGCCTATACGCTTTATTTCATTATCGGCTTTAAAAAGACCTTTCACCGCATTAGCAAGATTTTCTATGGTGCAAGCAGGTGCTTTCTGAACAAAAATATCGCCGCTGTGTCCGTTTTCAAAAGCGAACAAAACAAGTTCGACCGCCTCTTCAAGGCTCATGATAAACCTCGTCATATTCGGCTCGGTAACGGTAAGAGGTTTTCCCTCTTTTATCTGCTGAATAAACAGAGGAATGACCGAACCTCTTGAGCACATAACATTGCCGTATCTCGTTCCGCAAATCATCGTATCGCTTTCGTTTACGGTCCTCGACTTGGCGACGAAAATCTTTTCCATCATCGCCTTGGACGTTCCCATAGCATTTACGGGATACGCCGCTTTATCCGTAGAAAGACAAATTACCTTTTTTACATTGGCTTCTATTGCCGCAGTCAGCACGTTATCCGTTCCTATACAATTCGTCCTTACAGCTTCAAGAGGAAAAAATTCACAACTTGGCACCTGTTTTAAGGCGGCAGCATGAAAAATAAAATCCACTCCGTGCATGGCGTCCTTTAAACTCTGAATATCCCTCACGTTTCCGATATAATACTTGATTTTATCGTTATTATATTCGTGGCGCATATCATCCTGTTTTTTCTCGTCACGGCTGAATATTCTTATTTCCTTAATTTTGGTATTCAGAAATCTTTTCAGAACGGCGTTTCCGAAACTACCCGTTCCGCCTGTTATTAACAATGTTTTTCCGTCAAACAAGCCTTTATTTTCTTCCATATCTCCACTCCTTAGTTATTAACAAATTTTTCAAGCAATTCTACGTTTATATCCGTAGTAAAATGTTCCTTTAAATATTTTTTTCCGTTTTTCCCCATTTCGTCTAATTTATCCCGATTTGATACAAACCAACCGAGCGTATCGACAAACGCCGCACAATCGTCGCTGTAACACCATTTCCCGCACCTAGCCTCGCTTTCTACGAGCTCTTTTAAGTCGGTGTTTTTATCCGTAACGGCAAAAATAGGTTTGGCATTTTTCATATAGGACAATATTCTGGACGGATAATTGGGAATGGTAAATCTATAGTCTAAAGCTATTACTCCCACATCGCAGGCAGAACAAAGCAAATCGTATTCATCAGACGGAAGCGCTTCCATTGCAAAAACGTTTTTTTGTCCTTTCAGTTTTTCGAATATCCTCTTTTTTTCCGTTCCGTCTCCAATGATGACAAAATTAAAATCCCAAATTTTTGCCGCCTCAATAACACCCTTCGCCAAAAAATCAAGCCCTTGCGGTTTCCCGAGATTTCCGCCGTAAATAAAGGTAACCTTTTCAGAATCAATACCCATCTTCTTTAAAATTTTCGTGGCATCGCTCCTGTCGCCGACCGTTTTTTTATCCTCGCACGAATAAACGGAATTCGGGAAAATTTCAACGATACTTTCAGAAATATACTTGTTGTTTTTCAAGAGATATTTTTTATTGGCCTCACTCATACAACCAATTCTGTCGGATACATTATAGAGCTGCTTTTCTTTTTCCCTGAAATATTTATACAATAATCCTTTAAGCCCCGTCTTGGACAAAACGTTTAAATCAACGGCATTCTGAGGGAATATATCCTTTAACATAAGATAGGATTTGCAACCGTATTTCTTCTTAGCATATTTAATAGCGGACGCAAAAGTGATGGGAGGAGTATTGTAGATAATCAAATCGAAGTCGTCCTTTTTAAAATACTTCTTCAACGCCCTTTTAAACTGCCCTTCTATACGTATAGTGCTTATACCCTTCTCTATTATAGAACAGCGTGTAATGTTGCCTATCCTCAGTCGAAGAATCTTGACTTTCTCTTCCTCTGTCAATTTAGTATCCAGTCCCAAACGTTTCTCTAAGGTGCACAACACGCTTACAGAGTGTCCTGCCGCCTTTAAAGCCTTGATTATATCGAGATGCACACTAGTATTTTTAAGACTGCCTATCTGACCTATAGTCAAAAACAAAACTTTCATATTTTTCCTCTATTTAACTATCTAGCTAAAACCGATATTATACTTAATCGATTTTTTCTTCCTTTCCGTCGGGAAGCTTTATGTATGAATAATTATGGTGAAAAACTCTTTTCTCCGGCGGCGGAAGCTGCATATAATCTCCATATATAAAACTGAGTATTTTATCTGCGTTCTCGGGAATTAAAAGATTTAAATCCTCAAATTTATGTCTTATCCCGTTGTTGAACCATTCACGTTGAAATTCCGCACGCATCATTTTAATACCGCTTGATAAATCACTTACTTTTTTGCTTGAATCGAAACTTATTCGGGCAAATTCACGAGTATATTTTTCATAAGCTTTCCTTTTGCCCTTATTGCTCTTTAATGCTAAAAAAACTTTCGCTCCCAATGTCATGATAAAACCTTTATGCTTGGGCGGCTCGTTGTACAGATACAAAGCTCTCTTCATCGCCTTAAATATCCTGCATTTACGGGCAAAAAAACCTTCCTTAATTCCGAACAGCGGATATATATCCACAAACAATCCGTGATGCACGTTTTTATCTTTTAATGTCGGCTCCAAAATCACGGATTCATTGCGGCAAACCCTGTTTATGGTAAGACAATATTCGGAATCGGTTTCGGGCGACTGATAGAAAAATCTTTTCGTATCGGCTTTATCGTTGAATATTTCGCCGAACCTGACCATATCCTCATACGGCATCATGATGTCCACGTCGTCATCCCAAGGAATAAAACCGTTATGTCTTACGGCACCCAATAGAGTCCCGTAAGCGAGATAATAGCGCAAACCGTTTTCAGAACATATTCTGTCTATTTCTTTTACTATCTCTATCTGGACGTCCTTGATTTCCTGCTTAATCTCGTCCGAAAAATCTTTCATAATTCAAAATTTCTCCTATATCCTCAATAATAATATCGGGCTTAATTCCGAATTTGTATTCTCTGTCACGATATAAACCCTCGTGCTTTATAAGTCTCACCGTGTTAATAGGCATATACTGCTTTATCGCAAAATCTTTACGGGGATTATCCCCGACGTAAACGGCATTTTCCGGTTTTATCTTGAAATAGGCGAGCATCTTTTCAAAAGCTATCGGTGACGGTTTACGAAACTGTTCTCCGCCTAAAGAATCGGTAATTATAACGCAATCAACATATGACTCGACCTCTAAAGCCTCAATTTTTAGCTTTTGCGTATCCGTTCTTCCGTCTGTGATAACACCCAGTTTTATTCCGTCAGCTCTCAGTTTTTTCAGCACGTCGTCGGTCCCGTCGAAAAATCTTATGTCTCGAGGATAATGCTGCCTGTATGCTGCGACAAGCTCCGAGATATCTTTATCGTCAAAAGCGACGTTTTCTTCTTGGAGAACGGCATCAAACACGTTTTTTGTATCATGTGCAAAAGCGGCAAGCAATTTCTTATAACCGTCCTCTATACCGAATTTTTCTTTTAACAGTGAAGATACGGTCAAAAATCCCGATTTCACGTATTCATATTCGGGATAAAGCGTATCGTCCAAATCAAAAATGATTGCCTTTATCATTCTATCCTCAGACTGTCGTCAAAACGGACAAACACTGCTTTATCGTCCACTTTTACCTGCTCGGGGTTTATTTTCTCTTGCATCGCAATCCTGTATAGCCATTCGCAGCTATTAGCACCGGCACGAATACTCATAGGAGCGCCACCCCCGAATCTCGGATTTACTTCTATATATCTCATTTTTCCGTCTTTTTCTTTAAACCCCTGTATAGTGATGTGTCCTACAGGCTTTAAAGCTTTTATCAGTTTTTCGACGTCCGAAATTATTTCTTTGTTCATATCAATCTGACCTTTCAAAATTTCTCCGCCTCTGACCGCAAGTCTTATCCTCGGGACAATACTGACGATGTCACCGTCGAAATCAATAAAAGCGTCTACTGTATATTCCGTGCCTTCAACACATTCTTGAACTATCGGATTTTTTACGTATGAACGGAAAAATTCCAGCTGCGATACGGTTTCAGCCTTAAATGCGTCTATGCTTGAGCTTCCGTCTCTGGGCTTGACAAATAAAGGCAGACTGTATTTTTTTTCGTCGAGCTCCACATCGGTATATGTATAAGGAACTCCAAATCCGTTTTCTTTAAAAAAAAGGGCGGATTTAGTTTTGTCATTGCAAATATCCACGCATTCAGGCGAGGATATATTGACTATCGCCCCGGTTTCCTTTTCTATCCTGTTTTTTGCCGCCGCAAGGACGGGCAATTCCGTATCAATTGTGGGAATAACCAGCTTTATGCCGTGTTTTTTGCAAACGGATATCACTGAATCAACATAATCCGGCGAGGTGATACGGGGAACAATTTCATATTTATCGGCAAAATATAATGCCGGCGCCAGTTTCGAGATGTCAACGGCAACGACATCGCCGCTTATCTTTAGAGCGTCCCTGGTCTCTTTAAAAAGTTTAACAAGCTCCACTCTCCTTCCGGCGCTGAGTATGAGCACGTTAATCGCTCCGTCGGCAGATTTATTCATAACTTCTCTCCTTAAAATTTTCTTCCGCCGATGCACTCTCGCTTTCCGTTAAAGTCAACTCCTGCGGGGAATTGATATCGCCGGGCTCCTTCCCGATTTCAGTAGCTTCGATTCCTGCATGAAGCATTTCAACATCATCCGGTATATCTGAATCAACATTTTTCCGCGTTTCGCCGTTTCCTGTAAAGAATTCCATTGTGGCTTGACCTTCCTGATTTATTCCGTCACGTTTGAATACTTTGCCTATGGTCATGAAAAATATTTTGATATCCAGCCACAAACTTATATGGTCTACATAATATATGTCCTTTTCAAATTTTTCTTCCCAGGATATAGCGTTCCTTCCGCTGACCTGTGCAAGTCCCGTAAGTCCCGGCCTTACTTCATGGCGTCTTGCCTGAAACTCATTGTATAAAGGCAAGTATTGCACAAGCAAAGGTCTGGGACCCACTATGCTCATCTGGCCGAAAAATATATTGAAAAGTTCGGGAAGCTCGTCCAACGACAATTTTCTCATAATCTTACCGAAACTTGTCAACCTTTTCTCATCCGGCAAAAGATTGCCGTCTTTATCTTTGGCATTTGTCATAGTGCGGTATTTTATCATTTTAAAAATCTTGCCGCCTTTACCGGGACGCTTCTGAACAAAAAACGGATTCCCTTTCATAGCAATCGCTACCAACGGCGTAAACAATATGAAGAAAGGCAAAAATATAATTATTGCAATTCCGCTCAATATAAAATCTCCGATAGGTTTAAGGAAGTGCTTATACATATTTTACCTCTGACTTTGCTTGTCGTATATTGCCTTGTTTACTATTTTCGCTACCGCCCTGACTTCTTCTTCCGTCATTTTAGTATCGCTTGGCAGGCATACTCCTCTTGAGAAAATATCCTCGCAAACGCTTTCGTAGCCTGTCTCTTTTTTCTGTTTATCGTCAAGTTGAGTTATAAAATCGCAGTCGGCAAAAACAGGCTGAAGATGCATGGGTTTCCATGCGGGACGGCTTTCGACGTTTTCTGCCGCCAACGTCTGAATAATATCCATAAACGTAGCTTTGCAATTTTTAGTCAAAGTGGCAAAAGTAAGCCAGAAATTCGGCTCCGCACCATCATATTCACGCTCTATCTCAATAAATGGATTGTCTTTGAAACATTCTAAATATATGGAATGAATTTTTCTCTTTTGCGCCACTCTGTCGGACAATACTTTTAATTGTCCTCTGCCTATACCTGCGCAAATATTACTCATACGGTAATTATATCCTATCTCATTATGCTGATACCATGGGAAAGGCTCTCTTGCCTGCGTAGCCCAAAACATAATTTTTTTATAAGTGGCTTCGTCGTTGCACATAAGCATGCCACCGCCCGACGTCGTAATAATTTTGTTACCGTTAAAAGAAAAAATAGATATATCTCCAAAATTGCCCGTCTGTATTCCCTTATATGATGCCCCGAGACTTTCGGCGGAATCTTCTAATATGGGAGTGTTATGTTCTTTGGCAATCGCCTTAATTTCATCATATTCCGCAGGTTGTCCGTAAAGGTTGACTACAACTATCGCAGCGGGCTCGGGGTACTTTTCATATGCCTTTCTTAACGCTTCGGGCGACATGTTAAAACTCTTATAATCGCTATCAATAAAAACGGGCTTTGCTCCTATATAAGCTATAGGATTGCAAGACCCGCTAAAAGTAAATGACGAGCAAAAAACTATATCGTCTCTTTTTACGCCAAGATACATAAGTCCGAGATGAATAGCCGCCGTTCCGCTTGAAAGTGCCACGGCATAAGGTCTGCCGATATAGGAGCACATTTCCTTTTCAAACATTTCAACGTTTTTTCCGAGCGGAGCCACCCAGTTAGTATCAAATGCCTCTTGAATATATTTCATTTCTTCTCCGCCCATGTGAGGCGAACTAAGATATATATGCTTATCCATTAAGATACCTTCTTTCTTTTATTTATTATAAGATTATATCACAATGTTTTTTCAAGTGCAATCAATATATCGATATTCCGCCGTCGCTTATTAACAAAGATTTCTCAAAACACGCCATATTTTATTCATGCTTTTCCCTTTACTTTAGATACAAAACGGTTTCGCATTTTCAAATTGAAATATCATAGAGACGGACGGAGATACAACCTTAGCATAAAATCCGACGGCTTGTTCAGCGTGGTGTATCATGACTTAAAATTATCACAAGATTTTCTTTGGACATTATTTAATCGTCAAATTACTTCAATCAAAAAACTTACGGGGCGAAAGCCGTCGCTGCACGAAACCATTGCCGAACGTTTGTTTATCATCCAGCCGTCGTAAAGATTTTCGGCACCGCTTGCAAGTGCGAACACATAAGGATAAATACTTACCCAGGCGCTGTCACAAAATCCATCAGGTTTTTGGCAGTCCAAAACCTCGAACACTTCCCCCTCTTCCATATCGCAGGCATGGCGTATGGGATTTTCATACTTTTCGGATAAATCCTTGTGCCATACCTTTTTTACAACAGTTATTCTGCATTTTTTCATATATACCCTCAAAAAACGATTATCTTAATGCCTTTCGGCATATAAACATAATAACAGACAACCGTGGCAATATGCAACGCTAATTTTTGTTTTGTCCTTTCTCTTTCCCAAACGATATACCTATCCTGCCTTTGCCGAGATTTTCGCAATAGCCGCCCTCAACCGAGCTTTTCAAAACTCTATGACGGTTAGCACAAAATTAAAAGGCACTGTCCTATAATATGCGAGCGAAGCGAGCACTCGCAAAAAGCCTGCTTTTTGCGAATAAGGAAAAACCTGCCGTAAAAAAAGAAAACGCCTAAAGCGTTTTCGTGAATAAGGCAGTGTTTTTCCGCCACACGCCATAAATGAAAGAAAACGGCTTTAGCCGTTTTCTGATAAATAAGGCGGTGTTTTACCGCCATGGTCTGGGTGACAAGAATTGAACTTGCGACCTCTAGAACCCCATTCTAGCGCGCTACCAAACTGCGCCACACCCAGTCGCTTTGTTTGACTTACTTCATTATACCCGAAATTTTAAAAATTTCAATCGTTTAACATATCTTTTTAATTATTTTTATTTTTTATTTTAAAAGCCGTTACTGTTTTTATATTCAGACACTTTTGAAATTTACCTTATTTTTAAAAGATTAGCTTTTTCAATTTCCGTTTTGTATTATTTAATCTATCGAAGACTTTTGCATATCCCCCCCCACATTATAGAATCGACAAGATATATCATTTTTTGTAATTATTTTTTAAATTTACTATTGACATTTATTATATAATGAATATTATATAATTATGATTATATAATTAAAATAAAGTCTGACGGTAAACTGACGGCTTATTGTGCAGGCTTTATTATATAAAGGTCGTTTGGGATATAAAGTCTGAAATTGACAACAATAAAGAAAAGGCTTTCGGGCGATGCGTGTATTTAAGAGGTAAAAGATGGGACCTAAGGTAAAAATTCAAAAAGAACAGATAACCGATGCGGCATTTGAAATCGTGCGCAAAGGCGGAATGGATTCGCTTACCGCAAAATCGCTTGCGGCAAAACTTAAATGTTCTACCCAGCCTATTTTTTGCCATTATAAAGGTATGAACGATTTAAAGAGCGTCATAGGTCAAAAAGCGGAAGACTATTTCAGAGAATGTTTAAGCAGACCCATTCAGGGTATAAGCTCGTTTAAAGCGGTTGGATTAAATTATATTGAATTCGCTGCACGCGAAAAAGGACTTTTTAAAACGCTTTATATGCACAAAAGATTGGGCGACGTTTTTCTTGACGAAAAAAACGAAGAATATATTTTAAAAGTTATGGACGAAAATCCCGGACTTGATAAGGGCGAGGCGCAGAGGGTATTCAAAGAACTTTGGATATTTTCGCACGGTATAGCCTCTATGATTGCGACGGAAACGGCTTCTTTTTCGGAAACCGAAATTCAGACGATGCTTACGGACGTATATAAAGGTATTTTAAAATCCTTTCAAAATTAAAATTATAAAACTTAAACTTTAAGGAGGTAAATATGGACAAATACGATGCAGTGGTTATCGGTGGCGGAAACGGCGGACTTGTTGCGGCAATACGTTTGCTTCAGGGCGGAGCAAAAGTTTTGCTTGTGGAAAAGCACAATCTCCCCGGCGGTTTTGCCACGAGTTTCAAAAGAGGCAGATTTGAATTTGAAGCCTCTCTGCACGAACTGAACGACTTCGGAACAAAGGATAATGCCGGAGACGTAAGAGACCTTTTCGACGCACTCGGCGTTACCGACAAAATCGATTGGACGGAAATTCCCGAGGCTTACAGAGTCATATCGAGGGAAGAGAAAATCGACGCTACCATGCCGTTTGGCATAAAAGCGTTTATCGACAAAATGGAGTCATACGTTCCCGGAAGCAGAACGTCGATGGAAAAGTTCTTCGAGCTTGCCAAGACGATACATGCGGCACAGGCATATTCTAACTCGGTAAACGGCGCAACGGATAAAAAGGTCATGCTGTCGAAATACGACAATTTTGTCAGAGTGGGCTCATACTCTGTCAACGAGGTTTTAGACGCATTAAAGATGCCCAAAAAAGCAAAGGACATTTTAAACGCATATTGGTGTTACCTTGGCGCACACTGCGACGACCTAAGCTTTATCCACTATGCTTCAATGGTTTACAGATATATCACCAAAGGTGCGTCGATGCCCAAAATGCGCTCGCACGAGATATCTCTCGCCCTTGTCGAAAGGATAAGAGAGCTGGGCGGCGACGTGTGGTTTAACACGGAAGCGGTTAAAATTCTGACGGGTGGCGACGGAATAGAGGGCGTCGTTTTGAACGGCGGCAAGACGATACAGACAAGACACGTCATAGCCAACTGCGCTCCGCACCTCGTATACGGCAAAATGATAGACAACGTCCCCGAACGTATCGTAAAGGCGACAAACGCAAGAAAGTTTGCAGGCAGAGGTCTTACCATGTTCTTGGGGCTCAACAAGAGCGCAGACGAGCTGGGTATCGAGAATCACAACTATTTCCTATACGACACGATGGATTCTAAAAAGCAATACGAGCTCATGAAAAAGATTTCCACAAACAAGGTTCAGGCGACCGTATGCCTAAACAGAGCGTATCCCGAATGCTCGCCTAAGGGCACGTGTATGATGTATTTTACCACGCTGTTTATGGAAGACGATTGGGGCAACGTTTCGGCAAAAGACTATTTCAAGGTGAAAGACGAATACGCAAAAGTGATGATTGACCGTTTTGAAAAAGATACGGGCTCGAAGATTTCCGACTCTATCGAGGAAATTTCTCTTGCTACGCCCATGACCTACGCTCACTACTGCGGACACCCCGAAGGCGACATATACGGATACGAGTCGCAATATTGGGACGGACTCACTCCCCGTCTTTTGATGATGAACGAAGATTATCAAAACGGTATAAGAGGCTTAAGATTTGCAGGCGGATATTCGATGAGACTTTCGGGATATTCAAGCGCATATTTCTCAGGCGACATTTCAGGCCGACAGACTGTCGGAGATATAAAGAGGGAGGGTTAAACTATGGCATTCCGTTTTAAGAAACAGATTTTCGGTTTTATGGATTTAATCAGGTTTACCAAAATGGTAGACAAAAGACGCAGCAAGCTCGATAACGCTTCTGCCGCCCCTCTGCCTGTCACATACAGAGTTAACGAAACGGCAAAAATTTTGCACCCCTCTCCGCTTGACGTAAAACTTGTGGAAGTAGTGCAAAACAATTCGGATACAAAAACTTTCACGTTTCAACTTCCTCAAAAGGCATTTTTCCGCGCAGGTCAATATGCCGTATTAAGAGCCAAAATCGGCGAAAGCCTTGTTTCGAGACCTTACGCCATTTCGTCATCGCCGTATACCGCGCTAAACGAAGGCAAGGTTTGCATAACTATCAAAAAGTCGGGCTATTTCAGCTCTTATATGTTTGACAGCGCAAAGGAAGGCGATGACTTTACAATCAGTCTTCCGTTCGGTAACTTTTTCTATGAATCTCTTAAGGATTGCCCGCATATCGTCGGCATTGCAGGCGGAAGCGGTATTACTCCTTTCTATTCGATGATTCAGGCAATAGAGGAAGGAAGCGAAGATTTCAAACTGACTTTGTTCTATGGAGCAAAGACGTCAAAAGACCTCGTTTTTAAAGAAGAGCTTGACAAAGTCAAAAACGACAAAATTAAAATCGTTTACGTTTTGAGCGACGAAAAGAGCGCAGAATACGAAAACGGATTTATAAGCGCTGACATTATCAAAAAATATGTCGACGGCGACTTTACGGCAATGCTCTGCGGACCCAATGCAATGTATAATTTCGTTGACGGAGAACTCGCCAAAATGGGCATAAGCGGTAAATTTGTAAAACACGAAGCAAACTGCACGGCTTCAAGAGACGTCAAGCCTCAGAAATTCAACCTTACCGTTCATATTCAGGACTGCGTATACAATATCGAGGCGGACTCGTGCGATACTTTGCTCACTTCTATGGAGAAAGCGGGACTTTCCGTTCCTGCAAGATGCCGTGCCGGCGGTTGCGGCTTCTGCCACAGCAAACTCGTCAAGGGCAAATTTTCTATCGCAGGTGCGGACAAACGCCGTCTTGCCGACTCCAAGTTCGGATATATCCACCCCTGCTGCTCTTACCCCGATTCGGATATCGAACTTATCGTTCCGAGAGGTTAAGCCTTTTCCTTTAAAGCAAGGCGAATCGGCTTTATTAATATGTTTTGCGGACAAACTGTCCTGACAAAACGAGATAACTAAGCTTGTTAAAATTAAGACATAAAGAGCCACACGCCCTGCAATATAAATTAAAAGCGGATAAGATTTCTTATCCGCTTTTTTACGTTTGAATTTTTCAACATTGTTTAAAGCTCTTTAAAAAACATACGCTTTTATTTTTTTAAAAATACCGCCTTTTAAATTTCAAGAAATTAAATGAAATTTTAAATAAGATTTACAGCGGAATTCCTATAATTCCGTTTACGGCATTGATAACAACAAACAAAGTTGTAGCAACGGTGGACATCATTTTTATGAAAATATCGAGAGCAACGCCTACGACGTCCTTTCTGGTATCTCCTACCGTATCGCCGGTAACGGAAGCCTTGTGCGCCGCAGACCCTTTGCCATAGCCTTTAAGACCTCCGCTTTCGATAAACTTTTTGGCGTTATCAAACGCACCGCCCGAATTTCCCATAAAGATTGCACGGGGTATTGCCACGATTGTAGCCCCAAGCAAAATGCCAAGGACGAAATCGACGCCAAAGAATATTCCGCCCACAAACGGCACCGCTAAGGCGATGACCGACGGCAAAAGCATACGCCTTAGTGCCGATTTTGTCGCGAGCGAAACGAGCTCGTTGTAATCGGGCGTCTTTTTACCGCTCAGAACGTCGGGGTCGCTGAGCTGTCTGTCGCCGACGTCCGCAAGCTCTTTTGCCGATTTAATGGTGTTGTCGGTAAGTATGGCGCAGAAAAATTCAATCAAGGCACCGCCGATTATACAGCCCGCTATAACTATAAAACTTGAAACCGTCGGGGTTTCAAGATTGAATCCGGAATAATTTCCGACGTATGCCACTATGAGCGATACCGTGGCAAACGCCGCCGAGCCGATTGCAAATCCCTTGCCTATCGCCGCCGTCGTATTTCCTACCGAATCGAGTTTATCCGTTATAACCCTGACTTCGGGGTCGAGGTGACAAGATTCTGCAAGACCGCCTGCGTTGTCCGCTATCGGTCCGAAAGCGTCAATCGAAACCGTCGTTCCGACAAACGAAAGCATACCGAGCGCAGCGATTGCAATGCCGTATGTTCCGCACACATAGCCGGATATCAATAACGATACGCCTATAATGAGAATGGGCAACAGACAGGATTTAGAACCGACGGCGTCGCCCTTTGTCACGACAAACGCTTCGCCCTCGGTAGCGTATTCCGCTATCTGCCTTGTCGGCTTGTGGTCGGCACTTGTGTAATATTCGGTAATCATTCCGATTGCAACGCCGCTGATAATACCGAGTATGGCGCATATCCAAGGCGAAGCCCAACCTGCTTTAAAGCCTGCCGCCGCAAGCACAGACGGGTCAATACCTCTGCCGAAAGCGAGATAAGACGCTACGCCGCCAAGGCCTATCGACATCGCCGCCGAAACATAGGTGGCTATATCGAGTTCTTTGGACGGATTTTGCGACATCTTTTTAATCGCAACAAATCCAAGCCCTATAATGCAACCGATAAGACCGCCGCCCGCAATGATAAGCGGATAAATATAACTTGAGGTGAAAAAAGCCGCCGTAAGAGTCGAGCCGTTTTGAGTGAGAAGCGAAACGGCAACGATTATACTTGCCGACATTGTGGCGACAAAACTTTCCAAAAGGTCGGAACAGTTTCCCGCTATGTCGTTTACGTTATCGCCTATAAAGTCTGCTATAACGTTTGGCACTCTGCTGTCGTCTTCTGGAAGGTCGTTTCTTATTTTGCCGAGTATATCGGCAGAGATATCCGCCGCCTTGGTATAATTTCCTCCCGCCACTCTGTTGAACATGGCAACGGTCGAACAGCCAAGCGAATAGGTCGTGACACGCATAACCGACGTGTTCGTCATGAGCGCGGCAAAATCGATAATGCCGTTTCCGTTGAAAGCGGGCAGGTCTTTGAGTCCCACGCCCGTCAGGGTATCGACGCTTTGCGGTCCGACGCCTGCGGCAAGCACTATGATGAGCAAGCCCAAAATACCGAACGCCTGAACGCTCAGCCCCGATATACTGCCGCCCGTAAGCGCGGTTTTTACCGTCGCTCCTACGCTTAGCGTTTCCCTTGCCGTGTTAGCCGTCCTTACGTTTGCAAGCGTTGCGCTTTTCATACCCAAAACGCATACTATACTCGACATCGCCGCGCCGAGAATGTATGTAAGTCCGCTCCACTTTTCGATGAACAGAGAGAACAAAACTGCGAGTAAAGCCACGACTATACCTATCGTGGTAAACTCTTTTCTGATAAATACGTTGGCGCCTTTTCTTATGATTTTGCTCATATACCGCATCTGAGAAGTGCCTTCGCTAAGACGGCTTATTTTGATGAAGCAACCGACGACATACAATATCGCAAAGGCGCATACACCGATTAGACCGTACAACCAAATATTTCCCATTTCCCACCTTTAAAATTTTTTGATTGCTTTCATTATACCACCGTGAAAAAATATTTCAATAGGCTTTTGATTTTTGTGTATATACCAAAAGCATTTGCCGTCTGCAAGCGGAAAATTTTTAAATTAAAATACATAAATTTTTTTAGATACTTTAAAAAATAAAACTCAACGAAATTCGGTCAAAGGGAATTCGATTAAATAATTTGATTGAAAATAATAAATTTTTATTGGCAGTAATAGCCTTCTGAATTTTGCTTTATACTTTTGCAACAAAAAACCGCTTACAAAGCGGTGCGTTTTTTGCGGATATAATAAATCCTTTTGGGAATAAAATATAAAATCAAAGGTTTTATACAAATTAAAAATCCCGCCTTTTTCTCCTTAAAGTTTTGCTTTACCTCGGCAAGAACTTCTTTAAACTTCTTCTTTTCCCTCAAAAACATAATGGGCAGATAGTTTGCCTTTTTGCCCTGCTCCAATATGTAGGCAAAGTATATTCCCGTAAGTCTTTCGGTTATAAACATTCTTTCGGTCGGATGCTTTGTCTGCTTTTCGTATTTTTCCAAAACCGTAAACATAAAATTGCAATAGTCGAAAAACTCCTGCTTTTTGAATATAAATGCATTGTAAAAAAACGTCTTTTTCCCCTTTGCATAGTCGGTTGCAATTCTCGTCATATAAGGGAAATCCTGATTTATGATTTTAAGCACTAAATTGAAATCGTCGGCGTGATGAGTAAACTTATAGTTTTTATAAACGGACGAACGCACGTTTGGCATAGGTGCGATAAAATCGACGCCTTCTAAAACCTTATCCACGTTTTCGGGCGAATAATTGAGCTTGTCAAAAATTCCTTCTGTTGAACACGTATCGTAAAAAGCGTATTTTCTTTTTTCAAAAATAAAAAAACGTCTGTAATGATTTAAGCCTATATAATCGGGATTGCCTATTTTATCATAGTTTTTCCACGCCCAATATACTGCGGTAAATTCATTATATGTCAAGTTTTTATCCGAGATATTGTCGCCCGTATCGTCGCCTATCATATTTTGGGCGAGGTAGTCGTAATCGTCGCCGTGTCCCAAATGTATAGGCAAAAACACTTCGTTTTTAACGATAGGTGATTTTTTATGATATGCGACTAAAATCTTCAAATTTGCCATTTAAATATTTTCCTTTGTCAGATAGCCCGCTAATGACTTAAAAATATCAAGCTCTGACAAACACGGGCTATTATTATGTTTTGCAAAAGTTTAAACAATATTTAACCTTTGCAGGCAACATATGCCGTTTGCCGATATTTTTTATATCGCTGAATTTAGCTTTTTATTAAGCGCGCTTGTATACGGCGTTTACCGAAATATCAATGTCTTATAAAATTCCTTATAAAATATCGCTATTATCAAAAGCCTGTATTTTATGATTTATATATTTGTTTATTGTTTGTTTAATTATATATTTATATTATATATTATAAATCGTTACATTTAAAGGCTTTTAAGAAACATTTTTATTTTTCGGGCGATGAATCGCAGTTACCGTCAAAAATCTTTTTCCATACGTCGGGACTTGTCATATCCGTATTAAGGTATTTACGCTTTGCGCTGTTAAACCCGAAAAGAAGAGCAAGCGACGCGCTTGACAGTTTAAATAAAGCGGCAATATCGGAAAATATGCTCTTTTTGGTTATAAATCCCGACTTAGTATGTTTGTTGTATTGCAACGCCTTTTTGACCTTATATAAATGTCGGGGGCGGCATTTTGTCATATCCACACACACAAAACGTCTTTTTGCTCCGTAGAATACCGAGGGAATCAGATGCCCGTTGAGCGTCAAAGCGGCGATGGAGCGGTTATATTTTTCGGGCTCGTAAAAAGTCATGGCGTCCGTGTCGTAGCCTGATTGCTTTAACTCGTCTTTGCTTAGCTGCTTTACGCTTTTTTCCCTTAAACTCATATGAAGTTTATCGGCAGGCGTTTCAAGCAAAAATTTCGGACCCTTTAAAAAGTCCTTCGCTCCACGGACGGCAAAGTCAACGGCAAAATATCTTAATTGGACAACCGATTTCGCCACCATTCGGGCAAGCTTTTTAATTGCGAAAAATACTCCGCCCTTTTTATGACGGCAATAAGTTATAAGCTCGTTTCTCAGCCAATAATAATCGAGTTCGGGGACGTATTTATTTTCGAAACGCTCGTGCCACACCCCTATACCGTTGACAAGCAAAATTTCGCTTAGCGTCCGCATACCGTATTCGACGTCGTCGCCCTTTATAAAGTAAGGCATTGGCAAACCGTATTTTTTCGCTTTTGCCAAAGGAGTGCAAAGATACCACCAACCGCAGTATAGTACGTCTTCTTCTCTCTCATTTAACAAAAGGTCAAAATCCCGTGTAAGGTTGTAAAATCTGCCGTACGGAGCCTGCACTACGCCGTCGGTATACGCGCCCGACTCGAACTGCATATATCTTTTGTCAAGACACAGCATCTGTCCGCCGATGGAAAGTTCGGACGGATTTGCGGCATAGCACATAAGCTTATATGTTTTATAGAGAACGCTCTCGTCAAACTGCAAGTCATCGTCCATCAAAAGAAAATGCGTAAAAGCGCCGACCTCTTGAAGATAAATTATTCCTCTTGTAAAACCGCCCGCGCCTCCCAGATTCTTGTTTTTTATAACGGTTATCCCGTCGCCCGATATACCGCTCAACGTCCCTGCGTTATCGACTACCACCGCCTCGAACGCGCGTTTGATTTCACCGTCGCCCGCGAAAAATTGCGACAGTTTTTTTACGTTGTTCAAAACGTAGTTCTCCCTTTTATAGGTGCAAATAACTATTCCTATTTTGGGATTTGCCGTCCTGGCGTTTTCGGTAAAATAACTTCCGCTCAAAAATTTGCCTTTTTCGGAAAGGCATCGAAGTTTTAAATAAAAATATCCCTCTGCGCCTAAATTGTCGAGATTGACCTTCAATTCGCATTCGCCCGAGGTTTTAACGCTATGCAAGACCTCGTTTTCTATCTCAATTGACTTTGCGCTGTCCTCTAAAATTTTTTCAAATTCTTCTTCGGGAGCAAAATCCCTTTTAGCGGCTTTTTCCTTTTTTGCCAGTCTTTCAAACTTATCCTTCTGTGAGGGATTAAAAGTCGATTTTATCAATTCCACGAAAAAATCGCCCTCTAAAACGAGGTGCGCTATAACGTCTTTAATGACCGTATGTTTTTTAATTTTAGAATAGGAAAAACAGTTGAAATAAGTATCAAAAGTGACTTCGTCGCCCTTTTTAAAACAAAGACAGCCCGAAATATTTCGGGCGTTTCCTTTGAAATATAGCCCCGACGAGCTGTCGTTTGCGTCGGGAAGGGTTAGCGAAAAAAGCTTATCCATTTAATTCTCTGCTTGCGGTATCGAGCGCATAGGCTATGACTTTATCCATATCAAAATATTTATAAGCTCCCAGCCTGCCTCCGAATATGACGTCGGGACGGGTTTGGGCAAGTGATAAATATTTTTGATAAAGCGCATTGTTTGAATCGTTGTTGACGGGATAATAAGGTTCGTCTCCCTTTTTCCATTCCTTGGAATATTCTTTGGAAATGACCGTCTTGGGCTGAGTGCCGAATTCAAAATGCTTGTGTTCTATTATTCTCGTATAGGGCACCTTTGCGTCCGTATAATTTACGACGGCATTGCCCTGATAATTATCCGTGTCGATAACCTCCGTTTCAAACCGAACGGAGCGGTATTCGAGTGCGCCGAGGCTGTAATCGAAAAAGCGGTCTATCATTCCCGAAAATACAGTCTTTGAAGCTATATCGGGATTATCTTTTATAAAATCGAAATAGTCTGTGTTTAACAGAACCTTGGTTCCGTCAAGCATATTCTCCACCATCGAGGTGTATCCGCCCTCCGCAACGCCCTGATAGCGGTCGTTGAAATAGTTGTTATCATATATAAATCTTAAAGGCAGTCTTTTTATAATAAACGCCGGAAGCTCGCTGCAAGGTCTGCCCCATTGTTTTTCGGTGTAGCCCTTGATGAGCTTTTCGTAAACGTCCGTGCCCACAAGACTGAGCGCCTGTTCTTCGAGATTGGACGGTTCGGCGATGTTTAAATCGGCAATCTGCTTTTCGATAATCTGCTTTGCTTCTGCCGGCGTTTTGATATTCCACATTTTGGAAAACGTATTCATATTGAAGGGCAGATTATAAAGCTCGTCTTTATATATCGCCACGGGAGAATTTATATAATTGTTAAACTTCGCAAAACTGTTGACATACTGCCACACTCTCTCGTCCGAGGTATGAAAGATATGCGCTCCGTAAACGTGCACGTTTATGCCCTCGACGTTTTTCGTATATACGTTTCCGGCTATGTGTCCCCTCTTTTCGATGACAAGACACTTCTTGCCCTTTTGCTTTGCTTCATAGGCGAACACGGCTCCGAAAAGTCCTGCCCCTACTATAAGATAATCGTATTTTGCCATTCTGTTTTCCACTTCTTTTTCTTTTTACTTCTTTATAACGCCGACGCTTAAACGCCCTGTTCGGTTTTGCGTTTAATAATCGTTTGTTTTATTTAAGCTTGTCCCTTTTAAGGATTTTGTTTACAGTCGAGAGTATATGCGTCGGCGACCTCGTTGACGTCGCCCTCCATAAACACTCTTCCGTCTTTGAGCCACACCGCTTTTTCGCAGAGGTCCTTGACGGATTGCATGGAATGGGATACGACGATAAACGTGACACCCGATTTTTTCAGTTCCGCAATTTTGTCTGCGCACTTCTGTCTGAAAGGAGCGTCGCCCACGCTGAGAATCTCGTCGACCAAAAGAATGTCGGGATTGACGTCCACCGCAATGGAAAAGCCGAGACGGGCAAGCATACCTGCCGAATAGTTTTTGAGCGGAACGCTCATAAACTTTTCCAGTTCGGAAAAGGCGACTATGCTGTCGTATTTTTTGTCCATTTCCTTTTTGGTAAAGCCGAGCATTGCCCCGTTAAGGTAAACGTTTTCCTTGCCCGATGCGTCCATATCGAACCCTGCGCCGAGTTTTAAAAGCGGCACCATATTTCCACGGGTGAAGATTCTGCCCTCGGTAGGCTCCAAAATTCCCGAAATCAATCTCAAAAGCGTGCTTTTGCCTGCGCCGTTTCTGCCGATGAGCGCAACCGATTCGCCACGATAAACTTTGAGCGATACGTCCTTTACCGCCCAGAAGTCTTCGTATTTAATTTTGCGTTTTAAAAATTTTATGAAGTATTCTTTTATATTGTCGATTTTCTCCGTCAAAAGTCTGAATTTCATCGAAACGCATTTTGCGTCGACAAGCACGTTTTCGTCTTCCGTTTCCGAAACCTTTTCGTTTGCAAAAGGCAATATCAATTTTTTTTGTCTGTCATTTTCGGCGGCGCTAAAATCCCCGACGCTGCCCGTTGCCGTGCCGTTTTGCGTTTCGACGGATAAAGCGGAATTTGCGCTTCCGTCGGATTGAGGATTATCGTTTTTGACAAGCAAATCTTTTTCGTCCGACATAAACACCTAAATGTAAAGAATGAATTTTTTGCGCTGCCATCTGAAAACGAGATAGCCGACCAAGAACATCAATATACCCGCTCCGTAGCAGATGAGATGCTCCTGCCATGTGGGCACGATGCCCATAAGTATATCCCTGAAATATGCAAGATAATGCGTCATGGGATTATAAGTCAAAACGCTCTGGACGTAATCGGGAAGAATCGTAGCCGCATAAAATACGGGGGTGAGATACATCCACAGCGTTAAAAACACGTTGTATAAATGCGAGACGTCTCTAAATCTGACGTAAAGAGTGCAAAGGAAAAAGGACAGCCCGAGACTGAATAAAAATATCGACGGAAGCCACGGCACGAACAGCATGAGCATAGTCGGGTGGAACGTGACTCCGTTGGGTATCCTTATCAACATCACGATAATGAGGGCAATGAGCGAAAAGCCGAAATTTACGACGGAAGAAAGCACGCTCGAAGTGGGAAAAACATAATACGGCACTCTCGTTTTCGTGAGCAGGTCATAGTTGTTTACCATACAAGGCAATGCCTGCACGGTAGCCATTCGCATAAGCGTGAAAACAATGCTTCCCGAAAGAACGTAAACGGGATAATCCATATCTATTCCGTTTCTGCCGAAAATCTGAGAGAAGACAAACGCCAAAACAAGCATAGTGAGAAGCGGATTTAAAACCGTCCACAATACGCCCAAAAAAGAACGACGATACTGATTTTTTATATTTTTCTTCACCATCGTCCACATAATGACGACGGATTTTTTAAATACCAATGCGTTGGCTTTTGACTTTTCGTGATTTACCATTTTATCCTACCGAGCAAGAGCAAAAAATTCTGCCCTGCTTAAATGCTGTGTAAAGCCTGTATATTTTAGCATAGTGCGCCTTTAATGTCAAACGTATGCAATCTTTAGAGAACCCTTTAATATTGTTGACAATTTAAAGAGCAATTTTTTCAATTTTTTTTATAATTTTGTTTATTTCATTTTCGTTTAATAATCTGCTGTTATAGTCGGGGTGCGATAAAGTTTAGCACAAATTTTCCTTCCCCCCTTTTAGCGGCAAAAGATAAACCTCGTTTTGTCTTTTGCCGCGTCTATTATAGGGAAATCTATTTCGGACTTTTCGCACAAAGACGTCGTTAAATCTTTCGCATCAAAAATAAAAACTTATTTAAGCGTGAATATGAGTCAGTTTATCAGATACTCAAAAATGGCGACAAAACGCAGGTAAGAGCTCGTTTTGTTTAATGACACAAAAAAGCAAAACTCAATTATCCTTGCCTTTTTTACTCTTTTTTGTTAAAATTCGGCTATAATAATTATGAGGAAACATAATTGAATACGTCTAAAACAAGAGAAAAAATAGAAAACGGAATCGGCAAAATTCCGGCTAAGATAAAAGACTTTTTTTATTCCGACGTTTATATTTTAGCGGTGGCATTGATTTCGTTTATTGCATGGGCAAGCGGAATTATCGCTTTAGGGTTTATTCTTATAATACTTATTGCGTCTTTTGCTTTGATAATAATCGATGACGCCCAACCTATGTTTCCGCTTTTATTTTTCGTTCCTTTTTGCATTTCCGACACGACCGACATTTCGCAGTATTACCCTCTGCTCCCCTTTTTGGCAATCCTTATTGCGGCGCTTGTCTTTCATATAGTTTTTTACCGACCGAAAAAGTTTAAAACGGGCGAGGCGTTTTATTCTCAGATTGCCGTTTCCGTCGCCCTTATATTGGGCGGCTGCACCTCCGTTTCGGCGCAAAGATATCTCGGAGCGCTTTCTTACACATTGTTGCTCGGCGTGGGCGTGCTCTTTGTTTACGTCGTTTTCAGGAATTATATTAAAAATTCAAAGATTGATTCATACGATTATATGGCGAAGACGCTGATGTATATGGGGCTTGTCATGGTGCTTCAGATTTTCACCTATTACGCCCGCCACCGTTTCGGCACGGATATTTCCACATGGAACGCCTATGAATGGATAAATCTCGGTTGGGGCATCGACAACAACGCGGCGACGTTGTTGCTCATTGCCGCTCCGGCAACGTTTTATCTGTCGACAAAATCGCATCGACCTTTCCCATTTCTTCTATTAGGATTTGTGCAATATGCCGCCATAATACTCTCGTTTTCGAGAGGCTCTATATTGGTGGCGCTTGTCACCGCGCCTTTTGTAGTTCTTTTGACGCTGTGGAAAGCCGAAAACAAATGGGAAACGTTTATCGTTTGCGCCGCCGCGGTTATGTTTGTATTTGTGGCAATCTTGGCTCTGTATAAAGAAATTAATGCCATGACGGCACAGATTTTTGTAGACGGAATTTCATCGAACAGCAGAGTAGCGCTTTACCTTGAGGCGCTCGAGTGTTTTAAAAATCATCCGCTTTTCGGAGTGGGAGGAGGATATAACGGCACTAACTTTGAAAATCACGTCGTCGAGGTCGTTTTTTATTGGTTCCATTCCACACCCTTTGAAATCATAGGCGGCTACGGACTTTTGGGTATAGCGGCATACGGATACAATTATTATAAGAGAATAAAAGTCACCACAAGGGATATGTTCAAAGATTCCTTTACGCAGTTTATTATACTTTCCGTTCTGGGGTTTGAACTCTATTCGCTTGTCGATACGGGCACTTTTGTTCCCATACCCAATATGTTTATAATATTCTCGCTTATGGCTCTTATGGAATTCGTGCAGCAAAACGACAAATCTATAAACAAATTTTTGAGCGGCAACAGTCAGTGTGCATATTGCCGAATTGCACGCCAAAGGGCAAATATCCGCAAAGCCGCATAGACCGTAAAACTAAAACCGCCATATAAGGGCACAAAACCAAGCGATATCCGCCCGACTTATTCCCATTTAAAGAGCATAGGCTTAAGGCGTTAAAACAAAAATAAAAATCAAAAGATACCACCGTCAAATTCGTTGTTTTCGTCTTCGTTTTGCGGTAAAATGAACTTATGATAATAATATACAGATTTTTAAAATCTTTACTCGACAAAATTTTTGCGCTTATCGGCATTATAATTTTTATGCCGCTTATTATCATACTTTCAATCGCAGTAGCCATAGATAGCAAGGGCCCCGCCATTTTCCTGCAAGAGAGAGTGGGTAAAGGCGAAAAGATTTTTAAAATGGTCAAATTCCGCACTATGCGCACGACGGGTATTCCATTCGACATAAACAACCCGGTTATAGAAGACGATAATCAAAACCTTACCAAGGTAGGCAGGTTTATAAGACGTTTTAAACTTGACGAATTTTTGCAACTTTTTAACGTGCTTAAAGGTGATATGAGTTTTATAGGTCCCCGCCCTTTGCTCCCCGTTTATTTAGAGCAGTATCAGCCGTGGGAAAAGGAAAAGTTTAAACTAAAACCCGGTATGAGCGGGCTTGCCCAAGTCAACGGAAACGGCCACCTTTCGGGAGCGGAAAGAAGCTACTATGACGTGTTGTATATAAAAAAGGAAAATCCTTTTACCGATTTGGGTATTGTTTTTAAAACGCTTTTAGTCGTTCTGCGCGGAGAAGAAAAATACTTAAGGCACGTAAGCGAAAAAGAACTGAACTTAATTAGCGAGGAATTTGAAACTACGGGAAAAATTTCAAGAAAAAAATATAAAGCGTGCTCCGAAGGTATTAAAGTTAAAAAGGATTCCGAAACAAAAGGCGATAGTTCTACAAAAGCTGAATCGCCCGACAAAACTTATGGCGAATAAAGTACAAATACGTTTTATTTGATTTCAGGAAGGCAAAATACCCGCCGGTTTTTGTCTTCTTTTTTTATAGCTTCTTTTAGTTTTATATTCCAAAATATGGAAAAAATTTTTTAAATTATTTCCTTTTTTTGCTTTTAATTATGAGGAAAGTGATATACAATATTAATAATAAACGGAGGGGTATATGATAGCGACGACAGATATTCAAACAATGCGCAACGAATTGAAACAAAAGAGCGAAAATCTTTTTAATGCCCTTATCGATTGCAATACACAGGAAGAATTTGACGATTTGCGCTCCGCATATATCGAAACGGTAAAACAGCTCGAAGCTTTAGACGACTCTATCCCTAAACGAGGCTAAACGAAATTAAAAACAACGCCAAGCGTTGTTTTTTTATACTTTTATTTCTTTTCATTCTATCGTTAAATTGCCTTTACGGTTTGTTGCCCTATACTTTGCTGTCTGAACGGATAATACGCTTTTTAAAGATTTTGTTTGTTTTTTAATTTATATCCTTGATTTAATAGTTTGACCTTTTTATAAAAGCATAATTTTAAAATTTAATAATTTAATATTGCTTTAATATATCCGACAGCATTTCTTTAAACCGGTCAATCACGGCTGCGGGCGATACGATTTTAAGTCTGTTTTTAAATGTGGCGCACCAAGCAAAAAAAGTAGGGCTTATCTGCACGTTTACGGTGACGTCAAATTTGCCGTCGGAGCATGCCGTCATCTTAACTTTTTCACCGAAACGGTCGACGATAATCGTTGACATGGAATTGTCACATCTCAGCGTCACCTTTTCGCTCTCCCCGAAAAACATCGAGAAACTTTGCCTTGGGTGCTTGTTATAATTGAAACTCTTTACACACTCAGACGGTTTGATATCCTCGTCGGTAACGGTTACGTCTTCCGTTTTGTCTATGCGGTAGCTTGACAGTTCATCGTGATTGTCGCTGTATGCCACGAGATAATAGTTATCCTCGCTTATCACCAAAGCCACGGGATTCAATATATATTTAGCCCCGCCTTTGCGATATACTTTTTTGCCGTTTATGTCGAAATCGAAATATTTAAACGAAACCTTCTTTTTTAAACTTATGCCGTCCAACAGAGTATCGACGCTGTAAAAAACCTTATCGTTCGAATGCTTTACCGCATCAAAACAGACAACTCCTCTTTTTAAAAGTTCTCCTTTATAGGGTCCCGCCTTGCGCGCTATTTTTTCGGCAAGCGAATCGGTCTTTTTAGCGGAAATAAACCTTGCCGCCTCCACCGCGTCAAGCAAAATTTTCAGTTCCGCCACGTCGAAGTCGGAATTGACAAGATAATATCCGCTGCTATATCCCATTCTTACCTTGACAACGTCGTAGCCGTTTTCCGCCAAAACTTTAAAATCGTCATAGAGAGCCTTTCTTTCCGCCTCGATTCCCTCTGAATAGAGAGCCTCGGATATCTCTGACAGCGTGAGCGGATGTGATTCATCGCTTTTTGTTTTAAGTATTTCAATTAGCTTTAAAATTCTTTCTTTCGCCATATCGGTTTTAATATATCATAAAAAGAATAAAATAAAAAGGCAAACAAGTTATTTTGTCGCCTTTTTATTCTTCGCGCCCGATTTGGAGAATACTTTTTACGGCGCGAAAAGCTTTTTATTTGTATGACAAAACGTTTTTTGAAATTATCTTATATATCTGCCTCACCTGCTTGTTATTGATATACCCTTAAAAGTTTAACTCAACCCGTGTTTTTATTTCTCGGTTAAAACAACCGTTTATTATACTTTACCGCAATATAGTCCGTTTAAATAAACTCGGCATAAGGCGATACCCTTTCAATCTCCATCCGGCTCATTATGCTTTTTAATTTTCCGGGCATATAGCCCCTCTTGAAAAAAGGGTCGTTAGCGTTTACCGCCACCAGATAATCGTAGCTGTCTCGGTCGATTTCCGTTACGGATATAATGGGGTTTTTTAACTCTTTATTGACGTGCGCTTCCTGTTTTGCTATTTCCACGGCTTCCTTGAGGTTCGGCGCTTTTACGGCAAAACTTATAGGGACGTAAGCGTTTTTTTTGAAAATTCCGCATTTTGCTATTACTCTGAAAAACATATTTTCTTCCTCCTTGCTTTCAATTACGGCTTTATTGTATATCGGTTTTTTAAAAACTCTGTCCGAAATTTCGGACACCAATTTATGTTTTTTATACCGTATAAAGCGTGTATCGCAAAAATGTTTAACTAATCCGAAAATGTGTCAATTAAAAACGTCAATTTATATTAAATTTCAAGTCACGTTATTTATAAAAAAGTTGTTTTTTGACGGTTGCCCTTTTTCGGTTAAAGCTTTTGCCGCCGTTGCGTAAAAGGTTTTAGTTAATATAATTTTTCGGGCAAATAAATTAAGGGCATATCGTTTTATGGAAATAATAAAAAAATTCAGATGATTTGCCCTAAACATTTTTTGGTCGCATATTTGAGTATAATATCTTGTATGTGTAGCAAAATAAAATAGTCGAAAGACAAATTAAAAACAAATTTAAACGGAGGAACGAATGAAAAAGATTTTCAAAACAGGTCAAAAACCCGGCAGAGGCGTTTACGATTGCACAAACTGCCACACAAAGGTTGAACTTGAAGCACAATCCAAGATGCCGCCTTGCCCTAAATGCACCAACAACGAATTTACCAAGGAACGCTAAGCTTTATATTTTTTAACTTCCGTCAACGCCCGACAAACGTTTTATAGGGCGCAAAACTAAAGTGACGGATTAATATAATAAGTATAAAGAAAATGCGTATAACAACAGGCATTTTAAATCAAGAGCAATTTTTGATAAAATTTATATGTAAGATTTGCGCTATGCGCAAAAATAAAGAAGGGGTGTTCCCCTTCTTTTTTATATGCCTCGGTTTTTCTTTCCCGTTTATTCAAGAGGCTAAGTAAAAGATATTTTAAGCCTTATTTTGTTGAATAACAATAAGCGCTTTAAAACTATTTTCCTTTTAAAACCTCATAAGCCAAAGCCGGATTATCCGTTATGATTGCGTCTGCCCTCGATTTTATCAAAGAACGCATCTCGTCTTTATCGTTTATTGTCCAATACTGCACTGCGATGTCGTAATGGTGGCAATAATCGATAAAAGCCGCCCCGCCCGTTTTAAAAAATTTGAGGTTAGGTATTTGCAAAACTTCAAACTTTACGCCGTATTTATTTAAATTTACGTTAAACAAAAATCTATAATATGTCAAAAGAGCTTCGGCAGGCGACGCCGACCTTGCCAAAGAGGGATATTTTTCATCGAGGTATTTTAATGTTTCCGATTTAAAAGAACCTATAATTACCTTATCGGTCAATCCCTTTTGGGATAAAATTTCATAAACCTTATCCGCGGCTCTTTTCCCGAGACTTCCGCCGTCTTTTATTTCCACTATGTATCTTAAGTCGCTCCTTTTAGCTTCACAATATGCAAGAACTTCTTCAAAAGCGGGAATTTTTACCTGTTCGGGAATATCGTTTCCCCTCAGTCCTCTGTATGGCATAGTTCCGTTTTCGGCTAAAAAGTTTTCCCCCATATTGAGCTGTTTTAACTCAGTCAGAGTTTTCTCGCTCGCCTTTACTTTTTCTTTGCCGAAAAATTCAGCCGAATTGCTCGTCCTGTCAAGAGTTTCGTCGTGAAGCAGCACAAGTTCGTTATCCTTGGTAAGTCTTAGGTCGAATTCTAAAATATCGACGCTGTATTCGACAGATTCAAGGCAGTTGATAAATGCGCTCATTGTATTCTCGGGCGCAAGAGCTCCGCCCGCTCTGTGAGCAGACAAGAGCGCGCGCTCGTCAAACAGAATAAACGGATTGTCCCCGTCATAACTGAGCACGGGGTCTACCCTTTGTAAAGAAGACGTCGCAACGGGAAGAAGAAGCAAAAGAGTTATTAAAACATACACGCAAAACATGACGCCTAAAATTTTAAACGCCTTTTTCGTTCTGTATATGTGTCCGAAATTTTTTCGGATTTTACTCTCCCGCAAAAATTCCATATTTTTATTTTACCACTTCGTACCGACGCTTTCAACTTCTATTTTATTGCGCCGCTTTAAATTAATAGTGGGCGCCGATAAACTTTTGCGCACAAGTCAAATTATATTTTTCTTTCGCCTTAGACTTTGCAATTTTTAAAATTGCTTGACGTATACTTTTTAAATCGGAAAAATCAACGGTATATAATTTACGGATAATACATAAGACAAAATATAAATTTAAATTAAAAACGTCGGTTAACCCGACGAAAAAAGCTTTATATTAAATAATTAAAAAGAAAGGCAATGGCCTTTCTCAGCAGACGCCCTCTAAGAGCATTTTGTCGGCAACAAGTGCGATAAATTCACCGTTTGTAGGCTTTTCGTTTGCCGAATAAACCTTGATACCGAATATGTTGTTAATGTTTTCGATTTTACCCCTGTTCCAGCTTACTTCGATTGCGTGTCTTATAGCTCTTTCCACCTTGGACGGAGTCGTCTGAAATCTTTCGGCAATCGTCGGGTAAAGCCTCTTGGTTATAGAGTTTATTATATCAGGCTCGAATATCGCCATTTTTATAGCCTCTCTCAAAAACTGATAACCTTTAATGTGAGCGGGTATTCCCACCGATATGAAAATATAAGCAATTCTCTCGTCGAGCGCCTTTGAATAGGGCTTTTCGGGGCGCACCGTCTTTTCACCTCTTGACGATTCGTTCATAAATCTCAATAGAGTGTCAAACGAAAACGGTTTGGCAAGATAATACTGCGCGCCGTATCTTATAGATTTTGAAACAAAGCCGTCAGCGGAAAGCTGCGACATCATAATGATTGTCGGTTCCGTCTCTAATGCCGCCGTATTTATGCTTTGCAATACGCCGAAGCCGTCAAGCTCGGGCATAACGATATCGATTAAAGCAAAGTTCGGGCTGAGTTTTTCGATAGCCGTTACGGCTTCTCGACCGTCTGAAGCAATCCCCACTATTTCATAGTCATTCGTCTTGTTGAAGTAGTCTTTCAGCTGTTCAACGAAAGCTGTATTGTCATCTGCAATAACTATTGTTTTTTTCATGCTTCTCCTCCTAAAATTTAAAAAACAGCATTTTACTCATATATTTTTAGCTTCATAAGGAGTATTTTAATCTAGTTTGTCGAAGGGTAACGGTAATTTCATAAAAAAATAAAAATTTGCCTTTCTTGGTATTATTATATCACCATTTTTTCGCTATGGCAATTTTTTGAAGAATATTTTCACTTATTTTTCACGTTTTTTTCACCTATTTTTCACCATTTTTCGTCAAAATTATTCTTATTTCGTCATTTTTTTATTTTTAGCAAATCGAGTATATTTTTTCTCTTTTGGGACAACATATTATTGAACGAAAGTTCAAAGGAGAAAGATATGGCAAACACGAGTAAATCTGTTAAGTCACAAAGAAGCTCTAAAAACTGCGGCAGCAAGTCTGTTAAGAACTGCGGAAGCGGTTGCGGTTGCGATAAGGCTTCAAAATAATTAAGGCAAAGTCTTTAATTAAATAAAATATCCGACGGTTTGCATTGACATTCCGTCGGATATTTTTTATTTTTTGCTTTAAAAGTCTTTTAAAATATTTAGCGACAGTGTCTTAACTTTTAACTGGCTTTTATTCGATATAAGACTAAACGAACGGAAGGTTAAACTTGTTGATGTTTCCATCTGTAATTCAGCCTCCTCATTTGCGGTATAAATTAATACGCGCTGCCTTTATTGACAAATTTTTTTACCGAATTATAATAAAATAAAAAAAACAACAGCTTATATCAAGAGGGTTTATGGAAGAATTTGAAAAAATGAAGTCGGGGCTTTTATACAATCCCGCCGAACAAGGCATAGCCAAAATACACAACCGTATTATGGCACTTTGCGAAAAGCTCAACAAAGTATCGATAAAAAATCAGCCCCTAAGGCGCAAAATTTTAAAAAAGATTATTCCCGATATGGGAGACGGAGCATTTATAGTATCGCCGTTTAATTGCGAATACGGTTCAAATATTAAGATAGGAAAAAACTTTTTTTCAAACTTTAACTGCATAATTTTGGACGTCGCTCCCGTGAAAATCGGCGACAACGTGATGTTCGGGCCTCACGTTACCATAGCAACGCCGATGCATCCCCTTGTAGCTTCCGAACGAGCGGTGCAAGACTACGGCGACGGAATATACGACCTTGAATACTCCCGTCCGATAACGATAGGAAACGGCGTCTGGCTTGCCTCAAACGTAACGGTTATCGGAGGAGTTACGATAGGAGACGAATGCGTCGTCGGCGCAGGTTCTGTGGTAACAAGGGATTTACCAAGCGGATATCTTTGTATGGGCACACCTTGCAAACCGATAAGAAAAATCACTGAAGAAGACAAACTTCACGTCAAAGAGACATATGAAGCCTGCCGCCCGTTAAAATGATATTTATACGATATTCCGTCTTTATAGCGTATAAACTTGGCTTTATGATTTAAAATGCGAGCGATTTAAAAGCATTTTATTGCTCCTCTATTATCAATAACTATAATTAAAGCTTTTTAAATGCAACCGCTTTAAAGTTTATCTTCAAATTGCAACAATTTTTAATGTGATAAAAAAAAGCACCTTATGGTGCTTTTTTCGGCTTTATAAAGTCCGTTAAAATTTTTTGAAAACCGTTTCCCGCAGTCCGTTTAACCGAATTCAGTTAACGTGACTTATAAGTCCTATGCTGCCGGGCAACACACCCGAAATACCTATACTGCTGTTGCCGTTAATAACGTGATTTTCGTCCGCAGTCGCGGTTCCTACCTTGCCGAGATTGAAAATCATATCGCCGACGGCGCCTGCAATTCTTTGATTGATTACCGCCGTCGATTCGCCGCCGCTGCCTATTTCGCTTGAAAGCATCTTGAGTATAGCTTCGGAAGCCGTAGTATCGGTGTCGTTAATCTTGAGCGATGCAGGAGAGAGCGCGAGCCTGCCGTCTCCGTCAACTCCCGTTATCTTAAGGTATGACACGATATATACCTTTGACGGAATTTTGACAAAGCTCTTTACTACGGAAATGGCTTCTTCGATAGCCGACTTAAATGAAGATATATCCGCTTCGAGCACCACTCTGATTGACTTTCCGCTTGAATTTGAATTGACTGTAAATTCTTTCACGGTTGCATTCATATCTTTGATTGCTTTTAAATCGGGATGTGATTCCGTAGCCGACGAAACCGCTTTCGCAAACAAGAACGCCAAAGTCTTGTCATCGTATATATGATAATATTCCTTGCCGTAAATAATTTTGCCCGTGTATAGAGAGGAATAATCTATAACTCCGCCTCCCGATATCGCATCGGAATTGGCAAGCTGAGTTTTGGCGTTGTCCGCCTCCGTAGTGCCGTCATATCTGTTTTTTACAATCTGCTGTTCGTCCGGAGAATAAATTACCTTAAACGCCTTGGCAATATCTATTAGTTTTGTATCCCCGAGTCCTAAACTTTGCATACTTTCGCCTTCTAAGATTGCCTTATCGCCGAAACCTAACTGATTGGGCGTAAGGTTGACAACGATTAAAATTGCAAGACCGATTAACAAAATTATCGCCAAAAGAACGCAAATTGCAATGATAAGTTTTTTTAATCCGTGTGCTGCCGCCATGTGTTTCTCCTTTTTTCTTTCTTTGGTTTATTTCATTGATATTTTACAGTATAAATCGGATTTGTCAAAATCTTTTGGTCTATTTTAATGCATATTTTCACTATTGTCAACTTTTTAGCAAAATAAATTTACATTTTTGTGAATATTGGCCGTTTTTGTTTTTCCCTGCCGTATTCGCAAGTAGCTTTTATCTGCGCTTACTGTCTCGTAGTAGCAAAAAAATAAAAAGCCTTAAAGGCTTTTTATTTTAAAACATTTTATATTTCCGTTTACAGCGGCTTATTTTATTTATCGTCGCCTTGTTCCTCGGACTCGGAAAAATCTTCTTTACCAGAAGCGGGCTCTCTGCCGTCACTGTCCTCGGAATCGTTATCGATTTGATTTTCCTCGTTTGCCCTATTTTTGCCCGACTCGTCATCGGTTATCGGATTTTTTTCTGAGTCGGTGTTGCTTGCGTTTTCGGTAGTGCTTTCGCCGATATCCTTTGCGAAAACATTCTCGGACGGGTCTATAGCATTTTTCGCTTTTTTACCTTCGAGATATCTTTTTCCGCCTTCGGTTATTTCCCTTCCTGCGCTCGTCACGTTGATATATCCTAAATAAATGAGATAAGGCTCGATTTGCTGTTCTACAATATTTCTTCCCTCGCCTATAGCGCTGCAAAGGGTATCTATGCCCACAGGACCGCCGTCGAATTTATAGAGTATGGCGCTAAGATAGTTCGTATCCGTATCGTCAAGCCCGGACTCGTCAACTCCAAGCTGTTTAAAGCATGATGAGGTGATTTCTTTTCCGATTATGGAAACGCCTGTAAGCTGAGCTTTATCTCTTATTCTCTTGACAAATCTGTTGCATATTCTCGGAACTCCTCTTGACCGCTTCGCTATGTCGAGTGCGCCCTCGTCATCAAGAATATAACCGAGTTTGCTCATAGAGGCCTTTGCAAGAGCCGCGAGCTCCGATTCGGAATATGGCTCAAGCTTAAACTGCAATGGGAACCTGTCACGCATAGGCTTAGATAAAAGTCCGCTGTGCGTCGTTGCACCTATGAGCGTAAACGGCGGAAGGCTGAGCGTTACGTTTTTCGCATCCCTTCCTCTCTGTTTATCGAGATAGCTAAGCTCAAAATCTTCCATTGCCGTATATATCGCCTCTGCCGCCGACGGACTTATACGGTGTATTTCGTCGATAAACACTACGTCGCCCTTTTTGACGTTTTTAATGACGTCGACAAAATCTTCGGCGTCTTTAACGGTAGGTCCGCTCATCACTATACAGTTTCCGCCCATCTCGTTAGCTATTATTTTCGCAAGAGTAGTCTTACCGAGACCTGCCGAGCCGAACATCAAAATATGCTCTAAAGCCTCTCCCCTCTTTTTTGCCGCAAGTATTGCCTCTTTAAGTCGCGGCTTTATTTGTTCTTGCCCCATATATTCTGAAAGAGTCATAACTCTTAAAGGGTTATTAGTGTTGGCAAAACTTCCGTATCCTCTATCCTCGCCGTCCGCCTGCGTTGAAGTTTCTTGCTCGTCTTGAACGGCGTTATCGGACCTGCTGTCCTGTTGTGCGCCGTTATCGTCGGATAACCCGTCTGATGCGTCAGGCAATTTTTGGTCTTTCTTTTCTTCGACCTCGGTTACCCATTGCTCGAAATCGTCAAGAGCTTTCGACGCGCTTGCGCCTTTTGATTTTATAATAAGTTTTCGTCCCGTAAGCTCGAAGTAAACGTCGGCAACCGCCTCGGCAGAAGTCAGTTTGCGAACCATCTCAACCAAACGGAAGCCACGCGCATTGCACTTTGTTCTCTCGTTAAAATCCATTTTGGCGTATTCGTCAAGTTTTGCGGCACACTCTAAAAGCGCAAGTTTTATATACTTGACGCTTTTTCCGTTCTCCATTGCTTCAATGGCTTCGTTATATATTTTATTTATTTCATTATGATATTTTGCGTTCATAATTTACTCCTTTTGTCAATTATAACACACATTTATTGTAAATACAATAGTTATATAAAAATTGCGAAAAAAATTTAAAAAAACAGAATGTAAAAAATGACGCTACGCCCGATAAAATCAAAATATATACTTATTTTCTTTGTTTATAATAAGTCGCAAGACCGCCTTCGCTTGTTTCTCTGTATCGGCTGGATAAATCCTTGCCTGTCTGATACATTGTTTTTACTACCGTATCAAAAGAAATCTTTCGCGTAACGGTAAGGAAATTGGCGAAATTGAATGCCGTTAAAGCCATCATTGCGGCAACGGCGTTACGCTCTATGCAAGGTATCTGAACAAGTCCCGCCACGGGGTCGCAGGTAAGACCGAGGTGATGCTCCATTCCCACTTCCGCCGCATATTCTATTTGCTCTATATCCATACCGAACAACTGACAAAGTCCCGCCGCCGCCATAGAGCAAGCACTGCCTATCTCCGCCTGACATCCGCATTCCGCTCCGGATATCGAAGCGTTTTGCTTAATAAGATTTCCTATAAGCCCTGCCACCGCCAAGGCGTCGACGATTTGGTCGTTTGAAAAGCCTTGTTTGTCCTGCATATATTTGAGCACGCTCGGCACTACTCCGCAGCTTCCGCAGGTGGGAGCGGTGACAATCATACCGCCCGCCGCATTTTCTTCCGCCGCGGCAAAAGCGTATGAACACACGATTCTGCTTTGCCTTGTCTCGGGGGATTCGTCGATATGCTTTTGTCTGAAAAAGTTCCTTGCCTTTCTCTGGACGTCGAGTCCTCCCTCCAAAACGCCGCTTGCCTTTAGACCGTTTTTGATTTCCGTTTTCATTGCCTCCCACATTTCTTCAAGATACGGCTTGATGTCGGGTTCGCATTTGTAAATATAGTCAAGCAATGTAATATCGTTTTCCTCGCAGTATGCCTTTATGTCGTCGAATTTGTTGAGGTCATATACGTCTACGGCAAGCTCCTCTGCCTTTCCGTTTATCATTATCGCGCCGCCGCCTATGCTGAGCACTTCCCAAAATCCGATTTCCTTTCCTTTCTTATACGCCCAAAAACGCATAGTATTCGGGTGAGACAGATTCATATCGTTAAGGTCAAATTCCACCTTTGCCTTATCTCCCAGAACTTCCAAAATGGCCTTATCGGTTTGGTGCCCCTTTCCCGTGAGCGCGAGCGAGCCGTAAAGTTTTACGAGATAGCTGTCCGCATCGGGAAACTCCTTTAAAAAAAGAGTAGCCGCTTTGTTGGGGCCTATCGTATGGGATGAGGACGGACCTCTGCCTATTTTGTATAATTCTTTTAGAGATTTCATATTAACCTACCGAAATTCTTTTCCGAAATTGATTTTAGCATATATTGCAAAAAGTAGCAATATCAAAAATTTTAATTTTTTCGTCATAGCTGTATTTGTTCTGAATAACGAATAAGCTATATAAGCTTTTTAACTTTTTCAAACGAATAACCGCCGTTTAACCTCAATTCTCATATCCGGCTTTAAAGAACGTTTAGCTAAAACAAAAATGGCTCCCTTTTGCAAAAACAAAAACGCAGAGCGTTTGCTCTGCGTTTTAATTTCGGCTTGTTGTTTATTCCGCCTTTTTAGATTTTTTGCCGCTCTTTTTGGGGGCTGCGTCCTCGACGTTTTTAACCTCTTCGACGGCGGCTTCAACCTGCGCTTCTTCTTCCGCTTGCGGCTGTCCCTTTTCGAGTTTCACTTCTGCCGTATCTTCCGATTTGACTTCGCCGGCTTCTGCCACCGCGTTTTCGACAGCTTCGCCTTCTGCGGTTTCGCCCTCTACTAATTCGCCCTCGGCGTTTTCATCCGCTTGGGCTTTCTTTGACTTCTTGGTATTCCAATTTCTCATGATGAAGAATTTGTTGGCAAGGAAGCAAAGAACGAGTGCCGTAAGACCGCCTGCGAGCATTCCCGTTATCGTGATAAGGAAGCTGATAAAGCCTGTCGGGTCGGCTCCGCCGTTTGCCGCTTTGTAAGCGTCGGTGCAAGCCGTTGAAACAACGCCTCCGAGGTATGTTTGCAAAATTATAATGAGTATTGCCGTGATTGCATAAGCTATTGCGGCTATGACTACGTTGTTGGTCGCCTTAAACGTCTTTTTGCGGTTTAGGACAAAGGTCATTACCTGTCCTATGATAGCTCCGAGCAAGAATCCGATAAAGTCGCCCGTTGACGGGTGGTTAAAAACAAACCAATGGAAGGGATAATCCGTGCCAAGTTCGGGAACGGCTTCGAGAGCGTATTTGAACACCATATTGGTGACAAACTGCGACGCTCCGCAGATGATACTGAACAGGAAAAAGAGGACCATCTGACGCAAATCTTCGTGCGCCTGTATGTAGGCAATCATTGCCTTTATACCTTTTTTCTTGGGTTTGTCGGTTGCTTCTTCGCCCGTCTCGCCGCTCACCGCTTCGACTGAGTTTTCGTCTGCAACAGCTTCGGCTTTTGTGTTTTCGGCTTCGGCGACTTCTTCGACGTCGGTCTGAACAACGGCGTCCTGCGCTTTGGCGTTTAATTCGTCCATAATTTTCTCCTTTATATTTATGACTTTAATATTATAACCTTTGTTAACCGTTTAGTCAATATCCAATTTGTGCCACGGGCGCTTGATTGTCAGTGTTTAAACTCTTAGCGTCCTTTACGCTTTTTAGCTTGTCCTTTTCCCTTTTTTACCGTAACGGCAGTTTTAGGATTTGCTGTCTGACGGCTTGCTTCGCTCCTTTCAAAATATATTTTGCGGGCTTTAGTTTCCGCTTCGGCATAGTTTAGCGCTGTCAGGTCGGCTTTTTGCGTTTTAAAATTGTTGCTTTTCGTTACTGCTTTGGTTTTTGCGTTTAAATTTTTGTTCGCTTTTCTTTTTGCTTCGCCCTGCGCCTTCGTGTTTAAGGATTTGTTTTGCCTTTCAAACTCCGAAACGCCTTGAGCTTTTGAAGATTTAAATTGATTTTTTTTCAATTTCGGATTGCCACCTTTGGCATTTGAGTATTTTCCCTTAACAGGCACCGCCGCATTGACGGTTTTGGGGCGTTCTCCTTTAAAATCTACCGCAGATTGCGCTTTTGCATTTTGCCCCTTTGCTCCTTTTTTCTTTTCGCCCTTAAACAGAGGCTTTATGCTGTTTGCTCCCTTTAAGTTTTTTTGATTCTTCTTCGCACTCTGTCCGCTTTGTCTTTGACTGCCTGCCTCCTCAAAAGCGACAAACCTGCCGTTGACCTTGACTCCGTCAAGTTTTAACGCCGTCTTGAAATTATCCTCTGACACCTCAAAGAAGGAATAGACCTCGGCAATCCTGACAGAGAAGATATCCGCAACGGAAATTCCCGTCTTTTGCGATATGAATTTTTTCAAGCCTCCCTCGTCAAAACCGTCGACGCTTCCTATGCCGCAAAATATTTTCTTTTTTTCAATCTGCTGATTTGACTTTTTCTCTTTCGGAACAAAGTTTTCGCTGAGCCCGTCAATATTTAATTCTTCTATCGGCGTATTTGTAAGCTTTTCATAAAGATTAAGACGGTAGATATCTTTTTTTGTGGCAAACGAAAAAGCTTCGCCCGCGCGGTTGGCTCTTGCCGTTCTTCCTATTCGGTGAACGTAAAACTCCTCATCGAGCGGAAGGTCATAGTTGAACACCGCTTCCACGCTATCGACGTCTATACCTCTTGCCGCAACGTCGGTAGCAACGAGCACGTTGAGTTTTTTGTCACGGTATGCCCTCATGGTTTTATCTCTGAGTCTTTGCTTTAAGTCGCCGTGAATTTTGTCGCATAAATACCCGTCTTTGTCCAGCTTTTCATACAGGGCGTCTACCCTTGACTTTGTATTGCAAAAAACGAGCGACAGCTTAAAATCCTTATCCTTTAAAATGCGCCTCAGCGCCTCGTATTTGTTTTCCTCTTTGAGTTTGATATAAAACTGCTTTATATCGGGGACGTCGAGGTCGCCCACCGTCGTTTTTACGAAAACGGGATTATTTTGGAAATCGGCGGATACCTTTTTTATCTCTTCGGACAAAGTTGCGCTGAACAGTGCGGTTTGCCTTATCTTGGGCATTGCTTTAACGATAAGCCTAATATCCGGCAAAAAGCCCATGTCCAGCATTTCGTCCGCTTCGTCAAGTACTAAAGTTTTTATGCCGTGCAGTTTCAGAGTCTTTCTTCGTATATGGTCGATAACTCTGCCGGGAGTGCCTACGACAATCTGCGGTTTTTTTCTTAAATCCGCCATTTGTTTTTCAACACTCTGCCCGCCGAAAAGTGCGGTGATTTTTATTGCCGTGACCGCCGCTATACGCTTTAGCTCTCGCTCTATCTGCATTGCAAGTTCTCTTGTCGGGCATAGCACAAGCGTCTGAACAAGCGGATTCGATTCGTATGCGCCCTCTATTGCGGGAACGCCGAAAGCACAGGTTTTTCCTGTGCCGGTGGGTGCCTGAACGAGGCAGTCGAACCCGTCAAGCATTAAGGGGATAACTTTTTCCTGCACGGGCGTGGGCGAAGTGAAGCCCATTATCGACAGCGCAGATTTGATTTCCCCTTTTATATTCAACAATTCAAACGATTCTATTGTTTTTTACCTAAATGCTCATCCAACCGTCATCGGAGGGATTGGAACGGAACTTAATGAGCATTTCCTTTTCCTTTTCATCGATATATCCCGTCTCTAGTGCAACTTCGACGACTGCGTCAAAGTTGGATACGGAGTGATTTACGACACAGGCCGCTTCTAATTTTTCGATACCCTTTTTAAGACCGTAAGTAAACACGGAAACGATTCCCAGAACGGTGGCACCTGCTTCCCTGAGTGCGTTTACCACGTCGATTGACGAACCGCCCGTTGAGATGAGGTCCTCGACAACGACTACTTTTTTTCCGCTCGGATTGGCTCCCTCGATTTTGTTTTCTCTGCCGTGCGTCTTTTCGCTCGAACGAACGTAGCCCATAGGCAATGAGAGTATTTCGCTCATTATGGCGGCGTGCGGTATGCCTGCCGTAGACGTTCCGAAAAGAGCCTCACATTCGTGATATTCTTTTTTGACTATATCCGCAAGGGCATTTTCGATAAATCTTCTTTCTTCGGGGTATGCAAGGGTAAGACGGTTGTCGCAGTATATAGGCGATTTAATTCCGCTTGCCCAGGTAAAAGGCTGAGTAGGACGTAAAAATACAGCCTTGACTTTGAGTAAAATTTTTGCAACTTCTTTTTGTATATCCATAATTTCACCTTGTAATCGAATTTTTTATTTTGAAAATGTGTCGAGTTTTAAAGCGTGTTGTGTTCAAACTGTCTTCGGCTTTAATTTAGCGTTTGCCTAAACCGCCTTGTATAAATTTTTCGGTTTAGCCTTTAACGATATAGCTGTACCGATTGAAAACAGTTTCACCTAAATTCATAAAGACGGTTTAAACAGTTAAAAATTGAAGTTTAAACACGCATAAAGATAAATAATGTTTGCTTTGCTCTTTTAGTCCGCAAACTGCTTAAGACACTCTTTATATGCCTCAAGCGGATTTTGCGCTCCCGTTATCGAACGTCCGACTACGATATAGTCGCTTCCCTGCTCTTTTGCAAACGCCGGAGTCGCCACTCTCTTTTGGTCGCCCTTACCGTCGCCTTCGAGTCTAATTCCCGGCGTTACGGATATAAGTCCTATACTTTTTGCCAAAGGAGCTTCGTAGGGAGAACAGACTATTCCGTCAAGTCCCGCCGCCTTTGCGTTTTCGGCATATTTTTTAACGGCTTCGGAAGCGGTGAGATTTATTTTCAATTCGTCGCTAAGAGTTTTGTCGTCAAGCGACGTCAAAATGGTGACGGCAATCAGTTTGGTTTTTCCGCCCTCTTCGTCGAGTGCTCTTTTTGCCCACTTCATCATCTCTATACCGCCGCCTGCATGCACGTTTGTTATATCTACGCCGAGCGAGGCAAGATTTTTCATTGCCTTGTATACGGTATTGGGTATATCGTGAAGTTTAAGGTCAAGGAATATTTTATATCCCCTCTCTTTAAGCTCCCTTACCATGGGCGCTCCCTCTTTGTAAAACAGTTCCATACCTATTTTCAGAAAAGGCTTAGCGTCGCCCATTTTGGCTAAAAAATTTTCAAGTGCGGCTTTGTCGGCAAAGTCGCACGCTATCATAACGTCTCTCATTGTGCCCTCCCGATTATATCGGATATTTTTTCCGTTTTAATTTTATTCAATACGGCAGGAAGCGTTTCTATTATTTCTTTGCAGGCATAGGGGTTAATAAGATTTTGCGTGCCCACCATTACGGCGGTAGCTCCTGCCATCATCATCTCTATGGCGTCTTCTGCTTTAGATACGCCGCCCATACCCACAACGGGTATAGACACCGCCTTTTTAACGTCGTAAATCATTTTGAGCGCCACGGGAAAAACGCCTTTGCCGCTGTAACCGCCGCTGCCTGTGGCAAGAATCGGCTTTGCCGTAGCTATATCTATCCTCATTCCCACAAGCGTATTTATAAGGCTGATTGCGTCCGCCCCCGCTCCTTCTACGGCTTTCGCCATTTCTGATATGCTTGTGACGTTAGGTGAAAGTTTTACCATAATAGGCTTTTTTACTCTCTTTTTGATTTGCGATACAAGATTTGAAGCGACAGAAGCGTCCACTCCGAAAGCCATACCTCCGCCCTTGACGTTGGGGCAGGATATGTTGAGCTCGATTGCAAAAACCTTGTCGCAATCGTCGAACTTTTCGCAGACTGATATGTATTCCGCTTCGCTGTGACCGCCCACGTTGGCGATGACTTTGTCGTTATATACCGCCTTTAGCTTTTCAATCTCTTCGGATATAACCTTATCGACGCCCTTGTTCTGAAGCCCTATGGCGTTGAGCATACCCGACGGACATTCCGCCACTCTCGGCAGAGGATTTCCGTAACGCTCGGACAGAGTCGTGCCTTTAAGCGAGATTGAACCGAGACAGTTTATATCATACCACTCGGCGAATTCATACCCGAAACCGAACGTTCCGCTTGCGGGGATTATCGGATTTTTTAACGTATGCCCTAAAAGGGAAACTTTTAAATCAGTCAAAGATAACCTCCTTTATATCGAATATAGGTCCGTCTTTACAGACCCTTTTCGTGCCTGACTTCGTATGAATCGAACAGCCCATGCACGCGCCGAAACCGCAAGCCATTCTCGCTTCCATAGAAATAAATCCGCTCTCCGAAAACGCAGGCAGACTTTTTAACATGTTGACAGAGCCGCACGCATAATATACGTCAAAATCCGGAGCGAGATTTTTGAGCCCGTCTGCTATCGTGCCTTTAAATCCGTCGCTTCCGTCGTCGGTTGAAGTTTGATAATCAAAATCCTTGAAGTCGTCTAAAAAGCAAAGTTCCGACGCCGTCTTCGCCCCTAAAAACAAGGTTGGGATTATGCCTTTTTCCTTAAAGCTTTTTGCAAGATAAAGTAAAGGCGCAGCTCCCAATCCCCCGCCTATAAGCAAAGGTTTTTTTGCAAGAGAGGTGTCAAACCCGTTGCCGAGTCCCGTGAGGACGTCAAGCTTTTCGCCGCTTTGCATTTTTGACATAGCCTTCGTTCCCTCGCCCAGCACTTTGTATAGCACCGTCATATTTTTGCCGTCGTAGTCGTATACGCAAAAGGGGCGACGCAGAGTAAATCCGTCGACCGCGATTTCGACAAACTGTCCCGGGATAGGTTTTTCGCACTCGCCAAGCGTCATTTTATAGACGTCCAGAGAAAGTGCGACGTTTGATTTTACCGTTAAAATTTCCTGTTTCATCAGATGCAGCTAATTCCCATTGTAGTTTCTTCGAGCACGTCAAGCAATACGCTGACCGTATCCAAAGAAGTGAAGACGGGCACGTTGTTTTCGACAGCCGTTCTTCTGATTTTGAGTCCGTCCTTTCTTTGAGTCATCTCGCTTTCGCTTATCGTGTTGACGACGTAGGTGACGTAGCCTTTTCTGAGCGAATCGAGAATTTCCTCACTGCCCTGCGACAGCTTCTTTTTGACTCTCGTCCTTATGCCGTGCTTTTTGAGGAAGTCCGCCGTTCCCGACGTGGCTTCGATATTAAAACCAAGGTCGTAAAAACGCTTGAGGAGCGGGAGTGCCGCTTCCTTATCTTTATCCGCAATAGTGGCGAGCACCGTGCCGTAGTTGGAAACTTTAAGTCCCGACGCCTTGATTGATTTATAAACCGCGCGGTTTAAAGATTTATCATATCCGATTGCTTCGCCCGTCGATTTCATCTCGGGTGAGAGCACCGTGTCAAGTCCCGTGAGTTTCGAGAAGCTGAACACGGGCGACTTGACGTACCATCTGTCTTTTTTGGGAAGCACTCCGGTATATCCTTGCTCTTTAAGACTCTTGCCCAGCATAACCTTTGTGGCAATCTTCGCAACGGGAACGCCCGTCGATTTTGCCATAAACGGAACCGTTCTCGACGAACGGGGGTTGACTTCTATGATATAAACCTTGCCCGTCGTCTTTTCGACGATAAACTGAATGTTGAAAGGTCCTATGATATGAAGTGCAATTCCCACTCTGTTAGCGTAATCTATGATTGTTTCTTCAACTTCTTTGGAGAGCGTGCGCGTCGGATATACGCTCATTGAGTCGCCCGAATGAACGCCCGCCTTTTCGATGTGTTCCATAATACCGGGGATAAATACCTCTTTGCCGTCGCATACCGCATCGACTTCGCATTCCGTTCCCACAATATATTTATCGATAAGCACGGGGTGCTTTTTGTTGAGTTTGACGGCTTCCGACAAGAATCCGCTGAGCGATTTTTCGTCATAGACAATATGCATCATTCTGCCGCCCAAAACGTAGCTGGGGCGGACGAGCACGGGATAGCCTATCTCTTTTGCCGCCTTTAAACCGTCTTCGATATTGAACACCGCTTTGCCTTCGGGCATAGGAATGTTTAAGCTGTTTAAAACTTCGATAAACTTATCTCTGTCTTCGGCAAGAGCTATTGCCTCGCTGTCGCTTCCTATGAGTTTGACTCCTGCTTCGGTCAAGTCGTCGGCGAGGTTAATTGCCGTCTGACCGCCGAGAGCCACAATGACGCCCTCGGGTTTTTCGAGGTCGATTATGTTCATGACGTCTTCGAAAGTGAGCGGCTCGAAATAAAGTTTGTCTGACAGCGTGTAGTCGGTGGAAACGGTTTCGGGGTTGTTGTTTATGATTATCGCCTCATAGCCCTCTTCCTTTATCGCCCATACGGCGTGCACGGTGGAATAGTCGAACTCTACGCCCTGACCTATACGTATAGGTCCGCTTCCCAAAACGATTATCTTTTTATCCTTTGTGACAACCGATTCGTTCTCGTCGCCGTATGTTGAATAAAGATAGGGTATATAAGATTTAAACTCGCCCGCACAAGTGTCTATTGACTTATATACCGGCATTATTCCCTCCTGCTTTCTCATCTTGAAAACTTCGAGCGGCGTCATTGACCATGCCGAACCGATATATTCGTCGGAAAAGCCGTATTTTTTTGCCTTTAACAAAACGTCTTTGTTTTTGCCCTTTTTGATTTCCTTTTCAAGCTCTACTATATTGAGTATCTTATCGAGGAAGAAGCGGTCGATTTTAGTTATAGAATAGATATAAGAAACGGGAACGTCCTTTCTGAGCGCCTCGGCAATCGCAAAAATGCGGTCGTCTTTATTGGCAATGATTTCATCGATGAGGTCGTGCGTGGACATCTCCTTGAATTTTTGCATTTCGAGGTGACATACGCCGATTTCCAAAGAGCGGACGCTCTTTAAAAGACATTCTTCTATATTTCTGCCGATTGCCATAACTTCGCCGGTTGCTTTCATCTGAGTGGTCAAGGTGCGGTCGGCTTCGGTGAATTTATCGAACGGAAAACGCGGAACTTTGCAAACGACATAGTCAAGCGACGGCTCAAAGCACGCTTTCGTGTTGGCTATGTCGATTTCGTCCAAAGTGAGTCCGCAGGCAATTTTTGCCGAAACTCTTGCAATCGGATATCCGCTTGCCTTACTTGCCAAGGCGGAAGAACGGCTGACTCTCGGATTGACTTCGATTACATAATATTGGAAGGAAAACGGGTCAAGCGAGAACTGTATGTTGCAGCCGCCCTCTATCTTTAAAGCTCTTATAATCTTCAAAGCGGCGTTACGCAGCATCTGATGTTCTTTTAGAGTGAGCGTCTGCGACGGCGCAACGACTATACTGTCTCCCGTGTGTATTCCGACGGGGTCGATGTTTTCCATTGTACAAACGGCTATTGCCGTATCGTTTTTATCTCTTAAAACCTCGAATTCTATCTCCTTAAAACCCTTTATGGATTTTTCGACAAGCACTTGCGATACGGGAGAAATTTTAAGCGCGTTTTTAACTATCAGTGTGAGCTCATCGTCGTTTTCGGCAAAGCCGCCGCCCGTGCCGCCCAAAGTGAACGCAGGACGAATTATTACGGGGTAGCCTATACTGTGCGCGCTCTCGAGTGCCTCTTCTAAAGTGGTTGCCGTGTGCGATTCTATGCTGGGCTCGCCTATCGATTCGCATACGTCTTTAAATAGCTGCCTGTCTTCCGCTTTTGCTATTGCCTCGTAGCTTGTTCCCAAAAGCTCTACCTGACACTCGTCCAATATGCCTTTTGTGTAAAGCTGCATACCGAGGTTAAGACCGGTTTGACCGCCTATCGAGCAGAGCAATCCGTCGGGTCTTTCGTATCTTATTATCTTGGCGACGTGCTCGAGGTCGAGAGGCTCCATATAGACTTTGTCGGCAATGAGCGTATCCGTCATTATCGTTGCGGGGTTGGAGTTCACCAAGACAACTTCATATCCTTCCTCTTTTAAGGCAAGACAAGCCTGAGTGCCGCCGTAGTCAAATTCGGCAGCCTGTCCTATGACGATAGGACCGCTTCCTATAACCATAATTTTTTTAATATCTGTTCTTCTCGGCATTTGTCTTACCTCCCGCAAAAGCTTTAATGTTTTCTACAAACTTTTTGTAAACTTCTTGTTTATCTCCCGGCTCCGCACAATTTTCCGGCTGATAGGCAACCGCAAAAATTTTGTTTTTTGAGTCCTCAACGCCCTCTACGTCGCCGTCGATTACGTTGACGTGCGTCACTTCGAGTCCCGTGCCCTTTAGCGAGGAAGCTTCCACCGAATAAAGGTGGTGCTGCGAAGTGATTTCAATCTCACCCGTCGTTAAGTTTTTGACGGGCAGATTTGAGCCGCTGTGTCCTTTTTTCATTTTAAACGTCTTTGCGCCGTATGCTCTCGCCACAATCTGAAGTCCGAGACCGATTGCAAAAACGGGAAGCTTTCCCTTGAGTTTCTTGACAAGCTCAACCGTTTCAGGCACGTCCGCCGGGTCGCCGGGTCCGTTGGGTATAAAAACGCCGTCGGCTTTTTGCATCATTACTTCGTCAAAGGTGGAGTTGTAAGGCAAAATGGTCAGATTTATACCGCAGTCGTTCATCTTTCTGAGACTTATGTTTCTTATTCCGCAATCTATTACCACAACGGAATATTTTGGATTTCTCGTGGGGCAATGCCTGGCGTTTGTTCTCGACACTCTTTTTACCGCGTCGCACTCCGCCTTAAATGCTTTGATTGCCTTTACGCACTCGTCTACGTTTGCGCCCTCATCGCAAATCATCGCCTTCATTGTGCCTTCGTCTCTTATAATGCGGGTAAGTTTTCTGGTATCGATTCCGCTTATGCCGACGACGTTGTTTTCGCACATCGATTCGTTTAAAGTCATGGTAGTTCTGAAGTTAGACGGCATATCGTTATATTCGCTTACAATAAAGCCCGCCAAAAAAACGCCCTTTGAATCGAAGTCCTCGTCCGTGAGCCCATAGTTACCGATTAACGGATAGGTCATAACGACAAATTGGTCGAGATAGGCGGGGTCGGAAAATATTTCCTGATATCCCACCATTGACGTATTGAACACTACTTCGGCGATTTTGGTTTCACCGCTTCCGAAACCTTCGCCTTTAAAAACGGTTCCGTTTTCTAAAATCAAAATTTTGTTTGGCATAGTGCCTCCGTATCTATATATTTTATTTTTCCGTTTATAACGCTTACTAAATTAAACCCGTATAAATCCATACCGATATACGGACTGTTTTTGCCCATCGATAAAATTTCCGATTTTTTATAGGTGCGCTTGTTGTCGATATCCAAAGCGCAAAACGTTGCCGCTTCTCCCTCTTTTATCTCGCCTGCGTCGATACCGAAACGGTTTTTTGCCCCTATCCTCGTAAACCTGACAAGCGAGGCAAGAGAAATATATCCCGTTTTGTAAAGCGACGTTATCACTACGGGATAAAGCGTTTCAAAACCGATTATTCCGTATGGAGCAATATTCCAAGCCTGAGATTTTTCGTACTCGGTATGCGGCGCGTGGTCGGTGGCAATCATATCCGCCGTGCCGTCCAAAAGCGCCGCCCTTGCCGCTTCAACGTCTTTTTTTTGCCGCAGCGGCGGATTCATTTTAAAGTTTGCGTCCGTCTTTTCGACGGCACAATAAGAGAGATGATGCGGCGTTACTTCACAGCTCACGTCCATTCCGTCCGCTTTCGCTCCCCTTATAAGGTCGAAACTTTCGGCAGTCGACATATGGCAGAAGTGATATTTTACCCCGCTCTTTTTCACGAGGTTCAATTCCCTTTCCACGGCGATATATTCCGCCTGCTCACTGTCGCCGTAGCCTGCCGCCTCGGCGTGGGAACATATTATCTTTCCCGTCTTTTTGACTTCCTGCATCGCCTCGAGCAAAAGTCCCGTGTCGTTCACGCACTTGCCGTCGTCGGAAAAGGCGACAACTTTATCCGCTATTGAGGCAATATCTGAAAGCTGCCTGCCCTGCTGACCCTTGGTGACGGCACCGAAAGGCAGAACTGTTATGCAGGCGTCCCTTTTTATTATGTCGATTTCTTTTTGAAGATTTTCCGCGCAGTCGGGAACGGGATTTAAATTCGGCATGGCAAAAGCCGTGAAAACTCCGCCCTTTGCCGCGCTGAGACTTCCCGTCTTTATCGTTTCTTTTGCTTCAAATCCCGGCTGACGGAAGTGAGCGTGAGGGTCTATCGCTCCGCCCGTGACAAACGCACCCTTTAAATCGTATCCCTCGCCCGAGAGATTTTCGCCTATTTTTGAAATTATCTGCCCTCTGACTTCTATGTCGACGATTTTCGTTTCGCTGCCGGACAGTATCATAGCGTTTTTAAAAATCATAGCCGACCCTCCAATACCATAGATAAAACCGCCATACGGACAAAAACGCCGTTTTGCATCTGTTTCAAAATTCTGCTCTTAGGGCATTCCGCCACTTCGTCGGCGATTTCTATACCCCTGTTTATAGGAGCGGGGTGAATGATTATCGCACCGTCTTTCATTGCGTCTGCCCTATCACTAGTCATTCCGTAAAGAGCGTGATATTTTGCCTCGTCAAACGCCAAAGCGTCTTTATGCCTTTCAAACTGCACTCTCAAAAGATTTATTACGTCGCAATCGACTATTGCTTCGTCAATAGTCGTTTTATAGGCGGTATCGTCAAGCCATATTTCGGGGCCTGCAATCGAAACGCGCATTCCCAGCCTTTTCATAATCTCGGCGTTGCCGTGCGCCACTCTGCTGTGCTTGATATCGCCGACTATGCAAATTTTGAGACCGTCGAACCTGCCGAATTCCTCGTATATCGTCATAAGGTCAAGGAGCGTTTGCGTCGGGTGGTCGCTTGCTCCGTCCCCCGCATTAAAAACAGGGATTTGGACAGATTCCAAATCCCTATAATAACCGTCTTTGCTATGGCGAATAATAACCCCGTCGACGCCGAGCGCCTCAAACGTTTTGACCGTGTCGTAAAGGCTTTCTCCCTTAGCGAGCGACGACGCATTTGCGTTAAATGAAACGGGAGTAATGCCGAGTTTTATCATCGCCATTTGAAAGCTGTATTGAGTTCTGGTGGAATTTTCAAAGAATAAAGTCGCCATCGTTTTACCGGGATAGCTGATTTTTTCGCCGTTTTTAAAGCGAACGGCCTGGTCGATAATCTTTTGAATCGTGTCTGCCTTCAGTGTGTTTAAAGTGAGTAACCCTTTCATTTAAACTTCCTTTTATCTTGTTTAGTTTATCATAATTTCCCTCTTTAAGCAATTAAATATAATACAATTTAAAGCATAAAAATTTTTCGCTTAAAGTGTTTGCCGCAAAAAAATAAAAGCCCAAAGGCTTTTATTTTAATTCGTTTTCTTTAATGTAAAAATATTGTTCACGGTCGGGACCGACGGAAACAACGGTAATGGGAGCGTTTAATCCCTTTTGCAAAAATCTGAGATAGTCTTTCGCCTTTTCGGGGAGAGATTCAAACGACTTGCAAGAGGATATATCGCACTTCCAGCCGTCGAGATATTCGACAATAGGTTTGCAATCGTCGAGAATGTCGGGATAAGGGAATTCGTCCAAACGTTTACCCTCGAATTCGTATGCCACGCAGACGGGGATTTTGTCGAGAGCCGAAAGCACGTCTATTTTTGTTATTGCGATACCCGTGGCGTTTTGCATTTCAATACCGTATCTCGTTGCGGGAAAGTCGAAACCGCCGACACGTCTCGGTCTGCCCGTAGCCGCGCCGTATTCGCCGCCTGCCTCTCTCAAAAAGTCGCCCTCCTCCCCGAACAGTTCGGAAACGAACGGACCCTCGCCGACGGCACTCGAATATGCTTTGACGATTCCCAAAACTTCGTCAATCTTTATCGACGGACAACCGCAGCCGATAGGCGCGTATGCCGCTATGACGTTTGACGACGACGTGGAGGGATTGATGCCGAAATCGATGTCTTTGAGCGCGCCGAGCTGAGCTTCGAACATTATGTTTTTCTTTTGCTTTTGCGCCTCAATCAAAAACTTGTTGGTATCGCGTATATACGGAACAAATTCCTTTCCGTAAACCTTTAAATAGTCTATCATCTCGTCGGCGTTGATTTCCTCGCCGTAACCTTTAAAGAGAAGATTTTTCCATTCCACCAAGTCTCTCACTTTTTCTTCGAGCTTGGTCGAATATATAAGGTCGCCCGTGTGCACGACTTTTTTCATATACTTATCGGAATAGATAGGTCCTATGCCTCTTCTCGTCGAGCCGAATTTCTTGCCTTGCAGTCTGTCTTCTTCGAGGCAGTCCTGTCTTACGTTATAAGGCATACAGATGACCGCCCTGTCGGAAATGATAAGGTTTCTCGGCGAGATGTTTATGCCGCCCTCTCTGAGTCTTTTGACTTCCTCCGAAAGATGCTTTAAATCGATGACCATACCTGCGCCCATGACGCAGACTACGTCTTCTCTTAAAATACCCGACGGCAGAAGATTGAGAATGAATTTCCCTTTTTCGTTGATGACGGTGTGACCCGCGTTGTTACCTCCCTGATAACGGACGACTATATCGAATTTGTCGGAGAGAAGGTCAACCATTCTGCCCTTGCCTTCGTCGCCCCAGTTTATGCCTACTATTGCGGTATTCATTTGTCCTCCTTTTCAAGCGAGGGCAAGACCTCGCCCAAAACGTATTCCGACGTCTGAGCGCTTGCTCTGCCTATATAAAGACTCGCGTCGGTTGATTTATCTATAATAGTTGAGAATTTCTTGAAAGCTTCGCTTTTTTTGAGTCTTTCAAGAAGGTCGTTGTCGCCGCCGTTGACCTTGACGTTCTGAGCGGCTTCCATACTGCATTCCCTTATCGCCTCGTGAAGAGCCTGCCTGTCGCCGCCCGCTTTTACGCAATCCATCAAAATATTTTCGGTTGCCATAAAGGGAAGTTCCTCGCTGACGTGACGGGCAATCATTTTGTCGTAAACGACCATATTCTTTGTAACCTTATCCATCAAAAGCAAGATTGAATCGGCGGTCAGAAACGCTTCGCTGTTGGCAAGACGTCTGTTTGCGCTGTCGTCGAGAGTCCTTTCAAACCACTGCGTAGACGCCGTCATAGCGGGATTTTGCGGCAAAGATATCAAAAATCTGGACAGAGCGCAAATTCTCTCGCTGAGCATAGGATTGCGCTTGTATGCCATTGCCGAGCTTCCCACCTGCTTTTTGCCGAAAGGCTCTTCAATCTCTTTTTTGCTTTGCAAAATTCTGAGGTCGTTTGCAAACTTCGATGCACTCTGCGCAATACCCGAAAGAGCGGAAAGAATTTCAAAATCGTATTTGCGGGTATAGGTCTGTCCCGATACGGAAAACCATTTGTTAAAGCCCATTTCGCTTACAACGAGTTCATTGAGTTTTTTTACTTTTTCGTGGTCGCCCTCGAAAAGCTCCAAAAAGCTTGCCTGCGTTCCCGTCGTACCCTTTATGCCTCTCAGTTTGAACGTGTCGATAATCCTCGATACGTTTTCGAGATCCATCATAAAGTCCTGGACGTAAAGAGTGGCTCTTTTTCCCACCGTGGTGAGCTGAGCGGGCTGAAGATGAGTAAACCCGAGCGTGGGCAAGTCCTTGTATTTAAGCGCAAAATCGCAAAGATTTTTTATGACGACGATAAGTCTTTGCTTTAAAACCTTTAAGGCTCTGAACATTTGAATGAGTTCGCTGTTGTCGGTGACAAAACAGCTGGTCGCGCCGAGGTGTATAATCGGCTTTGCCTTAGGGCATTGAAGTCCCAAAGCGTAAATATGACTCATGACGTCGTGGTGAACCTCTTTTTCACGTGCGAGCGCCTCGTCGTAGTTGATATCGTCGAGGTGCTGTTCAAGTTCGGCTATCTGCTCGTCGGTGATATCGAGACCCAACGCCTTTTCCGATTTTGCGAGAGCGAGCCAAAGTCTTCTCCATAGTCCGAAGCGTGTGTCGTCGCTGAAAATCTGTTGCATTTCGGTTGAAGAATAGCGCGTAGTGAGCGGATTTTCGTAAAACGGTTTCATATTTTCTCCTTACAAAATAAAATACGCCACAAGGTATCCTCAATTGGCGTATTGCTGATTGTCTTTGTAACGTTTTTCACTCACTGATTATACCTTTTATCCCGTATAATGTCAAACGATTTACAATCCTAAAAAAGCCTTGGCGTTTAAATAGAGAATTTTTTCGTTGTCGCTGTCTGAAAGCTTTAAATTGTAAAACGATTGCAATTCCGAATCGTGTTCCCACATCGGATAATCGCTGCCGAACATAAATTTTTCCACGCCCATCGTATTGATAATATTTTTTGCCTTTTCGGGAGCAAGTTTAAAAAGGGTGCTTGAAGTATCGAAAAACATATTTTCAAGACCTTTATATACGCCCACTTCGTCCCATCTGCTATAACCTCCGAAATGCGCGCCTATCGATATAAGCTTGGGGTGGCGCTTTGCCACTCTTGCCATTCTGAGAGGAGTGGAATAATCATACCTTGCGTCGCCGGTGTGAAAAAGTATGGGGAGCCTGCCCTCTACTACTCTGTATATCTTTTCCGCTCTGTCCTCGTCAATGAAAAACTTTTGGAAGTCGGGGTGAAGCTTTATACCGTGAAGCCCTAAAGACAAAACTCTGTCCACCTCTTTTGCTATTTCCTCTTCTTCCATATCGGGGTGCAAGGTTGCAAATCCTATAAACTCGGGGTGACGTTCGCACTCTCCGTGAATAAAGTCGTTTATCGATTCCACCTGCGACGGTTTTGTCGCAGTCGAATGGACGACGTATTTTTCGACGCCTATCTTCCCGCCGCTTGCCAAAAGCCCTTCGCTGGTGCCGTTTCCTCCCGACATGGGAATATCATAAAAAGAACCGATCGAATCGACGGCTTTTTGTGCGATCTTCTGCGGATATATATGTGCGTGTGTATCAATTATTCTTTCCATATCTGTCCTTTAACTGTTCTTTAGGAATTTTATTCCTTTCGACAAAATTAGTCAATCGTTTAAAAAATATTTTTTTAGCAATCAAACTATGTTTTCGAGCTTTAAGCTTTGACAATTTAAACGGTTTTATAAACTTTTTAGTATACTTTTCCCTTTAGGGCAAAAGATAAGTTCAAGGATAATATGAAAGTAGAAATCGAAAAGGACCTGCAAAACTTAAAACGGCTTGTCGGCAACAGCGACGACGTCACTTTCAAGACGTTTAATACCTCTATGGGAAAATCTGCGGTAGCCTATATCGACGGATTTGTCGATAAGCAATCGCTGTATTTCGCCGTTTTGAAAGTTCTTTACGACACCCCTCTTTCCGTTCCCGTTTATGATAAACTCTGCCAGCTGCCCATACCCGAAAGCGTAAATATGTTTGAGGATTTAAACGAGGCGTTGTCTAAAGTTTTAAGCGGAAACATTGTCCTTTTGATAGACGGAGCAGAGGGTTATTTTTGTATGTCTTTGAAAAAGACTTCCATGCGTGCCATATCCGAGCCTCCTACGGAGAGCGTGATAAGAGGGCCGAGAGAAGGGTTTATCGAAGACTATAAAACAAACATAACCCTTCTTCGTCGAAGAATTAAAAACAGCAATCTCATAGTAAGCGAAACGGTGGTAGGTAAGCAGTCAAACACGTCCGTTGCGGTTTGCTATATTAAAGGGATAGCCGACGAAAAAATAGTTGAAGAAGTAAAAAAGCGTATTTCAAAAATCAAAATAGACGGCGTGCCTGACAGCTATTATATAGAGCAATACCTTTCCGAACAAAAGTATTCGCTTTTCAATCAGGTGGGAATATCGGAAAAACCCGACGTCGTTTCGGCAAAACTTTTAGAAGGCAGAGTGGCGGTTATCGTAGACGGTTCTCCGTCCGTTCTGACCGTTCCCTTTTTGCTTTTCGAATCGGTTCAGGATTCATACGACTACTACAGCAACGATTGGCGAGCATCGCTTATAAGAATATTCAGAATAATAGGTATGGTGCTTACAATTTTTCTGCCCGCCGTATACGTTGCCATGGAAACCTATCACTCTCATTTGCTGCCGTTGAAATTTTTGATATCCCTTCTCGGCGCAACGAGCGGAATACCCTTTCCGCCGCAGATTGAAATGCTTGTGGTGCTGCTTCTGTTTGAAATACTCAATCAAGCGTCAATTCGTATGCCGAGATTTTTGGGCATATCCCTTTCTATTGTAGGAGCAATCGTCTTAGGCGATACGGCGGTAAAAGCGGGACTTATTTCCTCTCCTGCCGTGCTTATCATTGCGCTTTCAAGCATAGGAATATTCTGCGTGCCTCAACATCTGAATTCCGTTTCCACCTTGAGAGTGCTTTTCGTGTGCGTAGCGTCGGTGACGGGGTTATACGGCGTTATAATCGGCGCCATAATAACGATAGGATATCTTGTTTCGATAAACTGCTACGGGACGCCGTTTACCGCACCTTTCGCGCCTATCGTAAAGCCCGACCTCGGCGACGGATTTTTAAAGGCGGAAAACTTTAATCAAACTACCCGCCCCTTTTCCATACCGAATATGAACAGGAGAAGAAAATGACTTCAAACGAGATATTGCCCTCACAAAACGCGATAATGATTTTTTTGACGTCCTTTTTTTTGAAGCTGTCGTCTCTTCCCGCACTGCTTGCCAAAGAGCTTGACACTTCCGCTTTTATCGTTATCGTATTTTTCTGCCTTTTCGAGCTTATCCTCTCGGCCGTCGTTTATTTTTTACAGCTTGACGGAGCAAAAGACACTATTGACAAATCAAGACTGAAATATCCTCTTTACGCTTTGATGTGTCTTTATTTTTGCGCGAAACTGTTTTTTGCGCTAGGATTTATCGTAAACTTTGTGACAAACTTTTTGTTTGAATCGATACCTCTTTACGTCGTAATAATAACGTTTATGCTTCCCGTGGTATATTTGGGCTATAAAGGAATTAGGACGATAGGCAGAACAGCTCAGTTTTTCTTTATAATAACGATTATATGTCTGTTTTTGCTTTTGGCGTTTTTAAAGATAAATCTTGACATGGGCAGACTTATGCCGATATTTTCCAAACCTCCGAAAACCGTGTTTGAATCGATGTTCGGATACGGTCTGTGGCTCGGCGACGCTCTCCCCTTGATACTGTGCAAAATCAAAAGACCGAAAAAGTTTTTGATGCCCCTCTCCTGCGCCGCCTCTTACGGTCTCATTGTCGTAGTGTCGATGATTTCGGCGGCCGCATTCGGCTCGGCGCTTTATATAAATCATAATCTGTTTGTAAACCTCTCTGTTTTCAATCAGCTCTCAAGCGTGCTGGGTAGACTTCAATATCTCAGTATCATACCTTGGATGGTGGCTTCGATTATCTCAAGCAGTATTCTGTTTTGGTCGGCGTCAACCTGCGCTCAGACTTTCGTCAAAAACGAGATTGCGGCAAAAGCGGCAGTTGCGCTCATTATCGTTATCGCTTTTTTAGCCATAGGTCACAGCGACGTGCTTATAGACAATTCCGTGGGATATCTGGGATACGTTATGACGGGCGCCATTGTAGTGATTGCGCTCAGCGTGCTTATAATAAACGCCGTAAGGAGAAGAAAAGATGCGAAAACTGTATAAGGCAAAATGGCTTATAATTTTAATATTTATCGCGCTTTTCACATTTTTGGGCAGAGTTATAGACAGTTTTTCCGTATCTCAGCTCACCGTTGCCGTCATTATAGGAATAGATTGCGACGAAAGCGAATATTCCGTAACGGCACAGACTGTTTCGGCAAGCGGTCAAAGTTCGGGCGAAAGCAACATAACTTACGTCACCATGACGTCTAAGGGCAAAACGGTTTCCGACGCCCTTACCTCACTTAGCAAAAAAGCCGGAGGATTTCTGTCGCTTGCGCATTGCAACGTGGTAGTTATGAGCAAAAACGCTCTGCTTAAAAATCCCGACGCCGTTTTGCTGAGCCTTGTCAATTCGCATATGCTTCCGCTTAACGCTGTAATTATTTCCGCCGAAGGCTCGCCCGCCGATATCATCGGTGCCAAAATTCCGACAGGCGGTTCGGCGGCGTTGTATCTTCAGTCACTCACGCTTACCGAGGAAAAAAACTCAATAACGAAAAATAAGCTCAACGAATTTTTGACCGACTACACTTCTAAATCCGCTACAAGCTTTTTCGCACTTTCAAAAAAAGAAGAAATTCCCGACGACTCTGTCATATCGCCGTCTCCGACAGAGAACGGGGCAACTTTAAACCTTGACTCAAATCTTGTAATAACGGCGGACGGCAAAGCGCTCGTTTTGGACGCCGATACGTCTAAAGGCGCAAATCTTATAAAGACGAAACTCAAATACGTTTCGTTTACCCTCGACTTTAAAGGTTTGCCGCTCACCTATGAGCTATTGCAATCGGAATGTAAAATAGAATACGAAAACAAAAAGGCAACCGCTTCGCTAAAGGCGTCGATTGCAATTAAGGAAGTGCATTCGGAAAAATTCAGCGAGTATCTGCTCGACCCCGATTTTAAAATCGCTCTGAAGGCAGAAATAGAAAAGCAACTCAAAGAATATATGCAAAACGCTTTTGAAGTATCAAAAACAAACGACGTCGACTTTTTGATGCTGAAAAATAAAGCCTATCAAAGGGAAGGCTTAAATTTTAAAGACGAAAACTTTTTAAATTCAATTACCTTTTCTCCCTCTGTGGATTTAAAACTCGCAATGAGCTGACGGACAATATAAACCTGCGGCAATACATGCCGTCTGTAAAACAGGATAAAAAGGGCGACTGCGGCGCGCGCCCTTTTGGTTTGAAGTATTTTAAATTGCTGAAAATGCCTTCTGTGCATTTACCTTTCTCTTTACCGCCTGCGATTTGACAAAAGCATTATGTATAAAAGCATAGACGGCAGAGCAAAGGACCTTCTTTCAATAGTGGGAACGTTTTCAGCGCTTTCGTCTGTCGACGAGTTATCCGCAGAGCCGTTAGAATCGGGCGTTTGCGTCTCGCCGCTATCCGAAACGACAGCCTTTGTGCCGTCAGAATTATTTTGAGCAAAGTCCGACTTTAAACCGCTCAGATTCGCCCTTTCGATTTCGGAGTTTAACGCTTTTACTTGTTGCTTTATTTTTTCATACTCTAACGCCATTTTTTCCATAGTCGCTTCATCGGGTAATAAAAAATCCATATTTAGCCTCCGTTTATAATATTCGCATAAGGCTTTTTTCGTGAAAAAAATAAAAAATAGTTAAATGCGGTATAAATTGACTATATCGAACCGTTGTTGTATAATTTTTGATATGGAACACAAATTTATGACTCCCATTCAAATGTGGGAGGGATACAATCCCGTCAAAGATCCGCTTGAAACCTACATTCAGAAGTGTAACGTTTTAAACGATATTGCCGAAACGGAAATGTATTTTACCGCAGAATCGTTAAAGGACGGTAAGATAAGAGTTTACTCTAAAATGTTTGCCCATAAAGATTGGGACACGTCGCACCCTGCCGTTCTGTTTTTAAGCGACCTAAACGCGAGCTCGAACTACGTTGAAATTTCCGAGATGCTCGTCGAACAGGGATACGTAGTTTTTGTTGTCGATTATGCAGGCTTTATGCCCGACGTGGAAAATCCCACGTCCTTTCCCGACTCGCTCAAATACGCCTCTTTTGAGGAGGCGAAACACAACCTCAAATATATGGGAGAGAGCGCAAGGCAAACGCCCTGGTTTGTTTGGGCAAAAATTGCAAGGCGTGCCATAACTTTAATGGAAGAGCAAAAGATAATCGACAACGAAAAAATAAACGTCGTCGGTTTTATCCACGGAGCGCAGCTTGCCTGGATAGTCGCCGCTATGGACGGACGGGTTAATGCCGCCGTCCCCGTCATGGGCTGCGGTCACAATAACTACGGCGCAAAGGAAGTCTCTCTCCTTGAATCGGAAGAGGAATGTTGCTGGGTATCGGGTATTTGTCCGGAAACATACGCAAGATTTGTGGGTTGCCCGATTTTATATGCCACAAGCACAAACAGCCTGTTTGCCAATCTTGACAAAGCGGGTGAAATTATGGCGAGCGTTCCGTCAAAAAATAAGTGTCTGGTTGTAGCTCCCAGGACAAATTATCAGCTTACGAAAGAATCGCTTGACAGTATTTTGCTTTGGGCAAACAGTGCTTTTAAGGGAGAGTGTCTTTCTCTTCCCTCACCTAAAGCTTCCTTCAAAATTTCTGACGGCAGACTTTTATATTCTCTCGATACAGAGCTCGAACCTGCCGAAATCGAAACGTTTATCTCTTTTGACAACGTTCTTCCTCCTATCCGCGACTGGTTTACCCTTCCCAATCCTTACGTCGGACAAAAGGTAAATTATATCGTCACTCCCTATGACAATACGGAAAAGATTTTCGCCTTTTCCAACGTAAAATATAAAAACGGACTTATGGTTTCCACCTCTCCCGTATTTATATCGAAAAAGGAATTCGAAGACGTTGAAAAAGCCCCCGCGGTCGTCGAAAACAACCGCATAGTTTATACCAACAAATCGGGGCTGGGCAGTTTTTCCATTGAGTCGTATTCTCTGATTGTAGACGATGCACAGTTAAAACTTAAAACAGGGCCTTTCGGAATAAAGGGCGTTTCGGCGGAAAGCGGATATCTTAGAACTAACAAACTGACGAAATCAAAATTCGCTGCCGAAAAAAACAGCATATTAAAAATAGACTTTTATTCCAAAGAACCGAGAGATATAAGAATTCAGCTTTTTTCGTTTAACACTAACAAAGCCTACGTCGCAAAGTGCTTTTTAAAAGGCGGAGAGAGATGGCAAAAAGTTTTGCTCACCCCGCAGGATTTTAAATCGGACGACGGCAAGCCCTTGACTTTGTTTTCCGATACGCAAATAACTTTGTTCAAAAACGTGGCTTCGGTTATAATTAACAATATCATTTGGATATAATTATCTTATGGACGAATTCAAGCATGACAACCTGCCGCAAAACCTCGACTTAGAAGATTTTTCGCAAAACGGTTCCGCTTCCGGCAAAAAGAAAAAAACGGCGGCCGTTTTAACGGCAATCGGACTTTCCGTTCTGGTTGCCGTCATTGTCGCGATAATTGTTATAGCGGTTGTATGCGACACTTTCGTTGTGGACGGGTCAAGCATGTATCCCACGCTTTACGGCGGAAAAGACAACGTATATACCGACGGCGATAAAGTAGTGGTAAACAAATATAAAACTCCCGACGTCGGCGACATAGTTGTAGTTCACCCCAAAGGGCAATCTACAATGATAAAAAGGGTTGTCGCCGTAGCAGGCGACACCGTTAAAGTCGTGGGCGGAGTGCTTTACGTTAACGGCGCAAAGGCGGATACGTCTTATTTGAGCGATAAAAATAAACTTATGTATGCTTCCTATCCCGACACGCTTCTGGATATGGCGGAATTTACCGTAAAGCAAGGTCATATCTGGGTTTTAGGCGACAACCGACTCGTCTCGCACGATAGCCGCGACCCGAAGATTGGTCAGGTTTCGCTCGATGAAGTTTTGGGCACCGTGTTTTTGATTATTACCGAGGATAAAAAACTAAATTGGATTTAACTAAAAGTTAAATCCTTTTTTTTTCCGTTCTTTTTATTCGGTTTTATAGCTGTCAGCTTATTTTCGGAAATAATCGTTTTTATATTTACATTTACTTATTATTTTGGCTTTACTTTTGTTAAACAAAGCTTTCCTTATTTTCTGACTGTATATTCTTGCGTTAGCTTTCTATTCTGTTTTTATTCTTAAGCTTCTTACCCGCTGTCTTTATTTTTTTACCCTCCCTTTCCTTCGCTTTTATTCTATTGCCCTTCCCTTACGCTTTCTTATTTGCCATTTTTTCTTTTAATGCTACGATGCTCACCTTTTTCTTTTTTTCAGTTTCCTTTTTCATTTTCGTCAACAAGCAAGACAATGTCGGAGTATCCTTAAAAAATATTTTTATTTTTTTAAAAAAAGCTTGACTTTTGTTTGACTTGGTTGTATATTGCTAATAGGAATTATTATCAATAATGAGAAATACGAAACAAAAGGAAATTATATATAAATCGGTCACTACAAGGTGCGACCACCCGACGGCGGAAATGGTATACTCCGAGGTCAAAGGCGTTTTACCTCAGATAAGCCTTGCCACCGTCTACCGCAATCTTTCGCAGCTTGCCGAGCAAGGCAAGATAAAGAGGATTGCCGTGCCGTCCGCCCCCGACCGTTTCGATAAAACTATAAGCGAACATTCGCACTTTTTCTGCTCTGAGTGCAATTCCGTTTTTGACCTCGATTTTGAGGAAGTGGATTCCTTCGTCAAATCGACGGCAAAAAATCACGATTGCAGAATAGACAAAATTGACATATTGTTTGCAGGTAAATGCAAAGAATGTATAAACAAACACAATTAAATTTAAAAGGAGAAAACTAAAATGGCAAAATTCGTATGTTCGGTATGCGGTTACGTTTATGAAGGAGACGAGGCTCCGGCAAGCTGCCCTCAGTGCAAAGCCCCCAAAGAAAAATTCGTAAAACAAGAAGGTGAAATGTCCTGGGCGGCAGAACACGTCGTCGGCGTCGCAAAGGGCGCAAGAGAAGATATAATCAAAGACCTCAAAGCAAACTTTGACGGCGAATGCTGCGAAGTCGGTATGTATCTCGCCATGGCAAGAGTCGCTCACCGCGAAGGTTATCCCGAAATAGGTCTTTATTGGGAAAAGGCGGCTTTTGAAGAAGCTGAACATGCCGCTAAATTTGCGGAACTTTTGGGCGAAGTTATCACCGATTCCACAAAGAAAAACCTTGAAATGAGAATCGAGGCGGAAAACGGCGCGACGATGGGCAAAACCGACCTTGCAAAGAGAGCAAAAGAACTCGGACTTGACGCTATCCACGACACCGTTCACGAGATGGCTCGCGACGAGGCTCGCCACGGAAAAGCTTTCCAGGGATTATATAACAGATATTTCAAATAACATAATACAAATTTTCCTTCTATGAAAAAGAGGAGCCTTTTGGCTCCTCTTTTTTTTAAGGAATTTAATTTAAACGATTTAATTTTTATTTTACTTTTAACTTTGGCATAACGTTTTTGACCGCGTTTTTGATTTTAGTTTAAAAGGCTATGATATAACTTTTTTCGGTTGAATTTATTTTTCTTTATTTTCGCCCGACGGCGTATCGGACGTAGCGTCCGACGCGTTGCCCGTTGATGAAAAGCTGTCGAAATTCCTCTCGTAAACGGTAGTATGTTCTCCCGTCTTGTTTATAATCATCTCGTTTTCTATTTTATCGGGTGAAAGTATATCCTCGCTGTGGTCCTCGCTGCTGTCCTGTCCCGTCGACAACGCAATCTCCCCCGAACCGTCAAGAAACTGCGCCTCACTCTTTCTCGTCTTACCGTAAAGCAGTTTTAAAAAGAGCGGTGTAAGTAGCGAGGTTGCGATAATGAGTATCAAGACAAACGGCATAATGGCAGGGTCTATCATATTATAGTCTATACCCTTTTGTGCGCACACCAAAACAACTTCCGCCCTGCCCATCATTGCCACTCCGATGACAAGAGAATCTTTTGCTTTATACTTACAAATAAGCGCGCCTGTTCCGCAGCCTATGACTTTGCCCAACATACCCGCAATCACATAGCATACGCCGAACAGCGCAATCGTCGCCGTTATTCCGCTAAAGTCTGTGTTTATTCCTATATTCGCAAAAAATACGGGGGCAAATATAAGGTAAGAGCTTATATCCGTTTTTCGGTCGACATATGGAGACTCGCTCAAGCCGGAGAGCATAAGCCCCGCCATAAACGCGCCTGTTATATCGGCCACTCCGAACCACTTTTCTGCGGCATAAGCATAGAAAAAGCAAACGGCAAACGACCAGATTGCCACTCTGCGGTTATGCGGATAACGGCGTTCGAGTTTTTTGAAAAGCCATCTGAACAAAAGTCCTATTCCCACGGCGGCGACGAAAAACAGCACGGTATACAAAATCACCATACCCGTGGAAGACCCGCCGTCTCCCTGCGACAAACCGATGACGAGCGACAAAAGTATGACGCCTATGATATCGTCGAGAATCGCCGCGGAAACGATTGCCGTTCCCACTTTGGTCTGAAGCTTGCCCAACTCTTTGAGCGTTGCCACAGTTACCGAAACCGACGTTGCGGTGAGAATAACTCCGTAAAACAAATTTGTATAGATTGTCTCTTCCGACCAATCTGCAAATCCACCGTTGAAACCGCAGGAGACGACAAAGCCCAAGCCCATAGGGACGATAACTCCGAGCATCGTTATTACGGTAGCCGAAAATCCGGTGGCTTTAACTTGTTTGATGTCCGTGCCGAGTCCTGCGCTGAACATAATGAGCACTACGCCGATTTTTGCAAGGAAAGAAAGTCCCTCGAGCGTAAAAGAAGTGAATATCTGTTGTCCGGGAATAAGCTTTATAAGTCCGAGCAATATGCCCACGATAAGCATTCCGACAACCTGCGGCAAGCCTATCCTTTTGCTTCCGATGCTCAATAATTTGGAAAAAAACAGTATCATTGCAAGAGGCAATAAAATCGTAAAGTATTCCATATCGTCTGTCCTCCTTGATTATCTCGCAATTTGCAATAGTTATAGCACACTATTAAATGCCTGTCAAATTAATATTTAAACAAAAATTTATTTTTTTCGTGTAAAATTTTACCTGAATTTAAAATAATAACACGCTTTCAGATTTGATTTTGACAGTTTTGCCGTCTTTTTTTCTTTAATATATTTACGCTAAGTGTATAAATTTTGCGATAAACAGCCACAAATATCAGGAAAATAAAAAAAGGCAATAAATATATAAAACGGTTGCAAAAAAAACAGTTATGCTATATAATGCTTTTTGCGGTGGAGTATGGTGTAGTGGTAGCACGAAGGCCTCTGACTCCTTCGGTGTAGGTTCGATTCCTACTACTCCTGCCAGATAAAAATTAAAGCCTTGCTAAGCAAGGCTTTTTATTTTGTTTATATTTTTTAAATTTTTTCGATTTTAAACGCACACAGTTACAATAATTTAGCTTTTTAATTCTGTCGATTTCTATCACTACGGTTTGCCGCTGTTTGGGATATTTGACGTTTTCAGTCTATCTTTTACGGTATTGCTTTTACCTTCTTCGAAATATTGTCTTAAATTTTTGCAAACTGACTGTTGTAAAGCGCGGCATAAAAACCGCCCTCGGCAATGAGTGAATCGTGCGTGCCCTGCTCGATAATCGTTCCGTTTTTCATAACGAGGATTTTATCCGCCGATTTTATCGTGGAAAGGCGGTGTGCGACTATAAAGCTTGTTTTATCTTTGGTTAGTTTTTGGAATGCGCTCTGTATCTGCATTTCCGTCCTCGTATCGATGGACGACGTTGCCTCGTCCAGAATGAGCATGGGAGGAAGAGCCAGCATAACTCTCGTTATGCAAAGGAGTTGTTTTTGTCCCTGAGAAAGGCTTAGTCCGTCCTCGCCGATTACCGTGTCATAGCCTTTTGGCATCTGCATAATAAAATTGTGGGAGTGTGCCGCTTTTGCCGCCTCTATAATCTCCTCGTCGGTGGCGTCGTGTTTTCCCATCGATATGTTTTCCTTTACCGTGCCGTGCTTTAGCCAGGTTTCCTGCAAAACCATTCCGTATTTTCTTCTGAGACTGTGACGCTTTAAAGTATTTACGTTCACTCCGTCCACCTCAACCGCTCCGCCTTTAACGTCATAAAAACGCATCAGAAGATTTATAAGCGTTGTTTTGCCGCAGCCGGTGGGACCGACAATAGCCACCCTCTGTCCTGCCTTAACCGAAACGCTCAGGTTTTCGATGAGAGGCTTTGACTCCACGTAGGAAAAATCAACGTTTTTCAATTCGACGTTGCCGTCGACGCCGTCGATATCTTCCGTGCCGTCTTCTTCGGATTTTTCCTCAATGAGTTCAAATACTCTCGAAGCGCACGCCAGCGCATTTTGAAATTCCGTCACCACTTCGGATATCTCGTTAAAGGGCTTGGTATATTGATTTGTATATGCCAAAAGTGTGACAAGCTGTCCGACCGTCAGCGCGACTATCGCACCGTCCGCCGATATACAGGCAAACGCTCCGACAAGAGCGACTATGGCGTAAATGACCGAATTGACAAATCGGGTTGTCGGATTTGTGAGCGACGAGAAAAAGACCGCTCTTAAAGAATGTTTGTAAAGTAAATCGTTTGTCTTTTTGAAATCGTCGAGAGCCTCGTCCTCGTGAGAAAAGGCTTTGACTACCTTTTCGTTGGAAATCATCTCCTCGACAAACGCCGTTTGGTCCGCCCTCGATTTCGACTGAAGATGAAACATCTTGTAAGAGTTTTTGGCGATAAATTTTGCTATAAAAAGCGACAGCGGAGTCAAAAGCGCAACCGCAAGACCGATTATCCAGTTTATGGAAATCATCAGAACGAAAGTGGCGACAATGGTAACCACTCCCGTGAACAGCTGTGTAAAGCCTAAAAGTAATCCGTCGGCGAACTGTTCGACGTCCGTTATGACCTTATTTACCGTTTCTCCGTGTGCGTGAGAATCGATAAAACCGAGCGGCAGAGTCGTGATTTTTCTGATTGCCCGCGCCCTTATATCCTGCGTGACGGAATACGTTACCTTGTTGTTTATGACGTTCATACACCACTGCAAGATACTGACGCCTGCCACCGCCGCCGCAACGATGATTATTATCTTCTTGATTAAATCGAAATTTACGTCGCCCTTGCCCGCTATTCCGTTTATGGCGTCGCCGACGAGCACGGGTATCAAAAGCGTGAGCCCGACGACTCCGAGCGCAAGCAGCGTCGAGAGTGCGACAAGCCATTTATACTTGCCTACATAAAGCAATACCTTTTTCAAAGTGGAGGCTTTGGCGTTTTTCTTTTTATTTTTTTTATCCTTTCCCATTTAAGCCCCCGTTTGCGAGTTATAAATCTGTCTGTAAACCTCGCACGTTTCTAAAAGTTTTTCGTGTTTTCCTATTCCCACCACTTTACCCGCGTCAAGCACTATGATTTTGTCGGCATACATTATCGACGACGTCCTTTGAGATACAATAAAGGTGGTAAGCCCCTTTAACTCTTTTAGTGCGCTCCTCAGTTTATAATCCGTTCTGTAATCGAGAGCGGAAGCGGAATCGTCGAGTATTAAAATTTTAGGATTTAAAACAAGCGCTCTGGCTATGGTAAGACGCTGTTTTTGACCGCCCGAGAGATTTTGTCCGTTTTGCTCTACCATAAAATCGAGACCGCCCTTGAGTTTTACAATCTCGTCCGCCTGAGCTACCTTGAGCGCTTTTTCTATTTCCTCGTCGCTCGCCTTTTTTCCGAAACACATATTGTCCCTTATAGTGCCTTTAAAGAGAACCGCTTTTTGAGGGACGACTCCGATACTTAGACGGAGCTGTTCAAAATCTATATCGTTTACGTTTTCGCCGCCAATTAACACCTCGCCTTTTGTAGCCTCGTAAAATCTGGGAAGCAGATTGACAAGGCTTGTCTTGCCGGAGCCCGTTCCGCCTATGACGCCTATCGTCTCACCGCTCTTTGCCTTGAAGTTTACGCCCGTGACGGCATAATCGCCGCCGTTTGAATAACGCAGCGATACATCTTTAAACTCTATATCGAAATTTTCGGGGAAGTCTTTTTCGCCCTTTCTTTCGTCGGGAACAACGTCGAATACCGCCTGTATTCTGTGTGCCGACGCCACCGCCTTATTAAGACTGACAATTAAGTTTGCGCATTTGATAAGCTCGATTAAAATTTGCGACATATAATTGTATAGCGCAACCACTTCACCCTGCGAGAGAACGCCGTCGTAAACCTTTATTCCGCCCACGTATATGATGCATATTATCGCCACGTTGATGACGGCGAACGTGAGCGGATTTAAAAGTGCGGAAATTCTGCCCACCCTCTTTTGCATATTCGTCAATTTTTCGTTTTTGACGTCGAATGACTCTATCTCTTTTTCCTCAAGGCAAAACGCTCTGAGCACTCTTGCGCCCGTCAGATTTTCCCGTGTGGAAAGCAAAACGTCGTCAACGTTTTTTTGCACCTTTTTATACATGGGAACGGAAAAGAACATTATCAAAAATATGACAAGCGACAATACGGGAACGGCGGCAAGGAAAATGTATCCCGATTGAACGTCAATCAAAAACGCCGCTATCATTGCGCCGAACACCACGAACGGCGAACGGAGCAAAAGCCTTAGCGTCAGGTTGATACCCGTTTGCACCTGATTGGAATCGCTCGTCATTCTCGTTATAAGCGTTGCCGTGCCTATTGTGTCAAGCTGAGAATAGGAAAACTTGCCTATATGTTTGAACATTTCATAGCGCATACCCTTTGAAAATCCCACAGCCGCTTTAGCCGCGAAATATTGACCTGAAAGCGAGAATACAAGCCCCAATATACCGAAACCTACTATGATGAGACAGGCGTAAACGACGTACATTCTGTCGCCCGACGGAATACCGACGTCGATAATTTTTGCCACGACCAAAGGAACGATAAGCTCCATTATCGCCTCAAGCATTTTAAGTATCGGGCTTGCCGCCGCCTGCGCCCTATAGCCTTTAATAAATGAAGAAAGTTTCACGTTGCACCGAGTTTGTTTGATTTTTTATATCATAACCTTAATTTGTAAAAAAGTAAATTTAAAACGGACATTTTTAAAAAGCGTTTTTGTCTCGTTTTTTAAATATAATATATCCGTCAAAAGAATTATTCCCATTTGTAAAAAAAGTTAGCGTGTTTATAGCGATTTTAAACTTTGATGCACGGAATATATTGCTTAATACCAAAAAGTGCTTTGTTTTTCGGCAAATTCATTCGTATTTTTTATATAAGGAGTTTTAACAGGCATTTGACGCTCCTTTTATTTAATTTTCCCTTTAATTTATAAAACTTTTTTGAAATTTTGTGATATAATCTTTTGCGGAATAAAATTGATTTCGGGAGATAAAAATGAATACATCCAATATGCTTGAAACTTTCGCCCGTCTCTGCGACGAGGGAATGAACGCAAAAAACACAGTTAAAGTTTTTAAAATGATAGGCATTGACGGCTATGACGAAAAGGCGATTGAATCTTTTGTCCTGTGGTCGGACTGCCTGCCCGTCTCGGACGATATGCCCTATACCCCCGAGCAGAGAAATTTGCATATCCTTTGGGAGAGCATAGACAGAGTTCCGCTTGGCATAAACGTGGCGTTTGCCATACCTTTCAGACAGATTATCGCAAAACACCTTTTCAAAAAATGCGGCGACGGATTTATCGCAAACGAGGGCTGCCGTTTCAACTACGGACACAATATCGAAGTGGGCAAAAACGTGGCGTGGAATCATTGCTGCTATTTCGATTCTAAAGGTTCGATTAAGTTTGAGGACTACTCTATGATAACGGAATATACCAAAATATTTACCCATTCTCATTCGGAATCCGACCACATCGTCCGCTCGTATGCTCCCGTCGTTATCGGAGAGCACGCCAAGGTTTATACAAACTGCACCGTTTTGCCCGGCGTCACTATCGGAAAAGGCGCAATAGTTGCCACCGGAAGCGTGGTGACAAAGAGCGTCGACGACTTCACGCTGGTGGCGGGAATTCCCGCAAAACCCGTCAGACAGAGAAAAACGGACGGCAACGAGTTTTTTAACCACTACACGCTCAAAAACAATATGTTTCAAGTTTAGGTATGTTGCTTCACTCTCTCAGATTTGAAAAACTTTCGCCGCACCACCGTGCCGAGGTCATAGACATATACAATTACTACGTTTTGAACGATACTTCGGCGTTTAACGCTTCGGTGCTGTCGGACGGCGATTACGACTTGTTTATGCAAAGAAGCAAGACGGCGTATGCCATACTCTTAAACGACAAGACCATAGGCTTTTGCACGTTGGGAAACTTTTTGGGATTTTCCGCATTCGACAAAACTGCCACGCTTTCGCTGTATATCGACCCCGTTTATACCGCAAAGGGTTACGGCTCGATAGCTTTGGACAAACTTGAATGCGACGCAAGACGGCTTGGGATAACGTCACTTGTTTCCATAGTGTCATCCGAAAACGATGCGAGCATAAACTTTCATTTAAAAAACGGCTTTGACGAAAGAGGCTATCTTGACGGCGTGGGCGAAAAATTCGGACAGATTTTCGGACTTGTTTATATGCAAAAAATGCTTTAGGTCAAAATCAAATTCCGCTAAAAATATTTAAATTATTAAAAGAGCAAAAATTATTCTCAATTATCCTTTTGTATATCTATAAACCTCATATTCGAAACGGAAAAGACAATTTAACCGCATAAAAAAATGAAGCGACAGCTTCATTTTTTTCTATGATTTTATTGTTGCCCAAAACTTATCTCCGATATGTCATCGATACTGTTTCAAATCAAAGCTTAATTATGACGTCAATATCGCTTGGCAGATTAAGTATATAAACCCGACTTTATGCTTTTTCTACGACAGCGCCGTCTTTTGTATCCTTTACCGTATAGCCGAGTTTTAATATTTCGTCTCTTATTCTGTCCGCTTCCGCCCAATTTTTTTCCGCTTTGGCTTGTTTTCTTTTTTCCACAAGCTCTGACACTTCGGCGGGAATTTCTTCTTTTGGCTCTTTTTCCAAAAATGCCGACGGTTCGTCTTTAAACAGACCCAAAAGAGAATAAGTGTTTTTTATCTGATTTAAAATCGCCGCCGCTTCGTCGATATTTCCGTTTAATGCCGCTTTGGCATTTTTGAAATACTTAAACAGATTAGAAAGCGCCTTTGCCGTGTTGAAGTCGTCGTCCATTGCCTCGTTGAATTCGTCGTCGATTGCCTTGTATTCGCCTGTCGGCTTCACGCCCTTGTCGGCAAGCATTTTATAGACTCCGTAAAAATCCGAAACGTGTTTTTGCGCTTCGGAAAAAAGCTCGTCGGTAAGATTTATATCATTGCGGTAATTAGTTTCCAAAAGCGCGAACTTGATGACCTCACGGTGATATTTTGCGATTAAATCCGCTCCCAGAAGCGAATTTCCCAGCGACTTTGACATCTTCTGTCCGTTGACTTTGATGAGTCCGTTGTGAATCCAATATTTTGCAAACTGCTTGCCGGTCAATGCTTCCGTCTGAGCGATTTCGTTTTCGTGGTGAGGAAAAATCAAATCCCTTCCGCCACCGTGAATATCTATCTGCTCGCCGAACGCCGCCATATTCATAGCGGAACACTCGATATGCCAACCCGGTCTTCCGTCGCCCCACGGGCTCTTCCAAAAAATTTCGCCCTCTTTCGCGCTCTTCCACAGAGCAAAGTCGAGAGCGTTTTTCTTTTGCTCGTCGTTTTCCACTCTTACGCCGTTTAAAGCGTCTTCGAGATTGCGGTGCGACAGTTTGCCGTAGCCGCTAAAGGAATCGACTGCAAAATACACGTCGCCTTTACTTGTGGCGTAAGCGTGATTTTTTTCGATGAGTTTTTTGATAAACTCGATAATATTGTCTATGTTGCAAGTTGCTTTAAGCCAGACGTCGGGTTCGTCGATTTGATACTCTTTCATTAAAGCGTCGATTTTTTCTATCATTTCGGCGGCGTAGGCGTCCGCTTTTACGTGAAGTTCGTTTGCCTTGTTTATGATTTTATCGTCGACGTCGGTATAGTTTCTGGCGTATGTAACGTCATATCCGCTCTTTACGAGATACTTTCTTATGATGTCGTAAATTAAAGCCTGATAAATATGCCCGACGTGAGCGTCACCCGAAACGGTGATACCGCAGGCATACATCTTGACCTTGTTGCCGTCCATCGGCTTGAATTCCTCTTTCCTGCCCGAAAGAGTGTTATAAATTTTAAGCATTTTATTTTTCCTCTTTGCCGATGGGCTTTTCCGCTTCGGCGAAAAATTCTTTTGAGTCAGACTGAACGGATACCGTTTTAATTCCGCACTTTTTCTCAAGCTCGACAATCCTTGAGTTTAAACGTCTGAATTCTTCCAAAATGGGGTCAGGCAGTAAAATCTGGTTCATATCCGACACCCTCTCACCGTCCTGCTTGACTATTCTGCCCGGGACGCCGACGACGGTGCAATAAGGGGGCACCGATTTAAGCACCACGCTGCCCGAGCCTATCTTGCTGCCTTTGCCTATCGTGAGCGGCCCTAAAACTTTTGCGCCGCAGGATATCATCACGTCGTCCTCGATGGTGGGATGACGCTTTCCGACGTCTTTTCCCGTTCCGCCCAGGGTCACGCCCTGATATATGACAACGTTGTTTCCTATCTCGCAGGTTTCGCCAATCACCACTCCGCTGCCGTGGTCGATAAACACGCCGTATCCTATCTTGGCGGCAGGGTGAATTTCTATGCCTGTTTTATGCCTTGCCTTAGCCGATATGTAACGCGCCATACATTTCATGCCCCTTTCGTAATACCAATGGGCATAACGGTAAGCCTTTATCGCTTTATATCCGCTGTAATAATGTTTGACGCAGTATATGCTTGTAGCGGCAGGGTCTTTCTCCATTGCCGCTTTAAGGTCAAGCTTTAACATCTCTTTTATTGACATTTTATTCTTTTGGCTCATTGTCCCCGTCTGCCTTCTTTTCCGCCTTATTTTGTTTGGGCTTTTCCTCTTTGTTTTCGCCCTCGGCGATATCCGACTTGCCCTCTTCCGACTTACCGCCGTCCGTCTTGCCGATATCCGTCTTATCCTCTTCCGACTTGCCTTCGCCGAAAAGCTCGTCCACTTCGTTTGCGAAAATGGTTTCCTTTTCAAAGAGAATTTTTACCATTTTGTCGAGAATATCTCTGTTCTCTTTCAAAATGTTTATCGCCCTTTCGTGTGCCTCGTCAAGTATGGCCTTGATTTCCGCATCGATTTTTGCGGCAACGGCGTCGGAATAGTTCACCTGAGTCTGAAAGTCTCTGCCGATAAACACTTCCTGAGAAGAGCCGAGGTGCATAGTGCCGATATTTTTGGACATACCCCACTCCGTAACCATTTTACGCGCGATAGAGGTTGCCCTTTGAATATCGTTTGAAGCTCCCGTCGTAACGTCTTTTATGACGAGCTCTTCCGCCGCTCTTCCGCCGAGCATCATGGCGATTGTGTCGCACAGTTTATTATACGTCATATGCATATCGTCTGTTTCCGGCAAAGTAATTGTATAACCCGCCGCCATACCTCTGGGTATGATGGAAACTTCGTGCACGTCGTCGCAGTATTTAAGCCTTTTGGCGCAGATTGCGTGTCCCGATTCGTGATAGGCTGTGATACGCTTGTCAAACTGAGTGACCACTCTGCTCTTTTTGGCAGGACCTGCTATAACCTTGTTGATTGCCTCGTTGATATCTGCCATCTCGATGACTTTTCTGTCCGCGCGGGCAGCAAGTATTGCAGCCTCGTTCAAGAGGTTTTCGATATCGGCACCCGTAAAGCCTACGGTAAGGCGGGCGATAGCTTTGAAGTCGATTTCGGGAGAGAGAGGCTTGTTGCGCGAATGGACTTTGAAGATTTCCTCTCTTCCCTTGACGTCGGGAGTGTTGACGAAAATCTGTCTGTCAAATCTGCCCGGTCTCATGAGAGCGGGGTCGAGTATATCGGCACGGTTGGTTGCCGCCATAACAATTATCGAATCGTTCGACTCGAAGCCGTCCATCTGAACGAGAAGCTGGTTTAGCGTTTGCTCTCTTTCGTCGTTTCCGCCGCCGAGACCTGCGCCCCTTTGACGGCCGACTGCGTCGATTTCGTCAATGAATATTATGCACGGCATATTCTTTTTGGCTTGGTCGAAAAGGTCTCTTACTCTCGACGCTCCGACGCCCACGAACATCTCGACAAAGTCTGAACCGCTGAGCGAGAAGAACGGCACGTTGGCTTCTCCTGCAACCGCCTTGGCAAACAAGGTTTTACCCGTTCCCGGAGGTCCGACAAGCAAAACGCCTTTGGGAACTCTTGCGCCTATTTCTCTGAACTTTTTGCTGTCTTTCAAAAAGTCGACGATTTCTTTTAATTCCTCTTTCTCTTCTTCTGCACCCGCTACGTCGGTAAAGCGAACTTTGACGTTTTGCGCCATGTTGGCTTTTGTCTTTCCGAAGCTGAACGCTTTGTTTCCCGCTCCGCCCGATTGCTTAAACAGCATAACGAAAAACACGACGAGCAACACAAGCGCTATCGCCGGAACGATGAGCGAAAAAATCGTGCTTGATGTAGACGGATTGTCATATACGATGACGGCTTTTACGGCAGGCGCGTTTTCCGATTCGTAAACGGATTTATACACCTCGTAAAACTGACTTCTTGAATCTATATAGCAATATGCGTTCTTTTTGTTTGAGTCCACATATTCGATATCGACTCTGTAATTTCCCGTGAGCGTCAACGTTTTTACCTCGCCCGCTTTCATACTTGCAATCAAGCTGTTTTCCTTGCCGTCGAAACTTATCTCGTTTCTGTTGGTCAAGGTAACGGACAAAATGATTGCAACGACAATCAAAACCGCCGCAATCGTTATTATCAACGCCCTTCTTCCTGTTGCGTTCATTATTCCTCCTTAGCCTTTAGGGGGCAAAGTTATAAACTTTAAATCAAATAGGTATTATATCAATATTCACACGATTCGTCAACTTATTCGCATTCTTTGACAAAAGCGCACTTTTGGGCAAAAATAAAAGACGTATATATCGCTTTGGCGATCCTTTCGGACATATCGCAAACAAGACTGAAATCTGCGCTCAAAAGATTGGTGAGCGTGTCGCCGTCACGGGGCGCTACTATACCGAGAATGCCTATATCGCCATAGGCGTTTGCCGTTTTGTCGAGCGCGGCTTTCGGACGAACGCCCTCTTTTACTACGATTTTGCCCACGTCCTCTTTTTTGCCGACGCATGCGTCCACGGCAATTACCACGCTACCCTGATGGACGGAATGTATCATATCCAGCGTAGAATCTATCTTTTTTGCGTTTATATCGTCGTTTAAATCTCCGTAAACAAACGTTTTTATATTATATTTTTCCTTAAGGGCGGTTCCCACCATGGGAGCTAAAGAATCGCCCGTCACTTCTCCCGTGCCAAAGCAAACTATAACTATTTCCATATTTTCCTCCGCATACATTATTGCCAAAGGAAATTTTTTCAATCACTGCTACGGGTGTTTCCGGAAATTTTTAATTTTTTTCGGGCTGTCTTTTCGCTGTTTAAAAAGATATAAATTTCAAGTAAAAATCGCAATCTCAAGACGAAACGAGGTTTTGCTTTTTAAATTGATTTCTGCCTTAGCGATTTAAGTTTTTGAGTTTAATGCAATAAATTATATTTTAAATACTTAAAAACAGCTTAAATAGGGCTTTTTTTGTTATTTTTGCCAAAATATTTACAATATCTGTAAATGATTTTGCTCTGCGCCTATTGATTTTAAAACAATTATGTTATATTATATAAACGTATATTATTGTCTAACTAAGGAGAAAAATGCTTTACTCTGTTTCGGCGTTTAATTTAGCGGACGGCGCAATTTTATTGGTGCTTGTGCTCGCTCTTATCCGGGGCATAAGAAAGGGGCTAAGCGAATCCCTCAGCGGATTCGTTTTTAACCTGCTTTTGCTTGTCGCCGCCCTGTATCTTGCGAGCGTCTGCACAAATCCGCTGCTTGACACGCCGACGGGACAAAAGCTTTACGAAGCGGTTTACGGTTGGTCGGAAAGCTGGGGAACGGAATTCACTTCTCCTGTGTTTTTCAACAACGGAACTCCGTTTATCTACAATGAAGCGGGAGAGGCGATAGAGCTGAGAGCCGCCGCCTCGAACAGCATTTTGGGAATGATTCTCGGCTTTTTGGCTCCGAAACTTTTGCCTGCCGAGGGCGGAGCGTCACTTGCGGACGCCATAGTCCCAAACTTTGTGGCAATAGTTTTCGCATTGGGACTGTTTATCGTGTTTTTCATAATTTTGAAGATTATCTTCAAAATAGTAGAAAAACTTGCCGAAAAATTCGAGGACGCGCCAAAACTCAAGTGGCTTGACAAGCTTTTGGGCGTTATCGTTTCAATGATTTTGGGATATGCCTTTGCCCTCTTCGTGTTCGGATTTTTGGGCATATTCGAAAACTTTTCGTTTATGGCGTCGGCGGTAAGTTATATCGAAAATTCGGCATTTGCTTCCGCTATATGGACAAACAATCCCATACGGTTGCTGTTTATCAATATGTTCGGCGCACCGGGCGCATAGACTTTTGCAGTAAAATTCTGAAATAAGGGGTATGGCTTATGGATAGTAAAAAAACAAAGACTGAAAATACAAAGCCGGAAAAAGAAAAGAAAAAGAAAAAGGAAAAAAGAGGCTGCAAAGGCTGTCTTAAAGATATGTTTGTGCTCATCGTCGGAATGATAACGGGCATAATCGTTTTTGTCGCGGCGGTTGTGGGAACCGTTTACGTTGCCCTTACGGCGGTTTCGGTAAAAGATTTGCAACAGACTTTCGGCGTAGAGCTTGTCCCCGAAGACAATGCCGAACTTTTGAATAAAAATATGCTTCAGCTTGTCCAGGAAGTTATCGGTATGGCGTCCGACATATCGAACGTTTCGATAGACGACATTCTCGATACTTTCAATCTTCCCATACCCAACGAGATTGAAGGCATTGACATAACGCCTCTGTTCAAGTATCCGATTTTTGAAATCCCCAATCACGTTTCGGAAGTTACGAGCAACATAACAATAGACACGATAGCGAGACTTGCCAATATCGATTTGGCTTCCTATAACATTCCCCTTCTTTTAAAACTCGAAGACGAAACGATCGAAAATGCCGCAGATGTTTTGCTCAAAAAGATGAACGGCAACATATCCTTGAGATTGCTTGAAGACGATTTCGGCATAGAGATTGAGGGAGAGAATTCCGTTTTGGAAAACGTGCAGGACGTCATAATCGGCGAACTCGGCGGAGTGCTCGACTATTTGACGTTATCGGACATAATCGATATAGATTCTGATAAATTTATTTCTATCGAAGATACCGCCCTCTATTACTACGTGGGCGATAAAACGCAGTCGTATATTCAGATAGACAATCTTTCACAGTCTAACCCCTATTCCGAAAAATCGATATTTAAAGCGGACGAAGCGAGCGGTGTTTTGGACAGGCGCGAAGTTTTGTATATCCGCCAAAAAGACAGTGACGGTGCATACGTGCTTGACAAATACGGAAACTACGTATATACCGTCGCAAACGATTTCTACTTCATAGACCAATCGACTCAAACGCAGTTCGGAGCATACGTCAAAAACGAATCCGGCGAATTTGTTTTGGACGAAACCTTGGACGGAGAAATTTATTATCGCCATATCGAATACGTCCCGTGCGACCTCGTTGCGGATATGCCGGAATTTTCGTCAATCGACGTTAAATACGTAAAAGCTTATATTAACCATTTTACTTTGCAAAACGGAAATTATCTTCCCGAAGCTTTCGGATATTTTGAAGTTTACAGAGGAGGCTTCCTCATAGGAACAAGCACAACGGGAAACGTCCCGTCGTCTGCTTCTGAATTTGTTCCGATAAACTCTCTTGACGAACTTAACGGACAGGACAAATTTTATTACAGCGATTTTAACACGCTGTCATACAGAGAGCTTACGGCATACGGAATAGACTACGGCACGGCAGACAGTCCAGTTGTTCCAGACGCAAACAGCTCTCTTTCGTCGCAAAAGAGCGGATATCTAAAGGCACATACGGGCACAAGCAACAAAACTTTGCAAGCGGTCTCGAGAATACAAATAAAAAATCTGTCCGATATCATTGACAAGGTTAAAACGTTAAAAGTGGGCGAACTCATTGACGTATACGAAACGGCGACTCCCGAACACGAAAAAAGTCCGCAGTTTTTAATCGAACTGAAAGACACTCCGCTCTCCGATTTATCGCAGGCAATAAACGGACTGACTCTGTCCGCTTTCATTGAGATAGATTCAACAAGTCCGAAACTTTTGCAGGCTCTTAAAGACAGCTCCCTTTCGACCATAGAGACCGACATAGCAAACGTTTGTCTTGCCGACATCATTGAAATTGATTCGTCGTCAAATGCGCTTCTCAAAAAAATCGCTTATACCGCAATAACGGATATGAGCAACGCAATAAGCAGTCTGTTTAACGATATAGTTTTAAATGACGTGTTAAATTTAAATCTTTATTCCGCTTTCGTTTCCGATGCGGTGGGAGAATACGCTTTACTTGAATTCAAAAACAAATTTATTCCTTTCGACAGAGGCGACTACGTTCTGGAAAACGGCAATTACGTTTACTATGACTCTAAAAATCCCGACCATGCTTTGCTTCAACGCTATGAAAGAGGTTATGCCTATATACCGTCAGACAGCGGAAATTATGTTTACAACGTCTATGACGAAACGGGCAATCCATACGTCTTTTACGACCTTAACAATTCCGCCATGCCATCGGTTGCCGATTCTATCGCCGCAGGCAATATGTATTATTTTGACGTAACTAATTTAGCTTCGCCTTACACGCAAATAACTTCCGAGGACGAATTTAACAACGTGTCTAAACTTTATCCGAAAATGCTTAAAGGTTATACCGGCTTTATCAAAAAGCCGTCGGGATATTCGGGAAGCTCAATTAGTTTTACAAAGGTTTATGCCGACGACGTGCTCTTGGCTACCTCGACTGCAAGCGGAACCTACGTCATAAAATATAACGAGCTTACAAATATAGGCACTGTTAAAGACGCCGACGACATAAACTATATTCCCGTTCGTTATTACGACAAAGCGGAACTTAAAGACACGCTTTATTATTCTCAGAACGGCACGGATTTTGTCGTTTACAGCGAAGCCGAGCACGGCGCAATGAGCACCGTATTTGACAACCTATATATCTGCCCGTCAAGCGTGAACGGACTATACACCTTTGACGGAGTAACATATAGCGAATATTTCGGTGATAAAACTGCCGACAATCTTTATGTTTTCGTAAAAGATTCTGCGGCGTTTGATACGTATTCGGGCGATTATTTCGTAAGATTTTCAGGTGCGGTGCTCGATGAGGACGGCTCTATGTCGGGACAGCATTATCAAAAAATTTATGCGGCTACCGTCGATTCGTCCGTCGCTGCCATGATTCAGACCGCTCAGCTCACCTACCCGGATATCGTCGACGACGCCAATATAAGCTCGTTTGAGTTTGTCTCATATCAGACGGACGAAAACGGAGTTATAGAAAAAAGCCAAAACCTATTGATTGCTTTAAACAATAAACCGCTTTCGTCTTTAAACGACTCTTTTAAAAATATGACGCTCGGTGATTTGATTTCCGAATCGCCTGACACTTTCTTCAGTGGAACTATAATGAACTCCACTTTAAGCGACCTCGGAACCGTATTGACGGAAAAACTGTCTTCCGCTACTATGGGTGATATCATCACCTGGTCGGGGATTGCCGTTGAACCTGCAATCGAACTTGCTCTTAACGACATAACCTTGGTTGACTTTTTCGACAGACTGACGATAACCGTCGTAAACGGCAAACCTTTTATAGGCTTTGAACTGTAAAAAATATTTATCTCTAACGTAATTTTGATATTTTGCGTTAAAAAATATGCTCAATGCCGTTTTTAGAGGCTTTTAAACTTAATATAAATATGAAAACAAAATGTTTGAAGTTTTCAAAAGTATATGCCTTTTAGGTTATTACTTATGAAAGAAGGTAAAAAATAAATGCAGATAAGAAAATATAAACAATCCGATTTTGAAAAAGTAAGACAGATTTGTTTTGAAACGGCGGTTGGCAGACAGTTTCAGATTAACAAAGAACTTGTATGCACACTGTTTTGCGATTATTATCTTACTTATGAAAGCGATAACTGCTTTATTCTTTCCGCGGAAAACGACGAAGCCGTAGGATATGTAATTTGTGCCGAAAATTTTGACGAATACATAAACAGGTATTTTGAAAAATATTTTAAAAAAGTAAAATCACTGTCTAAAAGAGAAGCATTTATCAAAAAATGCGAAAAGTTTTTTTATAAAAAAATTTCAAAATCATATCCTGCTCACATTCATATTGACATTTTAGAAGAATACAGAGGAAAAGGCTACGGTAAAGGTCTTATAAGAAAGCTTATCGACAGCTTAAAATCCAAAGGCGTAAAAGGAATTTATCTTACCGTGGATACAAAAAACAAAAAGGCGATAAAGTTTTACTATAAACTCGGTTTCTCAAAATTAAAATCCATCTTTGGTAAAGCCCTGATTATGTGTAAAAAACTTTAGTTAAACTCAACGTTTTTATTGTGTTTATAATCTACCGTTTTTTATCCTTTAACTTTTTATAAATTATAAATTGCATATTTATAAATTAAAGATTTAAAACAAACTAATAATTAAAACCAAACTAATATTTAATAATGAATTAATATTTAATATGAGCTAATATTTAATATGAACTAATAATTAATATGAACTAATATTTATTTAATTTTAAACTAATATTTCAGAAAATCACCTAATATTTTAATAAATAAAATCCGCCGAAAATTCGACGGATTTTTAATTTTTCTATTTTAAAACAATTAAATTTAAGCTTTGTTTTTTATTAATTTATTTGTTATACATAACTCTGAGCGGCAAAATGAGATAAAGCCAATTTTTTTCCTGTCCTTTTATAATTCCCGGAGCAGACGGAGTCGTAAAATTCAGCGTTATATATTGGTCGGATATGGCTCTCATCGCGTCGGTTATATACTTACTGTTAAAGGCTATCATCATATCTTTGCCTTTTAAAGATATTTGGACTTTTTCGTTTACTTCGCCCGTGTTTGATTCCGCCTTTAAAAGTATGACGTCTTCCTTTATTTCCATTTTCACGTAACTCTTTTTCTCGTTTCTTGAAATAAGGGACACTCTTTCGATTGCGTTTTCAAATTGTTTTTTATCGACTACTACTTCCGTTGTAAATTCTTCGGGAATAATTTTTTCATAAGCCAAAAACTCATCGTTTATGAGCCTTGTAACTATTTTCGTTCCGCTAAGCTCCAACATAAGATAATGCTTTTCAAAAGTCAGAGTTATTGTTTCTTCCGTATCGTCAATAAGTCTGCTCATTTCAAGCAAAGATTTTGAAGGAACTACTATCTGCTCTTTTTCAACGCTGTTTTCCATGGGAATCTGAGCGAGAGCAAGCCTGTAACCGTCAGAGGCGACTCCTTCCAATATGTTTTCTTTTATGTTTAAACAACATCCTTTAAGCGGAGGTCTGCTTTCATCTGTCGCAACGTTAAAAATTATCTTGTTTATTAAATCTTTAAATGCGAGTTTATCTATTTTTATGGATTTTTCCTGACTTACCGATTTAAGCTCAGGATAATCTTCAAAATCGAGACATGCAAATGAAACGTCGCTGTCGAGATATTTTAATTTGAGCTTATTTTTATTTGTTCCGTCAAGCTCTATTTTTTCTTCTTCAATCTTTTTGCAGTATTCCGCAAAAATTTTACCGGGCACTATTATTTCGCCTTCAATCAGAACTTCAGCCTTTATTTTCTTTTCAATCCAAAGCTCGAGGTCGGTTGCAAGAAGCGTGAGTTCGTCACCTTTAGCGGTGAGCTTTACGCAATCCAAAACAGGATTCATTCTTTTTAAAGGCAAAGCCTTAATTACTTTTGAAACCGCATCGCTAAGCTCTATTCCCTCGCATTTGATTTTCATTTTCGCTCTCCTTTGTTGTTTAATATATTTTTTAAATTATTACTATTATTATTATCCCTGTTTATAAGTGGATAAATTTTTTATAACACAATATTTAGAAACTAACAATATTAAAAATCAAAATATAGTGTTTTTTTAATTAATTTTGTGTTGATAACTTTTTTTTATTTTCCACAAAATATCAACAAAATAAAAAGTTTTCAACATTACTTATTTAAAAGCGAATTTTTTATATCCGTAACTATAATCCTCATGCGCGGATTCTTTTTTATTTCTTCGGTTATTTTATCTCTTGCGTGCATAACGGTTGTATGGTCTCTTCCCCCGAAAATTTTTCCTATGGAAACTAAGGGAACACCGAGCATGTTATCCATAAGATACATTGCTATCATTCTCGGTTCGACGATAGACTTTGTTCTGCTGCTTCCCGTGATGTCTTGATTTGTGATGTTAAAATAATTGCAAACGGCGCTTATTATATCGCTCTCTTCTATTTTTTCTTTTTTATCCTCGATAAAATCAGAGAGAGCCTCTTTTGCTATATCGACAGTATCGACGGTATGATTTGTAAGAGAACTGTAAAAAATTATTTTGTTTAAAAGACCTTCCATCTCTCTGATGTTAGAGGTTGATTTTTCTGCGATATATTCCGCCACTTCGTCGGAAAGGTTAAATTTTTCTCTGACCGCTTTGTTTTTCAATATGGCGATTTTTGTTTCCATATTTGGGGGTTGAATATCAACGGTAAGACCCCAAGAGAACCTTGTCCTTAACCTGTCGTTGAGTTTTTGAAGGTCGCTCGGGGAACAGTCCGCGGTTAATACTATTTGTTTTTGATTTTGATAAAGGTCGTTGAAGATATGAAAAAACGCTTCCTGAATACCTTCCTTTCCCGATATAAACTGAATATCGTCAATCATAAGTAAATCGACCTTGCGATATTTTTCTCTGAAATCGTTAGAAGAATTTTTATTTTCGTTTGAAGACCTTATCGAATTTATAAGTTCGTTTATAAAAGTTTCTGAATTGACGTATAAGATTTTAGCTCTTTGGTTTGTTTTTGTGATATGATTTCCGATTGCGTGCAAAAGGTGCGTTTTTCCGAGACCTGCCGAGGAATATATAAACAAGGGATTATATTTTCCGCCGAGGTCGTCGCAAATTGCTTTTGCCGCTTCTAAGGCAAACTCATTGCTTTTTCCTTTTACGAAATTATCGAAAGTATATCTTTCCAAAAATTTCATAGTCTCAAAATCGTCATCGGTTTGACCTTTTACAATCAATCCCTCGTCTTCGATAAAACTGTCTTGTTTTTTTATATATTCTTCTTTATCCGTATCGAGAATAATTTCAACGTTTGTTATCATCGGATTTATTGAGGTAACGGTTTTTTTTATCGTCTTGAGATATTGATTTTCGATAGTCTTTTTGGACATATTGGAAATAGTAGACAAAATGAGCGAATTTTTTACAAAACAAACAGGCTCGAGTTTATCTATCCACACGTCAAAGCTTATTGAATTTAAAACTTTGGATAATTCCGACTTTGCGTCGTTCCAAAAAGAATCGATATTTATCATAGATTATATTATAACTAAACCAAAAGAATTTTTCAACGAATATCGTATTATTTTTATTTTTTTACAATATATGCTTTTTTGGTAATTTTTCATTTTAAAAGATAAAAACTATATTTGTTTGTAATATTTTAACTTTTAATATATAATTTGAGTATGCAAATCAAAAAACTTTACCTTAAAAATTTCAGAAATTATTCCGAAGAAACGGTAGAATTTTCCGACGGATTAAACGTTTTATACGGAGCTAACGCAGCGGGAAAAACAAATATGCTTGAGGCTGTTTATCTGACGAGCATAGCCAAAACTCCGAGAACGACAAAGGAAAAAGAACTCGTTTTGGAAGGTGAAAAATATGCCGTGGTAAAGGTTTTGGTGGAAAACAATTTTCGCAGTCATAAGGTGGAAATAATAATCGACGATAAGGGTAAAAAGAGAATTTTGGTGGATTCTCTGCCTATCAACAGAGCGGGAGAGTTAATAGGAGTCGTTGCCGTTGTTTTTTTCTCGCCCGACGAAATGAAGCTTGTCAAAGAATCTCCGGACTACCGTCGCAGATTTTTGGACATATCCTTATCACAGCAACAAAAAGAGTATTTTAACGCTCTTGTGAAATATAATAAAATTTTAAAACAGCGCAACAATCTTTTAAAAAGCGACTATGACGATATGGACGCTATGCTGGACGTTTACGACGTTCAACTCTCAGACGTAGGTCTTGTCATTTTGGATAAAAGAAGGGAGTTTGTAAACACTCTCAAAACTTATGCTTTAAAAACGCATAAATTTTTGAGCGATAACGGCGAAACTTTGGAAGTTGAATACGAAACAGAATTGACAAAAGATAACTTTTTAAAGCTTTTAAAGAAAAACAGAGAGAAAGATAAAAAACTGTCGTTTACCACGGTAGGTCCTCATCGCGACGATTTAAAACTTATCGTAAACGGAAAGGACGCCAGAAAATTTGCGTCGCAAGGTCAGCAAAGAAGCATAGCCCTTTCTTTAAAGTTTGCCGAATTAGAGCTGTATAAAATCGAAACGGGCGAAAAAGCCGTTTTGCTTTTGGACGACGTGCTAAGCGAATTAGACGTGAAACGCAGAACTCAGCTTTTAGAGCTTTCAAAGGAATATCAAACAATTCTCACCTGCACCGAGTTTGACAGTTATGAAAAGGCGGTAAAATTTAAAATTGAAAACGGAAAGATAATAAAAAGAGAATATTAAAATTTTAAAACGACCTGTTAAATATTTTTTTAACAAGTTAAATATTTTTTAAGCCTTTAAATTTTAAAATAATGCATTAAAAACGGAAAAAAACAAAAAAGCCGCATTCGGCTTTTTATTTTATCGAAATTGACAAAACAGAGAAACAGAAGAAAAATCGTCAATATTTATTAAATTGCATCTGTTATCTATCAATTAAATTTTTCTGTTTACATTTTCCAAAAACGCTTTACAGCCTTTTAAAATATCGTCGTAGGCTTTGTCAAAATTTCCGGTATACCAAGGGTCTGCAACGTCACGGTTTTCGCCTGTGAATTCAAGCAGTCTGAATACTTTATTTTGAGGGTCTCCGTTTAATCTTATTACCGTGTTGGTAAAGTTTTCCGTATCCATAACGAGAAAATAATCCGACTTATCGTAGTCGGAGGACTTTAAAAGCGTAGCGGTATGTTTGGAAAAAGGTATTCCCTCTTTTGTCAGCTTGACTTTTGCGGGATAATACATATCGCTGCCCAATTCGTCCGTGTGAGTGGCTTTCGAATCAACTTCTATTTTCGGTTCTAAATATTTTAATATAAACTGCGCCATAGGTGAACGGCAGATATTGCCGTGACAAACAAACGTGACTTTCATTTTGTATTCCTCTTTTATTTTTTAATTTTATCATAAAATAAAAATCATTTCAATTTTTACACAGATAAAAATATTTGTTGAAGGTTCAGGCATAACAAATTTTTATTTATATTTTAAAACAGTTTTTATATTATAAAGTATCCTTATATAAATAAAAATAGCTTTCAATAAATATTATCATTATAACCTTATATAATAAAAAAATATAACAGGAAAATTAGATATAATAAATAAACCCGTATAAAAAAATTTATATTTTATTTTTAAATAAAGTTTGAAATTTAAATATAATTATCTATAATAGGATTATGAAGCAAGAAAAGAAACCGAAAAAAAGCCGAGCCGAACTTTTGAGAGAAATTTTCAATTTTAAAGGGATAAAGTTCTACAATTTCATTTTATTGACAGTAGCCGGTATAGTCAACGCGGTAGGCGTGACGATGTTTTTGGTGCCGGCAAATCTTTATGACGGCGGGCTTTCCGGTACTTCTTTTTTGCTCTCTAACGTTACGCCGCTTTCCCTATCGTTATGGCTCATCATTTTAAACGTTCCCTTTTTTTTGGTTGCGCTCAAAAAAGCAGGAATTAAATATATAATATATTCCCTTTGGGCAATCGGAATGTATTCGCTTTTCTCATACCTGTTTCAGAACGTTTTCGGAATCGATTTTTCCGACGGTTCGCCGATTGCCGGGCAGGACGTATTGCTTTGTTGCCTTTTCGGCGGTCTTATTAGCGGCATCGGAAGCGGTCTTACTATCCGTGCGGGCGGCGCTCTCGACGGAGTAGAAGTCGCGGCGACTTTCTGTGCGAAAACACTCGGACTTTCCGTCGGTACGTTTGTAATGATTTACAACGTAATTGTTTATACTGTTGCAGGCGTTGTCTTCAAGGCATTTTCCGTGCCGCTCTATTCCGTCATTGCTTATGCGGTCGGCTTAAAAGCCGTCGATTTTATAGTAGACGGTTTCGACAAGGGCAAAGCCGTATTTGTCATTACCGATAAAAGTCAGACAGTCGCTTCTGCCTTGTCCGAGGAGTTCGGCAGAGGTCTTACCGTAATTAACGCCAAAGGTTTTTATTCACAAACGGAAAAAATAGTGCTATACTGCGTAGTTAACAGGTTTGAGCTTTCAAAGCTTAAATCAATTGTCGAGCAAACAGACTCACAGGCTTTTATAGCCGTAAGCGAAGTTACGGACACTCTCGGGTCCGATTTAAAATTCAGCCTTTTTAAACGCAAGAGCAATCTTGAAAAGATAATCAATCAATCCGAATTGAGCGATTCTCCTTGCGAAGTTTTACACCAAGTTCCGTCCGACGAACAAAGCGAGCCTTCAAATAATTCTTCTGAAGGGAAAACGGACAACGGCGGCGAAAACAATAAAGTGTAAAAATGTCCTTAAATGTGTTGACAAATCTTTTTTTTGCAATTATTATATTAAAGCAATTAAAAATGCTTGTTTAGCTCAGTCGGTAGAGCATGCGGCTGTTAACCGCAGTGTCGGGGGTTCAAGTCCCTCAACAAGCGCCAATAAATATATGGCACCTGTTAATAAACAGGTGTTTTTTATTTTCCTATTTTAAAATTTGAATATTTGCTTTTGCTCAAGTAAGAGGGTAAGCGTCAATCATTGGTGTCTGCCTTATTGCGCGATAACGTAGAAAGTTAAAATTTAAGCAAGTTATATTTATATTAAGATTAAGAATGAAAAGATTGCGGCAATGCTTATATCTTTTGAGTGTTTATGACAAAAACATATAAAAAGTTTAAAATGCAGTGCTTTTTTTGTTTAAAATCTGCCAAATTCAGACAAAATCTTAAAAATCTTTTTAAAACTCTTGTCTATATTCGTTTTATATTATATTATAGTTATACTGAATATAGTTAATTTTTAAACAATTTCGGAGGCAAAATTATGTCATTCGCAAAAACCGTGTTTATTGCTATCGACCATCTTTTTAATCGTCCGCAGAACAGGACAAAAATACTAAGAGAAACGCGTCACGTCAAATGCGACGCCGATATCGCATACGGAGAAGAGCCGGAATGCAAACTCGACCTATATTACGTTCCCAAAGAAGACGGCAAGTATCCCGTTATTTTTGAAATTCACGGAGGCGGTTTTGTTGCCGGCGATAAAAAATACCGCCGTGCTCTTTCAAGGTGGTATGCCGCAAATACAGGCGCTATGGTTGTTAACGTAAACTACGGATTAGCTCCTGAGGTTAAATTCCCCACACCCATGCAGCAACTTGTCAAAGCCGTGAATTGGGTAAAAGATAATGCGGATAAATATAATTTTGATTTGACAAAGTTTGTTGCGACGGGTGACAGCGCAGGCGGTTATTATGCGGCTATGCTCTGCGTAATTCAAGACAGTGACGTGCTGCAAGAACAATACGGAAAAATGAACGCCAAGTTTACGGGCTGTGCTTTAAATTGCGGTATTTACGACCTTGAAACCGCTCTGAAGACAAAAATATTGTTTAACCTTACGGGTAAAATTTGGAAAGATTATACAGGCGAAAAAATGAAGGATATGCAAAATTATAAATATCTCAACTACCTTTCGCCCTCGCATTATATCACGGATAAATTTCCGACCGCATTTTTTGTTTATGCAAAAAAAGATTTCTTCTGCGGCGGTCAAGGTGAGGCGTTAAAAGAACAGCTTGACAGCCTTGGGGTTTATAACGAAAGTTACGGCTCGACCAAGTTTATGGATAACCACACGTTCCCCATTATTTGGAACACTAAGGCGGCGAAGGAAAGCAATGCAATGCTTTTATCTTTCCTTAACAGATTTTTTGCGGGTGAAATTTAAAAATAAATCTTTGCAAAAGGCTTGACTTTCTTGATAGGTTTTCAACTTAAATTGAGATAAAAAGTGAATATATTTATTGTTATAAAAAGAGCAAGGTTGTGCCTTGCTCTTTTTGTTGAGATTTAATTTATTTTGATGATAGCTTTCTGCTAAACGTTTACCCTAAAAAATGTCAGGCTAAAGCATTTAAATTGTGCATTTGCTTTGGGCGTTTAAACGCTTAAATTCTAAAGCTATTTTGTCAGTTCATAAACGAACGCTTCATAAGGCAATATTTTTGTATTTTGCAAAACGGCGGGCGTCGATTGATAGTTTGAAATGACAAGGCTTGATTTGAGGTCTTTAAATTCTTCGGGAACCTTAAATGTAGCGCATTTTGAGCTGTAACTGCAAACGACAAGATATATTTTGTCTCCGAGTTCTCTTTTGTATACGAACAGCTTTTTGTTGTCGTGCAAAAGTTCCGTGTAGCTTCCCTCTTTGATAATTTTGTTGCCCAATCTGAATTTGTTTATCTTTTTGTAAAAATTCAAAATCGAGTCTTCGTCGGCTAACGCTTCCTCTACGTTTATTTTTTTATAATTCGGGTTGACCATCATCCAAGGCGTTCCCGAGGTGAACCCCGCATTTTTTTCTGCGTTCCATTGCATTGGCGTTCTTGCGTGGTCTCTTGCCCTCTTTTGAAGTGCCCAAACTACTACGGGGATAAGCGGAGGGAAAAATTTTGCAATTTTATATATATTCTTTGAAACTATATCCACGTAATCTTTAGGTTTAAAGCCTGCGATATTCGTCATGCCTATTTCCTGACCTTGGTAGATATAGGGCGTGCCTTTCATGAAGTTAATGCAAATGGCGAGCATTTTAGCCACGTATTTGCGGTATTCGAGTTTTCCGTATCTCGGCAGAGAACGGGGATAGTCGTGATTTTCGATAAACAGACTGTTCCAGCAATTATCGGGAAGAGCCTGCCAGCTGCTGAAAATGGTTTTCCATTTTTTGAGGCTGAATTTTTTAGGAATAACCGTCATAAACGCGTCGGCTTCCTGATGCTCAAAGGTGAATATGCAGTCGAGTTCTTCACGGTCCTCTGCGACGATTGATTCGGCATTTGATACGGTTATTCCCTGTCCTTCGCCAACGGTCATAGAGTCGTATTTTGAAAATGCCTTTTGGTTGAGCTCGTGTATATATTCGTGATAATGCGGACCGATGACAAACTGTTCGTCACCGCATATAATAGGATTGAATTTGCCGTTCGGAAGCCCTTCCGTTTTGGATATATAGGTTATAACGTCGCATCTGAAACCGTCAACGCCGAGCTCAAACCAATAGTTGCAAATGTCTGCCACTTCCTGCCTTACTTTGGGGTTATCCCAATTGAGGTCGGGTTGCTTTTTGCTGAACAGATGCAGATAATATTCGTTTGTCGTTTCGTCATATTCCCACGCGCTGCCTGAAAACCTCGACGACCAGTTGTTGGGCGGCTTCTTTCCGTTTTTGCCTCTGCCCGGTCTCCAGATATAATAATCCCTGTAAGGATTATCTTTTGACGAACGGGATTGTTTAAACCACTCGTGTTCGTCCGACGTATGATTGACTACCAAGTCCATGACAAGTTTAATGCCTCTTTGATGCATGCCGTCAATCATCTCTTTCCAATCGTCAAGAGTGCCGAATTCGTCCATGATATCACGGTAGTTCGATATGTCGTATCCGTTGTCGTCGTTGGGCGATTTATAGCAAGGCGAAAGCCATACGGCGGTCACGCCGAGGTCTTTAAGGTAGTCAAGTTTTGAAATAATGCCCTGAATATCGCCTATTCCGTCACCGTTTGAGTCGCAGAAGCTTCTCGGATAAATCTGATAAAATACGGCGTCTTTATACCATCTCGTTTTTTTGTTTTGTGTCATGTTTCCCCCGATTAGTTGTTATCTTTTTTTAAAATTTCTACCAGCTGATAAATTCTTTCCAGGTCGTCCTTAGAGAAATAATCAATGGAAAATCTTCCTTTTTCCGGTGTTCCGACAAGTTTGACTCTCGTGCCGAAAACTCTCTTCATATCGCTGACAAGCTCTTTTAATTCGAGTGTGAGAGGCTGAGTTTTTCTCGGACCGGACGGAATATTCTTTCTTGTCTCATAAAGCCTGACTCTGTCTTCGACGTCCCTTACCGTCATTTTGTATTGAACAATCTGTTTGGCAAGATTTATCAAAAATTCTTTATTGTCAATGGTGACGAGAGCTCTTGCGTGTCCCGAAGAAATCTTTCCGCTTTTGACCATTTCAAGCACTTCCTCGGGAAGAGTTAAAAGTCTTAAAAGGTTTGTTACGTAAGGACGGCTTTTGCCTATGCGGTCGGCAACCGCTTCCTGCGTTAGTCCGTGATTTGTCATAAGCTCTTTAATGCCTTCCGCCGCTTCTATTGCGTTTAAATCCTCTCTTTGAATATTTTCGATGAGGGATATTGCCTTTATTTCCTCGACGGGCAAATCTTTTATAATCGCAGGCACGGTTTTGAGATTTGCTTTCATAGCCGCGCGGTAACGTCTTTCGCCGGCTACTATTTGATAGCGGCCGTTGGGAAGTTTGGTGACGAGGAGCGGTTGCAGAACTCCGTAAAGCTTCATAGAGTTTGACATTTCCTTTAATGTTTCTTCGTCAAAAGTTTTACGGGCCTGTTCGGGATTGCGGTCAAGCATCGTTATGTCAAGCTGTTGAATCGCCCCTTCTCCTTCGATATTAACTTCTCTGTTGTCGGTATAGTCCGCAAACAACGCGCCTATGCCTTTGCCTAATCCTCTCTGTTGTGCCATAATCTTATCCTTTATTTTTATTTGTTCTGTTTAAAAATTCGTTTTTCAAATCGGTATATGCTCTGCTGCCTAAACAATGTTTGTCATACAAAATTACGGGTTTTCCGAAGCTCGGAGCCTCGGCAAGACGAACGTTTCTCGGAATAATCGTTTTAAACACTTTCTCACAGAAATATTTTTTAATTTCTTCCGATACCTGCTGGCTGAGGTTGGCTCTTGAGTCGTACAGAGTGAGCACAACGCCTTCCACTTCAAGTTTGGGATTGAGATATTTTTTTACAAGCATAACGGTATTCATCATCTGCGTTACGCCCTCTAAGGCATAATATTCGCATTGAATGGGAACTATTATTCCGTCGGACGCGGTAAGCGCATTTACGGTTAAAAGTCCGAGTGACGGCGGACAATCGAGGAAAATGAAATCGAAGTCGGCGCTCGCCTCGTTTATTTTTTCGGAAAGAATTTTTTCCCTTGCAATCACCACTTGCGCCATCTCAAGTTCCGCCCCGGCAAGGTCCATACAGCTCGGTATAAGCTTGAGCGTTGCAATGTCGGTATCCACTATCGCATCGGTTGCGCTCATCGAACCGCACAGCAAAGAATACGACGATTTTTCGCTTTTACGGTCGCTGAAACCTAATCCCGACGACGCGTTGCCTTGAGGGTCAAGGTCGACGACCAAAACTTTGTATCCGTCAAAAGCAAGACATGCCGCAAGATTTATGCACGTCGTCGTCTTTCCTACGCCGCCCTTTTGGTTGGAAAAAGCAATTATTTTAGCCATATATTACCTTCTTTTTTCTTCAATCGTATTTTAAATTTATTTTTTAAGATATTTCGTTGTTAGTATAACAAAAGTTTTAAATGAGGACAAGAGAAAAAGAAAAAAAAGTTTTAATTTAGTATATTTATTATATAAATAAACTTTAGATATTATATATCAGAAATTTTTTTGAACCTGTTTGTTTAGACTATGCCATAGGTTAGATATTTGTATGCTTTAAGCAGTCTCTAAATTTAATTTGAATATATTTCTATCCTACTTTTACATATCGACAAATTTTTCACGATAAATTTAAGTTTTATTCAGTCTGTTATTTTTGTCGGCTGTATGATAGCTTGCGACTTTGTCGCGATAAAGTTTAAAGCTATTCAAATTTCCAAAGCGGAGCTTTTTTGATTGCGTTAAACTGTCTCGGATAAATAGCGGGCGTAGCGGCTGTTTTTTCTATCACGATTATCGCTCTTTCGTCACCGTTGGGAAGTTCAAATTTTTTTATGTCTTTCAAGCGGCAATTTATTTTGTTCAAGGCACTTTCCGAATTTTTCAATTCCTTATCGTTTGATTTATAGCAGAGCATTATTCCGCCCGCCTTCAGCATGGGAGCAATAAGCTCGCAGAGTATCGGCAAAGTTGCGACCGCTCTCGCCGTGGCAAAGTCAAATTTTTCCGCTAAAAATCCCCTGCCCGCCTCTTCCGCTCTTGCCGTGACGGCAGTAAGGTTTTTAAGATTTAATTTTTGTGCCGCCTCGTTAATAAAAGCGGTTTTTTTTGCAGTGCTGTCAACGGCGGTAACTTTTACCGTCGGCAGTACGATTGCGAGCGGCACGCATGGAAAGCCGCCTCCTGCGCCTATGTCGACAAGCGTGCTGTTTTCCGATATAAATTCCGATGCGCACAGACTGTCAATCGTGTGTTTTATTTCAAAGTCAGACTCTTCGGTTATGGCGGTGAGATTCATAACTTTGTTTTTTTCCAAAACAATGTGCATGAATCGGTCAAGTTTTTCGGCGATATTTGCGCTTAAATTTTTTTCCGTTAAAAATTTTTCGAGAAGTTTTCCCATATTTCGCTATTTTTATTTTCCCCGTTTTTTTATTGCGTTTTTTGTCGGGAAAATTTAATGTATGATTTTATATTTAATTTAAATTTTGCTGTTTTTTCCGTATAAATGATAACATTTTCCATTTTTTTTTGCAACTTTTGCTTTATTATGTTTTCAATTTAAGTTTTTTATGCTAATATTCTTAATCGAGGTGCTATATGAAAATTGCAATCATAACGGCAATGGAAAAGGAATGTGACCCAATCTATAAGCATTTAGGTTCGGTTATAGGAAGCGAAAGCGCAGGCGGAATGACGATTTATCGTTTTGCCGTGGGCGATAACGACGTGTTTTTACTCTCTTGCGGCATAGGCGAAATTCAGGCGTCTGCCGCAACTCAGCTTGTTATCGATAAATATGACGTTGAACTTATCGTCAACCTCGGTTTTGTAGGAAGTCTTGTTCCCGAACTTAAAGCCGGCGACGTTTGTTTCGTCGAGAGAGTCGTTCATCATCAATTTGACGTTTCCGGCATTGACGGGGTTAAACGCGGACAGCTGGGAAAACATTCGGACATTTATTTTTATCTCGACAGACAAAAGGTGCTTGCGCTTCAGTCAAAGCTTCCCGATAAACTTCCGTTTGTCACTTTGGCTAGCGGCGACGAATTTATCTGCGACCGCAAAAAGAAGGATAAGCTTGTAAAAGACTTTGCCGCCGAAATTTGTGATATGGAACTTGCCGGTATAGCAATCACCGCAAAAAAGAACGGCGTTTCTGTTTTGTCAATCAAACTTGTCTCGGATAACGCCGACGAAAACGCCGCTATGTCATATAACGATTTTATTAAGGAAGGACTTCTGAAAATGGAAGGAGCAATAGGAATATTGCTGGGTATACTTCATTGAAACGAATAGCGTCTTTTGAAGTCAATCATGACGTGCTTGAGCGTGGTTTTTATCTTTCAAGGGTTGACCGTGATGTTTTTACCTATGACCTTCGTTTTAAAAAACCTAACGGCGGTCAATATCTCGATATCAAAGCGATGCATTCGCTCGAGCATATGATGGCAACCGTGGCAAGGAACTCCGATTATGCCGATAAGGTCGTTTATTTTGGACCTATGGGCTGCCGAACGGGATTTTATCTTTTACTTTTTGGGACGGAATATGACGAAGCAAAAAATTTTGCTCTTGATTGTTTAAAAAAATGCCTTGATTTTACTGTCGTTCCCGGAAGCGAACGAGTCGAATGCGGCAATTATCTTGAACACGACCTTGTCGGTGCAAAAAGAGAAATTACAGACTATCTTGCGTTGATGGAAAGCAAATAACTGTTTTTTTTAAAAATTATATTCAAATTTATTTCGATAACCTTTTTAAGACAAAAATTTTATCTCAAACGTTTTTCGTTTGAGATTTTATTTTGGACAGTATTTTTCCTTAAGTTTTAAATTTTGATAGGTCTGTCATTATGCTACCGAATTTTAATTTTTCTCCGTGGCGCATTTTCTTTTTATAACTTTTTTATGATATAGCATTATATAGCTTTTTTATTTCGCCTTATTCCGTTTAGTTCTTTAATTTCAAAATTAACGGCTTACTCTTTATTTTTTGTTCCTTTTTCATTTTTTTTGCAAAATATCGCCAAATAGGTTCAATAGTTAACCTTTTTCTGTAAAAAATCGTCCTCTACGTTTGACGTTGACGATTTTTTTGAATAACAACTCGAGACAATGCCAAATCGCCGAATTTTGGCTTACACGCCGTCATATGGCATGGGTTTTTTGAAAAAAATTAAAAATCGGATAAAATTCCTTTAAAACGGATTTTTTGCTTAAAATATGTTTCTCTTTTCATAATTTTTAAATTTTTCTTTATACCGAGTTTTTTTGCGCTCTTTAAAAGCTTTCCGTTCAATATTTTTTGCAACAAACTTGTTATCGGCACGCTGAATACAAATCCGAGCGTTTAACTTTTTCGTCTTGATATTTTTGCATTGTTTGTGTTTGTCTTGTTTCTTTCTCTTTGCGCTATTTCACAATACGAGTCGAACCTCAAATTCAGGTTTACCGTTTTATTAGTTACGTTTAAACGCTTGATTTGTTCAGGCGACGTCGTTTCATTTGTCGCTATACAATTTTTATTTTATCCTTTGAATTATTGTTAAAACGGTTTATATATTAACTATTATTAAGCAAAAAACATAATTTTATCAAAAGTTTTTAAAAAATATAGCGCAATTCGCTCAATCTTATTATTTGTCGGCGATTTTTTTTACTTTTTATTAATTTAGTCTGACTTTTTATGCCGATTTTTTTAGTCGCGTCGATTCGTTTTTACCGGGTAATCAGACGGCTGTCGGATATGACCTTTATGCGGATAACATACAACCTATTCGTTAATTTTACTTGTTTTATAAGGCGTTTTTAATTCATAGATTCTGTGCTGTTGTATGTATTTCTAAGGGTAAGAGCGCAGGTTATTTGTTTTCAAGTTGCGATAGATTTTGTTTTTTTGCCTTTTAAGATGCTTAAGCAGTTTTTTAGTATTGGTTTTTTAATTCTTTACAATGGAAATTTGCAGGAAAACTCCGATATGTCTTTTTGCGTCAATTTTTTCTGTTTTTTGTGTGGATAAATATGCATATTTGGTGGAAAAGCCTGTGGAAAAGCATATTTTTGTCTGTTTTTGCTCATTATGAAACATAGTCGTTTTGCCGTCAATTTCTCTTCGTTTTTACTTTTGTTCGGCATGATTGTGCGTCCGATTTCTTTTAATTTTTCTTATGTTTCACGTGAAACATTTTATTTTTGATTTTTACGGTGATTGTTCCACGTGAAACGGAAAAACGCCGTATTTAGGGCGTTTTGGGCGTATTTTTGCTTAAAAAACGGGCATTTTGCTTAATAAAATGAGTCCGAAAGCCTTTTTGAATAAGACGGATACAATAAAGAAATTATGCTGAAGAGACGAGAAAAGTAAGCGTTAATACCGCCGAAACGGATATGGAGAATTTAATTTGTCGCTGACTCGGATTCGCCGTAGAAATTTGCGAAACTTATCCCCTTTTTTTTGATATATCCACAACAAAGTGGTGCGATGTGGATAAACGTATTTAAACTGATATTTTTATCGTATAATTCCGTTCAGATGACCCAAAATAAATGTAATCCGCTCTTCGATATCTCGTTTTTTGCTCGGATAGGTAAAGAAACATATAAAAGGTATTAAAAGTTTCCTTATTATTAAATCTGCACGAGTTCCGACGGAGTTTAGTTTAAATACATAAAAAGCTTTTGCGGATATTGTTGCAAAAGGATAAACTGTCATTTTTGCGGTATTGTTTTTAATCCATACGTCGGCTGCCATAAAGACGGAGAGTTATTTTTTGAAAAGCCGTATTTTTTTTAGGATTGGAAATGAATTCAATAATTCATCCGGGAACGGTTAGCAAAATTTTGCCGATTGAATTTGCCTGTTGTCGGAATTAAATACGGCATTATAATACATAATTAATCTGTCGGAAATCATATCCGAAAAAGGAGTTTTGATGAAATGCTTTGAATGCGGTAAAGAAATCGCGGAAGACGAAACTTTTTATTGCCCGAGATGCGGAGCGACGGTTTGCAATAATTGCAACGATATAAATGAAAACGTCTGTCCTTATTGCAACAGGTCGAATCTATATTTATATAATTAAAATGCGGCAATGCATAAAGCTGCGTTAAACTGCAATTTATTTTTGCTCGGTCGCTAAAGCCATATCGATGAGTTAAGAATCTTTTAAGCTTCTGAATTGAAATTAAAAAGCGGCTTAGATAAGGTTAGAATATTTGTTTTGAAAAGAGTAATTGAAAATATAGCAACGGAATAGGGTTGACTGTTAAAAAGGATTTAAAATATTGATATGAGAGAAAACCCGATAAACGCAAATTGTTTCACGTGAAACCGTTTGCGTTTATACTTTAAAAAACATATAAAACAAAGAATTTGAATAATAGTCATTGTCCAAGTGCCGAATAAAAAATTTTTCATAAAAAACAATAAGGAAATCAAGAATAACGCTATCCAATAAATTCGAGGGAAAAGCGGTATGTTATTTACCGAAACATACCGACTCATATGACGATTTTATAAATAGGCGACTATCGTCATATTAATTATGCTTTAACAGCGAATAAGGTGTAAAAAAGACAAAAAGCAAAAGGGAACATTTGCAAAGACTGCCGAAATAAAGCTTTGAAAGCTTTAAAACAGACATTGAAAATTTAAAAAAAAGAGACTTTTATAAATTTAAAAATCAGCCAAACAAAATAAAAAATAAAGAGCTGCAATATACGGAGCAAATGGGTAAATTGAAAGTTCGGGAATTATACCGCGAATAGATTAAGCAAATATGAATAAAGACGGAAAGAGAAAAAATATGCTGCAAGAAGCGAAAACCGAAATCGAACGCGTCGGTCAAAAAAAAGGGAATTGAGGTCAAAAGTCGCTGAAAAGTAAAAAAAATATACAGTTAGAATAAGTTAACTTGTAAATTAAAAGGCTGAAAAATATTTTATAAAAGCTGAAATTGAAGACAGAGCAGCCCTTTAAAAAGTCAAATACGGCGTAGAACGCGATATTTAACGCGGTAAACGGCAGTTTGATTATTTATACGGCGGAAAATTTAAGCCTTAATAAAGGCGTTTTACGGCGTGACTGAAATTTGCACCGGGTCGGACGAAGTATAGCCGTCTTTAGTTGCCACGATTTGAATAACGTCGTTTTCGGTTATAGGTAAAGAAGAAAAATCGTAGAAACGGCTATCCGACACAACGGCAACCAGAGCGTTGTTTAAATAAATTTCAAAATTTGCCGAAGAAGCATATTCCCAATATAAAACGCCGTCTGAAATATATACGCTTTCGGGAGCATCGAGTTTAGGTTCGTATACGAAGAAAGTGTATATTTCCGTTATATAAGCGTTATCGTATAAAATAACGGAAAGGTAATTATAACCCGTGTAAAGAAACGACGAAACGTTTACAAAAATGCAGTAGTATTCCTTATTGTCTATCAGAACCGTCGTTTTTCCCGCAGTTTCGCATTTGTCGAGATTTATGTCGGGCACGGAAACGATATCGGAGGTAAAGAAGAATGTATCGTTAAGATACAATTCAAAATATTCAACGTTGCTCCGGGCGTAGAAAATGCAGAAACATTCGTCACCGATTGCCGAAGCGGAAAGAAACTCGTTTGAAAATATTTCCTCCGGATTGTCGTCGGCGGGCGGTTCGGCTACGGGAATTTCAACGCTAATCGAGCCCGTGCGGCTAAAACATTCGTTTATCGCCGCGACCTCAATCATGTATGAATTGCCTTCTTTCAGCAAATGCGAAATATCGTAGCTTGATGCAAATACCGTTTCGATATACGTTCCGTCGACATAAATTTCGTAGCCGAGCGCGTTTTCGCATATATCCCAAGACAAGATACCGCCGCCGAAAGTCAAAACGGGAGCCAAAGGCGCAAGGACATACTTTGCGTAAACCGAAGTATCGGCGCTTGGATAATAACGGAAAGACTTTCGGTCGGACAAAAGCGAGTCGCCTATATACCAACCGAGAAAAACGGAATCGTCGTTTTCCGATGCGGTAAGGTCGATACAGTCGTAAACTTGGTGAGCTCCCGTATTTTGATGCGCCGGATTGTTTGAAGAAACGGTAACCGTATAGGGTTCAAAGAGATAGGCGAATACGGTTATAAAGGAATCCGATTCCGTAATCTCGAGCGAATTGCAAGAAAAAGTATAACCGTCGGCAGAAAAAGACAATACGTCTTTAACGTTTAGCGAATCTAAATAAAACGTACCCGTGTCGTCTGTTTGGTAACGCAAAGAGCCGTTTACGAATACGTAAACGTTTGCCAAAGGCAAATCGCCGAAAGTGATTTTGCCCGATACGAATAATTCGTCTGCGGTCTTTTCTGAAGGGATATTATCGGAATCGTTGCACGCACAAAGTAAAATCGGAAGAAAGCAAAGAATAAGCAAAATAAAAATTAAGACCAATAATTTCATAAGTAACCTATAAGGGCGTCAAAAGGGCGTAAGACGCCGGTAACGAATAAAATATATTAAGTATAAAAACGCAATCCAAAGCCGAATACGCCCCTTTCGGGGCGTATAAATTATCAAAGCGAAATCAGTTTAAGCGCTTGGCCATTCGGCAACGGACGAGCGGTAACCTTCCGCAAAAGCGGTAACGGTGAAGCTATCGACGGGAGTGTCCAAAAGTATATAGTTTTGAGTCAGGTTATAAGTGGAAACAGATTCGCCCGAGACGACTTCTAAGATATAGCCTTCCGCATGATTGACTTTTGACCAGGTTACGAGATAGCTTCCGATATATGCGACGGAAAGATTTTTGGCAGGAGCTAACAGAGGCGTATATAAAATGTTTAAATAAGACGGCATTGAATATTCTCCGTTAGCTTCAGAAACAACCGAAACGCAGTAAGCGCCGCCCGAAAGAATATAATTTGAAAGGTTTATTTGCGTGTCGGTAACGTCAGCCACTTTGATTTTGGAGACATATACGTGATGCACCGTCGCAGAAGAATCGGCGTTGAAATGCAGAAAGTCTCCGTCGAAATACAAAGCCGACGGTGAATCAAGCGATATGGTATACTCTATCTCCTTTATAAGGGTTCCGTTTGAGTAAACCTCGATGGTATTTTCGCCGGATTCAAGGTAGTCGCCGATATCGATTAATACGTCGTCCGCAGTTCCGTAAAATACGTAAGAATTCGTATTGGTTATTCGGACTTCGAAATCGCCGTCGCAAGCAACTTTAAGGCAGTATCTGCCGTCGGAAACTGTCACGGCGAACGATTCTGCAGCGGCGCAGGCTATGGAAAAACAGGGCACAAAAGCCAATGCGATAATGCTCAATGCCGCAAAAATAATCGCGGATTTAAAGATAATTGCTCGTTTCATTTCAAAATTATAACAAAATTCGACAAAAAATAGCAATAGTTATAATGAATAAAAATTTTTTTTTAAAAGTTTTCCACATTTAGTTGTTAATATATAAAATATATATTATAATAATAACAATTTTTTTAATATTATATATACAATATAAATATATAAAAATCAATATAAATATCGGTAAAATACCGTATGAAATCGAAGCAAAAATATCTCGGTTTAAAAGCAGGTTTTTTGTTCGGGTTCAAAATCGGGCGGAAAATTCAAACCGCTCATTACCGAAACATTCGGGTTTTGACAGTTATGGAAAACCCGACGCTTATATATCGAAAAGACGGCGTTTTCCGATTATTTTTTACCGTCTTATAAGCAAGATATCCAGCTAAAAAAGATGCTTGTTTTAATAAATAAAATCACTAAAACGGAGGCTTAAATGAGCTCAGTTCAACACAGTTATAACGAATCGGATATACAGGTTTTAGAGGGACTCGAACCTGTCAGAAAAAGACCGGGTATGTATATCGGTTCAACCGATTCAAGAGGCTTGCACCACCTTGTTACCGAAGTCGTCGATAACTCTATCGACGAGGCTTTGGCGGGTTTCTGCACCGATATCGACGTGGAGATAACCAACGAAGGCGCAATAAAAGTCAAAGACAACGGCAGAGGCATTCCCACGGGTATTATTCCCGGCGAAGGTAAATCGGCGGTTGAAGTAGTTTTGACCAAACTTCACGCAGGCGGTAAATTCGGCAGCGGCGGTTATAAAGTTTCGGGCGGTCTGCACGGCGTCGGCGTATCCTGCGTCAATGCTCTGAGCGAATGGCTCGAAGTCGAGGTAAGGCAAAACGGGAAGGTATACAAACAGATTTTCAACAGAGGAGTTCCTCAGCGTGACCTTGCCGTCGTCGGCGAATCGGACGAAACGGGAACGACAATAACTTTTTATCCCGACGACACGATTTTTGAAACGCTCGAGTTTAACTATGATACGTTAAAGGCGAGGCTCAGAGAGCTTGCCTACTTAAACAAAGGTCTGAAAATCAGAATTACCGATTCAAGAGTAGACCCCGTAAAGAGCGAGCTTTTCTGTTATGAGGGCGGTATAGTTTCTTTTGTAGAGAGTTTAAACAAGAGCAAGGAAACGGTTTTCCCCGAAGTCATCTATTTCGATAAAAATTATACGGAAACGGTAAAGGGCGTTACCGACACTTACGAGGCGGAAGTCGCTTTTCAATATAACGACAGTTACAGCGAAACTATACTCAGTTTTGCAAACAACATAAACACGGAAGAGGGCGGAACGCACCTCGACGGCTTCAAATTCGCCATATCGAAATGTATAAACGACTACGGCAAAAAGCAGGGGCTCATTAAAGATTCCGAAAAGCTCAGCGGCGAGGACACAAGAGAAGGCATTACCGCCGTCATATCCGTAAAGCTGGGCAATCCGCAGTTTGAGGGACAGACAAAAACCAAACTCGGCAACAGCGTTGTAAGAAGCATAGTTTCAAAGGCGATTGTGGACGGTTTCGGAACATATCTCGAGGAGCACCCCAAAGAGGCGAAAGAGCTGATAATGAAAACGCTTACCGCACAGAGGGCGAGAGAGGCGGCAAGAAACGCCAGAGAACTTGCAAGAAGAAAGAGCCCGCTGGAGACGACCACTCTTCCCGGAAAACTTGCCGACTGCACGGACAAAGAAGCGAAATACTGCGAGATATACCTCGTTGAGGGCGACAGCGCGGGCGGCACGGCAAAACAGGGCAGAGACAGACGCTTTCAGGCTATATTGCCGCTAAGAGGCAAAATTTTAAACGTCGAAAAGGCAAGGCTTCACAGAGTGCTCGAAAACGAAGAAATCAAAGCGATGATAACGGCTTTCGGCTGCGGAATACATCAGGACTACGACGAATCCAAGCTCCGTTACGACAGAATTATATGTATGACGGATGCCGACGTCGACGGCTCACACATCAGAATACTTATGCTCACCTTCTTCTTCAGATATATGCGTCCGCTCATCGAAAACGGACACGTCTATATCGCTCAGCCGCCGCTGTATAAGGTCAAGACGGGAAAGAAGGAAGAATATTTCTATGACGACGAATCGTTAAACGCTTATCTCGACTCTCTCGACCGAAAAGGCTATGAAATTCAAAGATATAAAGGTCTGGGCGAGATGAACGCAGAGCAGCTGTGGGAGACAACTATGGACCCGGCAAGAAGGACTCTGCTTAAGGTCACAATGGAAGACGCAATCGAAGCGGATTCGATAATCAGCACTCTTATGGGCGAAGACGCGGAACTGAGACGTCAATTCATTGAAGAGAACGCAAAACTCGTGGAAGAGCTTGACGTATAAGGAGAAGCAATATGGCAAAGCAAGAAAAAGAAAGAAACTACATAGAAGACTTATCCAAATCGACGGTCAAGCCTGTCGAGGTTAACAGCGAACTTAAAAAATCGTTTATCGCTTATGCTATGGCGGTCAACGTATCGAGAGCCATTCCCGACGTCAGGGACGGTCTTAAACCCGTTCACCGCCGTATACTCTATTCGATGAACGAGTTAAACCTCGCTTCCGACAGACCGTACCGTAAGTGTGCGCTTATCGTAGGCGACGTTTTGGGTAAATATCACCCCCACGGCGACAGCTCCGTTTACGACGCCCTCGTCAGACTTGCGCAGGACTTCTCTATCGGCTGTCCGCTCATCGACGGACACGGAAACTTCGGCTCGGTGGACGGAGACCCGCCTGCCGCATACCGTTATACGG